>ERZ724516.2632-NODE-2632-length-10049-cov-3.095958_pt1 | contig 10049 bp, 11 predicted proteins | sample MGYA00376049_ERZ724516 | MGnify/ENA primary metagenome ERZ724516 (study PRJEB28724, sample SAMN07190886) | activated sludge metagenome | isolation source: activated sludge of sewage treatment plant in Hong Hong | place: USA: Christiansburg, Virginia | collected... | reverse complement strand
CGCCGCGCGGGTATCCGATGTCGGATAGACGGTGCCGATCTGCACATGCGCACGGTCATCGGCGGCATAAATCTGGTTCATGTCCTCGCTCGATACCGGGAAAATCTCGGTACCCGGCGTCGGATAACGGGTTACGCCGCGACGGAAACCGGCGATGCGGCCCGTGGCGAAATCCTGATGCCCCTCGCCCAGAAAGTCGAGATCGGCGACGATGCGGGTGGGGTCACGCCGGTCGATGGTCAGCGTGCGGACATTGGCCAGCACCCACATCGGGCCGAGTTTCATCTTCAATTGGCTGCCTACCTGTCCGACCATGGCGATGCACGGGTCATCATGATTGGCCAGTTCACCGATCAACGCCATGTCGATAATGACCTGTGTACTGGCGCCGCTGATCTGGAAAACGACGCCGACCGGTTCCTGCGCCGAAATGGCGGGAGCCGGAGCGGAGGCGGGCGCCTGGTGCGCAGCCATATCCAAGCCCCGGGGCGTAAAGCTGCCTGTCATGTCGTTCATAAGTCTGCCCTGATAAGGAGATATGAACGCACCCTTATACGCATTGGGTAAACAACAGCTTTCCCGCTGATCCTAAACCCTGCGTCCGGCAAGACCGGCGATCCAGCCCATGCCGACCGCAATCAGGATGGCGGTGAAGCCATAGAGCAGGGATGCGTGCTCCGCCGCGTCTGCCACGAACCCTTCAAACCCCGATTTGCGCACGACGATATCGCGCACGGCACCAGCGACAACCCGGCCGTTCTGGATCAGGAACGTCTCGGCGGTGTAATCGCCGACGAGCGCCCGGGCGGAAAGCGGCAGGCGCGCACGGTACAGCACGCCGTCGGTGATCTCGACGGTGCCGGGGCGCTGAACGAACAAACCCTTGCGGCTCTGCAGATCGATCAGTCCTGCCTCGAACCGCGATATCTCCTCGCTGTTCTCGAATGATGCGGGCGACAACTGGATATTGTCGGTGCCCAGTTCATAAATGGCGGCGGTGCGCTCATCCGCTATGTCCTTGAGCGGGCGGGTGCTGGCGATGGCGTAAAAGCTGGGTGCGGACTGAAAACGGATGGCGTCGGCATTCACCCAAATGCCCGCCACCTTGTCCTTTTCGCGCATGCGCACCGCCTGTTCCGGGCCTTTCAGGACGACGACGATGTCGGGCGCTTTTTTGGGCGGATGGCCGTCGGGATAGACGATGGCGCCGAACAGCAAAAGTTCCTCGCCGCTAAAGCTGTATTTGATGTCGATCTGGCGTTGCGACACATCGGGCACCAGTACCGGCATCTCCGCCCCCATGAGCGCAGGCGCGGCCAGCATCAGCAGGGCGATGCCACGCCACGTCATTTCTGCACCTCGATCGAGTAAATCTCGTCGGGCCGCCAACCCAGACCCAGACCCATGCGGATCGCGATCACCAGCACGATGAAGGCAAGGATCACCCGCAGATATTCGGGCGGGATAGTACGGGAAAGGCGCGCGCCGACCTGAGCGCCGGTCACGCTGCCGAGGAGAAGGAGCATTGCGAGCACAATATCGACCGCCTTTGTCGTCAGGCTGTGCACCATCGTCGAAGCCATGGTGACGAACAATATCTGGAACAGCGACGTGCCGATAACCACCTGCGTCGTCATGCCGAGCAGATAGAGCATCGCCGGAACCATGATGAAGCCGCCGCCGACACCCAGCAGCATCGTCAATATGCCCGTGACCATGCCCAGCAGCAACGGCGCAAGCGGTGAAATATAAAGGCCCGACTTGTAGAACCGCCAGCGCATCGGCAGCGCCGCGACAAGCGGATGGTGGCGGCGCTTGCGCGGGGCGGGCTGTATGCCCTGATGTTTGGCGACCAGCGCATGAATCGATTCTTTCGCCATCAGCAGCCCGATCGAGCCGAGCATGAAGACATAGAGCAGGGCGATCACCGTATCGATCTGTCCGACCTTCTGGAGCAGGGCGAATATCCCCGCGCCCATCAACGTCCCCAGCACACCGCCCGCCACCAGCACCGCGCCCATGCGCAAATCGACCGTGTCGCGTTGCAGATAGGCGAGCACACCCGAAACGCTCGCGCCCGTCACCTGCGTTGCGGCGGAAGCGGCGGCCACGGTCGGCGGGATGCCATAGAATATCAGCAGCGGCGTCGTCAGAAACCCGCCGCCCACGCCGAACATGCCCGACAGCAGGCCGACAATACCGCCCAGACCGATAATCACGAAGATATTGACCGACAGGTTGGCGATGGGAAGGTACAGGTTCATGTCGGCTGGACCTATCCCGAAATGGGCGTGAGAGAAAGGCTTTGGGTGGAATATCCTCTCAGAAATCTGCGCCCAGCGTTATTGCCGCGCCGGAGCCGGGGCGGGCATTGCCGGCGATGCGCTGTCGCCATTCGAGGGACAGGCGCGGGGCGGGCCTGAACGCGGTCAGGCGGACGTCGATGACCGGGCCAATATCGAGGCGGCGTATGCCCGGCTGTGCACCGCCTGAAACGCTCATGCCCGCCGCCATATTGCGGATCGGCAGGGCGTGGGTGAGGGTGAGGCGACCATCGACAAAGCCGTCGCGGCGGCGCAGGCCGACCATCCCCGCCTGCCCATAACCTTCGAGCATCAGCGCATGCGCTATGGCGATGGGTCCGATACCAGTGGTGCCGATGATCGCAAAGGCGTTGCGCCCGCCCGAGGCCAGGGCGATCCGGCGCTCTATCCCGATCGAAACGGGCAGGGGCAGCTTCGGGCGCAGCACCGCGCCGACCGCCAGCTCGCCATCATGCGGCCGTTCCAGCGCTGCCGACGCACGCGCATAAGCGTAAACACGGCCTATCGGTGCGGAGGCGAGGTGCCGGTCGACGCGCACACCCGCCTGCGATCCGCCCAGCCGCCCCTGCGACGCGAGCGTGCCGCCGCCACCGCTCTCCCGCCACAATATCCACGCGGCCGCTATCCATCCATCAGGGTGGGGCGAAGCTGACGCCTGCGTGGGGAATGGGGCGAGGACGCGTGACGTTGCGGCAGCGGAACCGACCGAGGTTTTGACGGCAAGATTGGATTGTGGCGACACGCCCACCGCTGTTCCATTCTTTGCGACAGTCGAAATTGCGAAGTCACCTATCGGTCGGGGCGGCAGGATCGACGCCTGCAATATCGCGGCGGGACGATTGGGCGATTGGGCGACATCCGCATCGACAACCGGTAACGGCATGGAAAAACGTCGGCTTGGCGCAAAACGTGGTTCGGCGGCACTGGCGAAAGATTGGGGGGACAAATCCTCCTTCGTCACCGGCAGATGTGCCACAATCCGCCCGGTTACCCACATCGCGACAACCAGCGACATAACCTTGAGCGGGCGACCTTTTTGCGGCGGGGACAGTGCCGTCATGCCGCTATTTCCGTGTCGAACGCCGAGCGGTGATCGGTCTTGTCCCAAACGACGCTGCCGCCGCGCAATTGCCGGATATAGATGCCCATCGCGCGCCGGGCCGCCAAGATGGCGATGATATTGGCGATGAAGGTGCGCGGCACCGACCGCAGTGCCTGCGCCAGCCCATAGGTCCGCCCGACGAAGAAAGCGCGCATCGCCATGCGCCACAGCATCAGGCCGCTGGTGATCCACAGGCAGCTCACCAGAAAATCGGGCATTGGTTCAGCCGGAACACCATAAAAGACGCCCAGTGCAAGCCGCAGGCCATAGAGTAGCAGGCCAAGATAGGCGGCGCACAGCACCAGCGCGGCAAGGCTGGTGCGGCGATCGTGCAGGCGCATCCAGAACTCCCGTATCCCGCCGTGCCAGCCCATCCGGTCCCATCCGGCCAGCGATATACCGACGAACCAGCGGGCCTTTTGCTTGATCGCGGCGTCCAGCGTTTCGGGGAAATGTTCTTCAGTGCGGATCATCTCGCCCGCGCCGTCGCGCATGGTCACGAAGGCGGTGCGCCCACCCATTTGCCTGATGTGCAGGCCGATTTCATAATCCTCGGTGAGCGATCCGGGGTCGAACGGGCTGCCGCCCCGCGTCGTCGCAATCGCGGCAAGGCTCTCCCGCATGAACGCGCATCCTACCCCCGCCGAGGGGACGGACGCGCCCAGCGCTTCGCGGGTAGAGAGATATTTGCCATGGGATTCGGCAAACTCGTCGGCATAATGCCCGGCAATCCATTTGGAATGCTGGTTGAGCAAAGGCTGGACCGGCAATTGCACCATGTCGAACCGCTCGGTCATCACATCGAACAGGCGTAGCTCGTCGGCGTGTACCGCATCTTCGGCATCGTGCAGTATGATTGCCTTGTAAGCAAACCCCTCCGCCGCTTCGTCGCGCAACAGCGCGCCCCAGAGCTGGTTGAGGCAGTCCGCCTTGGTGCTGCCGCCATCGTCCGTGTGCGGCATTAGGTAGCACTTACAGGAAAACTGATGCGGACACAATCATAAACGGTGACTAGTATCACTGGAATGACTGACTATGCACTAAGCGGACTGATCAAGAAACGCGCTGAGATTGCGGGGCGGATCATGGCTATCCAAGAGGAAGCGGGACGCCTGATTGCCGCACTGGATCATCTGGACGCCAGTATCCGACTATTCAATCCTGAGATTGATTTCGAGGTGTTGCCGGTCAAGACACTACCACCGCCTAATGCTGCCTTTCGTGGCGAGTTTCAGCGGTCACTCTTGGAAATGCTACGCGGCGTCCAGCGCTGGCAAACAACGGACGATCTAACCGTCAAGGTGATGGTGCAGCGGCGCATGAACGAAACGGACATGGCCTTGCGCGTCCTAACCCGCAAGCGCGTCGGCCATGCCCTGAAACGGCTTGAGCGGAAAGGCGTGACCGTGTCGAAGCGCATGGGAAAAGGCGCGCTGTTGTCGTGGAAGATCACCAAGCCAGACGCCAATCTTGAGGGCGGATGGCGGAATGGGAGTGGGTGATTATTAACCGAAGTAGCTTCGCGCCGCCGTTGTGAACATACCGGGCACAAAATGACTCCCCAACATTCTTAATTTCTGTTAATACAATAAAGCCCGATGCGTACTAGGCACCGGGCTTCATTGGAAACCGCCGGATGAGGGCGGGCGTGATCACTGGTGTACTATACGTCGCAAAGAGATTTCGGTCAACCTCATCCGGCACATAAAGGATGAGTTATATGACTTCAGGTCGTAAAATTGTTGACGCTCGCAATGCCAAAGATGGGACAGTCTCGCATGTAAAATTAGACGGCAATGCGCGCTTCACTTCCGTAGAGCGAGTAATTCCGATGGCGGACCGTGGCGAGATTTCGAACGCCCACGTAGTACGCCGAGCCAATGCAAAAACCCATTTACGAACCAATGCAGATGGGCAGGAGCGCAATAATCTCGATTACTTAGCTGAAGATTGATACACCAGCGACACCATGCGCTCTTTAGGCTCATTGGCTCTCCAATCTAATAGACTGGGAAACAGGTCAACGCTTAAAGAGCGCATGGCTGATTGCTTGATGCGACCTATATGCACCTGCCCATCGAGAAAAATAAAATCAGGGAGCTTATTCATTGTGGTATTATAATACCACTTACGCGGCCCGCTGCCAATACCCTTTCCACTGACGGCTAACCGGCGCACCCATCGCGGCTTCCAAAACCATCGCAGTCTGATCGCCATTGGCAACGCGGCGGTTATCCTCACGCCATGACGCTTCATGCGCGTAGCTGGCGAGATACGGCCCTGCGATATGGTGGTGCGTTCCGATTTCCATGCGGCGCAGGCGAGAGAAGAACGATTCAGCCTGATTGGTGCATGCCATGCCATCCGAATATGACAGGCTGTGGTTGATCCTACGAGTATCGAACTTGCTGTGCAGATCATCCCAATGTGTTGCTTCGTCCGCGTGGACGGTCGCCATGTGATGAATACGAGCGGCAACAATCTCACCGCCCTTAGCTTCGCTCTTGGCAACAGAGATGATGCTTTCCCCGTCACGCTCGCGGCCAACAACGACAACTTGACGCTTGCCCGAACGGTTGAAAGACAGGCGACGGTCCCGGCGGTTCTCTTTCTCGTTGGCGGGCTTCACATAGCCGCCGAAATACGCGCCATCGACCTCGACTTCGCCTTCCAGCATCATGCCATGATCCTCGCGCGCCATCGCTTCGCGCAGCTTGTGGCAAAGGACGTAGGCAGTCTTGTATTGCACATCCAGATCGCGGCTGACTTGCAGCGCAGAAACGCCCTTTGCGCCGTTCACGAACAGCACGATTGCGGCGAGCATATCGACATATTGCAGCTTGCGATTGGAAAAGATCGTGCCGCTGGTGACGCTGTAATGATGCTTGCAGCCCTTGCACTCGAACTGACGACGCGACTTGATCTTGTAGCTATCGAGACAGCCGCAGCGCGGGCAAACGGCCTCGCCTTCCGTTTCCGGCCAACGCAATTGGCAGAACAGATCGTAAGCGCCATCCTCGCCCATTTTGTAAACGGCCTTGAGGCTGATGGTGCGGGCTTTGGCTGAAAGGAGGAAATGTTGGGCCATATCATTATATCCGATGATGTAATACACCGTATATGCAGATAGACAGCATCGTTGTCAATGGTGTATATCATCGTAATTGATGATAAAGTGAGGCTGATATGGTGGCAAAAACGGACCCTGTGAACGTCGAGTTTGAGACTCGCGCAAAGAACCTGCTAAAGGGGGAGCTGAAACGGCGGGGAGTTACCTATGCACAGCTTGCGGAAAAGCTGGCGCAGATCGGCGTCACAGAGAACGAGCGCAATCTTAACAACAAAATCAGCCGGGGCGGCTTTACCGCTGCATTCTTGCTCCAATGCCTAGAGGCTATAGGCTCGCGTTCTGTGCAGCTTTCGGATGGCTGATATTAGCCGCCCAACATCCAGACCCACAAGCCAGCAGCGAACAGGCTAACGCTCAGAAAGCCATAGCTAATAGCTTTGACGATATCGCTGCGACCTATCACCAAGAGGCCGAACGGTCTCATCGCGCCAAGGATGACGCAGAGAATTGCGGACCCTCCCAATATAAGACTAACGCCGATCTGTGCGCCCAATGGAAAGCGGCGGATGCAGCCAGAGATAGCACTTGGTGGGCAGAGGTTGGGTTGTATGTCAGCGGTCTCAGCAGCATTCTGGTTTTGATTGCGATTGGCCTCGCCTATCAAGCTAACTCTATCGCTAGGGACACTGCGAAGCGACAACTGAGAGCTTACATAACGTTTGATTCCATTGTTAAGGTCGAAACTGAAGATGGTTGGAAAATTCAGGCTCAATGGAAAAATACTGGCCAGACGCCAGCGATGAAGGCCATAGGAAGTTTGCGTTGGGATCATTTCGCCAGCGGCATCCCATCCGATTTTAGTTACCCTCCGTCTCGCATGGAAATGCCGTTCGGGACTCAGGCTATAGGCCCCGGGCAAAGTATATACACCTTGACCGAAAACCGCATCAGAGAGAGTGACTTGCAACGCGTGGCAAACGGAGAGAGCCGTATAATAATTTGGGGTTGGGTCGAATTTTCCGATTGTTTTGGCACGGGAAGAAGAACCGAATCCGCCACCGAACTTTTTGCGGAGTATGTCGGAACCGACTTCGGAGTGCATTTCTTGCCAATCAAAGATCATAATGGGATGGATGGGGACTGCATGAAGCAGCCAAGCTAAAACAGCGCTAATCACGACAACCGCCTATGAACGTCACCGTATCCAATGAACTTGGTATCGCGCTTCCTGTGACTGCTACATAATACCGTCCGTGTGTACGACCAGCCGAACGCGCGCATCGCTCGCCGCTACATCGGCCACCGCACGGATCGTTGCCGGGTCATTGGGATAGGTGCCTACAAAGATGCGGAAATCCTGCGTGCCCCACCGCGCCAGCATCGCGCGCAACGTGGCGCCGATGACATGCGCCTCATCCCAGGCCGGAACGAAAATCGCGAGGCGTCCGGGCTGGCGCGGGGCGGGCAAGTCGGACGACGTCATGCGTGTATAGCGCGAGTAGATGAATGCCCGCCGCCATATTTGCCGGAAAAGATACAGGCTGTCGAAGAGGAGATCGTCCAGCCCGCCGACGATTAATCCGACGGCGGCAAACAGCATGATTTCATGCTGCGCAACCGCCAAGCCATGCAGCCACTGGCCCCCCATGCCGTGCCTCTTTCCGGTCGCTGAAGCTCATGTCCCCCGCGGCATGAACGGCTCAAATTATGGTTAACACCCCGGAAAGGTCAAACGCGTTAACAAAGTAAATATCGCACAATTAATATACTGTTTTCAGTGGAATTTCCGCAGATATTCATTCGCGTACATGCGGTTGGCAGGTGAATATTTTTACAATGTCGATCAAATGACGCGAATCACTCTCCGCTGAAAGTATCGCATTGTGCGGGGTCGCCCGTCTCCAGCCCCCGCTTGAGCCACTTCATCCGCTGCGCGCTGGACCCATGGGTGAAGCTGTCGGGCATGGGGGTGCGTCCGGCCCCGCGCTGGAGCGTGTCATCACCAATCGCCTGCGCGGCGGTAAGACCTTCCTCGACATCGCCTGCTTCCATCAGGCCGGTGGCCTTGCCCCAGACGCCGGCATAACAATCGGCCTGCAGCTCGATCTTGACCTGAAGCGCATTGCCTTCGCCTTCGCTCACCCGGTGCTGCATCTGGTTGACCTTGCCCAGCGTGCCTTCCAGATCCTGCACATGGTGGGCGACCTCATGGGCGATCACATAGGCTTGCGCAAAATCGCCCGATGCGCGGAAACGGTCCTGAAGCTCGTTAAAGAAATCGGTGTCGAGATATATTTTCCTGTCGGTCGGGCAATAAAACGGACCCATGGCCGATTGCGCCGCACCGCATCCCGATGTGCCATTCTGACTATAGAACACCAATATGGTCGGTTCATATTGCGCGCCCGACTGCTGAAAAATCTGGCCCCATGTGTCCTCGGTCGATTTCAGTACTTTGAGCGACCAGTGCTGGACAGGGGTGAGCTTGCTGGCGTCGGTGGACCCGGCTCCCTGCTGTTGCTGCGGCATGCCGATCATGCCACCACCGCCCGCCAGGCCGCCAAGGCCGCTCAGCAAATTGCCGCCGCCGCCCATTACCATTACCACGATCAGCACGAGCGCGATCCCGCCGCAGCCAAAACGGCTGCCGATCATGGGCAGCAACAGGCCGAGCAATCCGCCACCACCGCCCCCAAAACCGCCGAAGCCGCCACTGCGTCCGTCCTGAATTTCGAAGTTGCTGCTTTCCTGTTCGTCGTCGAGGCGCATCGGCCGATCCCTTGTCTGGTGAATCCCGTTGCCGCCGGTTTAGGGCAAGCCGCGGGGGAATAAAAGCAGCGCTATTGGCGATGGCGCGGAAAGGCGTATATTGCACTGCATCATGGATAGTCCCGTCAACCCCCATCGCCGCGCTGTCGCGCCCCCGCTGCCGCTGCCAGATCATGTGGCCTTGCTGTTTCAGGGGGGTGGGGCACTGGGTTCCTATCAGGCCGGGGTGTATGAACAGCTCGATGCGCTGGGAATCGAGATCGACTGGGTGGCGGGCATCTCCATCGGTGCCGTAAATGCTGCCATCATCGCCGGAAATCTGCCCGAACACCGACTCCAGAGGCTGCACTCCTTCTGGGACCAGCTCAGTTGCGGCCTGCCGGATTTCATGATGGGCGATTATTCGCATATCCGCGAGGCGGCGCATCTGGGTGCGGCGGCGGCAGTGACGATGTTCGGCGTGCCGGGCTTTTTCCACCCCCACATGATGCCCAGTATCTTTGCGGCACCGGGCAGCGCGGCGGCGACGAGCCTTTATGACACCAGCCCGCTTGTCGAAACCCTCAACGCCCATGTGAACTGGGATTTGCTCAATGACGGCCCTGTTCGCCTGTCGGTGGGCGCGGTCGATGTCGAAAGCGGCAACTTCGCTTATTTCGATACGCGCGGGCCGGACAAGGTGCGTATCGACCACCGGCATATCATGGCGTCGGGCGCACTGCCGCCGGGGCTGCCTGCGGTCGAGATCGGCGGGCGGCACTATTGGGATGGCGGCCTTGTTTCC
>ERZ724516.2629-NODE-2629-length-10064-cov-8.211010_pt1 | contig 10064 bp, 8 predicted proteins | sample MGYA00376049_ERZ724516 | MGnify/ENA primary metagenome ERZ724516 (study PRJEB28724, sample SAMN07190886) | activated sludge metagenome | isolation source: activated sludge of sewage treatment plant in Hong Hong | place: USA: Christiansburg, Virginia | collected... | reverse complement strand
TTTTACCTTTGCGCACGAATTAGGAGAAACTTAATTCATACATAATAATCATTTAAACAATATTAGCATGTACTTAACATCAGAAGTAAAAGCTGAAATCTTCGCTAAACACGGAGGAAGCGCAACAAACACTGGAAAATCAGAAAGCCAGATTGCTTTGTTCACATTTAGAATCAATCACTTAACAGAACACTTGAAAAAGAATCGTCATGATTACAACACCGAGCGTTCTCTTGTGAAATTAGTAGGTAAAAGAAGATCTTTGTTGGATTACTTGAAGAAAACAGAAATCAACAGATACCGTGAGATTATCAAAGAATTGAATATTAGAAAATAATATTTCCAAAAAGAGGTGCTCACGCGCCTCTTTTTTTTTATAGATTTTTGCAGAAAAAGTTTGGTTTTTCATTGGGTACACAACAACAACTACAACAACACAACAATTCTGTCGACAGGCAGAGAACCAATGTAAAATTAAAAAAGGAAAATTTATGATTCCACAATTATTTGTAGAAAAAATCGATTTAGGTGATGGCAGAAGCATCACAATCGAGACAGGGCGTTTGGCCAAACAAGCCGACGGTTCTGTAGTAGTAAGAATTGGAAAAACTGTGATTTTAGGAACAGTAGTATCCGCAAGAAAAGCAAGTCCAGGTATCGACTTTTTACCGTTAACGGTAGATTATCGCGAAAAATTTGCTGCAGCAGGTCGTTTCCCAGGCGGTTTCTTCAAAAGAGAAGCACGTCCGAGCGACAACGAAGTATTAACGATGAGATTGGTAGACCGCGTTTTGCGTCCGCTTTTCCCAAGTGATTACCACGCAGAAGTGCAGGTAATGATTCAATTGATGTCGCATGACGATGAAGTAATGCCAGATGCATTGGCAGGATTGGCAGCTTCGGCGGCACTTGCTTTGTCTGACATTCCTTTTGAAACATTGATTTCAGAAGCCAGAGTCGGACGAATTGATGGTAAATTCATCATCAACCCAAGCCGTGCACAATTAGAATTGTCTGATATTGACATGATGATTGGTGCTTCAACCGATTCTATCGCGATGGTAGAAGGTGAAATGAAAGAAATTTCAGAAGCAGAAATGGTAGAAGCTATCAAATTTGCACACGAACATATTAAAGTACAAATTGCTGCGCAAGAAAGATTGGCAGCTGCTTTTGGAAAAAAAGAAGTGCGTACTTACGAACAAGAAAAATCTGACGAAGCTATTTACGCTAAAGTAAAAGCTGCAGCTTATGATAAAATTTACGCTATTGCAAGCAAAGGTTCAGCAAAACACGAACGCTCTGCTGCCTTTGATGCTGTAAAAGAAGAAGTAAAAGCTTTATTTACAGAAGAAGAATTGGCAGAAAATGGAGATTTAGTTTCTAAATACTTCTACAAAACCAACAAAGAAGCCGTTCGTAACGTAACCCTAGATTTAGGAACTCGTTTAGACGGAAGAAAAACTACTGAAATCCGACCAATTTGGTGTGAAGTAGATTACTTGCCATCGGTGCACGGTTCAGCTTTATTCACCCGTGGTGAAACACAAGCTTTGGCAACAGCTACTTTAGGAACTTCTAGAGAAGCAAACCAAATCGATTCACCATCAGAACAAGGAGAAGAAAAATTCTACTTACACTATAATTTCCCACCATTTTCTACAGGTGAAGCGCGCCCATTAAGAGGAACGTCTCGTCGTGAGGTAGGTCACGGAAACTTGGCACAACGTGCTTTGAAAAACATGATTCCTGCTGAAAATCCTTATACCATCAGAATTGTTTCTGAAGTATTAGAATCAAATGGTTCGTCTTCAATGGCAACCGTTTGTGCGGGAACATTAGCATTAATGGATGCTGGTGTACAAATGATTCGTCCGGTTTCTGGAATCGCGATGGGATTGATTACAGACGGAGATCGTTTTGCTGTGTTGTCTGATATTTTAGGTGATGAAGATCATTTAGGTGATATGGATTTCAAAGTAACTGGAACTTCAGAAGGAATCACTGCTTGTCAAATGGACATCAAAATTGACGGATTGAAATATGAAATCATGGAGCAAGCTTTGGCTCAAGCTCGTGATGGTCGTTTGCACATCTTAGGAAAATTGATTGAAACTTTGGACGCTCCGAGAACAGACGTGAAAGATCACGCTCCAAAGATCATCATGAGAACGATTCCTGGTGCTTTCATCGGTGCCTTAATCGGACCTGGTGGAAAAGTAATTCAAGAATTACAAAAAGCTACTGGAACAACAATCGTGATTAATGAAGTGGATGAACAAGGTGTGGTTGAAATTTTAGGAACTGATCCTGCTGGAATTGCAGCGGTTCTTGCGAAAATTGATTCGATTATTTTCAAACCTACTATGGGTGAATCTTACGAAGTGAAAGTGATTAAAATGCTTGATTTTGGAGCTGTAGTAGAATATACACAAGCACCAGGAAACGAAGTATTACTTCACGTTTCAGAATTGGCTTGGGAACGTACAGAAAATGTTTCTGATGTGGTGAAAATGGGTGATGTATTCGAAGTGAAATACTTAGGTGTTGACCCTAAAACTAGAAAAGAAAAAGTATCTAGAAAAGCTTTGATGCCTAGACCTCCAAGAGATGAAAATGCACCAAGAGAAGATCGTGGTCCTCGTCCTGAAAGAAAAGACGACCGAGGTCCAAGACAAGATAGAAAAGAGTAATCTTTTTAAATTCTGATTATAAAAAACCCACATTCCTATTTTTGAAATGTGGGTTTTTATTTTCTTGTGATTTTTAACGATTTTAATATGCTTTCATCGATTTTAACTAAAATTGACCTAGTAAATTTGATATAATTTATATCTTTATTTCATACTAATCTAACTTTTTAAACTATGAAAAAAATATTTACATTATTACTTATTGGTATTTTCTGTATCGGTTGCTCTAGCGATAGCGATTCCGGTAGCGGCACTAGTTTAGCAACCACGCCTTCGGCAAAAGTAGAATACGACTCTAGTAATTTCGGCATTTACAAAGGTGTTATTATCGGATCAACTGGCGTGATTACCATCAACATTAAAAATGACGGAAATCTAAAAGCAACTTTAGTCATTGATGGCGTTACATCTACTTACACTAGTACTGGTGAAGTGGCATTAAACCAACCCATCAACAATTTAAGATTTACCAATGGCAGCAATACTTTCGACATCAATGTCTCTGCAAACGGTAATGATATTGTGGTTACTGATTCTAACATTGAAAACCACCTTGGTGCTACTTTTAACATCGTAAAAGAATATTCTACTGATCTTGTAAAATGTTACCAAGGCACTTATACAGGAACGAATGACAATGGTGTATTTAATATTATCATCATAGACCAAAACCTTTATGGTTTATCGCGATCAAATACGTTTCCAGAAAGCGATACCTTATTTTTGAATGGTGATTTTATCCAGAATACCATTTCAGGAACTTTCGACGGTGGGACTTTCAGCGGCTCAACTTCCGGAAACAACATTAGCGGAACTTGGCAAAATTTAAGTCAAGAAACAGGAACTTGGACAGGACAAAGAACTTTATAAAATATTTTTAAATTCTATTCAAAACCCATTTCTCAAACAGAAGTGGGTTTTTGCTTTATAATCCGTTACTGCATTAAGGATAGCAGCATTGTTTGAGCTCTCCCGATGCAATCGGGAAGCGAGTGCGCATAGCCCGACCCAAAGGGGAATGCCCAAATAAAAAATAAAATTTCAATCCTTTTGTAACTTAATTCCACTTGCTACCGTACAAGCCTCGTACGCTTTAAAAAAGGAGACAAAAACTATGAGACAACTTAAAATCACCAAGCAGGTAACCAACCGTGAAACGGCATCTTTAGACAAGTATTTACAAGAAATTGGAAAAGTTGATTTGATTACCGCTGACGAAGAAGTAGAATTAGCACAGAAAATCAAAGCCGGTGATCAGAGAGCGTTAGAAAAACTTACCAAAGCCAATCTCCGTTTTGTGGTTTCCGTAGCCAAACAATACCAAAATCAAGGGTTGACACTTCCAGATTTAATTAATGAAGGAAATTTAGGTTTGATCAAAGCAGCACAACGTTTTGATGAAACACGTGGTTTCAAATTCATTTCTTACGCTGTTTGGTGGATTCGCCAATCGATTTTACAAGCGTTGGCAGAACAATCTCGTATCGTTCGTTTGCCTTTGAACAAAATTGGTTCGATTAATAAAATCAATAAAATGTATGCTTTGTTAGAGCAATCTAATGAGCGTCCGCCGTCTGCAGAGGAAATTGCCAAAGAATTGGACATGACCGTAAACGACGTAAAAGAAAGTATGAAAAACTCAGGCCGTCACTTATCTATGGATGCGCCGCTGGTTGAAGGAGAAGATTCGAATCTTTATGACGTATTGCGTTCTGGAGAATCACCAAATCCGGATAGAGAACTAATTCATGAGTCATTGCGTACCGAAATCGAACGTTCTTTAGAAACTTTAACGCCAAGAGAAGCTGATGTTGTACGTTTGTACTTCGGTTTGGGCGACCAACATCCGATGACCCTCGAAGAAATTGGCGAAACTTTTGATTTAACCCGTGAACGTGTGCGTCAAATCAAAGAAAAAGCAATCCGCAGGTTGAAACACACTTCTAGAAGTAAAATACTAAAAACTTATTTAGGATAGTCGCAATGTTGAAAGTAAAAGGGAAAAAGTTATAACACTATAAACCTTAAATTTTCTATCTTCGGCTCATAAAAGTAACAACAGTCTGATTAACTGTTCGTTTTTTGATTGATGATTGAAACTCCGGCTGATTACCGGAGTTTTGTTTTTTTATGTCAAACAAAAATCCGGTCTGTTCGCTACGCTCGGGTTTCCGGAGTTTTGTTTTTTTATATCTAGCCCTTTTGCTTTTTTTAAACTTCGCGTCTTCGCGTCTTTGCGAGCAAAAAAAGTATCTCTCGCAAAGACGCGAAGACGCGAAGCATTATAACTAAAATGGTTAATTATTATTAGGGCGTGACCACAAGGGTCGGGCTATACACTCCCAATCTTTTCCTTTTTAAAGAAAAAAGAAAAAGGATTTCCGCTGCTATCCCTCACGCACCATTCGGAAACTAGAAAATTCTTCAAATAACCAAATCAACAAATAACCAAATACACTATTTTTGCAAAACAAAACACACAACAACAATGAAGAATACCATCATCGCTCCATCTATCCTAGCTGCTGATTTCGCGAACTTACAACGCGATATTGAAATGATCAACCACTCTGAAGCCGACTGGTTTCATATAGACATTATGGATGGCGTTTTCGTACCTAACATTTCTTTCGGGATGCCCGTTTTAGAAGCCATCACCAAACATGCTAAGAAAACCATCGATGTGCATTTGATGATTGTTGATCCGGATCGTTATATCAAGACTTTTGCAAATTTGGGAGCGAATGTACTCAGCGTGCATTATGAAGCTTGTAATCATCTTCATAGAACCATACAGGCAATAAAAGCAGAAGGCATGAAAGCTGGTGTGGTTTTAAATCCGCATACGAACGTTGATTTGCTTGAAGATACCATCAACGATATTGATTTGGTTTGTATCATGAGTGTCAATCCAGGTTTTGGTGGACAATCATTTATTGAAAACACCTATGCCAAGATTAAAAAACTAAAAGATTTAATCGACAGAAAAAACGCTTCCACAATCATCGAAATTGACGGTGGTGTGACCAACAAAAACGCTGCACAACTCGTAGCTGCCGGCGCTGATGTATTGGTGGCGGGAAATTTTGTTTTTAAAGCAGAAAACCCAACGCAGACCATTGCTGATTTGAAAAGGTTAACCAGTAATTAATTTATTCCTTAATCACTTTAATAACTTGCGATTTATTGTCTGATTCAAGTTTAATGAAATAGTTACCTGCTTTAAGTTGGCTTAATGACAACATCAAATCAAGGCTGTCAAAATGCTGTTGTAGTATTTTTTGACCCATAATATTGAAGACCGTTACATCTTTGATCAGATCTTTTGATTCCACATGCAATACATCGCGAACTGGATTCGGACTGAATTTCAAATCTTTAAAACCAAAAGTATCATTCGCTAAAAACTGTATTGTAATTTCAAAAGCTGAGGCGCTTTCGTGTCCGTTAATGGTTTGGGTGGCGTAATAAGTAACACCTTCGACCAAAACCGTACTCAATGGTAAAGGATTCGAAGCGGTATTTCTGTTCAACGCATCATACCATTGGATATTCTGTCCAGAAACTACAACATCTGCCAAAGTTTGACCTGGTGTAAACGTTTGATTTGGATCGCCGACTGGTGCTGGAACAGGTATTTCAAATACTTGGAATATTGGAGATACCGTAACGCAATTCATAACAAGATTGGTAATGCGCACAGCATAAGAATGCGAATTTCCAAAAACTGTATTGACTGTATAAGTAGGGTTTGTAGCACCTATGATATCAGTACCAGATTCCATCCATTGGTATGAATAATTGCCCGTTTGAACTTCGGTATTGAGCTGTAAGTTCTGAACTAATTGATTGTCTTCTACAATGATATAATTGATGTTGTCTACTGTTGAAATCGTTGGGCTAACTGCTGGAATAATGGTCACCTGAAAAGAATCCTCCGACACACAACTTGGTGTTGTGGCAGTTGCTGCAAAAACATATATCGTTTGTGTCGACATAATAATATCACCAGCATTAAGCATCGTTCCTGATCCGCCAGGTTGTGTGAAATAATTTCCAACTGGAAGTGCTGGTAAAATATATTCGGTACAATAAGTCACATCCGGCATCGGTGTGATAAAGACATTAGGCACTACTGTAATAACACAACAACTGGATAAAGGTGTTGTACAGGTACCAACTCCAAATGATTGCGCATAAACTAAGCACATCATTGTTGAAGCACTCAATATTGGAGTAGTTAGGGTAACCGTTCCGTTAGAATCTAGAACAATAGACTGATTGGATGATCCATTTACCGTATAAACTACTACTGCATTTGGAGTTCCAACTATGGTTATTGCAGTAGTTGTTCCTGCACAAACAGTCGCATTTGAAAATGAAAACATAGCAGTTGGTGCAGGATTCACTTGAAAAGTGGCTGTTGCTGTTGTTGCGCATTGGTTTGGATTGGGTGTAAATGTGTAAGCCCCGCTTGTTGTTACTATTGATGGACTCCACGTTCCAGAGATTCCGTTAATTGATACGGTTGGCAAAACAGGGGCATTTCCAGAACATACAGTAGAAGATGAAAATGCAAAGGTTGGTTCAATGCTACTAGAGACCGTAATTGAGATCGTCAGAGAACTTGCACACTGCCCAGCGTCTGGCGTAAATAAATAGAGATCAGTACCCACTATTTGTGTCTCAATTACTGGCGGACTCCACGATCCAGTAACACCATCCATTGAAGTAGTGGGTAAAGCTGGCGCTTGACTATTCACACAAATCGGCGCTATTTGAGCAAATTGCGGTAGGAAATTATTGTTGATTGTAACTATTGTTGTTGTTTCAAACATGGGATCAACTCCCGGAGGAATGGTATAAGTCACCACATAAGTTCCTGCTAAACTTTGATTAGGAGTAATACTTCCCGTTACGGCATCAATAGACAAACCTGATGGTGAAGCTGAAAATGTTCCTCCCGATGTGCCTGAGAAAATTACAGGCTGTAATCCAGAGCTGGAACAGATCGGAGAATTATAAGAAATCGTGGCGTTTGGCGGATTTGCTGCATTGACGATAAGAAAGGTGTGAATCAAAAGGAAACTGAGAAGTAATTTTATTTTCATAAGAAATTGATTTTTGGTCGATACCAAATGTAAATAAATTAATGAAACAACGTTGTATAAAATGAAAAAACCAGATGAAATTTCATCTGGTTTTCGTGACCGCGGCAGGGTTCGAACCTGCAACCATCAGAGCCGAAATCTGATATTCTATCCAGTTGAACTACGCAGCCATATTTGATTTCAGATTTAGGATTTCAGATTTAGGATTCAACCTTAAATCTATATCGTCTAAACCAATAACTTCTTAACAATTGCTGAAATCGTTTTTCCTTCGGCGGCGCCACCTAGTTTTGCTGATGCCAATCCCATTACTTTTCCCATCGCGGCAATTCCTGAAGCTCCGGTTTCTGCAATAATTTTAGCTACTACGGCTTCTACTTCTGCTTCGCTTAATTGGGCTGGAAGAAATTTTTCGATTACAGCAACTTGTGCCAATTCTGGTTCCGCTAGATCTGGACGGTTTTGTTCCGTGTAGATTTTTGCACTTTCTTTTCTGGTTTTCACCAACCTTTGAAGCAATTTGATTTCATCGTCTTCGGTGATTTCTTCTTTTGAACCGCTAGCAGTTTGTGCCAAAAGCAATTCTGATTTGATGGATCTTAAGGCTTCTAAGGCAACGGTATCTTTGGCTCTCATGGCATCTTTGATGTGCTCCATGATTTGTGTGGATAAACTCATTTTGTATGTGTATTTGGTAATTTATTGATTTGTTGATTTGAAATCGAGTGTTTGCCCCGGATAGTAGTGTATATCCTTTTGTGCCAGTGTTTGGCGCAAAAGATAGCAACTGATAGCCGGATTAAGGCCCGACAAAACTACAAAAAAATGTTAGATGTTCGCCTATGCTTTCAAAACAAAATAACCCGAAAACAGCTGGCCATTTTCGGGTTATTAAAAGTTAATAGGTAAATTATTTACGCTCTAACCAAAAGTAGTTGTTCCAACCTTCGATCAAAGTTTTTGGATCTTTGTTTTTGGCTCTGTCTTGTTTGTCGCTTTGAACAATATTTCCACCAGCTGCTTTGAAATCAAACATTCTTGGAGCTGATTCTCCTTCTACGGTAATTTTCAAAGTGTAGTTTCCGTCTTTCAATTCAGCGATTTTTAGGTAATCTTTAGCACCAACCAATTTCATTGAACAAGAGAAATCTTTCCATTCTCCTTGCTTTACGATAGCGGTTTGCTTGTTCGGAACTGAAATTGTTTTTCCGTTTTGAATCAATTCCGGATACCAATTTACGCTTTTAGAAGTTTTTCTTGCGTCGTTAGGATTCGGTTTCAATTCGGTATGCATCATGTAAAATCCTAAAATGAAATTTCCTGATGTCTGTGGTGTAATGTAAGCCCATTTTTCCCACGGACCTGTTGAGTACCATAGCGCAGCACTTGTAGCATAAGGATCGGTGTTTACTTTTTTATGTACATCGAAGTCGAAACTATAGAACTGCTGACCACCTGCGTAGAAATCAATTTTGTATTTTCCTTCTTGCGTCATCATGATGTCTGACTGTTGGTTCCCATTATCTTGATACGTGTTTTGTTTTCCGTCATTGAAATAGCTTCCGTCATTATAAGCAGGAGATTTTAGCAATGCGTCATTAACATAAACTTTAGTTGTTAAAACATTATCATCTCTGATCATGTCAACATCTTGTCCGTTAGCTTTTTTTGTAGGAATGAATGTCGCTCTATAGAAGTTCATTCTTAAATTTCCATTGTCAGATACTTCTGTACCATCTAATAAAGATTTCATTGTGATGGCAGGCGTCATCGGATATTGCTTCCAGTCTAAAGTTACTGAACTTGCTCCTCCAAGCGGACTTGAAGAAGATGATGATGACGAAGATGATGAATTACCTGAAGCCGCTTTAGTTACTTGTTCGGTAGCAGCCGATTTTGCAGCTTTTTTTAGCATTCCACCCAATTGTGCGTGGAATGGCAGAACTGATAGAGATCGCAGCGACCAATACCATAATTTTTCTAGTGTTTTTCATTGTTTAATTTGTTAGTTATAGAAATAAAAAAAAATTCGGCTGACAAGATACAGAAAAAAATTACTCAAAAAAAATAACCCGAAAATTCGAGGGGATTTTCGGGTTATTCGTCAGGATCTGGGAAACATTCGTTAATCGACGTTGTCGTGTAAGAACGAATTATTAGATCGCAATTGAATGTCGTCATTACTATCTGTTCCTAAAGACGTGCGTGATGCTGAGTTGTCTTTTGGATTGGTTGAAATGTCTATTCCTAATCTTTTGTA
>ERZ724516.2624-NODE-2624-length-10074-cov-6.195429_pt1 | contig 10074 bp, 10 predicted proteins | sample MGYA00376049_ERZ724516 | MGnify/ENA primary metagenome ERZ724516 (study PRJEB28724, sample SAMN07190886) | activated sludge metagenome | isolation source: activated sludge of sewage treatment plant in Hong Hong | place: USA: Christiansburg, Virginia | collected... | reverse complement strand
CGCAATATCTGGAGACGGTGCTCAGAATGGGGGAGATTTAGATGCGATTGCCCTGCATTGGCCTGTGATTTGCTATGTTTTTCATAGCTTCATAGGCTTATTATTCGGGGGCTAACGGCCCAAAAGGCTTACAACTTCTGGAGCCAGACCCCTCCGTGCACAAGCGACGAATTTACCGCCTCGACCCGCCAAAAATCCCACCCAACACCCCCCGAATAATCTGCCGCCCCACCTCGCGCCCAATCGAGCTGGCGGCGCTGCGGGCCAATTGCTCCCCCACGCTGGTGCGGGTGCGGCGTGTGCCACCGCCCAGCATGTCACCAATACTGTCAAAGATGCCCTTTTCGGGTACGGCGGGCGCGCCAGCCGCTGGCGCATTGGCAGGCGCAGCGGGTGTTGAAGAGGGCACACCGTTGGGTGAAGGCGCAACGGTGCCGGCAGGTTGCCGGGCCTGGGTTCGACCTTTGATCGCCTCAAACGCCGAGTCCCGGTCTACTTCTTTTTCATACACCCCAGCCACCAAGGATTCGGCTAACAAAACCTTGCGTTGCTCTGCATTGATAGGCCCAATCTGGCTGCAGGGCGGCAGCACATAGACGCGCTCGGTTACAGAAGGCCGGCCCTTGTCGTCCAGAAAACTGACCAAAGCTTCGCCCACGGCCAGCTCGGTAATGGCCGTGCCAATGTCCAGTCCCGGCTTGGCGCGCATGGTGTCGGCGGCCGACTTGACGGCCTTCTGGTCGCGCGGCGTAAAGGCGCGCAGCGCATGTTGCACGCGGTTGCCCAACTGGGCCAGCACGGTGTCGGGTATGTCCAGCGGGTTTTGCGTGACGAAGTACACGCCCACGCCCTTGCTGCGAACCAGGCGCACGACAAGTTCGATGCGCTCCAGCAGCACCTTGGGTGCGTCGTTGAACAGCAAATGTGCTTCGTCGAAGAAGAACACCATCTTGGGTTTGTCCAGGTCGCCGACCTCGGGCAAGGTCTCGAACAATTCGCTCAGCATCCACAGCAGAAAGGTGGCGTACAGGCGCGGGGCGTTCATCAGCTTGTCGGCCGCCAGGATGTTGACCATGCCTTGGCCCCTGGCGTCGGTCTGCATGAAGTCGGCAATATTGAGCATGGGCTCGCCAAAAAACTTCTCGCCGCCCTGGCTTTCGATCTGCATCAGCCCGCGCTGGATGGCGCCTATGCTGGCGGCGCTGATGTTGCCGTATTCGGTGGTGTACTGGCTGGCGTTGTCGCCCACGTCCTGGCACATGGCGCGCAGGTCTTTCATGTCGAGCAACAGCAGGCCGTCGTCGTCGGCAATCTTGAACACCAGTTGCAGCACGCCGGCCTGGGTTTCGTTCAGGTTCAGCATGCGGGCCAGCAACAGCGGACCCAGGTCGCTGACGGTGGCGCGCACCGGGTGGCCTTGTTCGCCAAACACGTCCCACAACGTGGTGGGGAAAGCCTGGTATTCGGGTTCAGGCAGGCCTCGTTCCTGGATGATCTTGCCCAGCTTGGGGCTGGGGCTGCCCGCCTGCGAGATGCCGGTCAGGTCACCCTTGATGTCGGCCATGAACACTGGCACGCCGATGCGCGAGAACCCCTCGGCCATGGTTTGCAGCGTGATGGTCTTGCCAGTGCCGGTGGCGCCGGTGATCAGGCCGTGGCGATTGGCTTTGTTCGGTAGCAGGCAGCACTGAATCGTGCTGTTCTCGGTGCCATGTTGTGCAATCAGGATGCTGGTGGTGTCAAGGGCGGCCATGGAATTCTCAAAAAGTACAATTGAGCCCGTAGCGTAACGAATTTTCAAAGGATTTCACGTGGCAGGACACAGCAAATGGGCCAATATTCAGCACCGCAAAGGACGCCAGGATGAGAAGCGTCAGCGCATCTGGACCCGCGTGATGCGTGAAATCATGGTCGCCGCGCGCCTGGGTGGGGGTGATCTCAGCATCAACCCACGCCTGCGTCTGGCTGTAGAAAAGGGCAAGGCGGCCAATATGCCGGCCGAAAACGTGAAATACGGTATCGCCAAGGCCACGGGCACGCTGGAAGGCATCGTTTACGAAGAAATCCGCTACGAGGGTTATGGCATTGGTGGCGCCGCCATCATTGTGGACACCATGACCGATAACAAGGTGCGCACCGTGGCCGAAGTGCGCCACGCCTTTAGCAAACATGGTGGCAATATGGGCACCGAGGGCTCGGTGGTATTCCAGTTCAAACACTGCGGACAGTTGATTTTTGCCCCCGGCACCAGTGAAGACAAGATCATGGAAGTGGCGCTGGAGGCCGGCGCTGAAGACGTGGTCACCGATGACGATGGCGCTATCGAGGTGCTGACCGCCTATGCGGATTACGAAGCCGTCAAACAGGCATTGGAAGCCGCAGGGCTGACAGCAGAGATTTCCGGCGTCACCATGCGCGCTGAAAACACCATTGAGCTGACTGGTGACGACGCCGTGCGTATGCAAAAGCTATTGGACGTGCTGGAAGACCTGGACGACACGCAAGAGATTTACCATAACGCCGCACTATGAACAACAATAATAAACACAACAACCGCCAAAACGCGGATCGGAGGGATGTATGAATGTTTTGGTGATCGGGGGGGGCGGCCGCGAGCATGCCATGGCCTGGAAGTTGGCAGAGTCCGACAAGGTCCAATTGGTGTATGTGGCGCCCGGCAATGGCGGCACCGCGCTGGATAGTCGCCTGAAAAACCTGCCCATCACCAACGTGGTGGCACTGCGGGAGTGGGCGCAGGAGAACAAGATCGGCCTGACAGTTGTTGGTCCCGAAGGCCCCTTGGCTGCCGGTGTGGTGGACGAATTCCGGGCCCACGGTCTGCGCATCTTTGGCCCCACCAAGTCTGCGGCGCAGCTGGAAAGCTCCAAGGCATTTTCCAAAGCGTTCATGCAGCGGCACAACATACCCACCGCAGCCTACGAAGCCTTTACCGACCCCGTGGCAGCCCACGCCTATGTGGACCGCATGGGTGCGCCCATCGTGGTCAAGGCCGATGGCCTGGCGGCTGGCAAGGGCGTGGTCGTGGCCATGACGCTGGATGAAGCCCATGCGGCCATCGACTTCATGTTGCTGGACAACACGCTGGGCGTGGTGCACAACGCGGGCGAGGGCGGCCAGGCCGTGCCGCGTGTGGTCATCGAAGAATTTCTGGAAGGCGAAGAAGCCAGCTTCATGGTGCTGTGTGATGGCAAGGACGTGGTGGCATTGGCCACCAGCCAGGACCACAAGCGCCTGCTGGACGACGACCAAGGCCCCAACACGGGTGGCATGGGCGCCTATTCGCCGGCGCCCGTTGTCACGCCCCAGGTGCATGCCCGGGCCATGCGCGAGATCATCCTGCCTACCCTCAAGGGCATGGAGCAGGACGGCATCCCCTACACTGGTTTTTTGTATGCTGGTCTGATGATTGACCCGCAGGGCCAGGTCAAGACGCTGGAATTCAACTGCCGCATGGGTGACCCCGAGACCCAGCCGATTCTGATGCGCCTCAAAAGTGATTTTTCAGACGTGTTATTGGCCGCAACAGAGGCGGGTGGACTGGAGAGCATCGAACTCGAATGGGACCGTCGCACCGCGCTGGGTGTGGTGTTGGCCGCGCATGGTTACCCCGGCACTCCGCGCAAAGGAGATGCCATCGAGGGCTTGGCAACGGAGAGCGAGAACGTCAAGGTTTTTCATGCCGGCACCGAACACCGTGACGGCACAACCCTTACCAGCGGTGGGCGGGTGTTATGTGTCACCGGTTTGGCCGAAAACCCCCGCGCTGCGCGCCAGGCGGCTTATGAAGCGGTTCAAGGGATTCGGTTTGACGGCATGCAATTCCGAACGGACATTGGCCACCGGGCGGTCAAACAGGCGGCCGACGCCAAGGCTGCCAAATGAGCGACACACCAGTCAAACAAGTGCAGGCCTATCTGATGGGTCTGCAGGACCGCATCACTACAGCGGTGGCGGCGATGGACGACCAGACTTTTGTGTCCGATACCTGGGAGAAAGCCGCTGGCGAACCTCTACAAGGGCATGGCATCACGCGCATTCTGGAAGGTGGTTCGCTGTTTGAACGTGCAGGTTGTGGCTTCTCGCATGTGCGGGGCCCCAAGTTGCCGCCGTCTGCGACCCAGCACCGCCCCGAACTGGCCGGTGCGCCGTTTGAAGCGATGGGTGTTTCGCTGGTGTTCCATCCGCGCAACCCCTACGTGCCTACCGTACACATGAATGTGCGCATGATTTCTGCCGGTCACCCGGGGCAGGAACCCGTGTGCTGGTTTGGTGGCGGCATGGATCTGACCCCCTTTTACGGACACGAGGACGATGCCCGGCATTTCCACGAAACCTGCCGCAATGCGGTACAGGCCTTTGGTGCAGACACCTACCCACGGTTCAAGACATGGTGTGACGACTATTTCTATTTGAAACACCGCAATGAACAGCGCGGTATTGGAGGCATTTTCTTTGACGACTTCGCCGAAGGTGGGTTTGCCAACGGTTTTGAACTGATGCAATCGGTAGGCGATGCGTTCCTGCTGGCCTATATCCCGATTGTGGAGCGCCGCAAAGACATGGCCTATGGTGAACGCGAGCGCAACTTCCAGTTGTACCGCCGCGGGCGCTACGTAGAGTTCAACCTGGTGTGGGACCGGGGAACCCATTTCGGTTTGCAGTCGGGCGGCCGCACCGAATCGATTTTGCTGTCGATGCCACCCTTGGTGAGCTGGACCTATCAATCAGTGCCTGAAGCCGGTTCGGCAGAAAACGACTTGTACACCCGATTTTTGCCGAGGCGAGACTGGGTGTGAGCGGGGCGGCCGTGCCGTTGCGTCGCCTGGGTGTGTTCGGTGGGTCGTTTGATCCGCCCCACAGGGCCCATAACGCCTTGGCACACCAGGCCGTGGAGCAGTTACGACTCGATGCATTGCACATCATTCCGACGGGTGAGGCGTGGCACAAATCCCGGGTGTTAACAGCGGCCTCGCATCGGCTGGCCATGGCGCAACTGGCGTTTGCTGATCTCCCCAAGGTCGTGGTCGATGACCGGGAAACCCGACGGCTTGGACCCAGTTACACCGTGGATACGCTGACCGAGTTGGCGGCCGAGCAGCCCGGCGTGCAACTGTTTCTGATCATCGGGGAAGACCAGGCCAGGGCGCTGCAAAGCTGGCACCGGTGGCAGGCGATTCTTCAGCTCGCTATAATATGTGTAGCTGCTCGCGCAGATTCTTCGGGGGCTAGAGGCACTTTTAATGCAGAGCTTTTGGCGCAAACACCCTTTCAGGTGTTGAATTTGCCCCCCATGGATGTCAGCGCCACTGACATCCGCCACCGTTTGGCGAACCGCCAAAACGTCGCGCCACTGGTTTTTGAAGCCGTTGCGCGTTATATTGCCCACCACCACCTTTATCAAACTGCCTGATGAACAAACCAATTGTTGCCAAAAAAGACATTAACAAGCTCCAGCGGGCCATCGTGGATGGTCTGGAAGACGTCAAAGCCCAAGACATCCAGGTGTTTGACACGGAGCATTTGTCAGCATTGTTTGAACGGGTGATTGTGGCCTCTGGTACCTCCAACAGACAAACCAAAGGCCTGGCCGCCAGTGTGCGCGATGCCGTCCGCGAAGCCGGCTTTGAGAAACCACGGGTTGAGGGCGAGGCCAACGGTGAATGGATCATTGTGGATTGCGGGCAAGCGGTGGTTCACATCATGCAGCCTAACTTTCGGCAGTATTACAACCTTGAAGAATTGTGGGGCGAAAAGCCGGTGCGCCTGAAGCTCGGTGCCTCCAAGCCCGCCATGGCAGAAAGCGCCAAGCCTGTCACCAAACCCGCCGCCAAGTCTGCGGCGGAGCCCAGCCTGCGGCGTTCCAACGCTGCTAAGAAAGGCGTGGCGGAAGCGTTCCCCTCCAAAGCCCAATTGAAAAAGGCGGCTGACAAAGCGGCAGGTGCCAAAACACCGGCGCGCAAGACCAGCACCACCAAAATCGCTACCACAAAGGCCACGCCGTCCAAGTCGGTGCCCGTCAAATCGGTTGCTGCCAAGGCGACACCGGCCAAAAAAGTGGCAGCAAAGCCAGCCAAAACATTGGTTGTGAAGCCCGCAACAAAACCGGCCACCAAGTCGGCAGCCAAAACAGCAGCGAAGACACCCACAAAGGCCGCCGCCAAGAAGCCCGTCCCGCGCAAGGTTTGATCTTCCCGTGAGGCTGTTGATCGTTGCGGTGGGGCTGCGAGTACCCGACTGGGCGCAGACAGCATGGGACGATTACGCCAAGCGTTTTCCGCACGAGCTGCGGGTTGAGCTCAAGGCAGTCAAGACGGAGCCACGCGGTTCCAAAACTTTAGAGACGCTGTATGCCGCAGAGCGCGGGCGCATTGAAGCGGCCATTCCGCGGGGAACACGCATCGTAGCGCTGGACGAGCGCGGAACCGCGCTGACCACTTTGGCGCTGGCCGCCAAACTCAAAGATTGGCAATTGACCGGTGATGACGTGGCGCTGGTTATCGGTGGCCCGGATGGGCTGGACCCTGCTTTTCGACAGGTCGCGCACGAACGCATTCGTTTGTCGGACCTCACCTTGCCCCATGCATTCGCACGTGTGTTGCTGATTGAGCAGTTGTACCGGGCGTGGTCGGTCAACGCCAACCACCCCTACCACCGAGAATAGTTTTTTCGATGACATCCGCCATTCCTGACTTCATCTACCTGGCCTCCCAGAGTCCGCGGCGCAGCCAGCTGCTGGATCAGTTGGGGGTCAAACACCAGTTGTTATTGCCCGAGGCAAACGAGGACGCAGAATCACTGGAAGTTGTTTTGCGTGGTGAAGCTCCCAAGACCTACGTACGGCGCGTGAGCGAGCTCAAACTGGGCGCTGCGCAGCAACGAATGCTGCGCCAAAACCTACCCGTAGCCCCGGTCTTGTGTGCCGACACCACGGTCGCGCTGGGACGCACCATTTTTGGCAAACCCCATGACGCGAACGATGCCATGCGTATGTTGCGAGCCCTGTCCAACCGACCCCACCGGGTGATCACCGCCATCACTTTGGGTTTGGGCGGTCAGTGTGTCAGCGCCTGTAGTGAGTCGTGGGTGACTTTTGCCGATATGACGGATCACGAAATTGCAAGTTATGTGGCGTCCGGCGAGCCAATTGGCAAGGCGGGTGCGTATGCCGTACAGGGCAGGGCGGCAGCCCATATTGCGCACATCAGCGGCAGTTACTCTGGCATCATGGGACTCCCCCTGTTTGAGACTGCACAGATCTTGCGGGAAATAGGCTTTACGCTCTGAGTGATCAAACCGGAATTCACACGATGCAACAGGATATTTTGATCAATTGGTCTCCCCAGGAAGCCCGGGTGGCAATCATGGAAAACGGGGCTATCCAGGAGTTGCACGTGGAGCGTGCCCTGGAGCGTGGTCTCGTAGGCAATGTTTATCTCGGTAAGGTGGCCAGGGTGTTGCCTGGAATGCAGTCAGCATTCATTGACATTGGCCTGGAGCGCGCCGCCTTTCTGCATGTAGCCGATGTTTGGCATCGCCAGCCGGACGGTGAAGCCCCGTTTATTGCCAAAGGCGCCGCGCCCGTTGTGCCCATTGAAAAGCAACTTTTTGAAGGCCAATCCTTGATGGTTCAGGTCATCAAGGAACCCATTGGCACCAAGGGTGCGCGTTTGTCGACCCAGATCAGTATTGCAGGGCGTTTGCTGGTGTTTTTGCCACAAGATGACCACATAGGCGTGTCGCAAAAAATTCCCGGTAGCCAACGTGATGAGTTGCGTGCGCGTATGCATCGGCTCGCCGGTACACAAGGCGGCGGGTTCATTTTGCGCACCAATGGTGAAGATGCGTCCGATGCTGAACTGGCGGATGACATTGGTTATCTGCGCAAGGCTTGGGCGCGAATCAAGGACGCGTCCACCCGCTTGCCGGCGCAGTCGTTATTGCACCAGGACTTGAGTCTGCTGCAACGGGTGTTGCGCGACATGGTGGCTGAGGCCACCCAGACGATTCGCGTTGACTCGCGTGAGCAGTTCGAAGCTTTGAAGGCTTTTGGGGCCGAGTTTATGCCCATGGCGGCTGCAAAATTGCAGCACTACAAGGGTGAGCGCCCAATCTTCGATTTGTTCTCCATCGACGAGGAAATTGCCAAGGCCCTGGGGCGGCGGGTAGACCTCAAATCGGGTGGTTACCTGATCGTGGACCAGACCGAGGCGTTGACCACGTTCGATGTCAACACCGGTGGCTTTGTTGGTGCCCGCAATTTTGACGACACCATCTTCAAGACCAATCTGGAAGCAGCACAGGCCATTGCACGCCAACTTCGGTTGCGTAATCTAGGCGGCATCATCATTGTGGACTTCATCGATATGGTGCGCGAGGACCACCGTGACGCTGTGCTGTCTGAGTTCAAAAAGCAGTTGTCACGCGACCGCGTGAAAACCATGGCCGGTGGATTCTCCCAACTCGGTCTGGTGGAGATGACCCGTAAGCGCACCCGGGAGTCTTTGGCCCATATGTTGTGTGAACCCTGCGCCGCTTGTGAAGGCAAGGGCATGGTGAAGACTGCGCGCAGTGTGGCCTACGATATTTTTCGGGAGATCCTGCGGGAGGCGCGTCAGTTCAATCCACGCGAATTCCGTGTGGTCGCGTCACCCAAGGTGATTGAGTTGTTTCTGGACGAAGAAAGCCAGCATCTGGCTGGCTTGAGCGAATTCATTGGCAAGCCGGTTTCACTACAAAGTGAGGCGGCGATGGGGCAGGAACAATACGATATTGTTCTTTTGTAAACAGGGCGCCTGCAAGACTGTGTCTTTCGCCGTGAATAGTCAGCCGCTCAGGATTGCGGTCTTGAACCGGATCTTCAAACCGACCGGTGGTGGTGCAGAGCGTTATTCCATAGCGCTGGTAGAGCAATTGGCGCAACGGCACGAGATGCACATTTTTGCGCAGGACATTGATCACCAATGGCCAAGTGTTGTTTACCACCGCATTCCCACACCTTTTGTTAAACCCCGATGGATCAACCAACTGTGGTTTGCCGCGGCGACCTGGTGGTTGACCCGCAAGGGTTTTGATGTGGTGCACTCGCACGAGAATACCTGGCACGGGCAGGTACAGACGGTTCATGTGGTGCCGGTTAAATACGGTTTGCTACATGGCAGAAGTGGCTGGCGACTGTTTCTGCGTTACCTCAAGATCGTGACCAGCCCGCGTTTGCTGGCCTACTGGTGGTTGGAGCATGCTCGTTACCGGGTGCGTTCTGATCGGCGGATCGTTCTGGCGTCCAGGCGGCTGCAGCCCATCATGGCATCCGCCTATCCACGGTCAGACCTACTGTGTACGGTGTTGACGCCTGGTGTGGCACATGTTCATGAGCAGGCATCGCCTGAAGAAAAGCTGGCGGCGCGTGCCAAGTTGGCGCTGCCCAGTGCGGGGCGCTGTATTTTGTTTGTCGGCAACGATTACCGCAAAAAAGGTTTGCCAGCTTTGCTCGGAGCGGTAACCCATCTGCCTGCCGACTGTTACCTCGCGGTGGTCGGCAATTCGTCGCAGATCGCGGGCTTTCAGCATGAAGTGCAGACCAGAGGCCTTGGTGAACGGGTGTTCTTTCTGGGGGCGCTGAACCCGGTGGATGTGGCGTACCGCGCGGCCGACTGTCTGGCCCACCCGACACTGGAAGACACGTTTGCGATGGTCGTTCTGGAAGCCCTTGCGTTCAGTCTGCCGGTGGTGGTCAGTGGAGCAGATTATTGTGGTATCTCCGAGCTTCTGGTGCATGAGCAGGACGCCCTGTTGGTGGAGGACCCCAGGGACAGTATGGCGTTGGGCAGCGCCCTGAACCGTGTGCTGTCAGATTCCGTATTCCGTGCCCATTTGCAAACCCATGGAAAACGCTTTGCCCGCCAATACCTGTGGTCGGAAATTGCTCTGCAGCAAGAGCAGATTTACAAGTCAGTGAGCCACTGAACCATCCGTCTTGGTTTCGGTTTCCTTGGGCACAAAGATCTCAAGCCCAATTTGGTAGAGGCGCGCGTAGTGCCCATTTCTTTCAAGCAA
>ERZ724516.2623-NODE-2623-length-10075-cov-6.674251_pt1 | contig 10075 bp, 12 predicted proteins | sample MGYA00376049_ERZ724516 | MGnify/ENA primary metagenome ERZ724516 (study PRJEB28724, sample SAMN07190886) | activated sludge metagenome | isolation source: activated sludge of sewage treatment plant in Hong Hong | place: USA: Christiansburg, Virginia | collected... | reverse complement strand
GCGCCAATCGCCTGGGTTGTGTCGATACGATGCGCCGTTACATCTACATCCACGGTAGCCCGGAGCGTGCCGAAATGGGGCTGCCGGGTTCGCACGGCTGCATCCGCATGCGCAATCGCGACATCGTTGAGCTCTTCGATCGGGTCCCGGTTTACACGCCGGTCGAAATTACCGAAGACTGAAGCGGCTGGCCGTTTGGCCCGAAGCTGCGTTCCTCAAAAAATACCGTTCCTGCGGCGTTGACCGCAACAACTGTCGAGGCGCATGTTCCGTATTCCGCTGAACGAACAAAAATGGCTGAAAGGAGGCGCTCCCAGTCGAGCGGCACGCCAGTGTCCGGCAATTCCTTGTCGGGAACAATTTCATCGTCGGCCAGAATGTCGAAAAACATCTGCTGGTCAGGCAAGTTGCTCAATGCTGCAGAAAAGCGCTGGTGGGCGGTCAGTAATTTGGGCCACGGGCTGTCGAGCAAGTGGTTGGACAAGCCATAAACGCCTGCTGGCAGCGCCTGTGCCACCGGCCCGCGATTGCTCGCATAGCAGAGCGTTTTTCCGTCACTGAGCAGTAAATTGAAGCCGGAATAGGCGCTGCGTTCAAGTTCGCCGAGAAAGTCGGCAGCTGATTGATCGCCCTGAAGAAAATTGCGCGTCAGCTCACCACGAGAAAGTCGCCCCGGTGCGACGCCGGGTTCCCGGACATTGGTCACCGCCGCAAAGCGCCCTTGCGTAGTGACCCCCAGCCAAGTGCCGCCGGCCTCAAGATCACGGCCGGCGATGATCTCCGGCGTGTCGCTCCAATATGCAGCCAGTGCTGTTGGCCGGGCATAAAACTCGTCACGGTTGGCGGCAACAACCAGCGGAAATGCAGGATGCGCCTGCCAGCCGACAACAATCAAACACATTTTGGGGTGTTCTTACGGGTTGACCGCAACAGCCTCAAGTAGGGGGCCTTCACGCGATCCCAGATGAACATTGCTGGCAAAGTTGGACTGCACCACGGCCAGCGCGACAAAACCACCGCTTGGTGACGGTGCACCAGTGACGATCATGCCGCAAGCCTGATCCGGATTGTCCGGCGAGTGCAGATCAGTGCCAGGGGGCATCGCGACGTCGCTCTTCAAACGATAGAGATGACGTTTGACCTTGCCCAGATACTGAGTACGAGCGACTATTTCTTGCCCCGGATAACAGCCTTTATGGAAGCTGACGCCGCCAAGTTTCTCGAAATCGGCCATCTGCGGTACAAATTCTTCCTTGGTTGCCAGCGTCACCAGCGGGAAGCCCATTTCGACATCCAGCCAACGCCATGCCGGCAAACCCACTGGACGCGCCTTGACTGTCAGTTTCTGCCACAGGGTAGCTATCGCTTCCTGCGGCGCCGAAATGATGAAGCGTCCGCCCTCAAGCGCGACGACCTGGACACCGCTGTTGCTGGCCGAGGTCAGCGCGCTAGCAGGACAGGGCAGGCCCGCATTGACCAATGCTTCGCTGGCTTGCGGGCCGGCAAGTCCGAGCAGGATGTGCGTATCGCTTAACGAAACCAGCTTGACCTTGGCGCGCAGGATGAACATTTGCAGGCGTTTTTGCGCTGCTTCCTGCAAATCGGCAGCGAGTGCCAGATTGAATGCTTCCCCATCGCGCCAGGCGAGAAAACTGGCCTGCATGCGCCCCTTGGCCGTACACCAGGCCGAATGTTGCACCTGGTCAGCGCCAAGGTGGTTGATATCGCTGGTGAATTGGCTGTGCAGGAAGGCTTTTGCATCCTCACCGCTAGCTGAGAGCAGGCCGAGGTGGGTTAGCGGCGCAAGGACTGTCAGGCTCTGTGCTGCCTTGAGTTCGGCTGTGGCATCGCCAAAGTGAAGAATTTCGCTGGAAGCACCGTCGAAAACTGCATCGGTGGATTCCAGAAAGCTGCGCCAGTTGGGGTTCATGGGGGCTCCTGTTGGGTTTGCGATATTATATAGCCCCTTCTGTCGGGCTTATCGTACCAGCCCGAGACCCGCTTCCTGCCTGCGAGTTCCTGTGCGTTTCCTGTTTCGCTCATTCTTTTTGCTAAGCCTTCTGATTGGCACTGTTGCCGCCGCCGCTTGGTGGTGGGCCAATGAGCCGATCACCTTGCGCAGTTCCACTGTTGATTTCCGCATTACGCCCGGCTCCAGTCTGCGTTCTGCCGCATTACAAATGCAGGAAGCCGGCGTTGGTCTGGAGCCCGCTTTACTTTCCTGGCTGGCTCGCTTCAAGCGTGTTGAAACAACGATCAAGGCCGGCAGTTACGCCGTCACGCAAGGTATTACGCCGTTACAACTGCTGGCCAAGCTGACGCGTGGCGAAGTCACCCAAGGTGAGGTCATGTTGCCCGAGGGCTGGGCTTTCCGCCAATGGCGGGCCAGGATAGATAGACATCCCGATCTCAAGCACGAAACGCTTGATCTCAGCGAGGCAGAGCTGATTTCCCGCTTGGGCATCAGCGCATCACACATTGAAGGCCAGCTGTTCCCGGATACCTATCTTTTTGACAAGCAATCGAGCGATATTGAGCTCTATGCGCGAGCCTATCGTGCCATGCAACGCAAAATAGATGCGGCTTGGGCACAGCGCGCGCCGGGATTACCTTACAAAACACCGTACGAAGCATTGATCATGGCCTCAATTGTCGAAAAAGAGACCGGGCGCGAATCCGATCGGCCGATGATTGCCTCAGTATTCGTCAATCGACTGCGCACAGGCATGTTGCTGCAAACTGATCCAACCGTGATTTATGGCTTGGGTGAAACCTTCGATGGCAATCTGCGCAAGCGCCATTTGCAAACTGACACCCCGTACAATACCTACACGCGCTCCGGTTTGCCGCCCTCACCGATTTCCATGCCCGGCGTTGGCTCACTACAGGCGGCGCTCAATCCGGCAAGCAGCGATGCGCTTTACTTCGTGGCACGTGGCGATGGCACCAGCCATTTTTCGCGCACACTGGAAGAACACAACCGGGCAGTCAATAAATATCAAAGGGGAGCGAAGTGAGAGGGAAATTCATTACCTTTGAGGGCATCGACGGTGCCGGCAAAAGTAGCCATGTTGAGTGGCTTGCCGAAACGCTACGCCAGCGCGGTCTGGTTGTACATGTCACTCGCGAGCCGGGTGGTACCCCGCTGGGCGAAAAACTGCGTGAATTGCTACTCAATGAGTCCATGCATCTCGAAACAGAAACCCTGCTCATGTTTGCCGCACGCCGCGAGCACTTGGCTCAAGTTATAGAACCAGCACTAAGTCGGGGTGAATGGGTAGTCTGCGACCGGTTTACCGATGCCACCTTTGCCTATCAGGGCGGTGGGCGTGGCCTGGATCGCAACAAATTACAACAACTCGAACACTGGGTTCATGAACATCTTCAGCCTGACCTCACACTGTTGTTCGATCTGCCGCTTGATGTAGCGCGTGAACGGATTGCGCTCGCCAGTCGTGTGCTGGATCGCTTTGAACAGGAGCGCGCTGATTTTCATGACCGCGTTCGTCAGGCCTACCTCGATAGAGCGAGCCACCATACTGCAAGAATTCGCCTGATTAATGCTCAGAAAAGCATTCCTGATATTCGCAAATTACTTGAACAGATAAGTTCAAATATATGAATATTATTGAATTACATCATGATGTATGGCGTGGCCTTCAAGAGCAGCGCCAGCGCTTGCCGCACGCGCTGTTGCTGGTTGGACAGCGCGGATTGGGTAAATTTGAACTAGCCCGCGCCTTTGCCGCAGGCTTGTTGTGCGAAAAGCAAATTCCGAGTGGCGAGGCTTGTGGTCACTGCATGCCTTGCAACTGGTTTGCCCAGGGGAACCATCCGGATTTTCGTTTGTTACAACCCGATGCGCTAACTGAAGATGTCGATAGCGAAGAAGGGAAGAAAAAAGCCAGCCAGCAAATTACCATCGATCAGGTTCGCGAACTGGATGACTTCTTTAATGTGGGTACGCACCGTGATGGTTTGCGTGTTGTGCTGATTAATCCGACCGAAGCAATGAATAGGAATGCTGCAAACGCGATTCTTAAAACACTTGAAGAACCATCTGCAAGTACATTGTTTTTATTAGTATCAAACGAGCCGCTTAAGCTACTGCCTACGATACGCAGTCGTTGTCAGGTAGTACCTGTTGCGCTGCCACGGACAAAGAGTGCGGAGCAGTATTTGTCCGATTCTGGTGTATCAGACGCTGCGCGCTGGTTGGCACTGGCCGGCGGATCGCCTGGGCTCGCCATGGAATTGGCTGGTTTGGGGCAGGGCGGTTGGCTGGAAGTGTTGGTAAAAAAATTATCGGTTCAACGTGGACCGGACCCTATTTCTTCAGCTGCAGAACTTGAAAAACTGGTCAAGGACAGCAAAGGGAAATTGCCGCTTAAAGCGGTCGTCGACGCCATGCAAAAGTGGCTGGTTGATTTGACGTTGGCAGACAAGGCGCAGCCAGTCCGTTATTTTCTGCCGCAGCAGAGCATAATATCTGGACTGGCTGATATGATTCCTTCTGCGCGTTTGCTGCCAGCCTACCGAGGCTTGTTGCAGCGGCGCCGGGAAGCGGAACAGCCGCTGAATGCCCGATTATTTTTTGAGGGTCTTTTCATGGATTATCGAGCTCTGTTCAAAAATTGATACACGATGAGTGAAGTTAAACCAGCACCTCAGCGCCCCAGCGTTCTATCGCTCAATATCAATTCAAAATCCGCGCTATATGCGGCTTTCATGCCGCATTTGCGTAATGGTGGCATATTCATCCCGACGACGCGTGGCTACACCATAGGTGACGAAGTTTTCATGCTGCTTTCGCTGATGGAAGACCCGGCAAAATTGCCGATTGCTGGCACCGTCGTCTGGGTGACGCCGGCCGGGGCGCAAAACGGTCGCGCTCAAGGCATCGGTGTTCATTTCAACAACGATGAAAGCGGCCAGGAAGCGCGGCGCAAAATCGAAGGGCTACTCGGCGGCGTCATGCAGTCAACTCGCCCGACACACACCCTCTGATTGACCATCATGTTGGTTGATTCACACTGCCACATAGATTTTCCTGACCTCGCCGAGCGCCTACCGGAACTGTTGTCGCGTATGCAGACTAACGGTGTCGGTTACGCGGTGTGCATAGGTGTCAATCTCGAGGACTTCCAGCGCGTTATCGCTTTGGCCGAAGCACATCCGCAGCTTTACGCCACGGTGGGTGTGCACCCAGAATACACTGATGCTGAAGAGCCTGATCTGGCGCGACTATTGAAGCTTGCCGATCATCCAAAGGTGATCGCAATCGGCGAGACTGGTCTTGATTATTACTGGCAAAAAGACAAGCCTGAGTGGCAACGGGCACGTTTCCGCACCCATATCCGTGCCGCGTTGGCGTGCAACAAGCCCTTGGTAATTCACACGCGCGAATCTGCAGACGATACTCTGCGTTTGCTGGAAGAAGAGGGCGCTCAGGCGGTTGGTGGTGTCATGCACTGTTTTACTGAAAACTGGGAAATCGCCAAGCGCGCACTCGATTTGGGCTTTTATATCTCGTTTTCCGGGATCGTTACTTTCAAGAACGCCTTGGTGATCAAGGATGTTGCCAAAAAAACGCCGCTTAATAGAGTTTTGGTCGAAACAGATTCCCCATATCTAGCTCCAGTTCCATACCGTGGAAAGCAGAATCAACCTTCATATGTCCTTCATGTAGCCGAGGAGATCGCCCGCCTGCGAGGCATTAGCCTCGACGAGGTTGCGAGCGCGACTACCGAAAACTTCTTCCGCCTGTTTAAAACCGCTACCAGACCCCAATAACGACCATGAACGTCAAAATTATAACTATTGCCATTGCAGCACTACTTGCACTTCCGATATTAGCTGCAACCTATGATGACCTAATTACTTCCGCCAAGCTGGGCGATACAAGAGATGTCGCTCAGATGGTACAGCGCGGAGCTTCCATTGACTCGACCGACGCTGAGGGCAACACGCTGCTTATGCTGGCTGCCCGTGACGGTCATTTAGATCTAGTTGATTTTTTGATCACGCAGCGCGCCAAGGTCAACGCGCGAAACTCGGCTGGTGACAACGCATTGCGCCTGGCTGCGTTCCGTGGTCACTTATCCGTTGTGCAACGCTTGATAACAGGCGGTGCCAACGTCAATATGCCGGGCTGGACGCCGCTGGCTTACGCAGCCTATAACGGCCATACCGAAATTGCTGCCGTTCTGATCAATGCGGGGGCTGACATCAATGCTGCAAGTGAAAATGGTCACACACCGTTGATTTCAGCTGCCCGCGGCGGCCATATTGAAATCGTTAAATTACTACTTGGCAAGAATGCAGATCCCAATAAGAAGCTTGAAAGTGGTGAAACTGCGCTTGATTTGGCCTTGAAAGCTCAGAACACAGATATTGGCGATTTGTTATTGAAGAGCGGTGGCAAGTCAGGGCGCTCGGTAACTATTGAGGTCAAGTGATTCTCCAGCGCTCCCAGCAAGGTGCTTTGGTGATCTATGAATAAGTTGTTTATAGAGTTACAGCGGCTTTACTTTCATCACAGCCAACGATGGCATAGCCGGAAATTAAGCGCTAATGGTGAGTCTCTTTGCAGCACAGAGGTGTTGCTTACAGCAGAAGTTCTGGCCAAGAGTTTGGCTGGCGAGATAAACGTGGTGCTAGATCTGCTCAGCTCCGATGGCACAGTGCGCGCCATGACCATAGATTTTAACAAGGCTAGCGATTGGGAGCAGGTGGCAAAGCTTTACCAAGTTTGCCAAAACGATCTCAATTTTCCGGCCCCGGCAGTCTCGGTTTCTGGAGACACGACATATAGGCTTTGGATATCGTTGACTGAGCCAGTACCTGTGGCACAAGCCCAGGCATTTCTCCATGCGCTCCGGTTAAAGTTTCTGGTCGATATTCCCCACGCCAATCTTTGTTTATGTCCTGACCCTGATAATTCTCCCGAGGCCACGGTATGCGAAATAGCACTCGTACCTGCGCTTCACAGCCTCACGGAAAAATGGTCAGCATTCATCGATCCTAGTATGGTGAGCATGTTTGTCGATGGACCATGGCTGGAAATGGCCCCGAATATGGATAAACAAGCGGACATTCTGGGGCGCCTCGCAAGTATTAGTTCGGATGCTTTTGAACGGACGCTAGTAATTATTCAGGCTCCGCTTGAACCTGATAGCAACGACAATGCATCGTTTGCTGATACGCGAAGCCAAGACTCTGCTCGTGCTGATCGAGTCACTAATCTGGTTTGTTCAGCTTTGAGTTCAGGCAAAAGTTATAGTGACCCACAAAGTTTTCTGCTCGCGGTCATGAATGACTCATCAACAAAAGCCTCCCAACGAATCAAGGCGGCGAAAGCTCTTTTGCCTTATTTCACTACGGTGGGATCAGAGTGAAATGGCGACCAGAATATTTTATCGTGAAAATTTTCCCCAGCTTTTATCACCTTACTTACAAATAAACCATGTCCTACTTACATGAAGTAAGGCACCGAATAACTCCAGTCCTGTTTTTGGATTTTGATGGCGTTTTGCACCAAGCAGGAGAACCAACCATTGGCGGAAATGGCGAGTTTGTTGAGAATGAGCGCTTATTCTGCTGGCGAAATCACCTTGAAACCATACTCCAATCTTACCCCGACGTTCATATCGTCATTAGCTCAGACTGGCGTAAGTACCACGCAGAAGAGAGCTTGGCTAATTTTCTGGGTCATGATCTAAGTAAACGCTTATTGGGAATAATGCCAATTGTCGAGCGCGGTTCTCGTGCCGAAGCTATACGAGAAGAAGCCGCGCGTCTGGGGTTACGTCACTGGGTTGCGCTTGACGACCATATCAGCGTTCTTGAAGCTCATCAGGATGGCGATAGCCGGTTTCTGGCATGCGACCCCGATTACGGCTTGAGTTGCAAAAAAACGCGGGAATCTTTTACCGCCGAGCTACGTTGGCTGAAGTGGCTAGCCAGTCACCATAGTGTTTCTATATTACCGATTCGTTAGCGTTACTGAGATAGTAAGGTGAGTCGAGAGCATTGAGTTCGTCGGATTGAGGCATCTCTATGGATAATAGAGTTCGTCACGCTGCAGTGAAAATTTAAGCCATGTTTATTCCGCGCATTCTAGGGTCTGTTGACATTTGCCGGTTGAGGAAAATGCTATTTAAATGGTGGCCGGCAAAATTCGTTTACAACCAATGACTTGCCAGAGGGCTGTTCACAGCTCTTGATTTATGGTCATATCGAACCCATAGTTGTGATCAGCCATCGGAATCTTTCAGTGAGGCAGCCAGGTTGGCCGGCGGGAGGAAATCAGGCGGGTGTTGACCCCGAACCAGTTGAGGCCACCAAACAGGCGGGCATATTCGATCTTGACGCAGCGATCACTTATTACGGTCAACCCGGCAGATTCGGCAATTTTTACAGCCTCGTCACTAATCACGCCAATCTGCAACCACAGGGTCTTGGCACCGATGGCGACCGCTTCTCTGGCAATGGCGGGAGCATCCGCCGGTTTGCGAAAGACGTCGACCAGATCGACCGGTTCGGGAATGGCCGCCAGGCTGGGGTAGCACTTCTCACCAAGAATCTCGTCGTACTTCGGGTTCACCGGAATGATCCGGTAGCCATGGGCCTGCATGTACTTGGCGGCAAAGTTGGAAGGGCGGAACCAGTCGGAGGATAGGCCGACGATGGCTAGCGTGCGGTTTTCGCGCAGCACGCGGCGCAGGGTGTTGATATCGCTCATTGGCAGATTCTAGCGACTCGATCTGGTGCAAGAAACTATGAAAAACTTAGAAGCTTATGGGTTTTAGCATTGGTAATTAGCTTTGTTGTTTCTCGCTGATACCCGAAAGTTCATTTGTCGCTACTACAGGGCAGTCCGAAGGAAATCGCCGAACTTCTTGTATCTGGTCAGGCTGACGTTGGTATTGCAACCGAGGGTCTGAACAAAGTTCCAGAACTGGCATCTTTTCCATTTTATTCCTGGCATCACGCGATCATCGTCCCCCAAGGACATCCGCTGCTCTCCGCAGGAGAAATATCCCTGGAAATACTTAGCGAATATCCGATCATTACTTACCACGAAGGGTTCACAGGGCGTGCTCATGTCGATCAGGCCTTTGCTGATGCTGGAATAGTTCCGGATATTGTACTTTCCGCAATCGACGCGGATGTTATCAAGACTTATGTTGGCCTAGGGCTGGGCGTAGGTGTCGTTGCTTCCGTCGCCTATGACGCGGAACAAGATCGGAGCCTCGAACTAATTCCCGTTCCGCATTTGTTCCCAGCCAACACCACGCCTCTGGCTGTACGTAGAGGAACTTATCTGCGCAGCTATGCGCATGCTTTTATTGAGAAGGTCTGTCCTGATGTTGGCGAAGATCTGATTAAGGCTGCATTAAAAATCCAAAATGGAGCCGACTAGGGTGCGTCCATCTTGGGACTGCTTCGACAAGCCCCCGGGAGTCGAGTCCTAGCCGCTGGTGACAGCGTCACCTTCGGAACTAGAGCTGCGCCCGGTGAGGATTGGCCAACTCTTCTTGCCGGACTGACCTTCTGGCAAATAACGAATGCCGGTATCCCGGTGATATGGCAGAGACTGCCAAATCCAGAGTTTAAGGACTTCTTGATGCACAAACCGTCCCTCGTTATCATCGAAATAGGCAGAAATGGCTTTCTGCGCCGGCGACAACCATCAGCAGTCAAACAGGACATCAAATTCCTGATAATGCCGCGAAAAACGCAGGTGCCTAAGTGGATTTGATTGGCGTACCCGAGCTATCCCTTCTGGCAGTTGTTGCCGGCAGGGCTTAATACTGTCAGTTTTTCGGCGTAGTTCTGGCGGAGAGCATGAGGGTAATAGCTGGTTGTCGCGAAAATAATCGACGCTTGATAATCTAATTCTCAACTTATCTTCGAATGCCAGACCTAATAAGTTGAGAGTTCCCCCGGCTCTGCCGGGGAGGCAGCAGATGTTTGACATATAGGGGAGTCCATCGAGGAAACTTCCGATCGTGAGCCGCCAAGCACATGAAAGGGAGTTATTCGATGGACGAATTTGAAAGCCTAAACCACA
>ERZ724516.2618-NODE-2618-length-10082-cov-8.215418_pt1 | contig 10082 bp, 11 predicted proteins | sample MGYA00376049_ERZ724516 | MGnify/ENA primary metagenome ERZ724516 (study PRJEB28724, sample SAMN07190886) | activated sludge metagenome | isolation source: activated sludge of sewage treatment plant in Hong Hong | place: USA: Christiansburg, Virginia | collected... | reverse complement strand
TGGCCTTCATCTTGTTGCGCAGGATCAGCATGTCGCGAACAGGAATGCCTTCGGTAATACAGATAGCCAGATCGAGGTCGGCTTCAACGGCTTCCCAGATCGCAGCGGCAGCGCCCGGAGGCGGCACGTAGATAACGGAAACGGTGGCGCCGGTTTCTGCTGCAGCTTCCTTGACGGAACCGAAGATAGGAATGTTGAAGATGGACTCGCCAGCCTTCTTCGGGTTCACGCCAGCAACGAAACATTCTTTGCCGTTTGCGTATTCCTGGCACTTTTCCGTATGGAACTGACCGGTCTTGCCAGTGATGCCCTGGGTGATGATGCGGGTGTTTTTATTGATGAAAATGGACATTCAATAGCTCCTTACTTGACCGCAGCAACGATCTGGGTGGCGGCTTCGGCCATGGAATCGGCAGAGATGATCGGCAAACCGGACTCTTTCAGAATCTTTTTGCCGAGATCTTCGTTGGTGCCCTTCATGCGCACGACGAGCGGCACGGACAGATGGGTTTCCTTGGCTGCAGCAACCACACCGGCGGCAATGGTGTCGCACTTCATGATGCCGCCGAAAATATTGACCAGAATGCCCTTGACCTTGGTGTTCTTGAGCATGATCTTGAAGGCTTCAGTGACCTTCTCGGTCGTCGCGCCACCGCCGACGTCGAGGAAGTTGGCCGGCTCGGCGCCGAACAGCTTGATGGTGTCCATGGTGGCCATGGCCAGACCGGCACCGTTGACCAGGCAGCCGATGTTGCCGTCGAGGGAGATGTAGGCCAGATCGAACTTGGAAGCTTCGACTTCGTCAGCATCTTCTTCGTCCAGATCGCGCATGGCGACGATCTCTTCCTGACGGTAGAGGGCGTTGGAGTCGAAATTGAACTTGGCGTCGATCGCCTTGACGGTGCCGTCAGTTTCATGGATCAACGGATTGATTTCGGCCAACGAAGCATCGGTTTCCATGTAGCAGGTGTAGAGCTTCTTCAGCGTATCGATACATTGCGGAATCGAGGACTCCAGCATGCCCATACCCTTGGCCAGTTCCAGGCCCTGCGCGTCGGTCAGGCCGACCAGCGGGTTGATGAAGACCTTGACGATCTTTTCCGGGGTCTTGTGGGCGACTTCCTCGATATCCATGCCGCCTTCGTAGGAGGCCATCATGGCGACGGACTGCGTGGCGCGATCAGTCAGCGCTGCAACGTAGTACTCGTGCTGGATGTCAGCGCCTTCTTCGATCAGCAGGTGACGAACCTTCTGGCCTTCAGGACCGGTCTGGTGCGTGATCAACTGCATGCCGAGAATTTGGCCAGCGTACTCGCGCACTTTCTCGTGGGAGGTTGCGACCTTGACGCCGCCGCCTTTGCCACGGCCACCAGCGTGGATTTGAGCCTTGACGACCCAAACCTTGCCGCCCAGGGTTTCTGCTGCCTTGACTGCGTCTTCGACAGTCGTGCAGTGAATCCCGCGCGGAACCGTAACGCCGAATTTCTTCAGGAGTTGTTTGCCCTGATATTCGTGAATTTTCATGCGCTTTCCTTGCGTTTAGTTAAGTTGCGATCAATGAGCGGTAGCCGACACTTCCCCTGACCCCGCCCGGTTATACCGTCATTGGAACCGAAAATACTACCACAACATGCCACCAGATTTCATCCAAAAATTCATAATTACGGCGGCAACTCTGTCGCCCGCACCGCTTTCCAAAGCAGCGGACCAAGCATGGCTGCTGAAAAGACAAGGCTGATGACGGATGCTATCCAGAATCCTTCGACCCCCAACGGCGGCGAGGCACGATAGCAAAACCACCAGCCGCCATAAAGACCGATTCCCCAGAAACAGAAGATTTGCACCAGCATGGGCACAAAAGTTATGCGATAGGCGCGCAACACATGGCTGGCGACGGTCTGCAAGGCATCAAAAAACTGATAAAGCGCAATGAAGACGGTTAGGGTCAGCGCGACGCTGCGCACGGCAGGATCATCGGTGTAAGCGGAGACCAGCACATCACCACTAATCCAGATCAGCAAGCCAACGATAGTCGACAAAATAGCCGCCAGCAGCAACCCGGCCGCAATGGCCGCATGCGCCCGGCGCCAGTCACGAGCGCCAACCGCCTGCCCGACTGCAGACAGCGTTGCGATAGCCAATGACAGTGGCAGCATGTAACAGAGGGCTGCCAGGTTGGCGACGATACGATGACCGGCGACGACGGAAGCCCCCAATGAAGCAATGAAGAGACTGATCAGGGTAAATGAGGTAATTTCGACGAGATTCGACAAGCCCATGGGCAGACCAAGATGGAGCAGTTCGCGCCAACTTTTCCAGCGTGGCCGTTCCCAGTTGGAAAATGGCCGATAGCGCTTGCCGAGCGGGCCCAACGCCAGATAGGCGGCACCGGACAGGCAGGCCGACCAGGCGATGGCAATATTCGACATGGCACAACCCACCACACCGAGCGGCGCACCGAGCCAGCCATCGAGCGCCAGCCCCCAGGCCAGCAAGGCGTGCAGACAAAGGCTGGCGACACCAATGCCCATCAGCACCCGCGGCTTGCCCAAGGCATTACAGAAAGCATAGAAGGTGCGGTAACAAAGGGCAGCCGGCAAACCCCAGGCGAGCAGCGATAAATATGACCTGACTTTGGCGTCGACCGCATCATCCATCGTTACACGGTCAAGCAAGACACCAGGATGAGTCAGAAACAGCACCCCCGGCACACTGAGCGCCAACGCCAGCCAAAAACCCTGCTGGAGCACGTGCGCCACTTCATCATCACGCCGTGCACCGTGCAGATGCGCCACCACCGGTGCCACTGCTTGCAGAATGCCAACCAGGGCAAACACGACCGAAACATGGATGCCCCCACCAATCGCCACCGCCGCCAGGTCAACGGCGCTGACGTGGCCGAGAACGGCCGTATCCACCACCATCATGCCGATGGAGGACAGTTGAGCGATCAGGATGGGTAGGGCATGGGCAATCAGCCCACGCGCGGCAGCAAACAGCATGAGGGGCGATTGTCGCATGGCAAAGGACTATGAAAAGCGGCCGACGATTGATCTGGCTCAAGTGCCGCACAATGCGCAAGCTGCAAAATTCCGGTTCTGCGAGGGGAAAATAATGCAATCAGGACATCACGCCATAGAAACGGCCAGCCGCGATGAAATCACGGCACTGCAAACCGGGCGCATGAAATGGACACTTAACCACGTCTACCGCAACGTAACGCACTACAAGGCCAAATTTGATGCGGCCGGCGTCCATCCGGACGATTTCAAGTCATTGGCTGATCTCAGCAAATTCCCCTTCACCACCAAGCAGGATTTGCGCGACAACTATCCTTACGGGATGTTTGCCGTACCGCGTGCGGAGGTGGTGCGCATTCACGCCTCGAGTGGCACTACCGGCAAACCGACCGTCGTCGGCTACACCCAGAAGGACATCGAGACTTGGGCTGACCTGATCGCCCGTTCGATCTACGCTTCCGGCGGACGCCAGGGCGACATCGTTCATATCGCTTACGGCTACGGCCTGTTTACTGGCGGCCTCGGCGCTCATTACGGCGCCGAAAAGCTGGGCTGTACGGTGATTCCGATGTCTGGCGGACAAACCGAAAAGCAGGTGCAACTGATCTGCGATTTCAAGCCCGACATCATCATGGTCACCCCCTCCTACATGCTCAACATCGCCGACGAATTTCGCCGTCAGGGCATTGACCCACGCAGCACCAATCTGCGCATCGGCATCCACGGTGCCGAACCGTGGACCGATGCCATGCGCAGCGAAATCGAAGCCGTTTTCGGGATCGACGCCATTGATATCTATGGCTTATCAGAAGTCATCGGCCCCGGTGTCGCCAACGAATGCGTAGAAACCAAGGATGGCCCGGTGATCTGGGAGGACCACTTCTACCCGGAAATCATTGATCCGGTGACTGGCGAGGTCTTGCCGGAAGGTAGCCAGGGCGAACTGGTGTTCACGTCGTTGACCAAGGAGGCAATGCCCGTCATCCGCTACCGCACGCGCGACCTGACCCGACTGCTGCCACCCAGCGCTCGCTCGATGCGCCGGATCGGCAAGATAACCGGCCGCTCGGATGACATGCTGATCATCCGCGGCGTCAATGTCTTCCCGTCACAGATCGAGGAACTGATCCTCAAGCAGCCCAAACTGTCGCCCCACTACGTTCTGGAAGTAACGCGCGACGGCCACCTGGACTCGATGAAGGTCAATGTCGAACTCAAAGCAGAATTCGAGTTCGCCAGCAGCGCCGAAAAGGAGTTCGTGGCACACGACCTGCAGCACCACATCAAGTCCTATATCGGCATCTCGGCACGTATCGACATCGTCGAAATCGGCGGCATCGAGCGCTCGATCGGCAAAGCGCGGCGGGTTATCGACAAACGGCCAAAATAGGCCTCAGACGATACGGGCGCTCAGCGTGCCGACGCCAGCAACGCCGGCCTCCAACTGATCGCCCACCAGTAGCGGCCCGACGCCGGCTGGTGTGCCGGTATAGATCAAGTCGCCAGCTTCCAGTTTTACCATGGTCGACAGGTTAGCAATGATATCGGCGACCTTCCAGCCCATGTCCGAGAGGTCGCCGTCCTGGCGTATTTCACCATTGACCTTGAGCCAGATGCGACCACTTGACGGATGTCCAACCTCGGCGACGGGGTGAATTTCCGAACACACTGCCGACTGGTCGAAACCCTTGCCCATATCCCACGGATGGCCTTTTTCCTTGGCTCGCGCCTGAAGGTCACGACGCGTCAGATCAAGACCGATCGCGTAGCCAAAAATCAGATCTTTTGCGGCGTCGACCGCAACATTTGCCCCGCCAGCCCCCAATGCGACGACCATTTCAACCTCATGGTGCAAGTTTTTGGTCAGCGGCGGATAGGCCACACTCAATTCACCGCTGCCGCCAACCACCGCATCACCGGGTTTCATGAAGAAAAACGGCGGTTCCTGGCCAGAGGCCTGATCGGCCGCCCCCATTTCGCGCGCATGCTCGGCGTAGTTGCGACCAACACAAAAAATGCGGCGAACCGGGAAAAGTGCAGCGCTGCCGGCAACCGGCAGAACCGGCTGGGCGTGAGGTGGAAAAACAAAACTCATGGGGATTCCTTTCAGTAAATCAGTCAGACCGGATTGTCGATATCGACAAATTCGCATTTGATGGCGAAGCGTTCAGCGAGATGAGCCGCCAGCGCCCGCGCCCCAAATCGTTCGCTGGCATGGTGCCCGGCAGCAAAATACGCCACCCCGCTTTCACGGGCCAGATGCACCGTCTGCTCGGAGATTTCGCCAGAAACAAAAGCCTCCAGGCCGAGCGCAATGGCCTGCTCGAAGTAGCCCTGGGCGCCACCGGAGCACCAGCCGACACGGCGAATCTCGCGTGAAGATTCACCAATCAGTTGCGGTCGACGGCCAAAAACAGTCGAAATTTTCTCAGCCAGGGCAGCCGCAGTCAGCGGCTCTGCCAACTGCCCATACCAGGCAATATCCTGTTCGCCAAAGCGCCCCGCCGGGACAAAGCCGAGCGCGTTTGCTAGTTGCGCGTTGTTCCCCAATTCCGAATGCGCATCGAGTGGCAGGTGGTAAGCCAGCAGGTTAATATCGTTAGCCAGCAAAGTTTTTAAGCGTTGCTTGCGGATGCCGGTGATGCGGCCATCCTCGCCTTTCCAGAAATAACCATGATGGACAAGGATGGTGTCGGCACCCCGCTCAACAGCCGCGTCGAGCAACGCCTGACTGGCGGTAACACCAGCCACCAGATACCTGATCTCGGCAGCGCCTTCCACTTGCAGGCCATTTGGGCAATAATCGTGGAACTTCGCGGGCTGCAACAGCTCATCCAGATAGTTCACCAATTCTTCACGTTTCATTGATACGGTCTTTCATGAACAGGTTGTGGCTGATTTTTGCACAAACAGTAACGGTTGCGCTGGCCATCCTGTTCGTCGTAACGACATTAAAACCGGAATGGCTGCCCAACCGCCAGCCCACGTTGGCCGTTCAGGAAGCAAGCGAGCCAATCGATGATGAGCGTCGCCCGCAAGCCTCTTACCGCGACGCTGCCAGAACCTCGCTGCCCTCCGTAGTGCATATCTACACCACACAAGAGATCAAGGCTCAAAGCCATCCTCTATTTGAGGACCCGATTTTCCGCCATTTCTTTGGCGAACGCCCGGAAGGCAAGACACAGCGCAACTCCGGTCTGGGCTCAGGTGTAATTGTCAGCTCCAATGGCTACATCCTGACGAATTACCACGTCATTGAAGCTGCCGACGATATCCAGGTCTCGCTCAATGATGGGAAGACGCACAAAGCAAAAGTAATTGGCAGCGATCCGGAAACCGATTTGGCCATCCTCCAGATCAAGGCTGAAAAACTCCCTTCCATCACTTTTGGTCAGGTTGACACCTTGCGGGTCGGCGATGTGGTACTCGCTATCGGCAATCCTTTTGGTGTTGGGCAAACAGTGACCATGGGTATTGTTTCTGCCCTTGGCCGCTCACACCTCGGAATCAACACCTTCGAAAATTTTATCCAGACCGATGCCGCCATCAACCCCGGCAATTCCGGCGGCGCCCTGGTCGATACGGCAGGCCATCTGGTCGGCATCAACACCGCCATCTACTCGCGTACCGGCGGCTCGAACGGCATTGGCTTCGCCATTCCGGTCTCCAGTGCGCGCAGCATCATGGAGCAGATTATCCAGAACGGCGCTGTCGTTCGTGGCTGGATCGGCGTCGAAGCGCAGGAAATCACCCCTGAACTTGCTGAATCGTTTGGCCTACCTGACAATGACGGCGCTCTGATCGCCGGTGTCATGCGCAAAAGCCCTGCCGATAGCGCCGGTGTGCGCCCCGGCGATGTGCTGCTTTCTGTCAATGGCAAGGCGGTCAAGGACCCACAGGTCATGCTCGACCTGATCGCTGCACTCAAGCCGGAAGAGCGTGCCGCCTTCCGGCTACGTCGCGACAAAACCATCATTGAAGTTCAGGTAAAGATCGGCAAGCGCCCGGCAATGCGCCGGGAACAGGAGTAAGGCCATGTGCCAACTGCTCAGGAAGATTGAATACATGAAACATGCCAAGGAGGGTGTGTAAAATTTGCCAATTACTTGGCATGAACTGCAACGTGCCGACCGACATCTGCTTCTCCTTCACGGGTTTTCAGGCTCGTGGCGGAGCTACCGATGTTCATTCCGACGGCTGGGGCATCGCCTTTTTCGAAGGCAAAGGGACTCGCATTTTTCTCGACCCACAACCCTCGTGCACCTCGCCGGTGGCCGAACTGGTGCGCCATTATCCGATACGCTCGAAAAATGTCATTTCCCATATTCGCAAGGCAACGCAAGGTGCCGTCGGGCTGGAAAATACCCACCCTTTCATGCGCGAACTTTGGGGTCGTTACTGGATCTTCGCCCACAACGGTAACCTGCTGGACTTCAACCCGCCGCTGGATGGCAGCTTTGTTCCTGTCGGGCTGACTGACAGCGAGCGTGCCTTCTGCTGGCTATTGCAGAATCTACGCCAACGTTTCGGCAGCAATTCACCAACACGCACCGAGCTATTTGCCGCACTGCACGAACTGACGCTGGAAATAGCCCACTACGGCGAATTCAACTTTCTGCTGTCTAATGGCGATTGCCTTTTCGCACACGCGTCAAGCAAACTGGCCTATATCGTTCGCCAGGCTCCCTTTGCGCACGCCCACCTGAACGATCAGGATGTCACGGTTGATTTCAGTGAACTGACCAATCCCGATGACAGGGTCGCCCTCATCGCTACCCTGCCCTTGACTGACAACGAAGCGTGGACGGTCATGGCACCGGGAACACTATGGCACTTCGAGGAAGGTGAGCCAATACAAACTCTGACAACCATGCCGGCAACAGCCAGAAAAGCCGGCTGATTACTTGCCGGTCAGCTTGCGGAATTCAGCTTCCGCCTTGTCAATTTCAGCATCCATTTCTGCCGAATTCTGGCTGTCGACCGCCGCAGTCTGAAAATCACTCTGCGCGGTGGCAGTAGCCTCTGCCGGCTTCGGCGCGCTAATCAAACGACAGGCAAGAATCCCTAGCTCATACAGAATGCACATTGGTATCGCCAGTGCCAGCTGAGAGACAACGTCGGGCGGGGTCACAACAGCGGCCACGACAAAGGCGCCAACAATGAAATAGGAACGCCACTCCTTAAGTTTTTCGACAGTGACAACCCCCATCTTGACCATCACCACCAGTGCGACGGGCACTTCAAAGGCCAGACCAAAGGCAAGGAACATGGTCATGACAAAGGACAAATAGGCTTCAATATCAGGTGCCGGTGTAATGCTCTTGGGGGCGAAACTGTTAATGAATGAAAACACTTGGCCGAAAACAAAGAAGTAGCAGAACGACATCCCCAAGACAAAGAGGAAGACACTGGAAATAATCAGCGGTATGCCCAGGCGCTTCTCATGAGCATAAAGCCCAGGCGCAATGAATGACCAAACCTGATAGAGAATGAACGGCAGAGCCAGGACGAAGGCAACCATGGCCGTTACCTTGAGCGGAACCATGAAGGGCGTAATAACGCCGATCGCCACCATTTTTGTTCCCTCGGGGAGAGCTGCAGTCAATGGTGCAGCCAGGATATCGTAAATCTCGCCCGGCCCCGGGTAAAGGCATAGGCCGCCCAGTACAACGGCAACAGCAATCAGGCTATGCAACAGTCGATCACGCAACTCGACGAGATGCGAAATGAACGATTCTTCCGGTGCGGAACTATCCTGCGTATCGCTCATGCGACGGGCTTGGCCGTAGCGTTGGCTGCCTGCGTTGTAGACACCAAATCCTTGGCCGTCGAATCAAGCTCGGCTACAGCAGACTGAACCGGCGAGGCAACCGCTGAACGGGCAGTATCCATTTCCTTACGCACCGAATCTTCGAGTGAGCGAGCTGAATCGGTAACCTGAGTTTGCAGCTTTTTCAACTCATCAAGCTGCATTTCACGGTTGATATCAGATTTCACATCATTGACGTACCGTTGCGCCCTGCCGAGCAAGTGCCCAAGGGTGCGCGCCACTTTCGGCAGTTTCTCCGGCCCGATAACGAGCAGGGCAACGATGCCGATAACCATAAGTTCGGAAAATCCAATATCAAACATTTTTTAGCAAGCCGGTAGCGAGCAAGGCTCGCCAGCCATCAGGACTTGGTTTTTTCCTTAACTTCAACGTCGATAGTCTGACCAGACACCTGAGTTGGTTCCGGGTCGGCCGGTTTGTCACCGCCATTAGCGTCCTTCATGCCGTCCTTGAAGCCTTTGACCGCACCACCAAGATCCTGACCAACATTCCGCAATTTCTTGGTGCCGAAGATCAGCATGACGATAACCAGCACGATCAACCAGTGCCAAATGGAAAAACTGCCCATGTTTGTCTCCTAGATTCGTTTGAGCATGGGACCGACAGATTCGGTACCGCCCACGATATGCGCGTGCAGATGCAGTACTTCCTGCTGGCCGACACGCCCTGTATTAATAATGACACGGAAGCCATCCGGGCTGCCTTGACTAGCCGCAATTTCGTTGGCCTTGGCGAGAATCTTGCCAAGCACCAGAGTATCTTCCGCCGAAGCCGTCGCCAACGAGGTGATGTGCTTTTTAGGAATCACCAGCACATGCACGGGGCGCAACGGATTGATGTCATTGAAGGCAAGGATGTCCTCATCTTCGTAAACGACCTTCGCTGGAATTTTTCCCGCAACGATCTTGCAGAAAAGACAATCGCTCACTTGTTGCCCCGTGCAGCCTTTTCATCGATACCGGAAATGCCTTCACGACGACGCATTTCCTGAGATACGTCCTCGATACTCAAGCCGTAAAAAGCGAGCAAGACAAGTACGTGATAGATGACGTCGGTTGACTCCCAGACCACCTTGAGGCGCTTGCCTTCCTTGCCAGCCATGATCAATTCGGCGGTCTCTTCGCCAATTTTCTTCAGAATGGAATCCGGACCGTTGGCAAACAACTGCGCCGTATAAGATTTTTCCGGGTCCGCATTGCGGCGCGAAGCGAGCGTCTCGGAGAGACGGTGCA
>ERZ724516.2616-NODE-2616-length-10086-cov-6.999900_pt1 | contig 10086 bp, 8 predicted proteins | sample MGYA00376049_ERZ724516 | MGnify/ENA primary metagenome ERZ724516 (study PRJEB28724, sample SAMN07190886) | activated sludge metagenome | isolation source: activated sludge of sewage treatment plant in Hong Hong | place: USA: Christiansburg, Virginia | collected... | reverse complement strand
ATGAGCCCGTAGCGCGCGGTGTTGGTGTTGAGCGCCTGGGCCAGCACGGCATTGCGGGCCTGCAACTGGCCGGTTTGCTCGGCCACCAGTTGCTCCAGCTGCAGCAACTGCCCGGCCAGGGTGGCCAGCACCCGTAACACCGACAAATCGTCGTTCAAGTGGCGCTGGCGGCTGCGGATGCGGTGGCAGGCCAGCACGCCAATGGGCAGGTTGTTGACTTCGATGGGCAAGGCAATAAAAGCTACGGTTTCGGGCGGCAACTGGGCGCGCGCCACCGCGCGGAACAGGAACAGAGGCTCGGCGTCGATGTCCTGCACGATAGCCGGCTGCCCACTGGCCAGCACCCGCCCGGTTATGCCTTCGCCCAGCAGGTAGTGACCGCGCGCCACCTCCTGCCGCGTCAGCCCGTAGGCGTGCTGGATGCTGGCGCTGCGCTGCGCGCCGGGGTCGGCCCCGGGCGGATCGGACAGCACAATGCGCCCGCGGTTGAGCCCCAGCAGCTCGCTCATCAGGTGCAGCATGGTGCGCAGGGCCAGAGCCGGTGCCGGGCTACGCCCCACCAGGCGCATGACCTCGCGCATCAGCAGCAACTCTTGCTCGCGCCATTCGCCTGACGTCAGGGGTGCGGGGGGGGCCGGGGTGGGAGTGGGTTGCATGGTTTCAAAAAGCAATTTCTACGCCCGGTTCTTGCCCCAGTACAACCGATGGACAGAACCGAGCGCGCGAGCGCCCGAAATATACTGGCAACCACACCCTGGTGGTCGACAAGGCCATCAAACAGTTCAGTGTCTGAATGCGCCCCTCCACCAAACGCCATCCCGAATTCAATATCGCCGCTGACTTTGAGTATCCGCAGCACCTGCGCGATACGATGCACGAATTGCCGGCAGCACCGGGGGTCTACGTCTTCCACGGTGATTCTGAGACTCTGCCGCTGTACATTGGCAAAAGCGTCAACATCCGAAACCGGGTGCTGTCACACCTGAGGAACGAAGAAGAGGCCCGCCTGCTGCGCCAGACCCGGCGCATCAGCCACATCCGCACCGCAGGCGAAGTCGGCGCACTGCTGCTCGAAGCCAGCCTGATCAAACAACAGCAGCCGCTGTACAACCAGAAGCTGCGCCGCACCAAACAGTTGTGCTCCTGGCGGCTGAGCGACCACGGTGCCCAGATCGTCTACTCACAGGACGTGAACTTTGCAATCCAAAAGGGTTTGTACGGACTGTTCTCCAGCAAACGCGCAGCCCTGGAAGCAATGCGGGTATTGGCAGACCAAAGCAGGCTTTGTTATGGCGTTATCGGACTGGAAAAACTTATCCCCAACAAGCCCTGCTTTCGGTACATGCTGCAGCAGTGTGCCGGAGCCTGTTGTGGCCACGAAGACCATGCCGCACACCATGCCCGCCTGAAGAGCAGCCTTCAGAGCATTCAGGTGAAGTGCTGGCCGTATCCGGGCGCCATTGCGCTGGTGGAGCGATTCAACGACGAAGTCCAGATGCATGTGATCGCCCAATGGTGCTACCTGGGCACCGTCCAGGACCCAAAGGAGGCCCAGGCACTGGCCCGGCAGGCGGCAGGATTTGATGCCGATGGCTACAAGATCCTGTGCCGACCGATTCTGGGCGGACAGGCAGAAATCATCCCCCTGTGGTGACGTCGGGCTGGTTTGCCAACGACACATGCAAAATGTTGCCCATGAAGAAGTCCCTTCAAATGAGTGGTGGTGTCCAACGCGCCTGGGTGCGGCTACCTTCGGGACGGCGAATCGATTTGCACGATCCGACCTTTGCGGATGTGGACGACACGGACCTCGCGCTCGGTCTGGCGCGTACGTTCCGCTGGGGTGGTCATTCGGTGTGGCCACTTCCCATGTCGGTTGCGCAGCATTCTTTGCTGGTTCTGCAGATACGGCGATCGCAACGCCACCTGGATCCAGACGCTGAACTGCGTGAGCTGCTGCACGACGCCGAAGAGGGTCTGCTGGGTTTTGATCCGATTTCTCCGCTCAAGCCAATTTTGGGTGAGAGATTTTTGATGCTCATGGAGCAAATGCAAAAGATGCTGTTTGCAAGGTACGGCGTGTCCTGGTGGACCAGAGAAGAGAAGGCGAAACACAAAAAGGCCGATGTCCTGGCCGCTGCCAGTGAGGCCATTCATGTGGCCGGGTGGAGTCGTGAAGAAGTTCGAACCGTTTTGAACATTCAGGTGACGCCGCTGGTGGACGACCCATTGGTTGGTGTGTACGGAGGTGTGCCTTGGGAGCCATGGAGCACGGACGTTGCGAACACACGCTTTTTGCAGGAGTTGCACAAAATCCTGGAGTCGCGGCAGGAATAAGCCAATGGGCGTGGCGTGCCCATCGTGGTCTTACACGCGGAGGCTCTCAGTCCCGGGTCACACGGACCAGTTCTTCGCGCGACGTGACGCCGCGCTGCACCAGGCGCTCCCCGTCCTCCCGCATCAGGTGCATGCCGCCCGCCAGGGCCGCAGTCCGGATGTCGGCTTCGGACGCCCGGTGGTGGATTTGCGCGCGGATGGCGTCGTCGGTGACCAGCAGCTCAAACACCCCGGTACGGCCCTGGTAACCCGTGTGACCACAATGCTCGCAGCCTTTGGCATGGCGCTCCGCCGCCGGGCCGCCCCAAGGCGGAGCAGCCCCCTCGGGGGGCAGCGAGGACACGTCAGTGCCGAGCGTGGGGGCGCAATGTGTGCACAGCTTGCGCAACAAGCGTTGGGCCAACACGCCCAATAGCGACGAACTCAGGAGGAAGGGCTCAATGCCCATATCGGTCAGCCGTGTCACGGCGCTGGCGGCATCATTGGTGTGAATCGTGGCCAGCACCAGATGCCCGGTGAGTGAGGCCTGGATCGCAATTTGCGCGGTCTCGAAGTCGCGGATTTCGCCGATCACAATGACGTCCGGGTCCTGGCGCAGGATGGCGCGCAGTGCATTGGCAAAGTTCAGGTCAATCTTGGCGTTGACCTGGGTTTGCCCGACACCGGCCAGTTCGTATTCGATGGGGTCTTCCACCGTCATGATGTTCTGGCGGCGGGTATCAAGCTTTTGCAGCGCGCCATATAAGGTGGTGGTTTTGCCCGATCCGGTTGGACCCGTCACCAAAATAATACCGTGGGGCTGGGCCACCAGACGTTCGAAACGCTCCAGCACATCGCCCTGCATGCCCACCGATTCCAGGCTCAGCTTGCCGCCACTCTTGTCCAGCAGGCGCAGCACGGCACGTTCGCCGTGTGCGCTGGGCAGGGTGCTGACACGCACGTCGACCCCACGGGTGCCGATGCGCAGGCTGATGCGGCCGTCCTGCGGCATGCGTTTCTCCGCAATGTCCAGGTCGGCCATGATCTTCAGGCGCGAAATCAGTGCGGCGTGCAGGGCGCGATTCGGTTGCACCACATCGCGCAGCGAGCCATCGACGCGGAAGCGCACGCTGGAGTGGCGCTCGTAGGGTTCGATGTGGATGTCGCTGGCGCCGTCGCGTGCGGCCTGCGTCAGCAGCGCGTTGAGCATGCGGATGATGGGCGCGTCGTCCGAGGTTTCCAGCAGGTCTTCAATGGCCGGCAGGGCCTGCATCATGCGCGACAGGTCGACATCGGCCTCCACCTCGCTGATGACGGTGGCGGCACTGGATTCGCTTTGGGCATAGGCGGCGCTGATGCGCTGGCGCAGCAGTTCGGCGGCCTCGGTTTGCACCTGCTGCACACCAAACTTGCGCATGACCTCGCCCACGGCGCTGTAGTCCGCCTCGGACTCCAGCGCGTGTAACCACAGCGTCAGCGCGCCATCCTGGTCTTCCAGCAGCAACTGGTGGCTGCGGGCAAAGGCGTAGGGCAGGGGGTACTGCATGGTGCGGCTCCTGCCTACTTCTTCGACTCAGCAGAACCGGGAGCGGGCAATTGCGGCCCCTGGTTCACGGGCAAGGCGGTGCTGTTCTCGGGTTGGGAGCGCTGTTGCGCCGAGCGCATCAGTTCGTAGCGGTCCATCGACAGGGCGTCGGTCGCTGCGGCGTCACGCACCACCACGGGCCGCAGGAACACCATCAGGTTGGTTTTCTTGCGGCTGCGGACCTCGGACTTAAACAGGTTGCCAAACAACGGCACGTCGCCCAAGACGGGAATCTTTTCCTGGCCACCGGAGTATTCGTCTGACAACAGCCCACCCAACACCACGATGGAGCCGTCCGCCACCAGTACATTGGATTCGATCGAGCGTTTGTTGGTGGTCGGGCCATTGGCAGAATTGATGGTGCTGGCCTGGATCGTCGACACCTCCTGGTAAATGGTCAGCTTGACCGTGCCGTTCTCGCTGATTTGAGGCTTCACCTTGAGCGTAATGCCGACGTCCTTGCGCTCAATGGTCTGGAAAGGGTTGACCGAACCCGAGGTGCCACCCGCCCCGGTGTTGGTGAACTGACCGGTCACAAAGGGCACGTTTTGGGCGATGATGATTTTGGCCTCTTCATTGTCCAACGTCAGCAGGTTCGGCGTGGACAGGATGTTGCCGTCGCCATTGGCCTGTAGATATCGCGCCAGGAAGCCCAGTACGTAAACCCCATTGGTCTGGTGCGCCACAGCGAAATTGCCACCGTTTCCGACCGTGGGTGATCCGGTGGCTCCGGTGAGGGCCAGTTTGACGATGTTGGTGCCACCGATGCTGAAGTTGGTACCCAGCAGGCCCACATTTGCGTCACCGTTTTGTCCCAGTGCGCCCTGCCACTGGATGCCAAATTCGGCGGCCTTGTCGGCATTGACCTCGGCAATCAGGCTCTCCACATAGACCTGGGCCCGGCGGGCGTCGAGCTTGTCGATGACGGCGCGTAATTGGCGGTACTGCGGTTCTGGCGCGGTGATGATCAACGAATTGGTGGCAGCATCGGCCTGGATTTGGCCGCCGGTGGACGACTGGCTGGTGGCCGTGGTGCCGGAGCCACCTGGGGTTCCGGCCACACCCGGGGTTGCAATGGGGGTGCTTGCGCTGGTGGGGCTGCGCGCGTCACCGGATAAAGCCGCACGCAACGTGACCGCCAGCTTGGTGGCTTCGGCGTTTTTCAGATACACCACGTAGATATTGCCGCTGGCACTTTGGGTGCCGGGCTGGTCCAGCTTGTCGATCAGCGACTTGGCCAGCGCCAGCCGTGCCGGGTTGGCCGCACGCAGTATCAGGGTGTTGGAGCGCGGCTCGGCCACCAGTGTGGTCTTGAAGGAGCCATCGGCCTGGCCACCAGGTACCGCCGAAACGCCACCGCCGGATTCAATCAGGCGCAGTACCAGCGGCGCCAGGTCGACCGCAATGGCGTGTTTGAGGGATATCACCTCGACGTCGGTGGCGTTGGACACATCCATGGCGGCAATGATCTGGGCAATACGGCGCAGGTTGTCACCGTAGTCGGTGATCACCAGCGAGTTGTTGCCCGGGTTGACGTTGATGGTGTTGTTGGGGCTGATCAGCGGGCGCAGGATGGGCAGCAGGTTGTTGGCGTTCTCGAAATTGAGTTTAAAAATTTGCGTGGCGATCTGGCTGCCCGTCACCTGCACGGTGTCAAACACGGCGCCGCCCTGCAGCTTGGCGTCGGCTTCGGGCACGATTTTGTCCAGCCCGGCGGCATCCACCACGGTAAAACCCTGCAGGCGCAACATGGCCAGAAACTGGGCGTAGGCGACAGACGGGCTGACCGGTTTGTCCGTGGTCAGGGTGATGGTTCCCTTGACGCGCGGGTCGACCACCACGTTTCGCCCGGTCAGCGTGGCCATGGTGCGGGCCACGGCGTCGATCTCGGCGTTGGTGAAGTTCAGCGTGATCGGGTCACCGCGTTTGACACTTCCGGCGGCGGCTGCGGCCGTGGTACTGCCGGTCTGCGCTAGAGAATTTATAGAAAAAAGGCCTGTAGCCCCCGCAAATATTGCGTAAGCAGCTATCGAAATAATAGCGTCTGCGGCGCTGACCTGGCGCGGACGTTGGGAAGAGGGTGTTGTCATGTGACGAGTTCTCATGGTTAGCCCACGGTGATGATGGAGCGTGCGCCATCGCGCCGCCCCACAATATTCAAAAGGTTGGACAGGGCCTCGACCTTGTCGGGTGCGGCCGTTGCTACGCCGTTGAAGCGCAGCCGCTGGGCGACCCACTGGCCTTGGCCGGTCAGATGCAGGCTGCCGTCCAGCGTGGTCAGTTGCAGGCTAGGCTCCGACCCGCCCATCAGCGTGATGCGGTAGCTGCCCATGGGCGACAACGTAGACAGGCGGGACGACATCTGCACCGCATCGATCTGCACACTGCCGGAAAGGTTCGTGCGGCTGGGGGTCCACTCCACGGCCACGTTCTGGCTGGTGGCAGCCAATTGCCCTTGGGGCTGAACGGTGTTCCAGGGGGTACCCAATCCGGCCAGCAGACCGGCCGGCCACTGGGACTGGCCATTGCCTAACACCAGCCGCGCCCCATTCCATCCCACCGCAGTGGCGTGCAATTCCAGAGGTTGTGGTGTGCAGCAATCAGCCGCCAGGCTGATTTGCAGGCCGGCCCACACCGGGCGAATGCGCCAGTGAATTTGGCCTGGCAGGGCAACCGCCTGGCCACTGCCGGTTCCACCCGATAACACCAGTTGGGATGAGCCCTGCCAGATACTGCCCCGGGCGCCCGCCAGTTCCACCCGCTGGCCGCTCGCTTGGCTCACGGCCGTGGCCAGCCACGCCGCCGGGGCAAACACGGTGGTGCCTGCCAGCAGGCCGAGCAACGCACCGGCAGCCGCCCACAGCCACGGGGCGCGGGTTCGCGCAGCACCAAGCGGACGTGTGGTAGCCATCATCAGCGCTGGGGCAGTCCCATGACCAGGGTGCCGGACCAGGTGACACCGGTGGGCGTGGCCATGCGGGTCAAACGGGCTTCCAGTGGGACCGCACGGGCATTGAGCCGGGCTTGGGCCAGCCATTGGGCCAACGCGTCGGCACCGGTGGCCTGCAGTGTCACGTTGGCGCGCTCGGCACTGACGTTGATTTGTGCCGTTGGCCCCAGGGTTTGTTTGGTGGCCAGATTCAAAGCGCGCACCGCATCGTCGTAACCCAAAGCTGCCTGCTGCTGCAAGGCCTTGGCCTGTGCTTGCAGGGCTTGCATGTGCTGAAGTTGGCTATCCAGCGCCCGGGCTTGCGCCGCGCTGGTGCGCAGGGTTTGCAACGAAGGCCCCAACAGGCCCAGCCACACCACAGCCCCGGCGACCAGGGCTGCGGCCAGCTTGAGCAAGGTTTTCTCGCGCGCTGCCAGTTGGGTCCAGCGGTCGTGTAGTGGCCCCAGCGCGCCAGAAGACAGCTTGGAGGCGGCGGTGCTCATGGGCGCTGGTCCTGTTTGATCATCAGCATGTCGTCACGCAATAACACGGCATATCCCGAGGACTTCAGCCGTGTGGCCAAGCCGGGCAATTGGTCGTCCAGCGCCGCAGGAATCTTCAAGCGCAATTCGCCTGCTATGAATTCAATAGCTGTTGGCGCAGGTAATTCGGGGGCTAGAGCCTGAAATCGCCCAAGCATTTCCTCCAGATCGGCGCTGGAGGCGGCGCCACTTTGGCGCTGTAGACCGGCCAATGCACGCTCCATTTGCAGCGGTGCATCCACCACCACACGCACGTCCGGGAACGTGGTGGTCAACACCTCGCGGATGCTGGCCTTCTTGGCGACCAGAGATGCCTGTTCTTTCCAGGCCCATGCCTGCAGGCCCAGCAGGTTGACTGCCACCAGGGCGGCAGCGGCCCAACGGGCTGGTTTCCATTGGGGCGCACGCCACAGGGCATGGGTCCAGTTGGACAGGCTTTTTTGGGTGCGGGCCCGGCGCGTGCGCAGCAGGTCAAACTGCGCCAGATCCCAGCTCGACTGGGCCGAACGCAGTGCCCGCTGGGCTTCGGTTTCTATGCGCACACGGCCAGAGAACAAGCCCTCGGCCAGCGCGGCAACGGCAGGTTCGGCCACGATGTCAGCCGCAGTGCTGCCGTTTAGTACGGGGCCAAGCAGCACCATGGACGCAGCGCTCAGCGGTAATACCGCCACGCCGGTGGGGCTGCTGCACAGCAACTGGGGTGCGTCAGCCGTGCCGACTGCGTGCAGCAGGGGGCCAGGGGACTCACTGGTGGATGGTGCAAGTTCGGGAACGATGCGGGCAATCGGCCGACCGGCCTGCTCCAGTGCCAGCAGCCAGGCATGGAGCCAGGCCCGGTTGCAGGCCGCCACCCAGACCGGTGCACCAGGGCGGGCCTGGGGCTCAATCGCATAGTGCAGTTGCTCGGGTTCGTCCAGCAGGCGTTCTTCCAGCAAACCGTCGAGCACCGAGCGCAGGCGGGCGGCATTGCCGTCCTGAAACAAGCCGCGGTCCAGCGTGCCTTTGGGCAGGTCCAGATGGTGCCAGGACAACTGCGCGGCGCTTACTACGGCGACGATTTCGCCGCCATTAACCTCGGGAAACAGCGACACCGGTGTTTGCCCATGGCGCAGGATGGTGCTGTCGTTATCGGTCAGCACGGTGCTGCAAGGCGTTGTTGCAGTCGGCAGGCTGGCGGGAAGGGTGACGATCAGGGTGGGCATGCGGTTTTTTTGGGCATCGTCATTGTAGGGGGCTGGTCGCGGGTGGCTGTGCGCCGCGGTCACGCCACAGGGTCTTCACGTCCATGCCCTTGCGTTGCACCAACGAGCGTTCTTCAACCACCGTTTGTTGCAGGCGCAGGCGTCCCTGGATTTCAAAAAAACTGGACGAGAAACCATGGTCTTCGGTCTTCAGTTCCGAGGCAATGCCGGGAACCAGCTTGTTGACGTCCTCAAAATTGCGGAAATGCGCTGCCTGGCGGCTGCTCACCAGGCGTTGGGCCTGGGCCATATCCAGGGTCGGAATGCAGGCATACAGCACCGTGGCACTGGCGGTATTAAGGTTGACCGCGGTTGACTCCGGCAGCAGTGTGATGGTGTCCGCCAGCAAGGCCAGGCTGCGACTCGACAGGCCCAGCCAGCGCAACTGGCCCACCCGTTGAGGCATGAGCGGTGCCTTACTGGCCCAGGTTGTGGCGGCGGTATTGTCGCGGGCAAAACGCAGGTTTTCGGCCAGCACGGGCAACTCGGACGGCGGTAAACCCAGTTGTTCAAACAGTTTGCCAAAGGCGCGCAACCAGACCGTTGACACCTGACCCTGTTTGTCCACCAGGTTGAACACGTTCATACGACTCTGCAGGTCCGTGATGTTGCCGGACAGGAAAACCTGCGCTGCGCTGTCAGCCTCGTCCGGGGTATTGTTTTTGTCGACCGCTAAAAAGGTGGACAGCCGTGCTTCTTCCAGCGGCACGGCCCAGGGTTCTCCCAGATGGTCCTCAATCGCGCTGGCGCGGCGGTCTTCGCGCAAGATCAAACGCGCCCAGTCCAGCGCCCCGGTTAACACCCAAAGCGACTGGCTGCGGGCGCGCTGTGCCGTCTCCACTTCCACGCTGCGCCATTGCTGCCAGAGCGCGGCCGAGGCCATGCTAGCCACCAGTGCCACCGTCAACATGGCGGTCAACAGCGCAGCACCCGCCTGGCGCCGGGTCACGAATTGCCTCCAGCCAAGGACAGGCGAACCCAGTCCCGGGTCAAGGTTCCGCTGATGGCGCCATCGGCAGGCAAGGTCAGGACCAGTCGTACACCGTCGGGCAAGACCAGGTCCGGACCGGCGGGTTTGTTCGCGGCATCTGCAGCGCCAGGTAATGGTGGGGGTGGGGCGGAGCCGTCGCTGGACAGGGGGTTGGTCCAGGCGCCGGTGCGAAAGTAAAACACCTTCCACTCGTCAAGCGCGGCAACCGCGACTTCCAGGCGTTTTTCGGCATCACCGGGATTTTGTGCCCACTGGGCGGCGGTGGCCCAGGCCACTTGTAAATCGCCGCGGGTGGTCAAAGGCGGCGACTGCCAACGCAGCCACTGGCCCTTGCCACCCACATTGCGGCGCGTCCATGCCACCACCAACAAACCATCGCCAGGTGCCGTTGTACTGCGCCGGACGATGCGCAAGGCCCGGCCATCCCAGTCCAGGGCCTGCGTATGGGGGGGCTGCACCAGAGCGTCCAGATCGGCAGTCCA
>ERZ724516.2615-NODE-2615-length-10088-cov-3.418818_pt1 | contig 10088 bp, 12 predicted proteins | sample MGYA00376049_ERZ724516 | MGnify/ENA primary metagenome ERZ724516 (study PRJEB28724, sample SAMN07190886) | activated sludge metagenome | isolation source: activated sludge of sewage treatment plant in Hong Hong | place: USA: Christiansburg, Virginia | collected... | reverse complement strand
GTTTGTGTGTTTTATTGTTGGTTTTCTTTCAATATTTGGCCATTCCTTTAGTTATCATTACTTACGTTTTGTTGTCGGTTATCAATAACAAGTTTCTGAAAAAGTAATTTCTTTAATGAGGCGAACAACAACCCGAAGCAAAACCACAATACGACGAAAATCAAGAAAGAAAACTTCTTTTTTCTCCGGTAAAGTTCGTATGTATTCGATAATTGCATTTTTTATTTTTCTCTTCATCGGATTCGGGTATCATTACCGAAATGGTTTATTATATTATCTAAGTTTTAAATCTCGTCATACCTCTTTCAAGGAAGCCGAAGCCAAACGCATTTCGGATATTCGTAATTTTCAAGTTTTAGAAAATCATCAAGACAAAGCAATTGGTCTAGACATCTCTGAATATCAAGGAAAAATTGATTGGGATTTAGTCGAAAATTTAGAAAACGAGTATCCAATTGAATTTGTTTTTATTCGTGCCACAGCAGGAAATGATAGAGAAGACGGGCAATTTGATAAAAATTGGCTTGGCGCCAAAAAAAGAAAAATTATTCGTGGAGCTTATCATTATTATCGTCCCAACGAAAATTCATTGGAGCAAGCAAAACTTTTTATTAAAACAGTTCGACTGAAAAAAGGAGATTTACCACCCGTTTTGGATATTGAAAAACTTCCAAAAGGACAATCTTTAGACAGTTTAAAAATGGGTTTACGGCGTTGGTTGAAGGCCGTTGAAGCGCATTATAAAGTGAAACCTATTATTTATACAGGGGAGAAATACTATGATGATTTTTTAAAAGAGGACTTCTCCGATTATCTTTTTTGGATTGCTAATTATAATTTTTATCGAGAGAAAATAGAAGACGATTGGCTGTTTTGGCAATTCACCGAAAAAGCTTCTGTTTCAGGTATCAAAGGCTATGTCGATGTCAATATTTTTAATGGCGATGTCGAGCAGTTGCGTTTTATTACGATAGAATAAATTAGTGTTTTCTTGTGATTGAATAAACAATGAAGATAAAAAACAACATAAATCCAATCATAAAAAGCACCGAATTTGGATTGGCAAAATTGATAGTAAAACCCATCGATGGATTTCTTTTTGGAGGCAACAAACGTTTGTCTTCTTTATTGAAATAGAATAGTCCCCAAATCCAGTTGTTAGGATCTTTGCTCCATCTTTCTTGTGTTTCTGGACTTGGATTATCTGGATTCTCCATTACTTAATGGTTTAATTTTGAAACTGAACACTCAAAAACTGAATACTGATCACTTTTTTAAAACTCTATTTTTTTCTTTCTCAACTCAAAATTCTGACCTAAATACACTCGGCGTACCATTTCGTCTTCGACCAATTCTTCTGGTTTTCCTTCTTTCAAGATTCCTCCTTCAAACATTAGATAAGTTTTGTCAGTAATCGCCAAAGTTTCCTGAACGTTGTGGTCGGTAATCAGGATTCCGATATTTTTATTTTTTAATTGTGCTACAATTCGCTGAATATCTTCTACAGCAACGGGGTCAACACCTGCGAAAGGTTCGTCTAGTAAAATAAATTTGGGGTCGGTGGCCAAACAACGCGCAATTTCAGTTCGACGACGTTCGCCACCTGAGAGTAAATCGCCGCGGTTGGTACGAATGTGTCCCAATCCAAATTCTTCGATTAAACTTTCCATTTTGGCTTCTTGTTCTTCTTTAGTATGTTTTGTCAGTTGCAAAACACTCAAAATATTGTCTTCGACACTTAGTTTTCTAAAAACAGAAGCTTCTTGAGCCAAGTATCCAATGCCTTGTTGGGCTCTTTTGTACATTGGAAATTCAGTAATGTCTAAATCGTCAAGATAAATATGACCCATATTGGGTTTTACCAATCCTACAATCATATAAAAAGAAGTCGTTTTTCCAGCGCCGTTGGGTCCCAAAAGACCTACAATTTCGCCTTGGTTTACCTCTACTGATACACCTTTTACAACACTTCGTCCTTTATATGTTTTAACTAGATTTTCGGCTCTTAACTTCATTTTATGCTGGATTTATTTCAGCATCTCTGCTGGTATTTTTACAAATTAACAAAAAGCATTGTTTTGATTTTTCTATTTAACTTCAATTTTGGAATCTGCAAACTGATTATTGCTGGCTTTCTAATTCTTCCCAAAATTCATAAGCTCTTCGCAAATGAGGAATAACTATAGTTCCACCCACAAGTGTTGCGATTCCCATGGCTTCCATCATTTCTTCTTTAGAAATCCCTTCTTTATGGCAATTTTCTAAATGGTATTTTACGCAATCATCGCATCTTAGAACGGTCGAAGCCACTAATCCTAGAAGCTCTTTGGTTTTTACATCAAGCGCTCCTTCTGCATAAGCATTGGTATCCAAATTGAAAATTCGTTTTACAATTTTATTGTTATCTGCCAATAATTTTTCGTTCATTTTAGAACGATAATCATTGAATTCTTTAACTAAGTTGCTCATTTTTTAGTTTTCTTTTATAAACAATAGAGGAAATAATTACACTCAATTCAAAAATAATCAGCATCGGAATGGCAACAATCGTTTGGCTAACTACATCTGGAGGAGTTACAATGGCAGCTACTATTAACACAATTACAATAGCATATTTTCTATATTTTCGTAGAAATTCAGGAGTAACTAATCCCAGTTTTGTCAAGAAATAAATGATTATGGGCAATTCAAAAAATAATCCACCCGCAATCACCGATGTTTTGAACATTCCGATATAGGATTCCAAAGTAAATTGATTTTTAACCATTTCACTAACTGTAAAGGTTGCCACAAAATTGACTGACATTGGAACAATCACAAAATAGCCAAAAAGCACTCCAGAAAAGAATAATAAAGAGGAAACAAAGATAAAAAATTTGGCGTTTTTCTTTTCATTTGGATACAAAGCAGGGCTAATAAAACTCCAAATTTGCCACAAAATGTAAGGAAAAGCGAGTATAAAACCTGCCAAAAGGCACATCCAAACAAACATATTTACCTGTCCTTCCATTAAAGTATTTTGGATGATAAAAGGCAATTCTTCAATACAAATACTTTCTCCAAAATTCAATTGATGTGACAAATCACAAAATAATCGATAGGTGTAAAATGTAGGTCTTGTTGGTCCAAATATGATGGTATCAAACAAATAATCACTGACAAAATAAGTTAGGAATGCCATAATGATAATGGCAATTGTACTTCTAACTAATAACCATCGTAATTCTTCGAGATGGTCTAAAAAAGACATTTCTTTTAGTTCTTTTTTCTCCATTATACAATTCCTTCTTTTAAAATATCGTGTAAATGGATGATTCCTTTGTATTGGTCATTGTCAACTACAATTAACTGAGTGATTGAAAAATCTTCTAAGATATTTAACGCCTGAACGACCATTGTAGAAGACTGAATCATTTTTGGATTTTTTGTCATAATATCTTTGGCCATCAAATGGGTGAAAGTATCGTTATCATTGAGCATTCTTCTAATATCCCCATCAGTAATAACTCCGATTACTTTGTCATTTTCGACTACTGCTGTGGCTCCAAGTCTTTTTTCGGAAATTTCTAAAATTACTTTTTTTATTGGGGCATCTGGTGTTACCATTGGTTTCAAGGAATTTTCGAGCATATCCTTTACTTGTAGTAAAAGTTTTTTACCCAAAGAACCTCCAGGATGGTATTTTGCAAAATCCTCACGGGTGAAATTTCGTAAATTCATCAAACACATAGCAAGCGCATCACCCATAACGAGTTGTGCTGTTGTGCTGTTAGTCGGAGCTAGATTATGAGGACAGGATTCTGCATCGACTGTAGTATTCAGAATATAATTGGATTCTTTTGCCAAAAAAGAAGTTGTATTTCCCGTCATAGCAATTAGGATATTACCAAAACGTTTTACTAGCGGAACAAGGATTTTTATTTCGGGACTGTTGCCGCTTTTTGAAATACAAAGCACAATATCATCGGGTTGAACCATGCCTAAATCGCCATGAATAGCCTCAGCGGCATGTAAAAAAAGCGCTGGAGTGCCTGTGGAATTAAATGTGGCAACCATTTTTTGAGCGATAATGGCACTTTTTCCAATTCCTGTTACGATCAATCTACCTTTCGAATTGAATAGTGTTTGGGTGGCTTCTGCAAAGTTAAAGTCAATAAAATCAATTAGTTTTGCAATAGACTCACTCTCGGAGAGAATGGTGTTTTTTGCCAAAATCAAAATGTTTTCTTTTGTATTCAAAATAGAATTTTATAAAAATTTGTATGTTCCAAAGAAATTAGTATCTTTATGAAACGCAAATTTAGATAAAATACCATTAATAAAGAATGAATTCAAACGAAATTGACATCCATAGAGAATTAAAGAAGTATTTTGGCTTCAGCCAATTCAAAGGTTTACAGGAACAGGTTATTAAAAGTATTCTCAACAAAGAAAACACTTTTGTAATTATGCCTACAGGCGGTGGCAAGTCGCTTTGTTATCAATTACCAGCTTTAGTTCAAGAAGGAACGGCTATTGTTGTTTCTCCTTTAATTGCTTTAATGAAGAATCAAGTTGATGCCATTCGAAGCTTGTCTTCTGAAAATGGAGTAGCTCATGTTCTTAACTCTTCCCTTACCAAAACAGAAATCGCTCAAGTAAAAAAAGATATTTCCTCAGGTTTAACTAAGCTTTTGTACGTAGCCCCAGAATCCTTGACAAAGGAGGAATACGTAACATTTCTTCAAACGGTGCCTATTTCTTTTGTTGCTATTGATGAAGCGCATTGCATCTCCGAATGGGGACACGATTTCAGACCTGAATATCGAAATCTAAAGCATATTATCAAACAATTAGGCAGCGTACCTATTATAGGTCTTACCGCAACAGCCACTCCAAAAGTTCAGGAAGACATCTTGAAAAACTTGGATATGGTTGATGCAACAACATATAAAGCTTCGTTCAACAGACCTAATTTGTACTATGAAGTTCGTACGAAAACCAAAAATATTGAATCGGATATTATTCGTTTCATCAAATTGCATAAAGGAAAATCAGGAATTATTTATTGTCTAAGTCGCAAGAAAGTTGAAGCCATTGCCGAAGTTTTGCAAGTAAACGGAATTAGTGCTGTTCCTTATCATGCAGGTTTAGATGCCAAAACACGTGCCAAGCATCAGGATATGTTTCTAATGGAAGATGTAGATGTTGTGGTGGCAACTATAGCTTTCGGAATGGGGATCGATAAACCCGATGTACGTTTTGTGATTCACCACGATATTCCAAAATCATTAGAAAGTTATTACCAAGAAACGGGTCGTGCAGGTCGTGATGGTGGCGAAGGGCATTGTTTAGCCTATTATTCGTATAAAGATGTTGAAAAACTTGAAAAATTCTTATCTGGAAAACCAGTTGCCGAACAAGAAATTGGATTCGCTTTGTTACAAGAAGTAGTAGCTTATGCCGAAACTTCGATGTCAAGAAGAAAATTCCTTTTGCATTATTTTGGTGAAGAATTCGACAATGAAACTGGTGAAGGTGGCGATATGGATGACAATGTTCGCAATCCAAAAGTGAAGGTTGAAGCTCAAAAACAAGTGGTTAAATTACTTGAAGTTGTTCGTGATACCAAACATATTTATAAATCCAAAGAAGTGGTCTTTACACTTATTGGTCGTGTAAATGCTGTGATCAAAGCGCATCGAACTGACGTTCAATCCTTTTTTGGTTCTGGAACAGATCACGACGAAAAATATTGGATGGCTTTATTAAGACAAGTTTTGGTCGATGGATTATTGTCCAAAGATATCGAAACCTATGGCGTGGTGAAAATCACTAAAAAAGGATTGGATTTTATCAAAAAACCAAGTTCTTTTATGATGTCCGAAGATCACGAATATAACGAATCCGAAGACGAAGCTATCGTAACGGCTGCAAAAGGAACTGGCGTTGCCGATGAGGTTTTGATGGGAATGTTGCGTGACTTACGTAAAAAAGTAGCCAAAAAATTGGGTGTTCCACCATTTGTGGTTTTTCAGGATCCTTCACTCGAAGATATGGCTTTGAAATACCCAATATCGATGGATGAGTTAATCAATACGCACGGAGTTGGTGAAGGAAAAGCGAAGAAATACGGCAAGGAATTTATAACATTAATCAGTCAATATGTCGATGATAATGACATTATTAGACCCGAAGATTTGGTTGTAAAATCTACAGGAGCCAATTCGATTAATAAATTATACATCATTCAAAATATTGATCGAAAATTACCTCTCAGTGATATAGCTTCCGCCAAAGGATTGACGATGGAAGCCTTGATAACCGAAATGGAACAAATTGTAAATTCGGGAACCAAGCTAAATATTAAGTATTGGATTGATGAAATGCTTGACGATGACCAACAGGAAGAAATTCATGACTATTTTATGGAATCACATACGGATAATATTGAAGAAGCACTCAAAGAATTTGATGGCGATTATGATATTGATGAATTGCGCTTAATGAGAATTAAATTTATCAGCGAAGTAGCGAATTAAATTCAGATTTCAAATCTTAAATTCCAAATTCCAAACACACAGATTGGAATTTGGATTTTTTTTGAATTTAACTTTCAAAAACTTCCCCACGATGTGGTTTCAAAGCATCACGCACTTGAATCATCGTTTCATCCGTAACGACCATATAAGCAATGGCATACATTTCGTTAAGGACTTCAAAACCAGTAATATTGGGCGATAATTTTTCGGCTGCTATATATTCTTTTAAATGAATTTCGTGATGTTCCGCCGTTTTTGCCGAAGCAGGACCACGAAAATCCCATATTAGTTTAATTTGTCTGGACATTTTGAATGTTTTTAGATGGTAAATTTACGAAGTCTATTTTAAAATTAGAATATTCAGTTGGTTAAATACCTTTGTCAAAGTTTTGAACTTTGACAAAGGTTCTCTACTTGAAAAATGGATTTCAAATTCAGTAAGTAAAGTTCACTTCAAAGTACTATTTTTGCATTTCGTTATTGGATTCAAATAACTCAATCAATTCCAAAATGCCACAAGAACTTCTTTTTCAAGTATCGCCAGAAATTGCTACAAACGAACTGTTGCTCAAACAACATATTTCCAAATTAATTCGGGTCGATGCTAAAGAAATCCAACATATTTCTATTCTAAAACGTTCGATTGATGCGCGTCAAAAAGCGGTGAAATTCAATTTGAAAGTCACTATTTATTTGCTTGGCGAACTTATCCAAGAAGCTAAAATAGAACTTCCAGAATACAAAAATGTAGAAAACGCTCAAGAAGTTATCGTTGTCGGTGCTGGTCCAGCAGGATTATTTGCCGCTTTGCAATTGATAGAATTGGGTTTGAAACCAATAGTAATAGAGCGTGGAAAAGATGTTCGAGGAAGAAGAAGAGATTTGAAAGCCATCAATCGAGATCATATTGTAGATGAAGATTCTAATTATTGTTTTGGCGAAGGCGGAGCAGGAACCTATTCGGATGGAAAATTATACACTCGCTCCAAAAAACGTGGCGATGTAACCCGAATTTTAGAATTGTTTGTGGCTTATGGAGCTTCACACGATATTTTGGTCGATGCACATCCACATATTGGTACCAATAAATTACCGCAAATCATTCAGGATATGCGGGAAAAAATCATCGAAATGGGAGGAAAAGTCCTTTTCGAAACGCGATTGACCGATATTCTCATCAAAAATAACGAAGTCCAAGGCATCGTGACCAAAAATGGCGACACGATTCTAGCCAACAAAATAATCTTGGCAACAGGACATTCTGCCCGAGATATTTTTGAATTATTAGACAGAAAGCAAATATTTATCGAAGCCAAAGCTTTTGCATTAGGCGTTCGAGCCGAACATCCACAGTCGTTGATAGACAGCATTCAGTACAGTTGCGATTATCGTGGGGAACATTTGCCGCCATCGCCTTATTCTATCGTGAAGCAAGTGGGAGGCAGGGGAATGTATTCCTTTTGTATGTGTCCAGGTGGTGTGATTGCACCATGTGCGACAAGTCCGGGCGAAGTGGTTACTAATGGTTGGTCGCCGTCCAAAAGAGATCAAGCTACTGCCAATTCTGGAATAGTAATCGAATTAAAACTAGAAGATTTCAAGCCGTTTGCTAAATTTGGTGCTTTGGCAGGAATGGAATTTCAAAAAAATATCGAGCAAAAAGCGTGGCATTTGGCAGGTCAAACCCAAAAAGTTCCTGCCCAAAAAATGGTCGATTTTACTCAAAATAAAGTTTCCTCGAATATTCCAAAAACCTCCTATGTTCCCGGGACGACTTCGGTAGAAATGGGCGAAGTTTTCCCTGGATTTCTCACCCAAATATTAAGAGAAGGTTTTGTAGAATTCGGCAAATCAATGCGAGGTTTTTTGACCAACGAAGCCGTTCTTCATGCACCAGAATCCAGAACTTCTTCTCCAGTACGCATTCCCAGAGATGCAGAAACATTAGAACACCTTCAAATAAAAGGTTTGTATCCTTGCGGAGAAGGTGCCGGTTATGCTGGAGGAATTATCTCTGCAGCGATTGATGGCGAGAAATGTGCGTTGAAGATTGGGGAGGTTTTGAAGAAGTGAAACTCGTTTTTAATCAGGTGTTTAGGTATAATTAAATGCGATTTTTTATCTGAATACAAAAGGAATGTGTATATTTGTGACAATAAAAATTACGTATTATGATAGTAGAATTGATGGAAACTAAAAAAATAGTTTCAAATTTTGACAAAACAATTTTGGAGTCACCATACAAAGTTGAATATATCAGTGCAAAATCTAATATTCCTTTGCCAACTTTGTATCGAAAAATCAGGGAGAATAAATTTACGATTGATGAAATTTTGTTGATTTTAGCAATCATTCAGCCAGAACAATATCAGTTTGAAATGCTTTCTCAAAACATAAAAATTGCAGAAGAACAGTTTAGAAATGGAGAGTTTCTAGAGGAAAAAGACTTTGTTTTTGATGTTGATACAATTATTGCCAACAGAAAATGAAAATCAAATTTTCAAAAATAGCACAATTGGAGTATGAAGAAATTATCTACTATTTATATGATAATTTTGGTAAAGAAAAAGCAACAAAATTTTCAGATTTATTGAAACAAAACCTAAAACAAGTCAAACAATTTCCAGATAGTTTTAGTTTTTTTCAAAATACAGATAAACGAAAATTTATGGTAAATCCTTATATTACTGTTGTTTATAATGTGAATAAAGATTTGGACTGTATTGAAATTTTAAATTTTTGGTTCAATCGTTCCAATCCAGAAGTTTTGTTGCAGCATTTGTAAAATGGAAATTTTAAAGACTTAAATCCTCTTTAAAATTTCAAGTATAGTTACCAAAAACTATTGTAAGTATATCAGAAGATTTCTATGAAATCAAATAGTTGTGTTTGATAAGATCTTCTCTATTGAGAATAGGTATTATTTTAGCGTCTTTGATTAAGTATGACTTGTCTGCTATATCTAAAGCATCATAATAATAATGATCTGTTAAAATTATCCCTTTTTCTTGCTTTAATAATTTTAATCTTTCTTTAATAAGTTCAATAAATAAAGGTTCAATCATTGAAAATGGTTCGTCAAGCAATAAAAATTGATGCTCGAGATTACTTACTAATAGTAATTCAAAATATCTTAACTCTCCTAATGATAAGTTACCAACTTTTTTATGTTGGAGACTATTTATTCTTGGAGAATAAAAAATTTTATCTTGAAGTTCTCCATTTTTAAAATACATTGGTATTACATCACTTACTTTAAAGTTCTTGGGTAAAAATGAGTTTTGAGGGAAATATGCTATCTTTCTACTCTCAATTACATTATTATATGGAATGATATTTCCATTAATGATTATTTCAATATGCTCAGTTTTGATTGTGCCAAATATTGATTGTAATAAGGTAGATTTTCCAGAACCATTCCTGCCGAATATTGTAATTATTTCGTTTGTTTTGCATTCAATTGAAATATCATTTAAGATTTGCTTATCCTTATATTTTTTTTTGACGTTATTGACTATTAATTTATTCATTATTTAATGATAAAAAAGGTTATTATTGAAATTAATA
>ERZ724516.2613-NODE-2613-length-10099-cov-5.330147_pt1 | contig 10099 bp, 10 predicted proteins | sample MGYA00376049_ERZ724516 | MGnify/ENA primary metagenome ERZ724516 (study PRJEB28724, sample SAMN07190886) | activated sludge metagenome | isolation source: activated sludge of sewage treatment plant in Hong Hong | place: USA: Christiansburg, Virginia | collected... | reverse complement strand
ATGATCACGCGCTCCGGGTGTTCTTCGGGTTCAGGACCTTGACGTCCAGAACGGTCGGCTGCTGCGCCTCATGCGGGTGCGCGGCACCAGCGTAGACACGAAGGTTCGTCATCTGCTGACGGCCCAGGCGGTTGCGGGTGATCATGCGCTCGACGGCCTTTTCGACCACGCGCTCGGGGTGGGCGCCTTCCAGCACCTGCCGCGCGGTCCGCTGCTTGATGCCGCCGGGATGCCCGGTGTGCCAGTAGTAGACCTTGTCGTCGCGCTTCTTGCCGGTCATCTGCACCTTGTCGGCGTTGATGACGATGACATTGTCACCCATGTCCATGTGGGGGGTGAAGGTCGGCTTGTTCTTGCCGCGCAGGATGTTGGCGACGATCGTGGCGAGGCGGCCCAGAACGACGCCCTCGGCGTCGATCAGGATCCACTTCTTCTCGATGTCCGCCGGAGTAGCGGTGAAGGTTTTCATCGTGGTTCCCAACGAATAAGGGGGCACCACTGCCCCCGGAATCTCGGATGCGGGCTTATCGCCGAAGGGAAATGCAGCGTCAAGCACAAGGAGACATATTTACAGTAATGAAATCAGCATCTTGCGATAATGGTATTTAGATACCCCAAGCCAATCCATTCATCTTTGCCCGAATATCCCCGCCGGAGGCCCCACGCCGCCGCCGGGCGCGCCATCCGGATCAGCGCAGCTTCGGCGGACGCGAAGGGTCCATGCCGGGGGCAGCCGGGGCCGCGTCCTGCCCCTGCGGTTCGGGCAGGTCGAAGCGCAGGGCGACCCGCGCCATCGCGCTTGCCACCGGGGACTCCGCCGTCAGGAACACCACGTCCAGCTCCCCCGCCTCGATGCCGGAGAAGACCAGCGCCTCGCGCATGGCGCGGGCAAGTGGCGCCTCGGCCCCCTCGGCGGCATCGAGCAGCGCCAGGAGGTGCCCGCGCCGCCCGTCCCGGTAGACGACCCCCGCCAGCAGCGCCGCCACGGCCAGCCCGCCCGCACGGGCAAGCTTGCCGTCGAGCGCGTCGATCACCGCCTCGGGGACAGAGGGCGCGAGGAATTCCTCCGGCAGCGCCTCCAGTTCCTCCGGCCCGCCATCCAGCGTCTCGGCCAGCCAGTCCATCGCTTCGGGGGGCAAGAGCATCGAGGACGGCGCGACGCCAAGGTTCACCCCCATGCCGATCCCCTGCCCGCGCAGCAGGCCCGCGATCACCCGGCCCGGCAGTGCGGCATAGGGCGCGATCCCGCCGGAGAAGCTGGCCAGCCGTTCCTCGCGGTCGAAGACCAGCACCACCGGCCCGTCCTCCAGATCGAAGACCCGGGGCTCCAGTGTCTCTCCCCCGGCCTCGCGTTCGAGCAGGATCACCATCTCGCCGTCTGCCAGCCGTTCGAAGAAGCGGAGCCGCAGCGTCTCGTTCTCGGGGTCGGCGGCAACCGCGGCATGGGCGGCGTCCAGCAGGGTCACGATCTCGGTCATCCAAGCACCTCCCGCACCCGCTGGCGGAGCGTCGGGAGAAGCTCGGCCTCGAACCAGGGGTGGCGTTTCAGCCACCCCGTATTCCGCCAGGACGGATGCGGCAAGGGGAAGACGCCCCGCACGGAAGGCCCGCGCCAATCGGCCACGGCGGCGGTCACATCGCGCAGGCCCAGGTGCCAGCGGATCGCCGCGCCCCCGACCAGCAAGGTCAGGGGCAGCGGATCCAGCGCCTGCATCACCCTTGCGCGCCAGGTCGCCGCGCAGATCGGCGGCGGCGGCAGGTCGGCCCCCTTGGCATCGTAACCGGGGAAGCAGAAGGCCATCGGGACGATTGCGATGCGCGCAAGATCGTAGAATTCGGTCGCTGTCACCCCCATCCAGTCGCGCAGGCGGTCGCCCGAGCGGTCGGTGAAGGGCCGACCGCTCTCGTGGACCCGCAGCCCCGGCGCCTGGCCCGCCACCAGCACGCGGGCGCCGGGCCGGAACCAGACGACGGGCCGGGGGGCATGCGTCGTGGCGGTGGCCGCGAACCGCTCCGCGCACAGGCGGCAGGCGGCGATGTCCTCGATCAACCCCATGCGGCCAGACTGGACCCCGACCGACCGCCCCGCAACCCCTGTGCCTTGGCGCCGGTCCGGATAGCCCCGGGGCGCGCGCGCATCGGCCTGAGCCCCCGCCCGTCGAGGCGCCGCGGCAGCGCCTGCCCATTGCGGCAGCCGCAATTCGCGGTCAAATGGCGGGGCAATCCGGCGCAGACACCCGACCCCGAGTCCCGCAGCATGTATCGCGTCTCCAATTTCCTGCCCCGCTACGCCAAGGCCCTGCTCGGCGGCGCCGGGGTTGCGACGGTTTGGGTCAACCTGTCGCCCGCGAGCTACTACGACATGATCGAGCACCGGATCCTCGACCTGACCCTGCCGCACTGGCTCGCGCCCCTGCCCTTCAGCCTGACGCCGATGAACATCGTGGCACAGGGGTTGATGTCGCTGTTCCTCTTCTTCATCGCCAAGGAACTGTGGGAGGCGCTGACGCTGGAGCACGGCGCGCTGAAGGGGCGGGAGGCGATCCTGCCCGCGGCGCTCACGCTCGGCGGGCTGGCCGGGGCGGCGGGGGCCTGGGTGCTGGTCGGAAGCCTGATCGAGACGGCCTCGGAAGCGGGCTTTGCGACCGGCTGGCAGGTACCGCTTGGCACCGATGTGGTGCTGTGTTTCCTGGTCGCGCGCTCGGTCTTCGGGTCGGACCATCCGGCGCTGCATCTTCTCCTCCTTCTCAGCATCGCGACCGACATCCTGGCGCTTGTCATCACCGGCCTCACACAGCCCGGCCTGTCGCTGCGGCTCGTCTGGCTTCTGCTGCCGCTCGCCGCCGCGCTGGCGGTCTGGGCACTCTTCGGTCGCCCGCCCGCCCCGGACGCGCCCGAACGCGAGCGCCGCGCGGGCCAGCGGCTCTGGCCCTACATCGTCGCGGGGGCGCTTTCCTGGCTTGGGACCGCCGCCTCCGGCCTGCCCCCCGTCCTTGGCCTCTTGCCGGTCATCCCCGCCATCGCCCATGCCGACCGCAGCTTCGGCCTCTTCGCCGAGGTCGAGGCCGCGCTCAACGATCCGCTGAACCGGCTGAGCCATGCGCTCGTCTGGCCACTGGCGGTCGTCCTGTTCCTCTTCGGCCTGACCCGCGGCGGGGTGGACCTTTCGGCCTTTGCGCCGACCACGATCACCGCACTTGCCGCCCTCTGGCTCGGCCGACCGCTCGGGATGCTGCTGATCGGTCTTGGCCTGGCCATCGGCCTTGAGCTTCGCCTGCCGACCGGGATCAGCCTGCGGGACATCGTGAAGGTGGCCGTCATCATGGGCATGGGTTTCACGGTCCCGGTGCTCAGCCTGGAAAGCGCCCTGCCCGGAGGCGCCATGCAGGAAGCCGCCCGGCTTGGCCTTGCGCTCAGCCTGGTGGCCGGCCCCGTCGCGCTCCTCCTCTGGCGCACCCCTGCCCGGCGCACAACCGCGTGACCGGCGCGCTCCTGCCCGCCGATACCCGGCCCCGGCCCTTTGAAAGCCACAAACCCGATGTTAACGATAGGGTCGTAGACAGAACGAAGACGTCCACCAAACGGGCGCCGAGGCTTGGATGATCGAGTTCCGCAATGTTTCAAAATCGTTCTGGACGGGGACGCAGCGCAAGGTGATTCTCGACCGCGCCTCCTTCCGGGTCGAGCTTGGCAATTCGCTGGGCATCCTTGCCGCGAACGGCACCGGCAAGACCACGATCATCAACATGATGGCGGGGCTGGAAAAACCCGACGAGGGCAGCATCCGCAAGACCTCGCGCGTCTCGTTTCCCCTCGGGTTCATGGGCGGTGTCGTCGGCCGGCATTCCGCGCGGGAGAATTGCCGCTACATCGCCCGGCTCTACGGCCTTGACCCCGACTATGTCGAAAGCTTCTGCCGCTGGGTCTGCGGACTTGGCGAATATTTCGACATGCCGGTCGCCACCTATTCCTCGGGCATGCGCGGCCGGTTTTCCTTTTCGCTCCTGCTCTCGATCGAATTCGACATCTATCTGATCGATGAAGGCATGCCCGCCAGTTCCGATGCAGAATTCAACCGCAAGGCCGGCAACATCTTGCAGGAGCGGCTGAAGAATTCGACCGTTGTCATCGTCTCGCACTCGGCCAAGACGCTGGAAAAGTTCTGCCGCTCGGCCGCCGTGCTGAAGGACGGCAGGCTGCATCAGTTCGAGACCCTCGAAGAAGCGAGACGCCTCTATGACTACCAATCCTAAGGCTGCGCGGTACAACACCCGCCCGGTCGACCGGCCCGCCCAACCGGACGCGCCGGGTGATGGCGGCATGTTGTTCGACAATCAGGACGACGGCTTCGGCAATCTGGATTTTCGTCGGCCCGAGGACAGACCCGCGCCCCCTCCTGCCCCGGCCGCGGAAACCCAGCCTTCCGAAGCCCCTCGTGACAGTGGCGAGGAAACCCCTGACGCGAGCGTCCAGCCACAGGTCCGCAAGGCCGTCTCCGAGGAGGAGATCGCCAGCGCGAATGCGGCCATCGCCACCGAGGGGCTGACCTCGCGGCAGTTGCGCCGCGCGGTGGCCATCGCGCAGAAGCACCGGCTGGACGCAAAAACCCCCGTCGATGCCGTGCGGCTCTTGCGCGAAGCGGGAGTTGACCCGTTCTCGCGTGCCTCGCTCCTGCGCCTGGTCAGTTCCGAGCCCGAAACGAGCCCCGTGATTGCGCTTGAACCGCCCGCCACGGACCAACCGATCCAGGCCGGACGAGAGCTTGCCCGTCTGCCGGGCGATACCGTGCAACTGCCCGATCGCATCAAGCCCGCGAAACTGCCCTCGACCGAGCAGCGTGCCGCGGTGAACCAGGCCTCCGAAGTCCTGCGGATGCAGAAGGACATCACCCGGCGGCGGCGGCGGCGGCTGGCGCTTCTGGGGGCCCGGCTTTTCGCCTTCGTCCTGCTGCCAACCTTCCTGGCCGGCTGGTATTTCTACATGGTCGCAACGCCGATGTATTCGGTGCGCTCGGAGTTCGTGATCCAGCAGGCCGCTCCCTCCGGCGGCGGCGGACTTGGCGGGTTGTTCACCGGCACCGCCTTCGCGACCTCGCAGGATTCGATCGCCGTGCAGGGCTATCTGCAATCGCGCGAGGCGATGGGGCGGCTGGACGAGGATCTCGGCTTCCGGGCGCATTTCCAGAGCCCGGACATCGACCCCTTGCAACGGCTGGACAAGGATGCAAGCCTTGAAGCCGCCTACAAGGTCTACAAGAAATTCCTCAAGATCTCGTTCGACACCACCGAAGGCGTGATCCGGATGGACGTGATCGCCCCCGATCCCGAGGTGGCGGCGAACTGGTCGAAACAGCTGATCACCTATGCCGAGGAGCAGGTCGACCACCTGACACAGCGCCTTCGCGCCGACCAGATGAAGGACGCCCAGTCCGGCTATGATTCCGCGCAGGCGGAACTGACCGCTTCGCAGCGCAAGCTCATAGAGTTGCAGGAGAAATTCAAGACCGTCTCCTCCGAGGCCGAAGTCGGGATGATCGTCAGCCAGATCAGCGGGCTTGAAGGGCAGCTGACGCAGGAACGGCTGTCGCTGGCACAGATGGAATCGAACCCCGAGCCGAACCAGGCGCGGATGGAACCGATCAAGCGTCGCATATCGACGCTGGAGACCGAGATTGCCGGGCTGCGCGCGAAGATGACCGAGGACTCGCCCGATGCCACCAGTCTGGCCGAGGTTCAGGGCGAGCTTCTGGTCGCCCAGGCCGACCTGCAGACCCGGCAGATGCTGCTGGCACAGGCCTTGCAATCCATGGAAACCTCGCGCGTCGAGGCCAACCGCCAGGTGCGCTACCTGTCGCTTTCGGTCAGCCCGATCCCGCCGGACGAACCGACTTATCCGCGCGCCTTCGAGAGCACTCTTGTGACCATGTTGATCCTCTTCGGGATTTACCTCATGGTCTCGATGACCGCCGCGATCCTGCGGGAACAGGTCTCGTCCTAGGGACAGCGCATGACGGATGTAACGATCGGCGGGCTGACCGTCGGCAATGACCGCCCGCTTCTGGTGATCGCGGGGCCGTGCCAGCTGGAAAGCCTGGACCACGCCCAGATGATTGCGGGCGAAATGGCGCGGGCCTGTGCGGCTGCGGGCGCGCAGTATGTGTTCAAGGCCAGCTACGACAAGGCCAACCGCACCTCGCTGACGGGCAGGCGCGGCATGGGGATGGAGGCAGGCCTGAAGGTGCTGGAAGCGGTGCGCGGCATGGGGATGCCGGTCCTGACCGACGTCCATGACGCGGGTCAGGCGCGCGAGGCGGCCGCGGTGGTCGACGTGATCCAGATCCCGGCCTTCCTGTGTCGGCAGACCGATCTCCTGCTTGCCGCGGGTGAAACGGGCGCGGTGGTGAACGTGAAGAAGGGCCAGTTCCTTGCTCCCTGGGACATGGCCAATGTGGCGGCCAAGGTGGCGAGCACGGGGAACGACCGGATCCTCCTGACCGAGCGCGGGGTCAGCTTCGGCTACAACGCGCTGGTGGCGGACATGCGCAGCCTTCCGATCATGGGTCGGACCGGCTACCCGGTGATCATGGATGCGACGCATTCCGTGCAGCAGCCGGGCGGCCAGGGCTCAAGCTCGGGCGGCCAGCGCGAGTTTGCCCCCGTCATGGCCCGCGCCGCCGTGTCGCTGGGGATCGCGGGCGTCTTCATCGAAACCCACGAGGATCCCGACCGCGCACCGTCTGACGGGCCGAACATGATCCCCCTTGCGCAGATGCCCGCGCTGGTCGAGAGCCTGATGGCCTTCGACCGGCTGGCGAAGGCCGATCCGATCAGGGTCTGAGCGCTGCGCAGGATTCTCTTTCTCTGCGGCAAGGCGCGGAGGCGCAGCCCGACCGCCGCCGATATCGCCCCCGGCCTGCTCGGGGTCGAAGCCGATTGTGCCGGCCTCAGCGCCGACGCCGATGTGCCGCTCGACCCCGCGCAGATCGCCTGGGCCGAGGTCATCGCGGTGATGGAACGGGCGCAGCTTGCCCGCCTGAAGCGCCGTTTCGGCCCCATGCTTCGCGGCAAGCGGATCGTCTGCCTCGATGTGCCCGATCGTTTTGGCTTGCACGACCCCGGGCTCGTCGACTTGCTGACCCGGCGCTTCAACCGCCTTGCACCGGGTGCCGATGGCGGGGCCGACCGCAGGGAAACAGGCTGAACATCGGGTTAATGTCCACACGCAACCTGTTGATCTGGCGATATTCCCCGATCGGTCCAATGTGGACGCGCGACCTACACCGCCTGCCCCGCCGCCCAGCCGGAAGACCAAGCCCACTGGAAGTTGTAGCCGCCAAGCCAGCCCGTCACGTCCACCACCTCGCCCACGAAGTAGAGGCCCGGCACCGCCTTCGCCGCCATCGTCCGCCCATCGAGCGCCCTTGTATCAACACCCCCGAGCGTCACCTCCGCCGTCCGGTAGCCCTCGGACCCGACCGGCACCAGCCGCCAGTCCCGGATCTCCGCCGCGACCCCGTCGAGCACCGCGCCTGGAAGCTCGGCCATCGGAGCCGTCACTCCCGCCGCCTCTTCCAGATGCCGCGCCAGCCGCTCCGGCAGCCAGCGCCCCAGCACCGTCCTGAGCGCCACCTTGCCCCGCGCCGCCCGCAGGTCGGCCGCCACGTCCCGGCCCGGCAGGAGATCGACATGGATCGCCTCACCCTCGCGCCAGTAGGAGGAGATTTGCAGCACCGCAGGGCCCGACAGGCCCCGGTGGGTGAAAAGCAGCGCCTCGTCGAACCCGGTCCTGCCGCAGGACACCCGGCCCGGCAACGACACCCCGGCCAGAGGGCGCATCCAGGCCAGCTCCTGCTCGGCGAAGGTCAGCGGCACCAGCGCGGGCCGGGTCTCGACCAGCGGCAGGCCAAAACTCTCCGCGACCCGGTAGCCGAACCCCGTCGCCCCCATCTTCGGGATCGACTTGCCCCCCGTGGCGACCACCACGGCCCGCGCGGACTGCACGCCGCGCGCCGTCTCGACCTCGAAACCGGCAGCAGCCAGCCGGACCTCGCCCAGCGGACAACCAAGCCAGAGCGTGCCGCCAGCCTGTTCCAGATCGCGGACCAGCATCGAGACCACCTGGGTTGCCGGACCGTCGCAGAAGAGCTGGCCAAGCGTCTTCTCGTGCCAGGCGATCCCGGCGGCGTCGATCCGCGCGATGAAATCCCACTGGGTGAACCGCTTCAGCGCCGACAAGGCAAAGCGCGGATTCTGCGACAGGAAGCGCTCCGGCGCGATCTGCAGGTTGGTGAAATTGCACCGCCCGCCGCCCGAAATCCGGATCTTTTCGCCCGCCGCCCTTGCATGGTCGATCACCAGCACCCGGCGGCCTCGGCGCGCAGCCTCGATACCGGCCATCAAGCCGGCGGCCCCGGCGCCAAGGATCACAGCGTCCCACGTCATGCCCCGTCCTAGCGGCCCGACAGTGCCCCGGCAAGCCGCCAAAGGGCGGCGAATTTTTCGGCCAAGGCCCCTTGCACGCCCGAAACCGCTTCGCTAAACACCCCCGCACGGTTGGGGCGTCGCCAAGTGGTAAGGCAGCGGTTTTTGGTACCGCCATACCTAGGTTCGAATCCTAGCGCCCCAGCCAACCTTCCCCGCTTTCAGGCCGAACCGCCCCCGGCAATGTCACCTGCACTGACAGGCCCCCGCCCCCGGGTCCGCGGTCGAGCGTGACCCTTGCCCCCAGCGCGCGGGCGATTTCCGAGACGATGTGGAGGCCAAGCCCGTGGCTGCCCGAGCGCCGTTCGCCCGGTCCGCCTGCGGGTTCGAGGCGGCTGCGGAGCGCGGCAAGCTGACCGTCGGCAACGGCCGGGCCGGAATCGACCACGTCCAGCCGCAGGCCCCCGGTCCCGAGGTCGGTCAGGTGGACCGTCACCATTGTCTCGGGCGGGCAATGGGCCAGGGCATTGCCGACCAGATTGCGCAGAAGCTCGCCGAGCAGGACCTCTTCGCTTGGTGACGTGGCGCGGTCCGGACCGTCGTAGCCGAGGTCCTGGCCGCGCCGGACCGCCTGCGGCAGGAGGTCGGCCGTCACCCCCCGCGCGAGCGCTGCGACATCGACCGGGCCCAGCGCGGGGCGCAGGCCGGTGGCCTCGACCCGGGCAAGGAGGAGGAGCTGTTCCAGCACCCGCTCGATCCGGATGAGCGCCGCGTCGGCCTTGTCGAGCGCGGGGCGCGCCTCGGGTCGGGCCGCGACGGCGATCTGGGTGCGGGCCACCGTCAGTGGCGTGCGGATCTGGTGATTGGCGTTGCTGGCGAAGTTCTGCAGCGCCGCCATGGCGTGGGACAGGCGGAGGAGGAAGCCGTTCAGGGCATCGACCACGGGGCGCAGTTCGGCGGGGGTATCGGTTTCGATGGCGGTCAGGTCATGCGGCGCGCGGGCGGCGATGGCGCGGGACAGCCGGTCAAGGGGGCGCAGCGCATAGGTCGCGGCGGCCCAGGCGACCAGCGCGGCCCCGGCGATGAGACCCGCGATGCGCAGCGCCGAGCGGGTCAGGATCGACCGGGCGAGCGCATCGCGGGCGCGCGTCGTCTCGGCGACGGTGACGGTGAACGGAAGCGTACCGTCGCCGGTCGTCAGTTCGCGCAGGATGGTGGCGGTGCGGATCGGCATGGTCCGGTACCGGCCATCGGCGAGGCCGGTTTCCTGCCCCGGCGCAAGCGGCGTGACGTCGAGGTCCTGATAGCCCGTGAGAACCCCATGCGGGCCGTCGACCCGGTAGAAGACCTGGTCCTGCGCGGCGGAGGACAGCATGTCGAGGGCGGAGAAGGGCAGCGCCACCGCCAGCCCGCCTTCGGCATCGACGTTGACGCCTTCGGCAATCGCCATGGCCGAGCCGAGGAGAACGCGGTCGGAGACGTCGCGGGCGGTGCGCAGGGCCTCGGTCCTGGTATCGTAAAGCGCGACAAGGCCGATGGCGGCGGTGGCAAGGACCAGCCAGACCAGGATCGAGCGGCGCAGCGAGGCGGGCCGGTCGGCCAACTCAGGGCCTTTCCAGCATGTAGCCCAGGCCACGGGCAGTGCGCAGGGTCAGGCCATGGGGGTGCAGGCGGCGGCG
>ERZ724516.2603-NODE-2603-length-10113-cov-3.935176_pt1 | contig 10113 bp, 8 predicted proteins | sample MGYA00376049_ERZ724516 | MGnify/ENA primary metagenome ERZ724516 (study PRJEB28724, sample SAMN07190886) | activated sludge metagenome | isolation source: activated sludge of sewage treatment plant in Hong Hong | place: USA: Christiansburg, Virginia | collected... | reverse complement strand
GCAGGATATATAGGTGTTCGTAATTGATTATCTGCAAAAGAAAAATATTTTAAGATACTAATAGCTAATAAATGGTAGCCGTTTGCATCACCAAAAAATATAATATCTTTATTTAAATCTAAATTCCATGGAGCAAAAAATATAAATAATAATATTCTAAGCGTAAAACCTAAAATAATAATTAATAATAGTTTTTTATTTCTCATAGCAGTAGAATCAGTTTTAAATAATTAAAATAACGAGGATTACTTCCTGCATAAAATGTATTCCTATTGTTAGTATTCATATACGTAGTCGGCATATAAATAGGATTGTCTGCCCTAACAACACTATTTATGTTAGGAGCAGAACTAGTTTAATATTGCCATAACCGCCATTCCATCGGTGGTAATCATTTGCAATCATTCCACCTGGAAATCGATAATAAATGTTATTTCCCAAATTTGTATTAAAAACATTATAGAAATAATTACAAACACTTAAATTAGCATTTGGTCCATAATACCAAAATACATTATCTATAAAACCTCCACCGTTATTAAATCCAGAAAAATTCCTTTCAACATCAGTTAATACATTAGATGTATTAACTGTTCCATTAATAATTGTTTGTCCGAAATTATTCTTATTAATAAAAAATAAAATAGATAATAGCATAATATTTAATAAGTATCTCATAGTATAACATTTATTCAAATCTACATTAAAATTGCTGAATATGCCAATAGCTGAATTTAAGTGATAAATGCAACATTCTATAAAAGGCACATTTTTATATATTTTTATCATGCTAATGCGTAGCGGATGATATTGATGTGCTAGTAATTTTGGGTAATGAGTTCATTTAAGCAAAAAAACGCCAACAAAATTATTGGCGTTTTTTCATTGTATTAAAGAGATTGCTTTCCCGATATTCGGGACAGGCTGTGCCTCGCAATGATGCGAAGTATCGCATCGTGGCACGATACTATGCACTTTTATTTCAATCTTTCAATAATTCCTGCAATGCCTTGTCCTCCACCGATACAAGCCGAAACCATGCCATAACGTTTGTTTTGACGACGCATTTCATTAATTAATTGAACAGATAATTTTGCTCCTGAGCAACCCAGTGGATGTCCTAAGGCAATAGCACCTCCATTTGGATTGATAATATCAGGATTTAAACCAAGTGTTCTGATAACTGCTAATGATTGAGCTGCAAATGCTTCATTTAATTCTATCATTTCAATATCCTCTTGTTTCAAACCTGCTTGTTTTAATGCTTGTGGAATAGCCACTACTGGACCGATGCCCATAACGCGTGGCTCACAGCCAACCACTGCACTGGTTACTAAACGTGCAATAGGTTCGATGTTTAATTCTTTCACCATTTTTTCTGACATGACCAACACGAATGCAGCACCGTCAGAAGTTTGAGATGAGTTACCGGCAGTTACAGAACCTTTTGCGGCGAATACCGCTTTCAATTTTGCTAATCCTTCTACCGAAGTATCTTTACGAGGACCTTCGTCTGTATCTACCACAAAAGAACGAGTTTTACGTTTGTTGTTTTGTAAATAAACTTCTTCTATAGTAACAGGAACAATTTCATCTTTGAATTTCCCTGCCTCGATAGCGGCTATTGCTTTTTGATGTGAGTTGAAAGAAAATACATCTTGATCTTCTCTGCTAACATTATATTGTGCTGCTACAGCTTCAGCGGTTAATCCCATAGAAGAGTAATAATCGGGTGTTGTAGTTGCGATACCATAATTCAATACAGTTCTCCAGCCTGTCATTGGTAATAAAGACATGGATTCTACGCCACCAGCAATGATACATTCTGCCATGCCTGCTTTTATTTTTGCAGTAGCCATAGCTATGGTTTCTAATCCTGATGCGCAATAACGATTTACCGTAACACCACCAATAGACAATGGCAATCCGGCACGCAATACTATCATGCGGCCAATTTGCATGCCTTGTTCTGCTTCAGGAATAGCATTACCACAAATGAGGTCGTCGATTCTTGAAGGATCTAAATTGGGTACAGATGCTACTAAATGTTTCACAACATCTGCTGCTAAATCATCTGGACGATAAAAGCGGAAACCGCCTCTTTTTGATTTGCCGATTGCCGAACGGTAACCAGCTACTATATATGCTTCGTTCATAATTTGAGTATTAAGTAGTGAGTGTTAAGTATTAAGATTTTTTTTTATTTTAATTAATTTATAAATCATCTTTTGAATTTCTTGTAATTCCGTTATTAGCAATGTTACTATATCATTTTGTAAAAAATTAATATCAACACATAATAATAGTTGTGTTTCCAATTCAAAACTGGAACCGTAAGCAATTTCCAAAAAATAAGCAAATTCTTTATTAGACGTTCTACTCGCACCTTCAGCTATATTGGAAGGAATAGACACTGCACATCTTCTGATTTGACTGGTTGTGCCAAATTTTTCTTCCGATGGAAGTTGAGAAGACAAATCATATATAGACTTAACTAACATTCTTGCTTTTTGCCAAACTATCAATTCTTTGTAATTATTCATTCTTACTACCTGATACTTATGTCTTACTACTAATTACGCAATGGTTTTCCTGTAGTCAACATCGCTTGGATTCTTTCCAAGGTTTTCTTTTCGCCGCAAAGCGATAAAAATGCTTCTCTTTCCAAATCCAATAAATATTGCTCGTTTACATTCGTTGGAGCTGATAAATCTCCACCGCACATTACGTAAGCAATTTTTTTAGCAATCTTAGCATCGTGTGCAGAAATATAACCACCTGCAACGAAAGATTCTACTCCAACGGTTAATGTACCCAATCCGGTTTTTCCTAAAACTTGGATATCATTTCTATGTGCTGGTTGTGTGTAACCTTTTGCGCTGAGTTCTAATACTTCTCTTTTTGCTTCAGCAATTACTCGTTTTGCATTTATGACAACTCTGTCCTTTCCTCGACGCAACAGGTTATAGCCAAATGCTTCCTCTGCAGATGTTGCTACTTTTGCCATGGCAATATTGAGGAAATTATCTTGTAATGTTGGCAGAATTGGGTCGCCGTTTTTCAAAGAGTCAGAAGTACGAAGTGCCAGTTCTTTTGTGCCTCCCCCGCCTGGAATTAAGCCAACACCTACTTCTACCAAACCGATGTAAGTTTCTGCTGACGCTACTACTACATCTGAGTGCATGGTTACTTCACAGCCTCCACCTAAAGTCATGCCATGTGGAGCTGATACCACAGGAATTGAGGAATAGCGACAACGCATAGTTGTTTGTTGGAATTGGCGAATAGCAATATCCAATTCATCAAATTCTTGATCCATTGCCAACATGGCAATCATCATCAAGTTTGCTCCTACGGAGAAATTGGGTGCGTCGTTTCCAATTACTAATCCTTTATATCCACCTTCTGCTATTTCGATAGATTTGTTGATTGCAGCTAATACATCGCCACCTAATGAATTCATCTTTGATGTGAACTCTAAGTTCAACACTCCATCACCAATATCATGTAAGGTACCGCCACTATTTTTCCAAACTGGTTTATTTGAACGTAAATTATCTAAGATAATAAATGCTTCTGCACCTGGAATTGCTTTATATGATTTGGATTGTTGGTCGTAATATTTTTTTACTCCATTTTCTACTTTATAGAAAGAAGTATTTCCTGCAGCCAACATTTCTTTTACCCAAGCAGAGATGGTTAATCCATCTGCTTCTGCTAATTCGATTCCTTTTTGTATTCCTACTATATCCCAATATTGGAATGGACCAATTTCCCATGCAAAACCTGCACGCAACGCATCATCCACGGCATATAATACATCAGAAATTTCTGGAACACGATTAGAAACATACGCAAATAAACCTGCCAATGAGCGTTTTACCATTTGCGCTCCTTTATCATCTGTTTTGATAAATACGTTTATTTTATCGTTTAAAGTTTCTGCTTTTTTTGCGGCGTCTAAAGAGGCAAATTTAGGTTTACCTGTTGGCTCATATTGCAATGTATCTAAACGCAAAGAGAAAGAATTTCTTTTTTCATCTTTGTAGTAATATCCCTTTTTAGATTTATTTCCGAAGAATTTATTATCTAATAAAAACTGAACGTATGCAGGTACTTCGAATGTTCCCGCTTGCTCATCGTTCGGGCAATTTTCTTTGATACCCATCATTACTTTTGTTCCGGTATCATTCCCTACTAAATCAGATAATTTAAAAGTACCTGTTTTAGGGCGACCAATAGCTGGACCGGTTAAAGCATCTACTTCTTCAATGGTTAATCCCAATTCTTGTGTAAGTTGGAATACTTTTGCCATTGCATATACACCAACACGGTTGGCAATAAATGCTGGAGTGTCTTTACACAATACTGTTTCTTTACCCAAATAAACATCTCCGTAATGCATTAAGAAATCTACTACTGCCGGGTCTGTTTTTGGGGTAGGAATAATTTCCAACAAACGCAAATAACGTGGTGGATTAAAGAAGTGTGTACCGCAGAAATTTTTCATAAAATCTTCGCTTCTTCCTGCTTCTAATAAGTGAATTGGAATACCGGAAGTATTAGAAGTTACTAATGTTCCTGGTTTTCTAAATTGTTCCACTTTTGCAAAAACCTGTTGTTTTATATCCAATCGTTCTACAACGACTTCGATAATCCAATCACAGTCTTTAATCTTTGGCATATCATCGTCAAAGTTACCTAAGGTAACCCTGCTTGCTACCGCTGCATTATAGGCTTGTGCAGGTTTTGATTTTAAGGCAAATGCAAATGCGTCATTTACAATTCTGTTGCGCAATTTTGGATTTGCTTTTTCTTCTTCTTTCAGGTCAAAAGGGACAATATCGAGCAAAAGCACTTCCACGCCAATATTGGCAAAGTGCAAAGCGATACCTGAACCCATCACGCCCGAACCCAATACTGCTACTTTTTTAATAGCTCTGTTTTGTTTTGATTGTTCCATATTCAGTTTGTATAATTATAAAATAAATTAGTTAAATGTTTTGTTCAAATCCGCTAAGGTATAAGCGGCAAACCTGCTTAACAAACGTTCATAAGCATTTTTTATATATTTAGAATCTTTAAAAATACGTGTCATCATGACTGCTCCTTCAAACTCTGCCACGGTTTGTTCTGCAAGTTTTTTAGCATCTTCTTCATTGGTAATTTCTTTAAATACATATTCCACGGCATTCATCCATTCTTTATAAAAATGGCGGATATGTTCGGCAAACTCAGGAATAACACGTGCTGTTTCTACGCCAATATTTCCCATAATATTTCCGTCAGAAATTAAAGCTTTTTCTGATTTTTTAAACATTTTTTCCATTCGTTGTTGCGGCGATAAAGTAGTATCGTAGGCAATGGAAAACACTTCTTTTTGAAAATACTCGTGTGCGTACTTTATTACTGCACTCATCAATGCTTCTTTGCTAGGAAAATAATGATAAAGGCTTCCTTTTAATAAACCACAAGCTTCTGCAATATCTGCTATAGAGGTGTTATGATAACTTTTTTGGCGAAACAATTTTAGGGATTGTTTCAAAATTTCATCTACACTTACTTTTTGCTTTGGCACTGTTAATTATTATGGCTTTAAAATTAATAAAAAAAAGAGATTTTATCAAACGACTGTTTGGTAAAATAAAAATTTAACAATAATCCAATGCATGCATTGAATTATATCAGGGTGATGGATTTTATTGTTTATTTCATTTTATCCAAATTCTTAATAAGATTAGCCATTTATACAATTATCGCCACCAGATATAAATTTGCTATTGAAAAGGGGGAATATTATTATACTTTTAGGTTATCAAAAATATACATGTTGTTGGGTTAGTGTCAAAACATGTAAATAGTGGGTTTTTATTTTTCTATTAGGGTGCATTACTGCACCTTATTTTTTTATCATAAGTTGACTTTTTCTCTATTATTTTCTATATTTTGTAGAAGTTTACTATGATAAAACAAAAAACAATATTCCTTTCTATTCTGATGACCATATTATGGTTAACAGTTAAAATGCCACTCTATGGATTGGATATTTCTCATATTCACTTCGATGTGTTGGATATTAAAAATGGTTTGTCTCAAAATAGTGTTTCTTATATTTTACAAGATAGCAAGGGGTTTGTATGGTTTTGCACAAATGACGGACTCAATCGATATGATGGGTATAATTTTTTAAAATTTGAACGGCAACCTGATAATAAAAACTCTCTTATTTCCAACTATACTACTTGCATCGCAGAATCTTCACCAGGTATTTTTTGGATTGGTACAGAGAAAGGATTTAGCGTAATGTTCTTTGAAACGAAGGAATACATTAACAACGAAAATCCTGGTGCGATAAAAAAAATTATTGTAGAAGACAGCAATACTGTTTGGATGCAAACGCAATATAGTCTTTATAAAATTCGATTAATAAAAGATGGAAGTAAATATAGAAAACATACAGTAAGTATAGAGCCGATGAATGCATACAAAGAAGTGATTTGCAAGAAAGATGAGCATCATTTATTGTTAACCGGCAGAGATAATTATTTACACAGTTATGATATACGCACGAAAATATTTCAAAAAATAAGCACTTCTGAAATTTGGAAAATTCTTATTTCTAAAAAAATCAATCAGGCCGAAATTGACAAAAATAATAATTTCTGGATTGCTACTAATTATGGTTTATATAAAACAGATGCTAGTTTTACCACTTTAGATTCTTTTGTTATTCAACGGAAGAATTTATCGGCATTGCAAGATAAAATTATGGCTATTACCAAAGGGAAGGCTGGCAATATCTATATTGCTACGCTACAACATGGGTTGCTTATATTTGACATAAAAAGAAATAAATTTATTGAGTATCAAACAGATCCTTATAACCTCACGAGTTTACCGGATAATAAAACGATGAGTTTGTTAATTGACAATAGCGGTGCATTATGGGTGGGTACCAAAAGTGCTGGTGTAGCTTTCTTTTCACAATTTAAATTTAAATTTAAACTTATAACACAAGAACCTTTTAAAACAACTTGGCTTACAAGTAAATATATATTGAGTTTCCAAACTGATAAAAATGAAAATATTTGGATGGGAACGGATGGTGGTGGTCTTTATAAATACAATAGTAAAGAGGATATTTTTTCTAATTGGCGAAATAATAATTCTTACTCTTCACTATCTAATGATATAGTACAAAGTTTGCTTATTGATTCTTATGATCATTTATGGGTAGGCACCTTGAATGGTATTTGCAAATTTAATCCTGCGACGAATACATTCATCAGGTATTTTTTTACATCAGAAAAAAACCCTCATAATTTACGCATTCCTGCTTATACTAATATTCGATTATTTGAGTCGTCCAATAAAGAAATTTATGCTTTAAACGATTATGCTATTTATCACTTCAATACGTTTAAAAATAAATTTGAGCCTACTCTATTTGATTTTAGAAATTCTAACATAGTTCCTTTAGATATTCTTGAGGACAAAGACAGCTCTTGGTGGATTGCCTCTTCCGTTGGTTTATTGCACCTTAATATAAGAACAGGTTATATACAAAATACAAGCATGGATAGTTTAAACAATAATTATTTTAGAACAGACCAGCTTAACTGTTTGCTGCCAGAAGGTGAAAATAAACTATGGATTGGAACGGGTAATAATGGTTTGTTTTTATTAAACAAAGAAAAATTTCAGATTGAAGACAATTATACCGAAAAAAATGGATTAAGTAATAATTTTATAAATGGATTACTTCGCGACAATTCGGGTAAATTATGGATGAGTACCAATAAGGGCATTTCGGTATTTAATCCTAAAAATAGAACCTTTAGAAATTTTGATGTAAATGATGGTTTACAAAGCAATGAATTTAACAATGGTGCATTTTACAAAACTGGCAATAACGAGTTGCTGTTTGGTGGTAATAATGGGTTTAATATTATAGATGCAGACAATATACCTTTCAATTCATACAAACCATTTTCCAATATTGTCAATATCAAGACAGACAGTAACACATTTAATACATTTTCATATACACATCAAAAAAAACGGGTCTATTTTGCGAATCATCAAAATAATATTTCTTTTGAATTTACCTCCAGCGATTACGTAAATACTCCTAAAAATATTTTTGAATATAAATTAGAAGGATACGATAAAGACTGGACTCTAACCAATAGAAACTATGTTTCATATACCCAACTTCCACCTGGCAATTATAAGTTTTTAGTTAGAGCCAGCAACAATGACGGCGTTTGGGCAGATGCGCCAGCTTCCTATTCTTTTAGAATCAGACCTATGTTTTGGCAAACTTGGTGGTTTAGAATTATTGTCGTGATTTTATTTATAATTTATTTGTATAACGCTATCAACAACCGTATTCAATTTGCTCGAAAAAAAGAAAATGAACGAATGCAATCCATTCGGCAAAAAACTGAATATGAAAAACAATTAGCCGAAATAAAACTCAAAGCATTGATTGCTCAAATGAATCCTCATTTTATTTTTAATTGTATGAATTCTATTCAAGCAATGATTCTATCCAATCAAAGCCTAGAGGCCTCTACCTATCTGACTAAATTATCTCGTTTGGTGCGTTCTGTATTAGAAAATTCGATGAAAACATTTATTCCACTACAAGAAGTCATAGATAATTTAAAACTATATCTTGAATTGGAATCTTTGCGATTTGATCAACAATTTAATTATGATATTCAAGTAAAAAATATTGACACGTATTCCGTAGAATTACCGTCTATGTTATTGCAGCCGTATGTAGAAAATTCTATATGGCATGGTTTAATAAAAAAAGAGGGAGAAAAAAACATTTTCATTTCATTTTTCAAAAGAGAAAAATTATTGATTTGTGAAATAACTGACAATGGAATTGGCAGAGCAAAGGCAGCAGAATTAAATCTTAAAAAACAACATAAGTCTTTAGGAACAATTATTACTAAAGAGATGTTTGAGACGTTACACAAAATAAGAGACACCAATTATCATGTAGAAATTATAGATTTACTAGACGAAAATGGACAAGCCATAGGAACAAAGGTTGTTGTAAAAATGGAATTAAATTAAAATTAAAAAATATGGAAACAATAAAAGCGATTATTGTAGATGATGAGAAAAATAACCGATTAGTACTTCTCAAAATGATAGAAAAGTTTTGCCCACAAGTAGAAGTTATATCAGAATGTGACAGCGTAGATTGCGCCATTGGATCAATAGACAACAACTTGGTGGATGTAGTTTTTTTGGATGTAGAAATGCCCGGAAAAAATGGATTTGATTTACTGGCGCACTATAATTACCACTGTCCGTTTGAAGTAGTTTTCACTACTGCTTACAGCCAATATGCCGTTAAAGCATTTCGCTTTAGTGCTATGGATTATCTATTAAAACCAGTAGATCCGGAAGAACTAATTCGGGCAGTTCACAAATTAAGTATCAAAAAATCGGAGGAGACAAAAAATAAACAATTTGAGCTATTAGAGCAACGTGTACAAAACAAAGATTTAGGTAAAAAACAATTGGCTGTTTCTACATTAGAAGGAATTTATTTCGCTACGTTAGATGAAATTATTCATGTGGATGCCGATTCTTCTTATACCAAAATATACCTTACTACCGGAGATATGATTATGTCTTCCAAGCCTTTAAAATATTTTGAAGAATTATTAGAAGATTATGATTTTGTGAGAGTGCACCAATCTCATATCATCAACTTGAAATTAATACGAAGATATGTTCGAGGTGATGGCGGTCAAGTGATTATGACCAACGGAACAGAAATCGAAGTTTCCCGCAGAAAGAAAGATGATTTGCTTGCAAAAATTTCAGATGCATTATAGACTTGAGATGCGAGATTTGAGACTTGAGACAAGACAGGTTGTTTTCGTTTTTCGTTTCTCGTTTCTCGCCTCTAACCTCTCACATCTATTCTCTCACCTCTCACTTGCAATTCTCTTGTTGATTTCTTTTATCAAAGCCGGTCCTTCATAAATAAAACCCGTATAAAGTTGCACTAAACTTGCGCCAGCTTTTATTTTTTCTATTGCATCATCAGCCGACATAATTCCACCTACTGCTATAATTGGA
>ERZ724516.2598-NODE-2598-length-10137-cov-6.294584_pt1 | contig 10137 bp, 10 predicted proteins | sample MGYA00376049_ERZ724516 | MGnify/ENA primary metagenome ERZ724516 (study PRJEB28724, sample SAMN07190886) | activated sludge metagenome | isolation source: activated sludge of sewage treatment plant in Hong Hong | place: USA: Christiansburg, Virginia | collected... | reverse complement strand
GGCAGGTGTTCTTCAACGGCGAGATCCCGGATTTCCAGGTGGTGATCCCGAGCTTTGGCGTGATCGAGGGGCCGTTCCAGATCACCTCGATCGAATATTCGGGCAGCCACAACGACGAGGCGAGCTACGAGATGGCGATGGCCTCGGCGGGCGCCCTGACGTTTACGGCGCTTTGATATGGCGAACCCCTGGGCGGGAGAGGTGGCGATCCGGCTGGATGGTACGCCGCATGTGGCGAAGCTGACGCTGGGCGCGCTGGCCGAGCTGGAGGATGCGCTGGAGACGGGGTCGCTGCTGGATCTTGTGCAGCGGTTCGAGGAGCGGCGATTTTCGACGCGCGACGTGCTGGCGCTGATCGTGGCGGGGCTGCGGGGAGGCGGTTGGCAGGGGTCGGCGGCTGACCTGTTGCGGGTCGAGATCGGCGGCGGGCCGGTCGAGGCGGCGCGGGCGGCGGCGGAACTGCTGGCGCGGGCGTTCGCGCTGCCGGGCGAGTCATGAGCCAGATCGACTGGTCGGGCCTGATGCAGGCAGGCCTGCACGGGTTGGGCCTGGAGCCGACGGTGTTCTGGCGGCTCACCCCGGTGGAGTTGAAGATCATGCTGGGGCGGGAGGGTATGGTCCCGCCCCTGACACGCGCGCGGCTGGCGGAACTGGCGGCGGCGTTCCCGGATGTGAGGAAGGATGAGCGCGATGGCGGATATCGGAACGATGCAGGAGCAGCTTCAGGCGCTTGAGGCGCAGATGGGCTCTTCGGTGTCGATGGTGGCGGCGTTCGACGGGGAACTGGCACGGATGCGGGAGACGATGATCTTCACCGGCCGCGAGGTGAACACGCTGTCGAGCGGGATCAGCGGGGGCTTGCGGAAGGCCTTCGACGGGTTGGTTTTCGACGGGATGAAGCTGAACGACGCGCTGAAGTCGGTCGCGAATACCATTGTCGACACGGTCTATTCCATCGCGATCAAGCCCGTGACAGGCGCGCTGGGCGGCCTTCTGGCGCAGGGAGTGGCGGGCGTGATGGGGGCGGGGATGCCCTTTGCCAATGGCGGGGCCTTCAGTCAGGGCAAGGTGATGCCGTTTGCCAAAGGCGGGATCGTGGGGTCGCCCACCACCTTCCCGATGCGGGGCGGGCGCGGCCTGATGGGCGAGGCCGGGCCCGAGGCCATCATGCCTCTGGCACGCGGGCCGGATGGGCGGCTCGGCGTGCAGGCGGGCGGGGGCAGGGCGGTCAACGTGGTGATGAATATCACCACGCCGGACGTCCAGGGCTTCCAGCGCAGCCAGAGCCAGGTCGCCGCCCAGGTCAGCCGCGCGCTTTCGCGCGGTCAGCGCAATCGGTGAGGAATTTCCATGGCATTTCACGAGATACGCTTCCCGGCGAACCTGAGCTTCGGATCTGTCGGCGGGCCGGAACGGCGGACGGAGATCGTCACGCTGGCGAACGGGTTTGAAGAGCGCAATACTCCTTGGGCGCATTCGCGGCGGCGCTACGATGCCGGGGTGGGCCTGCGGTCATTGAACGACGTTGAAACGCTGATCGCGTTTTTCGAGGCCCGGGCCGGTCAGTTGCACGGGTTTCGCTGGAAGGACTGGTCCGACTTCAAGTCCTGCGCGCCGCTGGCGACCCCGGCCTCTGACGACCAGTTGATCGGAACCGGGGACGGATCCACCAAGGTGTTTCAGCTGCAGAAGACCTATCTCTCGGGTCTGCAAAGCTATACCCGGCCGATCCGCAAGCCTGTCGCAGGAACCGTGGTGGTGGCGGTTGCCGATGATCCGAAAGCGGAAGCGCTTGAGTTCTCGGTCAATCCGGAGACCGGAGAAGTAACCTTCATGCTTGCGCCCGATCTGGGAACCCGGGTCACGGCGGGTTTCGAGTTCGATGTGCCGGTGCGGTTCGATACCGACACCATTCAGACTTCGGTCGCATCGTTTCACGCGGGCGACGTCCCTTCGGTTCCGGTCGTGGAGGTGCGCCTTTGAGCAAGGAATCCCTTTTTGCCCATCTTGCCACCGGGTCAACCACAGTCTGCCGGGCCTGGATGGTCAGCCGCCGCGACGGGGTGGTGCTTGGATTTACCGATCATGACCGGGATCTTCTTGTCGATGGCGTATGGTGTCGGGCCGATACCGGCATGACGGCCCGGGCTCTCCAGCAGACTACGGGCCTGTCGGTCGACAACACCGAAGCCTTCGGTGCGCTGAGCGCGACGGCCATCACCGAGAATGATCTGCTGGCGGGGCGGTTCGATGCTGCGGAAGTCCGCGCCTATCTGGTGAACTGGACCGAGCCCAAAGATTCTATCGCGCAGTTTCGCGGGCATCTGGGCGAGATTTCCCGGGTTGGCGGCAGTTTCAAGGCGGATCTTCGCGGGTTGACCGAGCTTCTGAATCGTCCGCACGGCATGGCCTACACGCCCGGATGTTCGGCCGTATTGGGGGACGGGCGCTGTCGGTTCGATCTGGACCAGCCCAGCTACGCGGTCGAGATTCCTGTGGCGGCTGAGGAAGACGGACGGGTCTTCCTGTTCTCGAACGTCGCGAGTTTTGACGACCGCTGGTTCGAAGGCGGTCGGTTCACAGTGACGACCGGCGCGGCGAAGGGCCTGGTTGGCGTCGTCAAGATCGACCGGCAGGCGGGAGCGCTTCGGCGGATTGAGCTATGGCAATCGCTGGGCGCGCCGGTCGCCGCGGGCGATCTGGTGCATGTGTTCGCAGGCTGCGACAAGACCCAGGGCATGTGCCAGGCCAAGTTCGCCAACTTTATGAATTTTCGTGGATTTCCGCATATCCCCGGAGAAGACTGGCTCGCGTCCTATCCGGTGCCGGACCGTCCCAATGGCGGAGCGCGCCGGGTCGGTGGGAGCGGGTCATGAGGATCGGCGAACGGGCGATTGGCGAAGCACGGCTTTGGATCGGGACGCCATATCTGCACCAGGCAAGTGTCAGGGGGGCCGGCACGGATTGTCTGGGTCTGCTGCGTGGGGTGTGGCGGACAATGCATGGCGAAGAGCCGGAGCCGGTTCCCGCCTACACGGCCGATTGGGCAGAGCCTTCCGGGCAGGAGGTCTTGCTGTCGGCCGCTGAACGTTGGCTTGTTCCAAAGCCGACAGGTGCTGGGGATGTTGGCGATGTGCTCCTGTTCCGGATGCGGGAGGGTGGCATTGCCAAGCATCTTGGCCTGCAGTCCGAAACCGGGGCGCATCCGCGCTTTATCCACTCCTACACCGGCTATGGCGTGATCGAGACATCACTTTCGTTGCCCTGGCAGCGCCGGATCGCGGCGCGTTTCACATTTCCAGAAGGAGCCAAGTGAATGGCCACACTGCTTCTGTCCGCCGCCGGTGCTGCGGTTGGTGCGGGATTTGGCGGGACCGTCCTGGGTCTCTCGGGAGCCGTCATCGGCCGCGCCGTCGGGGCGACGATTGGCCGCGCGATCGATCAGCGGGTGCTCGGCAGCGGTTCGGACCCGGTGGATGTCGGCCGCATCGACCGGCTGCGCCTGACCGGCGCAGGCGAAGGCGGGGCGATTGGCCAGATCTGGGGCCGGATGCGGGTGGGTGGGCAGGTGATCTGGGCCACGGAGTTCACCGAAACGGTGCGCCGACGCCGCACGGGCAAGGGGGCCCCGAAGCCGAAAGTCAATGAATACAGCTATTCGGTCAGCCTAGCGATTGCCCTTTGCGAGGGAGAAATCCTGCGGGTGGGACGGATCTGGGCCGATGGCAACGAAATTTCGGCCCGTGACCTGAACCTGCGGATCTATGTCGGCAGTGAAACCCAGCTGCCCGACCCGCTGGTGGAAGCAGTGGAAGGCACCGGGCGCGCGCCCGCGTATCGCGGGCTTGCCTATGTCGTGATCGAGGATCTCGAGCTTTCGCCCTACGGCAACCGGGTCCCGCAGTTCAGCTTCGAAGTGGTGCGTGCCGCGCAGGGCCCGGCGGTGGATGCGGCGGAAACCCTGAGCGGCGCCGTGCGCGGCGTTGCGCTGATTCCGGGGACGGGCGAATACGGCCTGGCTGTGACGCCGGTTCACTATGCCGAAGCGCCGGGACGGAACCGGTCGGCGAACGTTCATTCCCCGTCGGGCAAGACCGACTTTGCGACAAGCCTGGAACAGCTGACACAGGAATTGCCAAACGCAGGTTCGGTGTCGCTCGTGGTGTCCTGGTTCGGCGATGATCTGCGGTGTTCGTCGTGCAAGATCACACCGAAGGTCGAGCAGAAACTGCGCGACGGTGTTGGCATGCCGTGGCGCGCGGGCGGCATCACCCGGGCGTCGGCGCAGGAGGTGCCGAAGGTGGATGGCGCGTCGATCTATGGCGGCACACCTGCTGACGCTTCGGTCATCGAAGCCATCCGCGCCATCAAGACTGCGGGCAAGGATGTGATGTTCTATCCCTTCGTGTTGATGGATCAGGTTGCGGGAAACGCGCTGACCGACCCATGGACGGGTGCCGGATCGCAGCCCACCTTGCCCTGGCGGGGAAGGATCACGCTGGCACATGCGCCAGGACAGCCCGGTTCCACTGACCGATCGGCTGGTGCCGAGGCGGAAGTCCTGGCTTTCTTCGGCATGGCGGAGGCTGACGATTTTTCGGTCGCTGGTGAAACGGTAAGCTACCACGGGCCCAACGACTGGGGGTTTCGCAGGTTCATTCTGCACAACGCCTATCTCTGCAAAGTGGCCGGTGGAGTGGAATCGTTCTGTATCGGATCGGAGATGCGGTCGCTGACGCAGATCAGGGGGGCGGGCGACAGTTTCCCGACCGTCGCGGAATTGAAGCGCCTGGCGGTGGATTGCCGGTCAATCCTGGGTCCGCAGGTGAGGATCGGCTATGCGGCGGACTGGTCCGAGTATTCCGCCTATCAGGCGGATGGGAACCTCTATTTCCACCTCGATGCGCTTTGGGCCGATCCCGCGGTCGATTTTGTCGGCATCGACAACTACATGCCGATCTCCGATTGGCGCGACGGGGAGATACACGCGGATTCCGGCTTCGGGTCGATCTACAATCCCGAGTATCTGCGATCCAACATCGCCGGCGGCGAGGGGTTCGACTGGTACTACGACGGGCCGGAGGGCGCTGAAGCGCAGCGCCGGTTGCCTATCACCGACGGCATCCATAGTGAGCCTTGGGTGCATCGGTACAAGGATCTGAAGTCATGGTGGTCGAACCTGCACCATGACCGGCTTGACGGTATCCGGTCCGTCTCGCCGACTGGCTGGGTTCCGGGGTCGAAGCCCATTCGTTTCACCGAGTATGGTTGTGCCGCGATTGACAAGGGGAGCAACCAGCCCAACCGGTTCATCGACGCCAAATCGTCGGAATCCGGTCTTCCGGCCTGGTCGAACGGGCAACGGGATGATCTGATCCAGATGCAGTATCTGCTTGCCACGGTCTCGTTCTGGTCCGATCCGCAGAATAACCCGGTGTCGAGCATCTACGGCGCCCCGATGATAGACATGGATCACGCCCATGCCTGGGCATGGGACGCTCGACCCTTTCCCGAGTTTCCGGGCCAGACCTCGGTCTGGAGCGATGGGGAGAACTACGCGTGCGGCCACTGGCTGAACGGTCGCGCATCAAACCAGCCGCTGGCGGCAGTAGTCCGTGAGCTTTGCCAGCGATCGGGCGTCGACGCGGTGGAGACTGGAGCGCTTTTCGGCCTGGTGCGTGGCTTTCAACAGTCAGACATCACGACGGCCCGGTCGACCTTGCAGCCGCTGATGCTGGCGTTCGGTTTTGATGTTTTCGAGAGGGACGGGCTTCTGATGTTCCGAAACCGGGATGCCAGGGTCATTGCCAGTATCGACGCGGGCGATCTCGCCGTTTCGCCCGATCTCGATGGCGCAATCGAGACCGTGCGCAGTTCCGATGCAGAAATGGCCGGTCAGGTGCGGCTGAGCTTCGTCGATGCGCAATCGAGTTATGAGACGCGTTCAGTCGAAACCCGATTCCCCGACGAGGAATCCCTTGGTGTCTCGCAAACCGACCTTCCATTGGCCCTGACCAGGGCCGAGGGCCTGCGCACAGTTGAGCGCTGGCTGGCCGAGGCACGGGTGGCCCGGGATGCGGCCCGATTTGCGTTGCCGAAGTCGCGACTGGATCTGGGTGCGGGTGATGTGGTCCGCGTCGCCGGGCAACGGTACCGTGTCGACCGCGTAGAGCAATCCGAAGGCCAGCTTCTGGAGGCGGTTCGTGTCGAGGCTGGCGTCTATCTTCCCTCGGACAAGGCAGACGAGGCGATTTCGGTACGGCCGTATGTGCCGCCTGTTCCCGTCCTGGCTGTCTTCCTGGATTTGCCATTGATGACAGGCCAGGAAGTTCCCCACGCCCCCCACGTTGCGGTTGCCGCAGAGCCTTGGCCCGGCTCGGTCGCAATCTGGTCGTCCAGCGAGGATGCAGGATACGAGCTGAATCGTCTGGTCGCCGCACCAGCGACCATCGGAGTGACGGAGAGCCCATTGATGTTCCACAGTCCCGGTCTCTGGGACCTTGGTGCGCCGCTGCGGGTCAGGCTGTCCGGCGGCGAGCTTTCGTCTGCAAGCCGACTGGCAGTTCTGAACGGCGCAAATGCAGTGGCCATAGGCGATGGAAGCGGATCCAATTGGGAAGTGTTTCAGTTTGCCGAGGCGCAAGTCGTCGCACCGGAAACCTATGACATCTCGATACGCCTTCGTGGACAACTTGGTACCGATGGGATCGTCCCGAGTGTCTGGCCCGTCGGGAGTACGGTCGTCCTTCTCGATCTCGGGCTGGCGCAGATCGATCTTGCCCAGTCATCGCGCGGGCTTGCGCGCTTCTATCGCGTCGGCATGGCATCCCGTGGCGTTGATGATTCCAACGTCACCTTACTTACCGAGGCTTTTGACGGTATCGGGCTGCGTCCCTACACGGTTGCCCATCTGCGGAGTGTGATGCAGGCTGGCGATGTCCATCTGGCATGGAAACGCAGAACCCGCCTCGACGGCGACAGCTGGCAGTCCGGGGAGGTGCCCCTTGCCGAGGAAAGCGAAGCCTACCTGGTTCGAGTGATCCAGGCATCTTCCATTGTCTCCGAATACACGGTGACCCAACCGCAGTTCATCTATGCTGCGGCAATGCGAGCCGCGGACGGGGTGTCGGGCGTGTTCCAGATGGCGGTGGCACAGATTTCAGCTAGCTTTGGGCCCGGTCCGCTCCGATTGCTTGACGTTGTCGCGTGACGCATCACGAAGTGATTCAATGGCGCAAGCCGAGCACCCATCTGTCGGTGGTAGTCCGGTCGGTCAAGTATCGGCCGGACTCGCACGTTGCGCTGAAGCAGACATTTCAACAAATGATGAAAGACCGCTCAGAAATGCGTGTCGCCTCCGGCTTTGGATGTGGTATCAAGATGCCACAGCCGGAGACCTTGCTATGCTTGAAACCAAACCCCGCGTGACCGCCGTCGATCCTGTTTGGCACCGGGTCTGCGAAGAGGCCAACGAGGCCATTCGCAATGAGCCCTTGCTTGGCGGGCTCATTCACTCCGGCCTATTGCACCATTCAACTCTGGAACGTTCGCTTGCCTATCGCTTCTCCCTGAAGCTTGCGTCCGGCGAGATGAGCGAACAGATTTTGCGCGAGATTGCGGATCAGGCCTATGACGACGACCCGGAAATCGGTGCCGCAGCCCGATCCGATCTCATGGCCGTTTACGAACGCGATCCGGCCTGCCACCGATTCCTGCAGCCGCTTCTCTTCTTCAAGGGCTATCAGGCTGTCCAGGCCTACCGCATCGGCCATTGGCTGTGGCAGAACGGGCGGATCGACATGGCTTACTTCGTGCAGATGCGGGTGTCAGAGGCGTTCGGTGTCGATATCCATCCAGCTGCGCGAGTTGGCAAAGGGATCATGATCGACCACGCCCATTCGATCGTCATCGGTGAAACTGCCGTTGTCGGGGACAATGTCTCCATGCTGCATTCCGTGACCCTTGGCGGCACCGGCAAGGAGGACGGCGACCGGCATCCCAAGATCGGTGACGGGGTACTGATCGGGGCCGGGGCCAAGGTTCTTGGCAATATCCGCGTCGGACATTGCTCGCGCATCGCCGCTGGTTCTGTTGTGCTGGAGGATGTGCCACCGAACAGCACGGTTGCCGGTGTTCCGGCCCGTGTCGTCGGCAAGGCCGGTTGCGCCCAACCCGCGCTGACCATGGACCAGATCCTGAAGGCGGAATGACCTGCACCGCATGAACTCCTCCCTCCGCGCGTTCGCCGCCCGGGTGACGGGGCAGGCAATCACGACATTCGCCAGATTCATAACCGCCCCCCGCGCCATTTGGCAGGGGATCGAGCCCGTCCGCCATCAGCGCGTCTACTTTGCCAACCACAGCTCGAACGGCGACTTCGTCCTTCTCTGGACTGCGCTTCCTGTCCCGCTCAGGCGCCAGACGCGGCCCGTTGCGGCGCTGGACTACTGGCTGACCTCGCCTCTCCGCGCTTTCATAGGGCGCGAGGTGTTCAATGCGGTGCTCATCGACCGGCGCCCCGAGGCGCGGACCGAGGATCCCGTGACCCTCATGGCCGCAGCCCTGGACGAGGGCTCCTCGCTCATCCTCTTCCCCGAAGGCCAGCGCAACAGCTCTGACTCCACGCTTCTTCCCTTCAAGTCCGGGCTTTACCACCTTGCCAAGTCCCGGCCCGGCATCGACCTTGTGCCGGTCTGGATAGCGAACCTGAACCGCGTGATGCCGAAGGGCGAGATCATTCCCGTGCCGCTGATTTGCACGCTTACCTTCGGGGCACCGCTTCATCTTGCCGAAGGCGAGACGAAGGATGCTTTCCTCACCCGTGCCACTCAGGCACTCCTCGCGCTGAAGCCTGGCCAGCTATGACCTCTCCCCATCTCCTCTGGCTCCTTGCCGGTGTCGGCACGATCCTGGTCGTCGCCTCGATCATCGGTGAAATCCTCCGCGCGCGCCTATCGCCCGCTGGCGAGAACCCGGTGATCGAGAACCTGATTGCACGGACCAACGCCTGGTGGGTCATGGTGATCTGTCTCGCGCTTGCGTTCATCGCGGGCAAGCCGGGCGTCGTTCTCCTCTTCGCGCTCTGCTCCTTCGCAGCGCTGCGTGAATTCCTGACGCTCACCACTCACAACCGCGCCGATCACTGGTCGCTCGTCGCCTGCTTCTTCCTGATCCTGCCGCTGCAATACTGGTTCCTCGCGACCGACTGGTACGGGATGTATTCCATCTTCATCCCGGTCTACGCTTTCCTCCTGCTTCCCGTCCTCTCGGCGCTCCGCGGCTCCACGAAGGACTTCCTGATCCGCGTCTCGGAAACGCAGTGGGCGCTGATGATCTGCGTCTACTGCGCCAGCCATGTGCCCGCGCTTCTCTACCTGCGGATCCCGGGGTTTGAGGGCCGAAATGTCATCCTGATCGCCTATCTGATCTTCGTCGTGCAGCTGTCGGACGTCATGCAGTACGTCTGGGGCAAGCTTGTCGGCCGCACCAAGGTCGCCCCCAACCTCTCGCCCTCCAAGACCTGGGAAGGGCTGATCGGTGGCGCTCTCACCGCCTCGGGCGTCGGCACCGCGCTCTGGTGGATGACGCCGTTTTCACCGCTGCAGGCGGCGGGCATGTGCCTTCTCATCACGCTGATGGGCTTCTTCGGCGGCCTCGTCATGTCGGCGATCAAGCGGGACCGGGGGATCAAGGACTGGGGCCACCTCATTGCCGGGCACGGCGGCTTCCTCGACCGGCTTGACAGCGTGATCTTCGCCGCGCCGATCTTTTTCCACATCACTCGCTGGCTCTGGTCCACCACATGAGCGATGCCGAAAACCGCCGCCCCCTCACCTCGCGCAACTCCGCCTGGGCTGCACGTCTCGCCTGTTGGGCCGTTGCCAAGAGCCTGACCCCGAACCAGATCAGCCAGGCCTCGATGGGTTTCGCCGCCCTTGGCTTCGCTCTCTACGCGCTCTCCCCGCACGGCCCCGACATCCTTCAGATCCTCTGCCTGATCCTCGCCGCCGCCGCCGTGCAGGCCCGCCTCGTCTGCAACCTGATCGACGGCATGGTCGCCATCGAGGGCGGCAAGGGCGCCAAGGACGGCCCCTTCTGGAACGAGGCCCCCGACCGCGTCTCCGACCTCCTCTTCCT
>ERZ724516.2596-NODE-2596-length-10145-cov-6.075223_pt1 | contig 10145 bp, 10 predicted proteins | sample MGYA00376049_ERZ724516 | MGnify/ENA primary metagenome ERZ724516 (study PRJEB28724, sample SAMN07190886) | activated sludge metagenome | isolation source: activated sludge of sewage treatment plant in Hong Hong | place: USA: Christiansburg, Virginia | collected... | reverse complement strand
GGCCGGCACGCTGTAGCACTGAAAATTCGCCATGCGGTGCGTGTCGATGGCGACACCGGCCAACGATGCGCCCCATCGTCCGGTACGCCCACCGGCAAGAGATTTGCTGGAAATTGAGGAAATGCTACCGTTGCCAGCCTCCAGGCCGTTGATGCCCCAATACCCCGTCGCACCATTGCGCGGAACGATGAAAACGATTGTCTTTGTCAGGATGCCAGAATTGTCGGAAATCACGTTAGTGGCCGTTGTCAAGCTCACCGTCGTGTTGTCCGGGCTGTTCATGTACATCCGAGCATTGCCGGTTGTCATCGACGCCAGCACAATCCCGCCATACTCGGACCCCGGCTTGTAGCTCGCGTACAGGTAGTTTTCGACGGCCGGGTAGGTAGCAACGCTCTTTTTGACTGTGAACGCCACAATCAGCGAGTGGGTCGCAAGGCTTTGCAGATCGGCGGTTGCACTATCTACGTTGGCGTAGTTCGTCGCACCGCCGCCAACAGTCGCCCAGCCAGAATTCGCCCAACACGAACCATCGGAAAACGATGCGTGTTTGACGGCTTGAGCCTTTCCAGAAATCACATTCTCAATGTCGCCGCTAGCCTGCGCCCCACGATAAAACCAATTGCAATAGGACGGCTGCGCGTAGGCGTTGCGCGGATATATTTGTTGTTGCTGTAGTGGCATGATCAGGCTCCAAAGATGACGGACAGGCGATGCGTGTCGGACGTGATTGCTCCGTCACTGCTGAAATTTAGGCTGGTGATCGGGATGGGTGAAATCAGTAGCAGCGCATCGCCCATAGTCATTTGCGCGTCACGCTGTAACGCGCTTTGGCTTGCGACAATTCCAGCCACATCGTTCTCGCAGTTGGCTGCGATATTGAGTTTTGCCGACCCGCTTGCGCCGTTGTTCACCCACGACACCCGAGCGGTGCGGTATGTGCCAGTAGGGGCCATGCGAACCGTAACGGTCGTGCTCATGGCCGCAACCGACTCCATTGACTGCGTTGGGATTCTCGACTTGTCGGCTCCGGGAGTGTTGTCCAGGCGCGCCGCTATATTCCCACCCCCATCCACCAAGGATGAACCATCATCACTGAACATTGCAACACTGCGACCACCTACCAGCATCCCACCTTGCGGCGTAATAACAATCCCACCATCAGGATTGATTGCTGCGTTGTTTGTAAGACCAGAACTGCGAGGAAATGTCATGATAAGTTCCTGAAACGTTATGTTGTGAATTAAACAATCAAACCGTGAGTGCGAAGGTCATCAGTGAGAGCCTTCATTGCTTGCGCAAGTTGCGGTAGTGTGACAGTTGCAGTGTCAAAAGTGCTACGAGTCGCGGTTCCCGTCGCCGCAGCCCATCCAGTACTCCGGGCACCAACTACCTGCACACCATTGACTTTGTAGACTTTGCCAACAGCAACGTTGAAGTTGCCAGCATTGCTAGCATCGCCAGTGGAGAAATCAATACTGAGTGGTGCGTAGTCTAGTGCTTGCTCGATGATGTCCCACGCGAGTATGTAACCTTGCGACGCCGGAATCGCAGGAATTAACTGGCTCATTGGCAGCGCATAAGCACTGTTTCCAACATTCCCCCAGACATTGAAAGTAGCAGTCATGATGGTCCTAATCCGTTATCGTTGAGCAGTGGTCTGGAAGCTTTGATCCAGCATTGGTTTGTACATAGTAGCAACAGCTTTTGCGTAGGCTGCTGCTTTCTCTTCATTTCCGTTCGTAGCAAGAACAATAGAAGCAGCACCATAGATGATGCTGTCTGGTGCCAACTGGCCAATCCAGCTGTTGTATTGCGAACGCTTCACCAGTGGAAGCTGGTAATAAGAAACGTTGTAGCCGCTGGCAGGAACTGAACTGCGCACGTTCAAGCTAGTACCAGCAGCGTATGCGATGTTGTTCTTGAGACCGCCGTAGAGTGGATCGTAAATATCACCAAACTCCACTACGTCGATTTCAGGATCAACGATCGGATTTCCTTCCGTGTCGAGAAGCTGCACTGCTGCGATTCCGCGCGCCCGAGGTAGCGCTACTTGCATGTCGATAGCAGTGAGATAAGAAGCATTAGGAATTCGCACGGGCATGGTCACAATGTCCCGAAGGTACGTTGCTCCCATGTGCGCAGAAAGCGTGGCAGTGCGAAGTGCAACTTCTGCTTCAGCTTCCAGATCTGGCCGCGCTGTCAAAGCATTGATGTCATCAAGCAGCGAATCGTACAGATCTTCTTGCGCGCTCATGCGAATCTCCTAATGGTTCTCTAGACTTGTAAGCAATAGCTCGCGCTGCTTACTTGCCTTTGTTCGTTGCAATGACGTTGGAGAGCTTGTCCCGCAACGCTGCAACTTCTGGATTCGCTTCCAGAGCAGTGTTCTTTGCAGCATCTTCTGCTGCCTGAGCAATAGCCGGGTCAGCAGGTTTGGAGATCTTGCCATCATCCTGTGCTGCTACTCGTTCCATCTGCACGATGGGAGATTTGCAAGCAGCGTCAATGCAAGCAATCTCGTCTGCATCGCTGGTGGTGTAGTAACCAACACCGCCAGGTTTGCCCATGAAAGAGCAAACTTTGCCTTTTGGCATGATGATGGTAGAACCAGCAATGAGATGCTTGTAAGTGACTGGAGCGACAGGTTGAATGTCTTGTGGCATGATGATTTCCTAAAAAGAATGTGAGAAAGAGTGAGGAGAAGGTGAGAAACAAGAAGGATCCAAAAGGCGGGGAAAGATTCTGCAACCCTTCCCCGCTAAAGTAGCAACCGCTACACCTCTGGAGAAACTTACCCGGCCAGACCTGCGGTGAAGTTGTACAGGATGGCGTCAGCTGCAGGGTTCTTCACCAAGCAGGTCAGCTCGCTAGTGAGAGTTCCACCAACAGCATCCACACCATTGTCAACTACAGTACCGTCCATGTTGAACTCTTTGCTGCTGGTCTTGCGGCCAGTCATGTACGCAGAGTTGAACGTGTTCAGATCCAGCACCACTGCCATCTTCGCCCAAGAAGTCGCTTGGCCGTAAGCATTGAAGAGCGGATGCTCCACAAGGTTAAAGCGACCGCGAGGGATCTTGAAACTATCGAACTGCAGGCCCCACGAAGTTTGGCCGTCTTCGATGAAGTACGTACCATTCAGGCGGAAGATCTGATGCAGAACGCGGCGGGCGAAACCACCAACGAACATCAGGCGCTCACCAACGCTGGTTGGGTCAGTAACTTGGTTGAACACCGGGTCCAGAGCAGCTTCCAACTGGGTGTAGGTAGTGGTAGCAAGCAAGGTGCTGATGTTTCCAGGAACGTTCTGAGTAACAGAACTGATGACGCCGTCAGACGTGTGGAAAGGCTGGTTGTTGCGAGTTCCGAAGAACCGCTGGCCGAAGAAGAACATCTTCTCGATATCAACTGCGTGGAATGCAGCACAATCGCGACGGCTCTCAGCAACAGCAGTGTCGCCAGCAATCAGCATGGTAGCGCGAGTCGTCTCGCTAACTGCCCAGGTGTTGCGGAAGATCTGCGTGTTGTTGGTAACACGTTGCGGGATGATGATGAGAGAAGCAGGACGCAGCGAGCTTTCTTCGTACGCATTGCCGACCATCCACAGATTCGTGGAAACCACGATCGTTGCTGGCACCACAGAACCAATGGCACGCTGAACAGCAATCTGTGTAGGACTGATGACAGCAGTAACCAAGATGTTCTCGTTGGTCGTATCCGAGCGCAGCAGCATGCCGGCCAGGATGTTCACTGTGCTGACGACATTGAGGGTCGTATCACCAACCAGTGCTTGCGCAGACAGTTGCACCGACGGGAACAGCATGGTTTTGCTGTAGAAGCCGTGCTCGATCTGGTGCGCAGTTTCTTCTTTCAAGAGTGCGGAAAGACCGACGAGGGGTGCCGAACCATTGGGCATGATTCGGGTGATCATGGCAGAGAAAGACTTCTTCGCCAGATCTTGCGGAATGACCGCAGTATTGAATGAACCTACAGGCATGAGATGCTCCTAAGAAAAGATTGGAAGAACCAAGAAACGAGGAAACTGATAACGACCGATTACAGGTCAGCGGAAGAAATGCCCTTGATGTTGTATCGTGGGAAGAAGGTCAGTGGAACCGTGCCAGTAGCAGTCGCGTTCGCAGTCAGCGTGATGACACCAGTGCTGGAGTTCACAGCCAGAACATTGGTAGCAGCAGAAATGCCAGTACCAGAAACGCCCATGCCAGGAACCAGCGTCTGAGCTTGCGCAGCAGTGAGGCCAGTGATCGTTGGCGATACGTTGGTCGTGCTGGCGTTGAACACTTGACGACGAGCGTTGGCCAGGATAGTCACCAGATAGCGACGCACCTTGGAAGCAGCAACAGCAGTGTTCGCCACCAGCTCCGCACCTTCAGCAACAACCAGAGTTGCAATAAACGCGACGGTATTGCGATACCAGAACTCGAAACTGTCGCCAGCAGAGAACTGAGGATTTGCAGCCATCAGGTTGTCAGCAGTGTCCAGCGTCTCGTTGTAATTGCCCGAGGGGCCAGAACGGTCAACGATACCAGCAACCATTGCCGCAGCAGTGAGAGTGCCAGCACCAGCGGTGGTGATTGGGTAAGCTTGCGTTTGATCCAAGACGCCATCACCTGGCATCTGCGCACGAACAAAGTTCGCACCGAGATCAATTTGCATACGATTCACAGACATGAGAAACTCCTATAAAGAAGGAAGGAAAGAAGGAAAGAACCCAGTGGCAAAACCAAGATTAGAACAAACTCCAATCAGTCTCACCTTTGGCAACTTGCTGTTGTTGCTTGACATTAGCAGGATCGCCTTCAGTCAGAGCAGTAGCGAAGCCAGAAAGGAAACCAGAAATTTGCTTGTTGATATCTTCGACTTTCGCATTGGGATCCTTTGCGAACGCCATTTTCTTCAACGCTTGAACGAGTGGTTGAGCAGCAGGATGCTGGAATGCAGGATTCTCATCCGGCGATGAGTCCAGTAACTGATGCTGTTTGATGTGAGTTGGCAACTGCGCAGTGATGCGCTGGTTGTTGCTAACTACCGCGTTGTTGATGAGTTGACCATTACTCATGGTCATACCAACAACAGCAGCTCGAATACCCTGATTCAGGGCTTCTGCAAAAGCAGCAGTGTCTCCACTGAGTGCTTTGGTGATTGTCTCTGGATTGATGCCAGCAGTAAAGTCCATCTGGTTCGCAGATTCTTGGACCTTAGTGGCATCAAAGTTGAACAGTGGTTGCGCTAGTGGATCGCCAGTTTGTGGTACGGGTTTTCCATCAGGCGTAGTAGCATTCTGCCACATAGCAGTGTACTTATCAAGTGAGGAAGTGGGTCCTGGGGGCGGTGCTGGCGGGTCAGCAGGAGGCGCATTATTTCCAGCAGGTGGCGCTGGCGGTGCTGCTGGCGCTGGTCGCGCTGCTGGTGCAGGACCCCCATTGACAGGAGTACCAGAAGAAGGATTGAAAATACCTGAGAGGAAGCCGGCCATGATGTTCTCCGAGAGGTTGAGGGGTTCTTATTACGCTGGTTGCGTTGGTTACGCTGATTGCGTTGGTTCAATTGCAACAGAAATGAAGGCTTCGTCAGCATCGTTGACGAGTTCCATCAGTTTGTCACGAGCACCTTGCATGTAGGCATGTTGCAGCATTTGCTCAGTCCGCTGCTCAATAGGCCCAGAGAGCCTGAAGTTTGCAAGTTGTTTCGTCAGTTCCGTGACCGCTGTTTCCAAGCGTGCACGAGTTTCCACTCCCAGGAGTTTCGCTTGCAGTTCCTGTGCAGTGGTAAGTTGGTAGCTCCGCATCGTCTCATTTGGATCGACGGGAAGTGGCAGTGTAAGACTCATGCTGGTGCTCCTGTTTCAGGTTTTGCTGGTGGTGGATTTGCTTGGCCGCTAGCAAGAGATGCTTGCTGCATGCTCGCCAGTTGCTCTTGTTGCTGCGCTGGTGTTCGCTTGAACTGCCTGATCCAGCCACCGCCTTGCAGTTGCATGGAGTATGAAAGAATCCCCATCAGATCGTATTCCATAGGAATAGTGGGGATAGCTGCTGCAGCGTTGAAGAGCATCTGCACAGTCTCACCAGAAACCATCTTGTCTGCTGGCGTGTAACCATCGCTCATGCGGAATTGTATAAATGCCTTGCGCAGGAGTTCTGGGTCAATAGTAACGCTGTTTCCAGTCTGTTGGTTCATCAGCGTTGTCGGCGGCTGGTATTGCAGCATGTTGCATTTGAGAATCTCCTTGATCGGAACGAAGAAGGTGAACTCCAATCCTGTTGCTCGCATGCGGCCACGGTTGCTAGCATTCCCCATCGTCGTTTCAAATTCTTTCCTGGTCTTGTTTCCTTTCTGGAACTGACCTTGCTGGACGCGATTCTGACCGTTGACGATTTCTCCCATGCTAACGAACTGCTGGGACATTGACATCACTTCTGCCACGCCATCATCGCGGTACGGTGCTGCGTAGACAGCTTCTCCCAGAGTTTTCCCATACATGTTGTTCTTGACTGGGATGCGTGCGACGCTGCTTACTTTCTCGATGTCTGCCTTGTTGACACGAGTGGGATCGTAGAAGATCCGATCATACACTTTCCGTCGCTGGGATTCAATACCAGAATTCACCAAGCCGGAAGCTACTTGCTGGAAAGGAGTAGCATTTTCTCCGAAACTCTTGGATTGGTAACTGAGGCCATCTGCAGAAGGCTTGCAGACAATGATGGGTAAATAGTTGTGAGCATTGGTTTGGCGTTCAGCAAAGATAACAACCTTGCGGTTGATGATGATGAACTTCCAGATCTGCACGTGATTGGGATTTCGGCCGAAGATCTTGAAATCTGACGGGAGGATGCGAGCATAAAGTACCGTCCATTCGTAGGAGCTACGATACTGAATGTTCTTGCCATTCGTGGATTCTTCACCAACCCAAGTGAGCCAGTTATGCTCTGAGCGTTCAGCAACATTCAGCAATGCATCTGGGTTGAGATCTGGGATGTAAAATGCACCAGTAATATCATCTGCTGAGCTGAAATCTGGGCCTGGAGATTCCAATGCTGCTTTGAAGTTCATGGTGCCCAGAGGATTCAGATCCTCCATGCGCTTCTTGATCTCGATGCGTGAGAGCATCTCAGTGTATCCTGCGTACTCTCCTTGCACATGGTTAAGTTCTGGAGAAACACGAGTGTCTAGAAATGTGTTGTACATGTCCAGATGTTTCATGAAATTCCCAGAGTAGAGTTTCTCTGTGGGAGTTCCTTGCGTCAGATTCCTCTCTTGCGGCGTTTCAATAGAAAAGATCTTCTTCGTTTCCCAAACTACTTCGATTGCGCCAATGTCATACTTGAGGCCATCGCGAAGAGTTTGTAAGAGATGGATGGGCCAACCGCCGCGAGTAGAATTGTCAGCAACGATAGTGTCCATCTGCTCCATTGCTTCCAGCTGATCTGGCGGCGCAATGGTTCCAAAGATTGGGTATCCTGTGAGAAATGTCTCATGAAGCTCTGCAAGTGCTGACTCGACTTGCGGCATGACAACTGGAACTGTGATGTTCTGCAGCTTAGTAGCATCGCCTCGCTGGTTCGCTGCTTTTGCCTTCCGTTGCGTTTCCGTAGCGTCATTCTCCCGCAGATACTCCCGGTCCCTTGCAATCAGTTGGTTCCTGATGTTGAAACTGGTGGCGTAGAGAGAAACTGCACTATTTAAGTATTTGACAACTTGCTCCTGGGCAGTTGCTGAGATTGCGAGGGGAGTTGCAGGAGTGGTGGCCATGAGTGTGCTTTCAGAATGGGAGTGCAAGAGTTTCAGCTGTAGAACCTTCAGGCATTGTATCCTCTGTCCTATCAGAAATCAACAAAGGTAGGTATTCAGAATGCAGTTCCATGACAGCATGTGCGTAGGCTACTAGATCTAACAGTTCATCCTTGTTCTTAGTCTTCAATGGATTCCACTGGGTGATCTGATAGAGAACTGCTGATCGCACTCGCTCATGGAGAATGATCTTTCCTGAGAGCAGCATCTTGAGACCAGCAGCGATACGCGCATTCTTTTGCATTCCACCTGTCGTGATCTCGCCGACATGGATTCCTGTCACTCCCAGCTGTGCGTAGATTTGATTGAACCAATAGATGAGAGTTGCTTGGTATGCGCCGCCCTCAACTACGATGAGTTGCATGGAATGCTTCACTGCCATGATGGTGGCTTTTTGGATCGTAGTTCCTGGATCCATCTTCTCAGAGATTACTTCTACGAGAACTGGAATGCCATCATAGATGAGATACGCTCCGATGCCAAGATCATCGCCACCTTTCTTGCCAAGAGATGGGTCTATTATTACGTAGCCTCCTTGCGCTACTACTTCTCCTGCAAGTCCTGGAGGGCAGAGAGGAATCTTGGAAATGTCAATGCCGGAAACAGTTCCAGATTCTTCGTCATTCATCACTTCTGAAAAGAAGATCTCAGGATGACCCATGTCAGTATCAGACTGCAGTTCGCCCAGAAGATCTTCAAGTGTTCGGTGTTCTGGCCACAACGAGTTTCCATCTGCCAGGATTGCGCCAGTAATGAAACTGACCCACTCCGCAGAATGCTTGAGTTTCCGCAGGATACTTCCCTCAAAGGGATACATGTTTCCTACGAAGATGAAGATGCAGCGATGTGGGTGGCACGCTTTCATGAGCGTTCCTAACATCCAGATTAGTAGCTGCTTTGCTACTTCTGCATTCGCTGCTTCGTCACGATTCTGCATGTCGTCCATGATAACAACATCAGGACGAACAAACTTCAGGTTAAGACCACGAAGAGAACTGCCAGCACCAAGAGCTGCAAGAACAATATGGCGGCCACGAAAGTGGAACTTCTTGAATGCGAGAGTATCCTGCTCGCATGAGGAGTTCCAAGCTCCGAAGACGTTCTTGATGTTAATGCTGTTGAGCATGTCAGTAACGTCGGAGAGGAAGTTTTCTGCAAGTTTAGCTGTGTTGCAGACAACGAGGATGAATCGCCGGTTACTGAAGAGAATGAGCCAGACTGCGTAGAGTTTAAGTACGACGGTTTTGGAGAATCCTCGTGGAATGCCAAGAGCATACTTTGGCTTTCCTCGCTCAACTGTTGCTTCGACGGTGATGAGTTGCCAAATCGCGTGGAAGAGTGGGGGGTATCCATACTCGTAGATGTCTGTGAGAATGAGGGAAGCAAGAAAGTCCAGGTTTGTCTTTGCTGCTTGCGTGATTCCTGCACGATCTGAGCTAGCATCTAGCAGGCGGCTTTCTGGATCGTCAGCATGCGGCTGTCCAAGTGTTTCGGCGGCGAGACTGTGTATCAGTTCTGCATTGCTGCTAGTCGCAGGTTGCTCGACCGGTTGCGCCGTTTCCATACCGAGATCTTCTGGAGACATATGATGCTTTTTTTATTTTTTTATTTTTTTTTATTTTTGCAGAAAACCAAAGCGTAGAGTTCTTGCCCTTGCCACTGCGAACATCAGAGATCTTCTGCCGTGAACAGATTTGGCACTTTCTTCAGCGTGGTGCTTTCTCTTGCTGCAACCATCGTTGCTAACACATCGGTTGCCGCTGTCTGATCTGCAAGAGCCAGTGCTTCTTTCTTGCTTGCCTGTTCCTTGCTCAGTGCTGGTAGTGCTCGTGATGGAAGAGTTGCCATACTTCTTCCTTGCACATCAATCACCTGATTTGCAGAGTTCATGGTGATCATGACCTGTGCTGCTTTTGGAAGTACGATAGCAACTTGCTGCATGCCAAGTGGTGTAACTTCTCCAGGAGTCGAACTCGTGGTTTTCTTGGCGCCGTCAAGAATAGCAAAGATCCTTGCTGCTTCCATTGGACTTCTGACGTAGCTGAGTTTGCTCTCCAGAATGGTGAGTGCTTTGCTTCTGACACTTTCAACAGTATCTTCGTAACGAATGCTTGCTTCTACCTTCTTGCTTCTCTTGGCGGCGAGAGCTTCTGAGAATGCCGGGTCATCCAAGAGTTGCGAAACGTAGCTGTCGGAAACACCAACTGCAAGAGCCGCTGCTGTTTGTGGAACTCCTGCGGCAAGAATGCCGAGAAGCCGGTCCTTGGTAGGATCATCGAAACTAGCAGCGAGGCTGTCGCTCAGAGTACTTGTATTCATGAAAGCTATTCTAC
>ERZ724516.2595-NODE-2595-length-10150-cov-3.152155_pt1 | contig 10150 bp, 9 predicted proteins | sample MGYA00376049_ERZ724516 | MGnify/ENA primary metagenome ERZ724516 (study PRJEB28724, sample SAMN07190886) | activated sludge metagenome | isolation source: activated sludge of sewage treatment plant in Hong Hong | place: USA: Christiansburg, Virginia | collected... | reverse complement strand
AAATTATTTCCCCGACAATATCGTTGGCTGCGGCCCAGACAGCGGATTAACTTTTCCCGACTATTCTCGCATCGCTGATGGTTTTGGAATAGGCTACAGCAAGGTAGTCAACCATGCGGATCTACGGCAATCGATCAGGTATGTTCTGGATACAAATGGACCACATCTTTGCGAGATCATGCTTGATAAACAACAAGCTTTTGCACCGAAAACATCCTCTCGTCGATTGGATGATGGAACGATGATTTCCGCGCCACTTGAAGACATGGCTCCATTTTTACCGCGCGACGAGTTCGAGCGCGCCATGATCATGCCCGAGGAAATTTGATTTGAGACCGCGTTATATAATCTTCGATCTCGACGGCACGCTTGTGGACAGTGTTGTAATATGCGTGGAAATCTTGAACGAAATGCTCGCCGAGAGAGGCAGCAACAGGTTGATAGATTGTGAAACTGCCACCCCTTTCGTAAGCATGGGTGGTGCAAAAATGATGGCTGCATTGCTTGGCGAATATTGCAACCATCCTGATGATGAAATTGAAGAATTCCGGCGGCGATACGCAACACGAGCCACGCCGGAACACTCCCTGTTCCCGGGCGTTCGCGAGGGATTGTTGGCTCTGCGTCGCGCCGGGCGAATTTTGGCCATATGCTCCAACAAACCTCAAAATTTGTGCGAAAAGGTTCTCGTCGACCTACAGCTTGATCGTCTGTTTGATGTAATCATTGGCACGGCACCCGGGCGCCAACGCAAGCCCGCGCCAGATCTCCTTGATTTGACGCTGGGACATTGGGATGCTGCACCATCCGAATGCCTGCTAATTGGGGATAGTGAGCTGGACTATGAAATCGCTTTGGCGTGCGGCGTGCCATTCGCGCTCGTCAACTACGGCTATGCCGCGACGGATTATGATTTCGGCGAAACTGTGCGTCATGACCAGTTTTGTGATGTGAGCCGCGCCATCATAGACGGCGCCATTTACCCAATCGTACAATCGCCTCCCCGCTTCGCTGGATCAGCCAGGTGAATAATTCCGATGAAGTTTTTCAAAACTACTCCTTCTCTCCGATTGTCGTTGAAAGCCTTGCGCAGAGCAATCAAAGAATTATCGTTACTGGCGCGGGCGGGTGGCTTGGATTAGCAACACTGCATTTGATAGCTAATGCGATAGGGGAACATTGGACAGAGCGGGTTGCCTGCTTCGGCTCCTCACACCGTGTCCTGACCCTGCAAGATGGACGAAGTATCATCCAGTGCCCGCTTGAGGAACTGGAGAATCTGGACTTCCGTCCTTCGCTATTGTTGCATCTCGCCTTCCTTACAAAAGATCGCGTTTCCGAAATGGACGAAGCCGAGTATCGTTCTGCCAACCGCAAACTCGCTCACATTGTTCACAGCGCCCTTAATCGCATTGGCGTGAATGGAATTTTTATTGCGTCTTCAGGGGCAGCATACTCAGCAAACAACAATGACGCAGCTCACGATATGCAGGTATATGGTCAATTGAAGCTCGATGATGAGCGCCTGTTCAACGACTGGGCTGAGAGCGAGGGCAAGACTGCTGTAATTACGCGCATTTTCAATGTCGCTGGCCCCTATATTAACAAACACCAAACATATGCATTGGCGTCATTTATCCGGGATGCCTTGGCGAAACGCCCCATCGCGATACGGGCCTCTCATCGGGTTGTGCGCGGCTTTGTGGCTATCCGCGAACTCATGTCTTTGGTGTTCGCATTGCTGCTCACCGACGGCGGTGGAATTTGGCATTTCGATACCGGCGGTGAAGCCATGGAGTTGGCGGAGTTGGCGGAAGCAGTCGCGATAGCTATCGGCCCAGTTCCCGTGGAGCGAGCGTCTATCCAATCCGACCAAACGGATTATTATGTCGGCGACAAACAACCCTATAATCTTCTCCTGAAGAAATATGGAGTACAGTCGGTTCCATTGATTGAGCAAATATATGAGACATCACAGTTTCTCATTACCGCGCCCTAGCAGGTGGCGCATGGAATTTGATCTTATCTGAATGGATCCATCCCACTGACTGGAAGCACCCTGATCTTCAACCACCCGATGGGTGGACTTCCAGTCACGACCTGGGCGCCATCTTGGGTGCGATTACGCCCGGTAACAGGGCGGCATCATAACGATAACGATAACGACCGCGCCAACCCTGAAGGCGGATGTCGGACCAGACCTGAGAGATGGTCAGAAAAGACATCGCCAATCCAATTGAGAGGATCAGAAATGGACGCAAAAATGGACCCAATGTGATATAGTAGGTAAAGAACGTCGCATGACCCGCAAGATAGCTCTCCTGAACCGTTGGGGGCACACGTCCGAGGATTATATCGAGAGGCATACACAGAATATAAGACGCAAAAATGGACCAGACCCTGGCGAGACCGCGCCATTTCTCAAGGAAAATAAAGAAGATCAGGAAGCACTCGGTATACCCTCCCGGTTCCGCCGCCAGAGTCGCCATCAACAACCCCAAAAGCGCCAACCGCGAGACGGGCACCACTTCGGGGCGAAGCCAGACGGCAACAGCGGCAAGCCCAACCGCCAGCATGGTTGAATAATGCACTGTCAAAACAAGAAAATAGACAAGGTCAACCGCTCTGGACCCAAACAAGGACGTGACAATCCAGCTCTGCCCAGTAATAATGGACATAAGCGGCCTATATGTCGCCGCGTACCATAGGTCGAGAAACGTAATCGCCTGATAGTCGCTCGCCATGGTCACAATATTATTATAAATTTGAACCGGCCTACCTGCACCAACGAGTACAAACGTAACTATATATATGACTACAACCGCAATCAAGCTACCCTCAAACCATAGCCAACGTCTGCGGAGCAACTGAGAAAACAATGCTGCTATAAGATAAACCTTGAAGTTGACGGCCATACCGACCGCAAACCACTTCCATCTTGCAGAACGAAGCAGTGGCCCAAAGCCAAGAATCAGAAAGGTAAAGCAGACGACGACGAGATTGCCTCGTTCCAACCCATACAGACATGGCAGACCAAACCCCAGCGCGACCGCGCGCCAGATCGCAGTCGCCCGATCCACTTTGCGATAAGTCAGAAACAACAGAATGACATTTAAGAGGAAAAAGCCGTGGAGAGTAGCCAGACCTATCCAATCGCACTCGCGTATCGAGTATCCATCCGCTTCCTTGTAACAGGCACCCAAGCTGAAGATACGTAGAAATACAAAAGATACCGGCGGATAAAGTGTTCCCCACACATCATAAGCGCCAGTATTATATGCCCAGTATGATGTATTGAACCAGTCCATCCAGACATCGAACGGTTCATAGAAAAAAGGCTGCGGGAAATGGGCATATGTTTGGAAGTAAAAATAGGCTCTGATAATCGCTCCGACCACCACAAGCATCGCCAGCGGCTCCAGCCAGACATTGAGGGGCCGAAGGCGCAGCCTCATCGTCAAGCTCCTGATTTCGGAACGAAAACCATATGTCGGAGCAGGAAATAGTTCATAGCAGAAACGATAACAATAGCGCCCAGCCCGGCCAGATAGGGCGACGCAACAACGAGGCTCAGGGCCGCGAGGCACGCCGCGCTCATCGCATAGTTCACCACATAGGACAGCATGAACCGCCCCTTGGCCGGACCAGAATCGCGAAAGACGTGTCGGCTATAGGTGAAATAGTTGAACGCGACGCCGAATATATGAGCCAGCAACTGTGCGAAATACAGGTTTACCCCCACCCACACCAGCGCCGCGTAAAGACCATAGCCGAAAGCAGCGTTCAGCGCCCCGGCCTGACAATAGCGGATGATTTCAAGAATACGGCCAAGCCGGATGCCGTCCGCCATCGTCTATTCGCCCGCCGGGAAATTCACCCGCTCTCGTTCGAGAACGAGCGGCGTCCTGCGCGTCCGGTTTGACACCATGCGGACCTGATCACCCATAACACCTAAAAATAGAAACAGCAGCGCGAACTGAATTTCCACCCCTGCTGCGGCCAACCAAGCTAACGGCGTGCTACCAGCGATCAACGCGCCGAGCGCGGCCAGCAGACAGAACAGAGATGCGCCCCCACACAATACGCCGATCAGGAACGGCAGACGTAAGAGCGTCTTCGGCGAACTGGCAAGCCCTGAAAGCGCGAAGTCAAGAAGAGTGAAGAAATTGTTGTTCGTCTTCCCGCGCCGACGCAACGGGCGGACATATGTGATCGTTTCAAGGCTGTAGCCTGTTTCGACCAGCATCCCGCGAAAGAACGGCTCCGGCTCATTCATCGCCTTGATCGCGTCCACAACCTTGCGGTCATAAAGGCCAAAGCCGGTGGCGTTGTGGACAATCGGATATTCACCCAGCGCGCGCGCCAGCTTATAGGACAATTCGCGGGCCCAGCCGAGCAGCAGCGAGGATTTCTCAGATTCACGCACACCAAGGACTATGTGCGTACCCCTGCGCCAACGTTCAATGAACGCCCCAAGCAATTCCGGTGGGTCTTGAAAATCTGCGCACATCCCGATGACAGCGCGCCCCATTGCCTGAAAAATGCCATAGGTGGGTGAGCGCATCTGGCCGAAATTGCGGGTATTTGCAATTAACCGGATGCGCGGGTCGCTGCGGCACAGTTCGCGGATCACCGCAACCGTGTTATCGCGTGATGCATTGTCGATGAAGATGAGTTCAAACGACACGTTTGCTCGCTCAAGCTCCCCGATCACCGCCGCCGCGATAGCGGGCGCATTCTCCTCTTCGTTGAAGCAGGGAATCACCACCGAAATATCGGGAATCGTTACAACTTCACGCACGGCCATCACCCCGCCCCCATCGAATCCGCATCACGGTCAGACGTGGGCACGACAAGCCGGTCAGCGCCGACCGGTGGACGCATTCTGTAGAATTCAATCGCCAGAGCCAGCAAAACAAGGAGGCCAGCCAACCCGGCGGGTATGAGATTGATCTGCCGGTCCGTATCGATAAACGTATCCTCGAGAACGCGGATATTGGCGGCGGACGTAAGGTCTTCGACCGATGTTCCCTCAAGATAGCGCCGGTAGTTATAATAAAGACTCTTGGCAAGAAGCAACTCGCGTTCAAGCCGCTGGGCTTCGGTCGACTGCCTAACAACGCGTCCAATCGAATTGTTTTCCTGCGGATCGAGCGCCTGAAACTCCGTCAACTGGCGCTTGAGTGAGTCAATTTGCGCAACAATCTGGCGGACTGCCATATTGTCATCGGTCGCGAATTGTCGGGCCGCGTCAAGCTCAACTTCCTTGGCTTTAATCGCCGCTTGTAATACGGGGATGCGCTCGCCAATCGCACCAATCGCAAAATCGGGATCAGAATAACGTGTCTCGAGCCGGAAGAGGTTGTATTTTTCCTGCGCCTTGGCAAGTCGAACGTTGGCATCCTCGACAAGTTTGAGCAGAATCTCACGCTTGTATGCGGTTTGACGAACCGCAATGCTGGCCAGCTGCTCGCGCATAGTCTGCATAAAAGCCTGAACCAGGTCGGTCGCGAGCTTGCGATCACCGTTGAGACATTCGATCTGGACAATTCCACCGCGCAGTGATCTGAGTTCGACGTGGTTCTCAAGCCACCGGCTCGCCGCCACCTCGTCCTTGAAATTCAACCTATCAACGAGATCCAGCCTTCTGATCACAACGTCACGACTATGAACGCTGCGCCCAACCTTGAGACTGACCTCGACCGCCGCCTGACTCCCGAAGACCGTATTAAGGGCGCCCAACTGACCCAGCGCGCCGCTCAATCCGAGGCTGGAGGGATCCGTCGGCGTCAGTGTCGCAACAGCCAGATAGCGTTTGGGAAAATATGACAGGACAAGGCAGATCGCGATCAGAATCGCGAAAAACGTCCTCTGCGAACCACGGCTGCGCCATATACCATTTCTGGCAAGCGCCCCGATAATCGAACTGCGCGGCGTCAATTGGTCACCGAAATGAAAGCGGCAGTACTGAGGCCAAGCTGGAAGACGATCGTACTCAACTCCCGAATTTTGGTCCAAAGACTCGACGACTGCGATCTGACAGGAACGAAGATCACGTCACCGGGCAACGCCTTGGCGGACAGCGCACCGTCGCGCTGAGACAGCACGGACCCATTCGCACGAACGACGAAGACTTGTCCGCGATCGCCCGCACGCAACGGACCGCCCGCAAGTTCCAGATAGCGTTTCACCGCCATCGTCTTGCCATCTTCAACTATGAATGAAGCGGGACGATACACTGCGCCGAACACGCCCACCGTCGTCGGGCGCGGGGGAATGAATATATGATCGTTGTTTTCCAGCAGGAATGAAGTAGGCAGCGTGGCAGCCCCCGGCGCAAGATCAAGGACAATTCGTCCATCGGGTTCTGCTTGTCGCAGCTTTTCAAGCACAGCTTGTGCCGCCGCGAACTGCGCGTTCCGATCGGCCGAGTTGCTGTTCAGTCCCGAAGTGAGCGGCGCGGCCGCCAGCGAAACCTCGAGTTGTTGGATCGCCTCGGCGAAACTGCGTCGCTGCTGGCGACGGACAGAAACCCGTTCATAGCGCGTGCCGAAGAGAAATGCCTGAGGCGTAACCCCGCCAGCCTTTTCGAGCAACGTAGACAAGGGTGTGTTAGCAGGAAGATAATAGTTGCCAGGTCGCTCGACCTCACCCTCAATTCGCACCAGTACAGATTGCCGCGCGATCGGGGACTGCAATGTACCATCAGACAGAATCTGAACGATGTCACCCGCGACAACCAGAGTTCGCTTCGCATCTGCCCTGTCGCTCTGGCGGACCCCAATGCGGTCGGAATCCGACGGGCGATAGAGCATCATACGAGTGCTGTCGGCAAGACTGCTGGGCCCGCCTGCATATTTGAGCAATGCCTCCAGCGTTTCACCCGGCTTGGCCTCGAAAATTGCGGACGAATTCACGCTACCGGTGATCGCTACCTCGTTACCAACCGGCGTGATCTGAATCACATCCTGATTTTGAAGGATGGCATCGCCAGCCTTATCGCCACTGAGAATGAAGTCATAAAGGTCCAGATCTCGTATGACTTCGTTGTTGCGGATCAGCCGGATAGAACGGAAGCTTCCACCCGAAGACGGTCCTCCCGCTGCCAACACCGCGTTCACCATCGTCGAGAGGCTGTTGACCGAATAGGCACCCGGATTGTTGGCAAAACCCGTCACATAGACCCTGATACCACGCAGATTTCGAATTCCGACATTGACAGTGTAACCACGATATTTTGTTCCGATCGCGCCTGATATGACATCTTTCAGGTCGCCATATCGCACCCCGGCCAACTGCACCGAACCCACGCGCGGCAGGAATATGCGGCCGTTTGTGTCTATCTCTTTGTCGACGCTTCCCTCAATGGACCCCGCCATCGAAATTGCGATAACATCGCCGACATTGAGAACATAGTCGGGCGGCACAGTCGCGGTTGCCGGCACCGCATAGTCACCATTTCCCGGAAGCAGAAGATCTGATCCGAAACGCTTGAGCTTTTCGCCCGTCGCCTCCTCCACGAATCGCTCGAACTCATTGGGTGGCGGGGGTGCCTTAATGCGCGCATTGGAAGCCGAGGACTGCGCTGCCGAGACCTGCGCCTGCGCCGATGGGCGCTCCGATTCGCTGACCATGACCGGCTGGATACGGTAATCGGGAACCGCGTTACCGGCATCGACAGCTTGTTGACGGTCACCTCCCCTGTCGGACGAGGAGTCGCTCCTGGAATCGCCCAGCGGCGATCCGGATGGGATATTGCGTCCGGTTTCAGGCAGAATTTGCGACCATACGGGAGAGCCGGCCAGTTGTGCCGCCGCCAACAAGGCAAGGGTCGCACCGACACCTCCCCTCACCGATCTACCTGTCACGAAAATGCCGGATTGCCGCCAGACAGCCTTAAACAGTCGCATAAAATTTCGACTTACCTTAATAAATCAATGGTCCACCGCAACTGCGGCACCAAAGCCAAGCACTCGTTAACGGTCTTTTTAACCGCCCCTGCGCCATTACTCCAAACAATTATACGTCGCAACCGGAAAGGCCGAAATCCATAACCGGCAAACCGTTCCGTGACATAATACATCGCATCGAACGGACGTGAAGATATTGGCGCTTCCACAGTTGGTGGAGGCATGTGAACGCGCCAACTTGCTCACCTCGTTATATCAAATGTTCCCGCATTGAATCATCAAATGCCACCCAAGCCGTATGATCGTCTATCCTCTTGGCAAGGTCCGGGTTAGCAAGAAATGCGCGCCCCCACGTCACGAGGTCTAACCATCCCTCTTCGATCTCCGCTTCAGCCTGTTCTGCGGTTAGCGAAGCGCCCCCCATGAGAACTCCTTGCCAATGCGGGCGAACCATTCTGACAATGCGGCCGGACGTTTGATAATAGTCTGCATTGGCACAACTGATATCAAGCGTCGTTAAACCCAAACTCTTTAGGGTCGGCAGAAGATAGGCAAGCATTTCTTCAAGATCGGGCCAGTCATAGATGCCACCCATGAAACGAGAAGGAGAGATGCGCGCAATAACTTTATCTGACGGTACAACCTTGAGAATTTCGCTTATCAATTCCAGCAGGAAACGGCATCGATTTTCAACCCTCCCCCCATAGCGATCCGTACGATCATTTATCCGTGAATCCAGAAATTGATCGATCAGATAACCATGGCCCGCATGTATCTCGATTGCATCAAACCCGGCATCCATCGCCCGCTTCGCCGCCGCGACATAATAGCCATAGATCGTCGGCATCTCTTCCGTTCCAAGCGCTCGCGGATCACCATATGGCTTCCCGTTCTGGCGGTTAACTCCGCTTGCAGCCACATTAGTGGAACTGACCGGAGCCTCTCCGGTGTAATCCGAGTGAGATATTCGCCCTGTGTGCCACAACTGGCAGGCGATTTTTGCACCCGCTTCATGCACAGCTTCTGTCACCTTGAGCCAGCTTTCCGCTTGAGCGTCATTGGCAATATGGGGAGCGTTATTCCACCCATCACCGCTCGGATGGATAACGGTACCTTCCGTCAAAATCAGACCAACGCCACCATCAGCACGACGCTTGTAATAGTCGCGCATCGCGTCTGTGACAATGTGCCCCTCTGCAGCGAAACCACGGCTCATTGCAGACATCACTGTTCGATTGCGAACAGGGATAAAGGCGGGTGAAGAGAGGGGGGCAAGTAATTTGGTCATGATGATTTTTCCCGTCTGAACTGATCGAAGAATGGTGCCTGAAGATAGGCATGAAGCGCGGGGATCCATGGCTTCTGAACGTTACGCCGTTCATCGGTCAGTCTCTGGCAGCTTAGTATTGCAACATCTGGTCTGCGACCAAGCTCAGACTGCGAAACCTTCGACGCATCGACGGAATTAATAGTGAAATAATCCGACCAGCCCAGAGCGACAACAATCTCACGCGCAATCTGGGCAAAGCTTGCTTGGCCATGACATGCCATTTGGTAATGCCCGCGCACTCCTGCCGCCATAAGTTCCAATGAATTGGTCGCCAGATCATTTGTCCATGTAGGTTGCCATACTCGATCACCGACATCAAATTGGGTCTCTCCCCGGTCCATCGCAGCCTTCATTACCGGAATAATGCGGCCAACAAAATTCTTGTCCCGTTCCTCCCCACCAAAAAAGCCGGCCATCCGAACAATGAGCGGGTCATCCACAATTTCCTCGACCAACCGCTCGGCTTCGTATTTTAATTCTCCATAAAACGATAGCGGGCGTGGCATTTCATCCTCGGGAATGGGATTGCGGGCGCCGTCGTAGATCAAGAAGGATTGCGGATAAAACAGGCGTCCCCCACTATCTGCTGCCAAACGGGCAACGTTCCGGGTACCTTCAACAATAACAGCGCGAGCCGCTTCCGGCTCACGAGCACAACCCTCTACATCAACACGCGCTGCACAATGGACAATCCAGCCATCCTTAATCCAGTTCTTGAAATGGGCCAAAGCGCCAGAGTCGCATACATCCAGTTCGTTGCGTCCCAGCGCTTTTACTTCGAGATCAGAAAATCTTGTGGCCATCTTCGCGAAGGCCGATCCGAGCATTCCGTCGCCACCCGTTATCAAAACTCTTTTCATTTTTATCTTGATCTCAATTTTTCAGGAAGGACTAAATTAGAATGTTGCCT
>ERZ724516.2593-NODE-2593-length-10154-cov-3.271413_pt1 | contig 10154 bp, 7 predicted proteins | sample MGYA00376049_ERZ724516 | MGnify/ENA primary metagenome ERZ724516 (study PRJEB28724, sample SAMN07190886) | activated sludge metagenome | isolation source: activated sludge of sewage treatment plant in Hong Hong | place: USA: Christiansburg, Virginia | collected... | reverse complement strand
CGTCAGCTGCTCGATCAGTTCGGCATCGCGATCCGCAGGCAGGTCCATGGCCGATGCCCCCATCGCGAAGGCGAGGCGGGTGATGGCCTTGGCCGCGAGTGCCGGTTGCCTGAAGGTCGCGCTTTCTCGCGCGGCGATGCGCACCAGGTCGGCGCACAACTCGTCTTCGACATAACTCAGTTCACGATCGACGGCTTTCTTGAAGGCATCCGAGCCGACGGTGCCTTCGCGCAGCAACACGTGCAGCAAGGCGTCGTCGGCGCGCACCTGTTCGATGAAGGTCTGCACCGAGCCGCGGATCATGCCTTCGTCGGTGGCGATGCGATGGCGGGCCGCACCGACGATCTTGCGCAGCGACTGCCCGGCGAGATCGATCAGCGCGACTGCAAGCTCGTCGGTGTCGCGAAAGTGGCGATAGAAGCTGTTCGGCGCGATGCCTGCTTCGCGCGCGATTTCGCGCAGGCTCAGGCTCGACACGCTGCGATGCGGGCCGATCAGGCGCAGGGCCGCGGCGAGCAGTTCATCGCGCGAAGTGGCGGCTCGGCGACCGGCGGGCTGGGCCGAGGAATGCGTGTCGGGCGTCATCGTGAGGGGATTTCTTGCGGCGGAGCGTGGCCCGCATCATACGCTCCGTCGAAAATATACATGTGTATAGACATCTGTATGCGTATCTGTATACTGCCGCAATGCAGCACACCCATCTCCCCTCCGAACTTCGCCCTTCGTCTCGGCTGGCACGCCTGATCGAGGCCCTGATTCCCTCGGCCACGCTGGATTTCTGGGGCGCGCGGATCGCGCCGGCCTGGTCCTGGCGCCTTCCCAAGGCAGTCATCGTCGGACGCGAGACCGCGGCCGAGGGCATGGTGACCCTGGTGCTCCGCCCGAATCGACACTGGCGCGGCGCCGCGCCCGGGCAGCACATCAATGTCTCGTTCGAAGTCGATGGCCGCCGCGTCACCCGCTGCTACAGCCCGAGCGCCGTGCCGGGACGACCGGGCTGCATCGCGATCACGATCAAGCAGGTCGAGGGCGGTCGCTTGAGCACGGCCCTGTGTCGGTCGGCGAAGATCGGCGACGTGCTCGATCTTGGTCCGGCTTTCGGCGACATGTGCCTGGAAGCTGCTGCCACCGGTCCGCTGCACCTGCTGGCCGCAGGCAGCGGCATCACGCCGATGATCGCGACGGTGCGCGCGCTCGCCGCCAACGGCATGCCGCGTCCGTTGAGCCTGCACTACTGGGCTCGCCGCCCGGCCGAACTGGCGTTCGTCGACGAGCTGCGCGCACTCACCCGTCGGCACGCGCACTTCCAGGTCCGCTTCCACCTGACGCAGGCGCGCGCAGTGCACCAGGACGAGTCTCAAGGCCGCATCGACGATGCCACCTTCGCGACCGAAACCGACACCCTCGCGCACAGCACCGTGCTGGCCTGCGGACCGCAGGGGTTCGTCGATCACGCACGCAGCCTGCTCGCCCATCGCGTCGCGGCGTTCGTTTCGGAAAGCTTTACTCCGATCACCGCCCACAGCGACGACAAGGGCGACGTGGCAGTGACGATGGCGTCCAGCCAACGCACGCTCGTCGTGCCGCGCGGCACGCCGCTGCTGACTGCATTGGAAGCGCTCGGCGTGCCGCTGGCGTCGGGGTGCCGGCGCGGCATCTGCAACACCTGCGCCTGTGAAAAACGTTCCGGCAGCTCACTTGATCTGCTGACCGGCACGACCACCCGCGACGCCGTCTCCGCCCTGCGCCTGTGCGTCAGCGCGGCCGTCACCGATCTCGTTCTGGAGCTCTGAGTCCATGACCCGCGCCGCCAACCGTGTTCTGTCGAATGCCGAACTGGACGACTTCGCGCGCGAACTCGATGCATTGCGCACGCGCACCGTCGCCACCCTCGGCCAGGCCGACGCCGACTACATCCGCGCCGTCATTCGCGCGATTCGCTATTGCGGCTTGAGCGGACGCGTCCTGCTGATCGCGAGCGCGATCGTTTCGTTCTGGTGGCCTGCGGTACTGGTGCCCGGATGCTTGCTCGGCGTGTTGTTGCTGACCTTGTCCAAGATCCTCGAGAACATGGAACTCGGCCACAACGTGATGCACGGCCAATACGACTGGATGCGCGATCCGCACCTCGATGGCCACCGCTACGAATGGGACATCGCCGGTACCAGCGACAACTGGCGCAAGACGCACAACTTCCATCATCACACCTGGACCAATGTCCGCGGCATGGACGACGACGTCGGCTACGGGCTGCTGCGCCTGTTCCCGGAGCAACGCTGGAAGCCGCGCTACCTGCTGCAGCCGTTCGTCGCGGTGATCTTCGCGCTTCTGTTCGAGTGGGGCATCGCGGTACAGGACCTGCGCCTCGGCCGCTGGCTCGCCGGACGCACGAAGACCGCAGTACTGCGCGAGCAGTTCCGACCGGTCGGCCGGAAAATGACGCGCCAGATCGTTCGCGACTACCTCGTCTTCCCGCTACTCGCCGGTCCCGGTTTCGTTCCGGTCCTGCTCGGCAGCATCGCCGCCAATGTGCTGCGCAACCTGTGGACCTACATGATCATCTTCTGCGGCCACTTCACCGCCGACGCCGAGACTTTTTCGAGGGATTCGGTGACCGGTGAATCGCGCGGTCGCTGGTACCTGCGGCAGCTGCGCGGATCCTCCAACCTGTCGGGCGGCCGAGCGCTCGATCTGCTGTCGGGCAACCTGAGCCACCAGATCGAACATCACCTGTTCCCCGACGTGCCCGGCAACCGCTATGCCGCGATGGCCGTCGAGGTCCGCGCCATCTGCGCGCGCTACGGCCAGCACTACAACACCGGATCGCTGCCCCGGCAGTTCAGCCAGGTGCTGTGGCGCATTGTCCGCCATGCGTTTCCGAGCCGGCCCGACCTGCATCCCGCCGCCGCCGAACTTGCGCTGCCTGCCAACGGCAGCTGAGCGGAGACCTCGATCGGCGCGGCCGGCCGTGAAGGCTGCGACGACGGCGGGCCATTCAATGGCGATGACGCGTCGACCGCTTGCCATCCTTCGGCGGGCAACTGATTAACATTCTCCTGAGATTCGCCTCAGACGCGCTTACGGCGCAACCGCGCACACTTCAAGCGGATAGGCGAACGCCGCACGACGCACCGATCCGGCAGCGCCGTGATTCGAAGAAAGGGGCCAGGACATGCATCACCATTCGAGCGCGGATCGCTGGGCACAGCGCGTGGCCACCGTGTTGATGTGCGTCGCCGGCGTCGCGACCGCCGCGACGCCCGTCGATCAGGCGAATTCCGACGCAGGCTTCGTGCTTCCGACCGACGCGGAACTCGAACGCCTCGGGGCCAGATTCGGCACCATCGAAATCGACAATCAGGATGTGTTCGATGAACACGACCAGCACGAGAATCACGCGCTGTTTCGCCTCTCGAACCGTCTGCATATCGAGACCCGGCCGGAACTGATCGAACAACAACTGCTGTTCAAGTCGGATGACCGGTTCTCCAGACAATTGATCGATGAATCCGCACGCATCCTGCGTGCGAATCGCTACTTCTACAACGCCGACATCGTGCCCGTTCGATATGTCGATGGTCGCGTGGACGTACGCGTGACGACCCGCGACGTGTGGTCGCTCAATCCCGGACTCTCCTTCAGCCGACGGGGCGGGAGGAGCACGTACGGGATCGAGTTCGAGGAGCTGAACCTCCTGGGACAAGGGGTGTCGGTCGGCGTCCATCACAAGTCGGGCATCGACCGGGACGTTCGTGGCGTCGACTTCGTCGACCGTCATCTGCTGGGGCAACGGATCGAACTGGCAGCCAACTACGAGAGCAACAGCGATGGCGACGTGCAGCACCTGAGTCTCCAGCGTCCGTTCTATGCACTGGATACCCGATTCGCGATCGGCGGCAGCGTCGAGCGAGTGGACCGTGTCGATCCGCTCTATGCGCTCGGCGAGATCGATTCGCAGTTCCGCGAGCGGTCCAATGCGCTGAATCTTTTTGGTGGATGGTCGTCGGGTCTGCGTGACGGCTGGGTCCGCCGTTGGCTGGTCGGCTATGCCCTGGATCGTCGCGAGTTCGACGCACTTCCCGGCGCCGTCGAGAACGGACCGTTGCCTGAAAATCGTGACTTGTCGTATCCATGGATCGGCGTCGAGATCGTGCAGGACGAATTCAGCTCGCTGCACAATCACGATCAGATCGGACGCACCGAAGACTTCCTGCTCGGCACACGATTCGCCGCCAAACTCGGCTACAGCAGCGCGGGGCTCGGCGCAGACCGCGATTCACTGATCTACCAGGCATCGTTCGATCACGGCATGACGTTGTCGCCGCAGACCATGTTCACGCTTTCGTCGACGCTCGATGGCCGCTGGGACGAGCGCGGCGCGCGCGGGCTGTGGTTCGATTCAAGCGCACGCTATTACCACCAGCAGGGCGAGCAATGGCTGTTGTTCGCGAGTCTCGACGCCAACTATACGCATGCGCCCGACATCGAGCGGCAATTGCTGCTGGGTGGCGACAACGGACTGCGCGGCTATCCGCTGCGCTATCAGGCCGGCGACGCCAGCGCCCGCTTCACGGTCGAGGAGCGCTTCTTCTCCGACTGGTACCCGTTCCGGCTGTTCCGCGTCGGCGGCGCCGCGTTCTTCGACGCCGGACGTACCTTCGGTCACGATCCACTGGGAACACCCAACTTCGGCTTGCTCAAGGACGTCGGCGTCGGACTGCGTCTCGGCAACAGCCGTTCCGGAAACGGCAGCGTGATTCACGTCGATCTCGCGTTCCCGCTCGATGGTCCGAGCGACCTGAAAGGCATGCAGTTCCTGATCGAGACGCGCAAAGCGTTCTAGGAGCTCGATGCATTGCAGGCCATCCTCGATGATCGCAAGCGGCCAACGCACCGGCATCGGTTGGCGCAGGCTGCGTGAGAGGAGCGGTCCACCGACAGTCACGGCAATGAATGTTCGACCCCATGGATTGGGAATGGCGATTTGAGAAGGACATTTTCGCGATGGAAATCTAGGTAGCTCCGCTGCCCCGACGTGAACCTCCCAACGTTGATTCTTTCGCCAACCGCGATCCCCAGCTTTCTCAAAGAATCGCAATGAGCGACAGGGGAAATCAGAAGCTCGCCGTCGTCTCCGAAGCCGATGAAACCTCGATCAAAGAGATGATCCGCGTTTGGACTCAGCAGCAAACCGTTCTCACCATCCAATCGTTCCTCATTTGAGGATTCGCGCCAGGGCTTGCAGTGACTGGCTCGCAAGTGCTGCTGTTGGTCCACTCCGGTAATTCGACACACTTTCTCGATCTGCATGACGCGGTCCTTGAACAATCCTTGACCACGTCTTGCCATGACCACAGACGACCGTTCGGTATCAGTCAAACGGCGATCATCATGCAACCCGGCAAGAACATGCTCCTCCCACTCGATGAGTCCGATCGCCGGCTGAATTCGATTGGCATCTGAGACCCGAACCCCACTGACAATGTCACGCGCTTCGCGACCGACCAGATCTACTAGCGCGGCGGCAAAGGAGGGTGAGACGTACGTCAAGTAAACGCTTTGCAGTCCGGCGCCGTTTGATCTGAGCGGGGCATAGGTCTTTTGAAGATGCGGTACAAGCGAAGCCATGTGACTCGACGGCTTGATGGCGCCGGCCAATGGATGAAAATGTACGTCGACACGCCAACCAATCAAATCCCAGTAGGCGCCAGCGCCAGCAAATTCCAGCGGCTTGGGTGCTTCATACGCATGAGAGCCGGCAATACCGATTGCCTTGATCAACGTGTCGGCAAAGGAAAAAACCACATCCCCTGGGGAGACTTCGCGCATGAAGTCGTAAAATGGATTCCTATTGCCGTTCGACTTCCTTCGTGGTGACCAGAGATATCCACCAGCGACTTCGTGCCGGTACGTCTGATTCTGGTTGACCCACCAGTAGCGCATGCGCCGTTCTACAACGGCTTTCGCGCCCTAGTCCAGCTGCTGCAATAGCTGGCGCGCCCGAAGGGATTCGAACCCCCGACCCCTGCCTTCGGAGGGCAGTGCTCTATCCAACTGAGCTACGGGCGCTTTGTTCAAGGACTGGCGACAGGCGGTCGGATGATGTCCGAGGACCGCTGCCGTGGCGCATTCTAGCGGCGATTGTCGGCACGAGTAACGCACTTCCGGATGGCGGCCGCGATTCGAGTAGGCTGTCGGTCGCGTGATCGAACCGATGGCGCGGGGGATGTCGAACGGCTGGCGAAACAAGGGAGCGCGATATGTCGGGTCGGAATGGCGTGGGGAAACGGTCGTGGGCGCTCGTTGCCCTGTTGGCGTCGCAATGCGCGTCGGCTGGGGTGATGAACGACGTGTTGTCCGAATGGAACCTGCAGGCGGACCAATGCGAGGACGGGCAGTTGGACCTGGAGGCGATGGTGAACGTCGCGATGTTCGAGGCGGTCAACGGCATCGCCGGCAAGTACCAGTCCTATCTGCCGGCCGCGGGAATACGCGGCACGGGTTCGATGGATGCCGCCGCTGCGACGGCTGCCCACGACGTGCTGCTCGCCTTGTGTGCCGATCAGGCCGACGCATTCGAAGCGGCGCTGAAGACGTCGCTGGCACGGGTCGAGGATGACGCCGCACGCGATGCCGGCGCCAAGCTCGGCAGCCGGGCAGCTGCAGCCTTGATTGCCGCGCGCGCCGACTCGGGCGCGAATGTGCCGGACCCGTTGTTTGAACCTGCAGCCGCCGGTCGTTACGTCACCACCCTGGAGCGCGTCGGCGTCAGCACCGCACGCATTCGACCCTGGGTGATGACCACGCCCGACGAGGTGCGTGCACCACCGCCTCCCGCGCTCGACAGCGAAACCTGGGCGCGCGACTTCAACGAGATCAAGCGCATGGGCGGCAAGAAATCGGACGCGCGTACGCCGACGCAGACCGATATCGGCAAGTTCTGGGGCAAGCGCGACGTGCGCATCGTGTTGCCGCAACTGCTCGGCCGGCCTGGTCGCACACTGGTGGACGACGCGCGCTTTCTTGCCCTGGCCGAAATGGCCTGGGCCGATTCCTATGTGGCGATGATGGACGGCAAGTACGCCTTCATGTTCTGGCGTCCGATCACCGCCATCCGCAATGCGGCGATGGACGGCAACGCGGCCACCGAGCCCGACCCCGAATGGCGACCCTTGCTGATCAACACCCCGCCGCACCCCGAGTATCCCTGCGGCCATTGCCTGTCGGCGGCCGCCGTCGGTGCGGTGATCGAAGCAGAGTTCGGCAGCGCCGCGCCACCGATCGTGCTGGCAGAGGAAGATGCGCTGCTGCGGCGCTATGACACCCCGCGCGAGTACATCGACGAAGTCAGCGAATCGCGCCTGCTGGGCGGCGTGCACTATCGCTTCTCGGTGGAGGCCGGACGCAGTGCCGGCCTCGCGATCGGCCAGCTGGCGGCGCAGCGATATTTCAAGCCGGCGGTCGACGGACACTGATCGGCGCGCCGCCGCCAGTCGCACGATCGGGACGGGCAGCCGGTCGTGCATTCCGCCTTGCGGGCCGTGCTGCAGCCTGCAGATCGCGATGCAGCCGGGGCCGCCGTGGCGATCACTTCCGAATCAAATCAGTTGCTTGGCGCGATCGATGGGGTGGCATCGAACTTGCGCGATTCTGCTTGCCGAAGTCGGATCCCACGATCCGCACTTCCGGCATTCGTCGAGCAGAGAGGAGTAACGAGATGAACAGGATGATCTGTCTGGCCACCGCTTTGAGCCTCGCCCTGTCGGGCACGAGCTTCGCGCAATCGCAGCAGTATGCGCGCGTGCTGGATGCGAGCCCGATCGTCGACCGCGTGACCCAGCGCGAAGAAGTGTGCTGGCCGAAGGACGGGCGCCGTGACCGCGGCATCGAAGGCGCCGTGCTCGGCGCCATCGTCGGCGGCGCACTCGGCAACCAGGTCGGCAAGGGGGATGGCCGCAAGGCCGCGACCGTGGCTGGCGCCCTGGCCGGCGCCGTGGTCGGCCGCGACATCGACCGTCGTGATCGCGACCGTTATCGCTGCGAGTGGCGCAACGTGCCACGCGAGACCGTGATCGGCTACGACGTCAAGTACCGCTATCGCGGCCGCGACTACATCGGCCAGGTCCCATATGAGCCGGGCCGGCGCATCCCGGTGATCGTGTATGACAGCCGCTGGGGTCGAACCCGTGTCGAGCCTGCCGACCAGTTGATGTAACCGGGTCGGCCATCGTCAAGGGCGCACCGTTTCGGCGGACGCCCTTGACCTTCATTCGACGGCGGCGACCGGCAGATCGAACGCGAACACGGCACCGCCGCCTTCGCGCGACTCGAACCAGAGATGGCCGCCGAGTTGCGAAATGTCCTGTTTCGCGATCGCCAGTCCGAGGCCGCTGGAATCTTCGGCGGCGCGCTTGCCGAGCCGCACGTAGCGCTGGAACAGCTGCTTCTGCGCCTGTTCGCTGAGGCCCGGACCGCGGTCGCAGACGGCGACGCGGACCATGCCCGGCGCGCCCGGCCCGACCTCGATGTCGATGCGATCGTCGGCCGGGCCGTACTTGATCGCGTTCGAGATCAGGTTCTCGATCACGTGACTCACCGCGGTCCAGTCGGCGAACACCGGATCGCTCGGCAGGGCGTTGATGGCGATCACGAGACCGCGGCTCGTCGCCGCCGGCTGCATGCGCTCGGCCACCCGTCGCACCAACACCGAGAGATCCAGCGGCACGCGTTCGAAGCGGCGCTTGAGTTCCCCCTCGGCCCATTGCTCCAGGTAGTCGTGGACGAAGCGCAGGGCGTCGTCGGTGCTCTCGCGGATCGACTCCGCGAGACTGCGCAGACGATCGTCCGACGCCAGCCGCTGCAGCAGCATCAGCGCACTGAACCGGATCGACGACAACGGGCTCTTCAGGTCGTGCGCAACGATCTGGGTCAGGTCGTTGCACTCGCGGGCGATGCGCGCGAGGTGGTCGCGGGAGCGCTTGAGGTCGATGTGGGTCCGCACGCGAGCCAGCAACTCCTCGGCCACGAAGGGCTTGGTCACGTAGTCCACCGCGCCGGCGGCGAAGGCGCGCACCAGCAGGTGCCGCTCGTTCGCGGCGGTCAGGAAGATGATCGGGATCGCGGCGTGGCGGGCATCACCGCGGAGGCGGCGACAGACTTCGAAGCCATCCATGCCGGGCATCATCATGTCGAGCAGGATCAGGTCGGGCGCGCGTTGCGCCAGCCGCGCCAGGGCCTGTTCGCCGGACAGCGCCGGCATCACGTCGAGGTCGCTGCGCGCCAGCAGGCTGCCGACCGCCTGGACGTTTGCCAACTGGTCGTCGACGACCAGCACCAACGGCTTGCCCAGTGCGGAAGCCGGGACGGCGGCGGCATCGGCAGGTGCATCGGCAGGTGTCGTCATGGCTCGTCTTTCGGTGCGGCGGGATCACCCGCGTCCAGTTGCGTGCGCAAGATGCGCAATTGCGCTTCGGCAGCGAGGATATCGAAGCGTTGCCGGGCCGACTGCAAGCGCGCACCGACCCGTCGCAACGACGCGAATCCGGGCTGATCCGGCAACGCACCCAGGACATCGATGACCCGACCGAGATCGTCGGTCGACGAGGTTGCAAGTGCCTGCGCGACGGCGTCGCGCAGTGCGGGCAACAGGCCATGCAGGTGCGCACGCGAATCCGCGTCGATGGCGTCGGCCAGGGCCGGTTCCGCAGCGGCCGCGACATCGTCATGGCCCGCGGGACTGGCGACGATCTCGTGGCCGATCGCCGCCGCGATCGCGATGCACAGGTCTTCGCGCTGCAGCGGCTTGCGCAGGTAGCCGTCGAAACGCTGGCGCAACTCGGCCTCCTCGCCGAGCAGGCTGGAGGCGGTCACCGCGAGCACCTTGGTCCCCGCCAGTGCGGGATCGGCACGCAGCCGCTGCAACGCGCCGAGCCCGTCGAGGTCCGGCATCCGGATGTCCATCAGCACCACATCCGGGCGGAAGTCCTGCGCCAGCGCGACGCCTTCGTGGCCACCGCTCGCGGAGCGGATCTCGTGCTGCGTCGGCGCGAACCAGTTCTCGATCAGGCGCCGGTTGAGTTCGATGTCGTCGACGATCAGCACGCGCAACGCCGGCAGATCCTGCAGACGGATGGTCTCGCGCGATTCCGTTGCAT
>ERZ724516.2592-NODE-2592-length-10155-cov-5.982277_pt1 | contig 10155 bp, 8 predicted proteins | sample MGYA00376049_ERZ724516 | MGnify/ENA primary metagenome ERZ724516 (study PRJEB28724, sample SAMN07190886) | activated sludge metagenome | isolation source: activated sludge of sewage treatment plant in Hong Hong | place: USA: Christiansburg, Virginia | collected... | reverse complement strand
GCTTTTCCAACTAAACCTGTTCCGCCTGATATTAATATAACTGCCATGATGTATAAATTACAATTTAGCTGTAACTTTGTTTAAAGTTAATACAATTATGGCTTCAATATTTGATATACATATTTTTGTTTGCACAAACCAACGAACTGGTTCCGAAAAACTAAGTTGTGGTGAAGTTCACGGATTAGAGCTAGTTGCCGAATTTAAAAAACAGTTGAAAGATTTAAACGTTGGCTTAAAAACTCGCGCTAATAAAAGTGGTTGTTTGGGGATCTGCGATTTTGGACCAACCATTGCCATTTATCCAGAAGGTTTTTTTTACGTGGGAGTAAAAAAAGAAGATGTTACAGAAATTGTGCAATCGCACATTGTAAATAAAAGACCAGTAGAAAGGTTATTGCTAAAAGAATGGAAATAGAACGCATACAGGATTTACAAAAACCTGATTTATTTGAGAAATTTAAAACTCAATTACATCGTGATTTTGAATTAAGCGGATTTTCGGACATTGCTCCGCAATTAAGTTCAAATAATTTGGAGCACATCTTTCAGGAAGTATTGAAATCAGTCATGATTATTGAAAAAGATTCATCTTCAATCCAAAATCTGTTGTATAGAATTGATGTAACTGAGCTACAAATAAAAAAAGAGGCTACTAGTCATCCTGAAAAAAACTTCCAACAAATTTTAGCTGAATTAATCATCAAACGCATTCTACAAAAAGTTATTTTAAAAGAACAATATTCTAAATAGTATGAGTATAGAAATCAGAATTGGCACAAAAGCCGATATTCCATTTGCATTGAATTTAGTAAAAGAATTAGCGGTTTACGAAAAAGCTCCTAATGAAGTAGAAGTAACCGTTGAAGAAATGACAGAATGGGGCTTTGGTACTGACAAACAATTTGATTTTTTTGTGGCGCTTGAAAACGATGTGATTGTTGGCTTAGCTTTATATTATTATAAGTACAGTACTTGGAAAGGAAAATGTTTATTTTTAGAAGATATCATTGTTACTGAATCGCAGCGTGGAAAAGGCTTAGGAAAGTTATTGTTTGATAAAGTAGTACAAGTTAGTAAAGAACAAAAAGTTCGTCGCATGGAATGGCAAGTTCTAGATTGGAACACGCCAGCTATTGAATTTTATAAAAAGTATGATGCCACTTTAGATGATGAATGGGTAAATTGCAAATTAACTAATCATCAATTAGAGAAGATGTAGGATTATTCTACAATTAACTTTTTTCTATAAATTTCCTGATTAGAAGTTGCAGTGATAATGTAAACTCCTGAAGACAATGCTTTTGTTGAATCAATAACAAATACAGAACTTTCATTTTCGTTTGTAATTAATACTTTCGAGAAAGATTCTTTTCCGGAAACATCATATACTACAACTAACACTTCTTCATTAATAATACCTTCAAATGCTATATTGAAGTTGGTTCCTTTATTTGGATTTGGGTATACATCAAATGAAAAATCCTTTGTATTATTGAAATCAACGGATTCAATTTTTGAATAGCTAAAAGTCTCATCAAAGTCAATTTGTTTCAATCTATAGTATGAAATACCATTGTATGGTTTTTCATCGACTATATTGTAGTTTAATTTAGCTAAACTATTTCCAGCACCTTTTACTTGACCCAATGGTTCAAAATCTACACCATTTTTCGATTTTTCTACAAGGTAATAATCGTTATTAATTTCAGCAGCCGTTTCCCATGTTACATCCACCGCTTTATTTTTTTTAGTAGCTGTAAATGAAATTAATTCTATGGGAAGTGGATTTCCACCGCCGATAGCATCTCCAAGAGTGAATCTACTGTAGTTTGTGAATGCAGAAGGAGCAGAAGTGGAGGTAATAAATCCTGAGGGTGCTGCCGAACCTGTCCCACCAATATCTATCCATGTAGTTGGTGCTGCCGAAGTGTTTTTTACTATTCTTAAATTTGCAACATCTTTTACTTCATCACCATTTAAGTAATACAATGTAATGGTTTGCGTACCTGTTAATGATTGGGTTGGCAATGCTGCTCCAGTGCTTGTTAAAGTTCTGTCAACATCCCAATAATTAAAATCCGAAACGGTATCAACTGTTGCTGGTAACGTATATCCTAAAGATCTCGCGGATGTATTAATAACTTCCGCTTTGTATGTAATGGAGGTAGCTACGCTATTTCTTTCTCCTAAAATTACTGGACGCCATTTTGTGCCTTTACCTATGGGGAAAGTTAAATTATTTAGTGCATTGCTGGTCACATTATAATAACAAGGGCCGTTGATAAATGAATTAGCATTCCCAATATTAGACGTTACAGTTTCATCTGTTAATGTGATGCTATTAGTTGAGGTGGCAATAATATTACCTGACGTCATCAATAACGTAGAAGAAATATTTAGAGGTACATTTAAAGTTAATGAACCGCTTGCTGTTGCGTTCATTACTAAATTTCTGATGATGGGAATGCGTGTTGAAGAACCAGATAAAGTTTGAGTGCCATTTCCATCGATAGTAACGGTGCCAGTGGTTGATGATTCACAAAAAGTGACAACACTATTCGATCCAACAGTAGATATGTTTCCTGAAAATGTACTATTTGTTCTACTAGCAGGAGTTAAAATACCAGAACTATTTCTATTAAAAATAACATTTGCATTAAAATCGTCGGCTACATTATATCCTAAATTCCAATCGCCACTACCATTATTTATAAATGTAGATGAACCATTAAATATATTCCCTCCATAACTTGATAAGGTTGAAATTCCATTGGCAGTAAAATTATTAGTGCCGTTAAATGTTCCACCACGTAATCCAATATTTGGAGACGTAAAATTGACGTTGCCATTAAATATACATCTAGTTGCTGCAGAAGTTGCTATGTTGCCAACGTAGATAGTTGAGTTGGTGGTTGCTGTGCTAATTGTACTAAGTGGCAAAGCATTTGTTTGATTAATGCTATTAAAATAAATATTGGTAGCTCCTAAAATTGTTCCATCGATAATTTGCCCTGCGGATGTTAATGTTAAAGATGAGTAACCAGTTGCTGAGCCAATATAAATATCACCAACAGAGGTTGCTAATGAGTTTAATTGCAAAGTGTTTTCGATGGTAACGGTCGCAGAGTTAGTTGCATCTGCATCTCCAATTGTAACATTGCCATTTAATGAAACGTTCACTACAATTGGACCATGAAAAACATGACTACTACCACTACCAGTTCCGTTTGATCGTCCAACAAAAAAACCTCCTGGTGTTGTACTAATTAGTGTTGTTGTTCCATAATACTCATTGCCAAAAGAATTGGCGCCAACAATAAAATTATTATTGGTGCCGCCAGCTCCGTTAGCATCAAATGTTGCGTTGTAAAAAATATCAGGATTGGGATTACTATGCCCCATTCTCCACCTTGCTGCAGTTGCAGTTGTTTTAAAATAACAACTTGGGCCGTAAAAAATATTGCCCCCCGCAAAATCATCAACCGATGGACCAGTTTTTGTGAAATTTGTTGTCCCATAAAATTTAGAACCTATCCAGGAACTACTATTTGAAGTCATTGTAACAGGAACAGCACCAGTTGTTGTATTGGTACCTATTGTAAAATTATTAAAATCAACTGTATAGGTATCTGTTGGGTCAGTTATTGTAATTGATGATCCAGGAACTGTCGTTATAACAGTTCCATTACTTAATGCAGAAGTAGCAGTACCACCAGTAATCACTAAATTTTTTCCTGCTAGGTCTAATGCGCCCGCGGTCCAATCAATATCATTAGTCACATTAATGTGTGATGTTGTTGCTAATTGTGGACTTGAGCCAAATGAGTTATTAATGGTTACATTATAAAATGTTTCGGATACTAATGGAGTTGCAATAGCTTGAGATGCAGTAGAGCCATTAAATGTTACTCTAGAAGTTTGTTCTATAAATGGATCGGCATTGGTGCTAGTAACCGACCAATTACCTGCAACCGTAATATTGAACGGTGTTGCTGTCGGGTCTAATTGAGCAGTTCCGGATATAATTAAATTCTTATTAATAGTAGCGTTAGCGGCTAACGTTTTTGTTCCTGAATTAGAAAGTTCTAAATTGTCATAAGCAAAATTTCGAATAGTTTGATTTCCCGCTGCGTTATAATTTACCGTAGAAGTTCCAGATAATGTAATGCCTCCAGCGCCTCCTAAAAAAGCTCCAGTAATATTTAAAATTCCTGCGCCACTAAAAAGCACATAATTTCTATCGGCTGCTCCTGGCATTGTAATATTGCCTGTTACATTAACGGTACCAGTTGATACACTAATAAAACAATCTCTATTTGTGCTACCCCCGGCTGTCATAAAAACAGAGCCACAATTTAATATTCCTGTTCCAACAATTATTCGTTTCACATTATTATTAACTGTAGGAGCATTAATGGTAATAGTATTAGTAACGCTAAACGTAAAACCATTCAAGTCTAGTGTTGAATTATTAACGCCTGCATTAATAGTGAGGGATAAGCAATTATAATTAGCGTCTAAAGTAACTGTGCTCCCGTTTGAAATAATGACATCATCTCCTGCACCCGGAACAACTCCTCCTCCCCAAGTTGCTGTTGCCGACCAAGTGCCCGAAGTAGTATTAGTAATGACAGCGGCATTTAATGTCATCTTACCGATAAACATTATTATAAAAAGTAAGTAGGTTTTTCTATACATAAATATTAAAATAATAGTTTGTGAAATTTTGAGACAGAAGACAAATGAAGATAAATCTTACATCAGTAAGATAAATATATTAAAAAATTACTTATCAGTATGGTTTTTAACACTTTAAGTCAAAATAATGGACTGATTTTTGAGCGAAAACTAGCTCATAATGAGTGAAGTTTTGATTTCGCTCATATTAAAAAAACCTATTGTCAATTGAAACGACAATAGGTTGTAGAATTTAGTTTTTTTAAAAGAAATGTTACAATCCTTTCACGCAATCAATAAAAAATTTCACTTTATTTTTATCTAAATCAGGATACAAGCCATGACCTAAGTTTGCAATATAGCGTTGTTTTCCAAAAGCATTTACCATTTTACGTGCCGTTGCTTCAATGCTTTTTTCATCCGCATATAACATGCAAGGGTCGGCATTACCTTGTAATGTTTTTTCGTGACCAATAATAATTCGAGCGTCTTGAGGATTGATTGTCCAATCTAAACCAATGGTGTTACAATTTAACTTTGCCATGTCCGCTAATGCAAAGTGTGCATCTTTAGCAAATACGGTAACTGGAACTAAAGGTTCAATAGCATCACAAATTTTTGAAATGTATTTTAAAGAAAATTCTAAATATTGTTCATGTCCTAAAACGCCGGCCCAACTATCAAAAATTTGAATCATATCAGCCCCAGCTGCAACTTGTGCTTTCAAATAGGCAATCGTACTTTGTGTAATTTTTTCTAATAATTGATGAGCCAAAGCAGGTTCTTGATAGAAGAATTTTTTTGCTTGACTGAATGTTTTGCTTCCGCTACCTTCAACCATGTATGCCATCAATGTCCATGGAGCACCAGCAAAACCAATTAAGGGCACACGGTTATTCAAATCTTTTTTTACCAACTTAATAGCTTGTATCACATAATCTAAATCACCAGCATCTGCAATACGTAAATCGTCAATGTCTTTTTGCGACTTAATAGTTTTCTCAAAGTTTGGACCTTTAGCTTCAATCATTTGATAAGGTAATCCCATTGCTTCGGGAATTACTAAAATATCTGAAAAGATAATAGCAGCATCAACTCCTAAAATATCAACTGGTTGTATGGTTACTTCAGCCGCTAATTCTGGATTTTTGACAAACTCAATAAAGTTTTTTGCACGAGAGCGAGTAGCTTTGTATTCAGGTAAAATACGTCCTGCTTGGCGCATTAACCAAATAGGCACACGTTCAACATGTTCGCCTTTTGCTGCTCTAAGTATTAAATCGTTTTGATACATAATTAATTTAAAATTTCGTTAAGATTTGTTTTTATTCTTCCGCAAATATCATCCAATGGTAAGTCGTTGTCGTCTTCTCCAAATGGATCTTCAATTTCTTCGGCAATCAATTCAATACTTGCAAATACATATAATACAATAACCGCAATTGGAACAGTCGTGTAACCAAATTCGCTTCCAAAAAATATGGGTAATGACATGATATATAAAAATATCATCTTCTTTAAAAAGATATTATAGGAGTAAGGAATTGGTGTGTTTTTAATACGTTCGCAAGCGCCCACGTTATCAGTAAACGATTTTAACTCTTCATTTAAAACAATCAATTGATCTCCAGTTATGTCCTTAATTAAGTATAAGCTATTAATTTTAGCGTATAATGATTTTGCAATAAAATTAGGTTTGTGATTGGCATCAGCAAATTGTGATAAGTTGATATTGTCTGTTGGAGTAAACTCTTCTTGAATATATTTTCCTCTTAAGTGATTTTTAAATGCAAATACATAATTTGTAATTAAATGTTTTATCTCTTGTTTATCTTTTTCGTGAACTAAAATCACAGATAATTTTAATGCCAAATTTCTTGAATTATTGACGGTACTACCCCAAACTTTTCTTCCTTCCCACCAGCGGTCGTATGCCGAATTAGTTCTAAAAACTAACAACATCGATAATACAAAACCTAAAATGGAATGCATCACCGTTGGGTTTTTTGTTTCTAAATGAAAAAAGTGAGCTTCAGAAAAAACGATAATGGCAGCATAAATGCCTATACTTACAAGCGACCAAAATAGTCTTCTGAAAGTATCACTTTTGTGAAACTGTATAATTAATGTAAACCAGTCTTTTGGATTATAAGTTACCATAATTGCAGCGCAAAGTTAATAGGTTTCGGCAATTTAGCACTTTAAAATATGCCCAAATCTGGCAATAAATTGCTTATTTTTTAAATAGTTGAAATTATGTGTCTTTAGAGACTCTTCAAACATCTTGATTAAGGCATCGTTTAAAATGGTTTCTCCGCATATTTTTCCTTTTTTGAATATGACGGATGTTAACTCTCCAGAGGCATTTATTTCTAAATAAATATCTGCATAAAAACTCCCACAATTTTTGCAATTTAATTTTTTGATCTTTTGTTTTTGTTTGAGTTCAGTATATTCTACATAGTTCCAATTATTTTCAAAAGCTGTCCATTCAGCTTTTTCTTCGTTCGAAAAAGAATAGTAAGCTTGGTACAAATGCAACGTATCAGTTTGTCCGAAAGCTTTTTGTATATCAAGAACTAAGGAGCACGAAAACAGTATAAAAATCCAGAAATATTTCATAATTGAGCAAAGGTTAAACAAAATTATATATAAAAATTACCGTTTATATATTTTTCGACAAAATATAGTGCGTTTAACATTTATATAGTTTAGCTTAGATATTCAATATTTTACAATCAAAATATCACGAACTAAAACCACTGTATCAATGAAAAAAGTATTACAATTTTTATTTACGCTTACGGCTTTTGCATCTATCAATGCTCAAACCCACTATTGTGCTGATCATAAAGCACAACGTTTTAATAAGCAAATGGCCATGAATGCAGCTGTTGCAAAAACGGCCCAATCCACTATTGCACCTAAAGAAAATATGTATGATTTAAAATTTTATCATTTAAATATAAATGTTGAGCGCAACACTTTGTATGTAAGTGGTAATGTTAAAAGTATTGCTAAAGTTGTTACAACTTCTTTAGATTCGTTTGCTTTTGTGCTTCACGAAAATCATACGATCGATTCGGTATATGTAAACGGTGCTAAACGTAATTTTGTGCGAAGAGATAGTTTAGCCTTAGCAACTGCTGGAACTCCTATTGCACAAAATCAATTATTTACTGCTATCGTCTATTATAAAGGCACAGCGCCTACTGGTGGAGCAGCAGCTATCGGAGATGGTTATAATGTAGGAACATCTGGCTCTTGGGGAAATCAAGTTACTTGGAGTTTAAGTGAAAGTTTATGTGCTTACCACTGGTTTCCTTGTAAGCAAGATTTAAGAGATAAAATTGATTCTTCTTGGGTTTATGCAACTACAGATTCTACAAATATGGTAGGATCTAACGGTTTGTTAAAAAATGTAGTTACCGTTGGAAACAAAAAGCGTTACGAATGGAAATCAAAATATCCTATTGATTATTATTTAATTTCGGTATCAACAGCAAAATATAAACCATATATTTTATATGCTAAACCTCAATATTTAGTAAATGATTCCATCTATATTCAAAATTTTATTTATGACAACGCCATTAATAATACAGCTTGGGCAAGTCAAAAAACGGCTTTAAATCAAATAGTTCCAACTATCGAAATGCAATCTAAACTATTTGGTATGTATCCTTTTCATAAAGAAAAATACGGCCATTGTATGGCTCCCTTTGGTGGAGGTATGGAACATCAAACCATGACAAGTTTAGGCTTTTTTGATTTTGAATTAGATGCGCACGAGTTAGGTCACCAATGGTGGGGCGATAATGTAACTTGTGCCTCTTGGAAAGATATTTTTATTAACGAAGGGTGGGCTAGTTATTCTGAGTATTTATGTCACCAATATATGACAGGTACAGGAACAACGGCTACACAGAAAATGTTAGATGTACACACAAGCGTGATGTCGCAGCCAGGCGGAAGTTGTTATTTTACAAATGCTGATACCATGAATGCTACTAGAATATTTAGTTCAAGATTAACTTATGATAAAGGAAGTGCAGTTTGTCATTCGTTACGTTATGAAATTAATAATGACTCAGTGTTTTTTCCTGCCATCAGAGCTTTTCAAGCGACGTATGGTGGCAGTACTGCAACTGTTATAGAGTTTAAAAACTTTATGGAAGCACAAAGTGGATTGAATTTCACCCAGTTTTTTAACCAATGGTATTACGGACAAGGATATCCTACATTTTCTGTTTCATGGAATCAAGGTAGCGGTGTGTTTTATTTAAAATCTACACAAACTCAATCGTTTCCTTCTTCTGTTCCTTTATTTATGACTCATGTTGATTACAGAATTAGTAGAACAGCTAAGCCAGATACGATTGTAAGATTATATCATGGGCAAACCATCGAAAATTATAGTTTCCCATTAACTGGAACTGTAACAAGTATCGGCGTTGACCCAAATAACTGGATTTTAAATAAAGTAGGAACCAATACAAAGGATATTAATTTAAGTGCTACTGAATTAGGACAAGATATTGCTAGTGTTTTTGTAGGACCAAATCCAACATCCGATGTGTTAAACGTATACATGAATACTAACGATAAATCATCTGTTGAAATTTTTGATATTACTGGAAAGTTAATGTTGGCTCAGTCTTTTGATACGCATGTAGAATTTGATATTTCGAAATACGCCAACGGTATTTATACAGTTACAATCAAAAATAAACAAGGTGATGTGCTTAAAACAAGTAAAGTTGTTAAGAATTAATTCTGTTATCATTATTTAAAAAGCCTCAACAATTAATGTTGAGGCTTTTTTGTTTCAAAAGGGAACACGGATTAAATAGATCTGACAGATTTTCACGGATTTTTTTAATAATGGAAGTAGAACACTCGAAAAATAATCTGTGCAAATCAGTTTAATCAGTGTTATCCGCGTTCCAATTACAACTACTTCATTTTCCCTATCCAGTGTGGAAATTGTGCTAAGTGTTTAATATCTGGTTCTTTTTCAAATAACCCAAACACGGCGCTACCACTGCCACTCATGCAAGCATAGGTGGCACCGAGCTCATACAAATCATGTTTTGCTTTTTCTACAATAGGATATAAACTAAAAATAGATTTCTCAAAATCATTTACCAAATCCGTTTTCCATGTTGCAATTGGTTGCTGAATCACATCCAATAAAGATTTACTTGGCTGTTGAGGTTTTACTAAACTATATGCCTCTTTTGTATTACTGTGAACGTTAGGATAAATAATAGCAATATATAAATGACTTAAATTTAATTTGATGTCCGTAAATACATCGCCTTTTTGTGTAGCATATACTGGCGAATTTTTTATAAAGAAAGCGCAATCGCTTCCTAATTGTCGAGCAATATCAATACATTCTGTTTCTGTAAAATTTAATTGAAATTGGTCATTCAACAAATTAATAAAAAAAGCAGCGTCTGCACTTCCGCC
>ERZ724516.2590-NODE-2590-length-10157-cov-3.762819_pt1 | contig 10157 bp, 6 predicted proteins | sample MGYA00376049_ERZ724516 | MGnify/ENA primary metagenome ERZ724516 (study PRJEB28724, sample SAMN07190886) | activated sludge metagenome | isolation source: activated sludge of sewage treatment plant in Hong Hong | place: USA: Christiansburg, Virginia | collected... | reverse complement strand
AGGGCCACCGAAGAAAGCCTTCGCGTTGTAGGTGGGGTCCATCAGGTCTTTCACCGAACCCCAGCCCGGCGGACGCTGCTGCATCAAACCGAGGCTGTTGTTGTCCGACCCGACCGCCTCATGGGGGTAGCCCAGCGACTCAGGGACAGACGAGTTCGCGTAGCGCCGCAAGCTCGACTCCTGCAAGGCCGTCATCAAAGCAATCTGGATGCCTCGACTTCCGACCCCGGCAGTCTTCTGGCCCACACCAATGATGATCCCGGCGTTCACGAGTTGCTTGTGGTCAAGGTTGATCCGGCGACCGAAAGCGTCAGTAGCAGTCAGTGTCGCAGGAACGCCGCTGGGCTTGGTGCCGTTCGAGCCAGTCGAATCAACGACAGGCAGGGTTGAGCCGTCCGCAGAGACCGAGCTACCCGAGACAGGCTTCGCGCCGTAGCGGACCCCCTTGGACGCCAAGAAAGCGACCGGGTCTACCGGGTTGGAGTCAATGTGAATCTCCATGTGCATGTGCGGCCCTGTCGAATACCCCGAGGAACCCACGGCACCAATGACCTGCCCCACGGTGACGGTGTCGCCTGGGCGCACCCTGAAGGAACTGGCCGAAGGCATGTGGCTGTACTGGGTTTCCACTCCGCCGCCGTGAGCCAAGATGATCGTCCAGCCGAACGCGCCCATGAACTCCGCAACCCGAACAGTGCCCGATGCTGCGGCGTGAACCGGAGTGCCCATCGGGACGCCAATGTCAGCGCCCGTGTGGAAGCTCGCCTGATGCGTAATCGGGTGGATACGTGGCCCGAACGGAGAGGTCAGCGACCCCTCAGCCGGCGAAGACCATCGACCCGTCGAATAGTCCGCCAACCCAGCGGCAGCCGACCCGGCACAGTCCTCACGGACCTCACGCCCCAGCACCCACGTCCGAGCTAAGCCGAACACATGGGAGGCACGCTCAGGTCCGCCAGCCAGCCCCGCGTCATCAATCACGCCAGTCCAGTCGGCACGAACTTGGGTGGAGTCCAAGACTTTCGAGGTGTCCCGGCCATCAACCTGTCGAGCAACACTGCCGTCCTGGTACTCCTGAATGGTCGAGCCAGCATCGAGTTGAAGGTTCTTCTTCCCGGTTCGAGTGACCGAGATTTGCTTGTCGAGTTGCTTGACCAGCCACCGAGACGCCGTGGTGCGGTTCTCGGCGAGACTCACATCGTCCTTGTCACCGACCGCCTTGTACTTCGTGTCCGCCGAACCGATGCCCTTAGGCGTGGAGGCGTTCGCGCCAGCCGGAATGCCGTCATTAGCGCCCATGCCGTCAAAGGTGGCGACCGCCGAATAGAACGGGTGGTCGGTGGTGTCAGAAACCAGCCCGCCACGGTCACGGTCGAACGTCTTCCAGCCCAGTTCGCGGGTGCCCATGATCCAGTCGATGGTGTGAGCTTTCGGCAGCGGGCAATCCCCGAGTCCTTGCTTGTAGGCATTCTGCATGTTCGTGACCCGCTGAACGGTGCAAGCGAAGTTCTTGTACTCGTTCATGTCGCCGGTCCACACCACGGGGTACCCGGTCGCGTGGAGCCGGTTGACCAGTTGAGAACCCAACGCCCGGTCCTTGTCGCGGTAACGCTGCGACTCCCCGTACACGTTCGCGGGGTGGTGCACGTTGTAGATCCAGACCTTGTTGCCTGAAGGCAGGTGAGACAACAGCACGAAAGGCACAGTCACCTTGCGGCCCTTGTAGTAGTAAATCTGGAACGTCTTGCGGGCATCAGCACGCCACGTATCGGTACGCCACGCGATCGGGTTCTGGGTGTGGTTGGGGTCGTAGAACTCCCACATCCCCGCCGAAATCTTCTTGAACTCTGCCCGCTGCTCGGGCTGCATCTCTTGGAACCCAGCCACCGAAACGTTGCGGGTGTTCAGGATTTGGTACGCCAACCGGGTGCGCTCAACACCGCTCGCCATGTTCTCGTTGTCAGGGTTGGGTTTGTCGGTGTGGGAAGCCCCAAGCACGTTGAAGGTGGAGACCCGGAACTGCCCTGGGTTCACTGGACCTGTAGCAGTCACTGACCCGAGGTCACCGGAGTCGGCGGAACAGGCAGCCAGGTTCGACGGGTCGCCCACTTTGCCGTCACCGTCAAGGTCGGCGTGGCACAGGTCGATGCCGTAAGGGCCAGTACCGCCCGGATACGTCGACGACGTCTTCTCGATAGCCCCCATCAGCGCCCACGACACGTTCGTGTTGTCGGTCACCGACTGGGCCTGGTTCACAGACGCCGAGGTGAGGCCAGAACGCTGGGCGGCTTCGCCTCCGTCAGCTTGCTGCTGATTCTGTGTCCCCGACACTGCGCTAATGATCGAGGTGAACATCACCGAGAGGACCACGACGGTTGCGATCACCATGCTGAGGGACACCAACATGCCCGCCCCGACCGCGCGACGTACATGCTTGTTCTTGGCGGCACGTCCGGCCAAAGCACCCATCGCGGTGACGTCGCCACCGAGGGCACGCCCACCCAGTTGGGCTGTCTCGACGGTGCGACCGACCTTGCCGACAACACCGTCACGACCAGCGAACTTGCCGACCCCGGCGGTCTTATCTAAGGCCGACTGGGCCGCATTGGTTGCCTTCCCCAGTTTCGAGGTGGGGGCAGCATGAGAACCGCGTGCCGGGCGGGGAGTAGTGGACCGTCCGGTCCGGGGCTGCTCACTACCTTGCGGCCCAGTCGGAGACTGTGGGGGAGTCCTGCCTGCCACTCGACGCCCAGGGGTCCGGGCGCGCGGAGATGATCCACCAACGGGTGGCTGGGGGACAGAGGGCGGCGGTGACTGCGGTGGCAAAGACATGACACTTGTAGTGATGCAGTGACAGGGCCGGTTCCATCCCCATCACCGCATCACAGGTGGTTCACTCGTCCTTGGCGTAGGAGCGACCCAAGACCCGACGGAACGCCTCCATGCGACCACCAGGCATGTCTTTCCAGCAGTCCGAGAACGACATCGAGCCCGGCTTGTAGTCCTTGATCTTTCCGCCACGGCGAGCCAACTCGTCGGCGTACATCGAGCCGTGCTCCGAATACAGGCCAGAGGATTTGTCGGCCCAGAAGAAACCGTTCACGATCGCCCGGTCACCTGGACCTTCGGCTGGCTGAATGTCAGTAGCCATAAACATGCACCCACGAGGACTGCCAGTGCGGTCAAAGTCGGGGCCATCAATCAGGTAAGCCGCCGAGATCGCCGAAGGTGGTTCCCGGTCAGGGTCGGCGACAGGAAGGTCGCGTTCCATCTGGTCAAGTCCCGTCTTCTCCACGGCAGGCACATGCTCGGACGCGACCCGCCGGAACGAGTCAGCTAAGGCTTGCTGACCGCCGTAGCCAGCCGACACCCCGATCACATGCTTGGGGTCAAAGAGGTAGCCGTTGGTGCGGCCGCCTTTCGGCAAGTACGCGACACTGCCGTTGGGGGCTCGTCGAACCGTCACCTCGCGCGCCTCCACGTCGCCAGCTTTCGTACACACCAAGAGGGTGGCCTTCCCGCTCTGGTCAGCAAGGTCCTCCAACGTGGCGTCGATGTCGCGTCCGCCGTTCATCTCACGCAGAAGCTCCGCAGCGGTAGTGTTGTAGGCCCGCAACTCCGGGCTGCCACCAAAGACGATGGCCCTGCGGGTGATGCCTGGGTTGTCGCTCGGCAACTCGATGATGGTCGTCTCCGAGACGCTGTATTCGCCACGTCGGCGGCCCTCAACAAGCGGGTCAGTGACCAGCGGCGACAACGGGGCGTCATCGTCAGGGGCAGGAGCGGGCGGGTCCATCGTCATCGTCTGACGAGGCGCGGGAGCGAACGGGCTGTCGAACTGCTCCGGCTCATCCCTGTGCTTGTTTGTCCAGGTTCCAACAGCGGAACGCGGGTGCTTCGATTCGTCGTAGTTAGCCATGCACTCTAGGAGTGCGGGGGGTCACTCGCTCAGGTTTGAGACCATCCATGTGCCGTCGACACGGCTCACCGTGCCCAGCAACGCGTCGGCGTTACCTGGCGACCAGTAGCTGCCAGCCTCACGGATTGACCTGTCCACGCTCACCACGATCAGCACCTCGTCGGCGTTCGCACGCTTTGCTTTGCCCTGGTTGGTGGGGTCATACCCGGCACCAACAATCCGGCCACGGGTTTGGGTCTTCTTCTCGACAAAGTCCTTCCACTCCGGGGACTTGTCAGCATCGGCGAACGCCTCCTGGTACGACGTCAGCAAGCCGGGTGTCGCTAAACCCTTAGCCTTCTTGATCCACTCGTTCGGACCGGACTCTTTGTAGGAGTGGGTCGAATAGACCACCACGAACTTCTTCGCCACCGCACACGCATCATTCACGTCCGTGACACTCGGGCCACCAGCAGGCGGGTCAGCGGGGTCATAAGTCTCAGACGAGCATTCGCCTTCCACCGTCGCGCCCGGACTAGCCGAATCAGTGGGGTCCACCTTCACGGTGATCGGGTCACTGGGGGAGCCAACAGGAGAGGCGCTGGCCGAGGGGCTCGGGTCTGGCGCAGCGGCCTGCGTGGAGTCACCCCAACCCAAAAACCACCGGCCCAGGAGAGCCACCGCCAAGGCGGCAACTACAACCAGACCGATGGTCTTGATGAGGTTTTTGCGGTCCTGATCCATCAAAGTTCTTTCTAATCAACTAGGGCCAAGGCGTTGGGCGGGGGCACCCCTGAGAAAATGCCCCCGCCCGCCTTTGTAGGCCAGCTACCGCAACAGCGGACCTACTGGTTCTGTAGCTTTCGGCGGCGTGTCACCGCAACGCCTGCCGCTACAAACCCGCCGACTACAGCCAACAGGCCCGCGAGGAACGCTGACGCTGTGTCGGCGAGCATCGGGACACCCGAGTCGATCACCGGGGGCTGCTTCACAACGACGTCAGCGGAGTCGCACTGGTCGTTGTCGCCAGCCAAGTCGGTGTTGACCTGGCAGTTCTCCGAAGGCACCCACGGGTCATCGGGGCTGTCCACATGAGCGACATTCTCGACACCCTTAGCCAGAGCCTCAGAGGTGTGCTTGGTGGAGAACACCAGAGTTGCCTCGTCGCCCTTCACCATGCGTCCCACGTTCCACATACCAGACTCGCTGTCGAAGGTGCCCATCGTTGGGGCGGTGACCACCTTGGTGGAACCTTCGATCGCCGAGTCAGGAACGAAGTCAGCAACCACCACGTCGCGGGCGCGGCCCGGACCAAGGTTGGTGACCTTCACCGTCCAGGTGACAACGCCGTCCTTGCCAGCCTTACCGGACTTGTCGATCCGCAGATCGGGTCCAGCAATGGGGGTCGAGATCGGGTCACACTGGTCGGTGTCAGTGTTCAACGTGGTGTTGTCCTGGCAGTCCTCCGGGTCCCCGGTAGCGGGGTCGTCAGGGCTGTCCACGATGGCAACGTTCACCAGCGGACCCTTGGCGTCATCAGCAACAGTGCCGGTGACGGTGACGTGAGCCGTAGCGCCCGCCGCCAAGGTGCCAACATTCCAGGTCAGACCGCTAGCCGTTCCAGCACTAGGTGCGGAGAACGCGGCGTCAGGAACCTCAGACGGTGCGGTGTCAGTGACAACCACATTGTCGGCGTCCACGACACCCTGGTTGGCGATATCAACCTGCCAGGTGATGGTGTCACCACCAGTGACCGAAGCCGTACCAACACGGGTCTTGACGATCCGCAGGTCAGGCTTGCTCAAAGGCACCCGCACTAGGTCGCACTGGTCGCTGTCGCCAGCAAGGTCAGTGTTGTCCTGGCACGCGCTCGGGCTGCCGGTGTAGGGGTCCTCGGTCGAGGTCACGGTCGCGGTGTTCACGATCGAACCGGTCGCACCAGCGGCCACGTTCCCAGTCACAGTCACGGTTGCGATCTGACCGGAAGGGAGAGTGCCGATGTTCCACGAGGTTCCCGAGGTGGTGCCCAAGCTGGGGTTACTCAACGCAACACCAGTCAAGGAAGCCGGAGCCAGGTCGTCAGCCACAGTGTTCGTAGCGTCAGCCTCGCCCATGTTCTGGACAGAGACAGTGAAGCTCACAGCCTGACCAGGCTTCACCGGACCAGCACCGTTGTTGACCTTCAAGATGCGAAGGTCGGGCGGGTCCACCACGATCGGGATGTCCACCACGTCGCACTGGTCAGTGTCGCCAGCGAGATCGGTGTTGTCCTGACACGCGGTAGGAGTCCCCGAGTAGGGGTCCTCAGTCGAGGTGATCGTCGCCGTGTTCGTCAACGTCCCGGTCATGTCAGATGCGACGGTGCCCGTCACAGTGACAGTCTCGGTGGTGTTGGCGGCAAGGTTGCCAATCGTCCAGTCGGACCCAGAAACAGTTCCAGCCGAAGGCGAGGACAACGACACGTTGTTCAAACCAGCCGGGGCCAGTTCGCTCGCAACCACGTTAGTCGCCGCACCGGGGCCATTGTTCCTTGCGCTGATCCGGTAGGTCACCGTGTCGCCACGCTTCACCGGACCCGTACCGACACGCTCCTTCAAGATCCGAAGATCGGGGAGCGGTGCAGCATCGACCGTAAGCGGCACGAAGTCGCCGTTGTCGGTGTCACTCGCCAGATCGGTGTTGTTCTGAGTGCCGCCCACAGTCGAGTCACCCGTGTAGGGGTCTTCAACAGCGGTGACGGTAGCCAGGTTGTTGATGATGCCCGAGGCGTCAGCCGCAAGAGTTCCGTGAACCATGATGGTTGCGGATTGCCCAGCATTGAGCGAACCCACATTCCAGGTCAGGCCAGACACGGTGCCCTTGGAGGCGGTCGCCAACGAGTTGACGGTGACACCAGGCTGCTCGATGTCCTTGACGACAACCCCGGTCGCGGTTGCCGTGCCGGTGTTGGCAATCGTGATCCGCCAGTCGACCGCATCGCCGGGCATGAATGGCCCAGTCGAAACGAGTTCCTTGACGATCTTCACGTCAGCATCCAGCGCAGGGATGGTGACCAAGGTGGACAGGTTGATCGGAACATAAGTCCAGTCCTCGATCACACGAGTGTTGCCCCAGCCGAACATGCCGTCATTGCTGGTCGTACCAGGCGAGGCGGGGAGCCCGTGGACGCCGCCGGTTGAGTCAACCCCAGTGGTCCCATCGAGAACAGCAGGAGCCGGGTGGTGGCTGGTGTTTACGACAAGCCCAGTGTCATTCCAGTACAGGGTGGACCGACCGGCTGCCGGACCATTGAGGCGCTGCACCTCGATGCTCCCACGCAACTCCACGTCCTGGTTCAAGAAGTGGATTTCACCGGTCCGATCGACCTGGACCCACGCCTTGACGTCTCGGGTGACCGGGACGTTGCAGCCGCCCGCATCCTTGCCGTCCCAGGCCACACTGCCGGTCACGCCGTCGTACATGTCAGACAAGGTGACGTCGCCAGCCGAGGGAGCGCCCGAGTTGTCGGTGTCCACAACGACCTTGACAACACCCGTGTAGTCGGTGATGTCGTAGGTGAATGTGCCAGCATCCGACGTGGTGCCGCTGCGCGCGAACGAGAAGTTCGACACCGCAGGCATGATCGGCGCACCCGAGTTATTCAACGGGCGAGTCGTGCCATCAGGCCACGTAGCTGTGGTCGGCATCGATGCATCGGGAGTGTCGAAGAAAATCTTGTACGACGGGTTGCCGGGGCCGCCCACATGGTCGGCGTCAGCGAGATCAACCGACATGTACTGCGGCAGCCCGGTGGAGTCGTTGATGAGACCCAGGCGGTTGCTGTACAGGCGTGAATAGACGCCGTTGTAGTCGGTGTAGGTGCCCTTGTAGAGCCAGCCCGCGTCATCGAGGTAATAGAGTTCGATGTCTTTGGCGTTGCTGGCGAGGTCAGCCGCCGAACCGTCGCCTTGCGAGATCGCGCCTGTGTAGTAGTCGTCGATCCACACGCGACCGGGGATGTTCGTGGTGCCGGTGCGGACGTTCAGGTCCCATTTCAAGTGCTGAACCTGCTGGTCGTTCGAGGATGGCGCAGGGTCGCCCACGGGGTTGAACGAGATCACGTCGGCGTCGATCCTCGCCTGCCACACGCCAGCGTTCGCCGCAGTGGCAGTGCCAGTCAGGGTGCAGGTACGGCCAACGTTGTGGCTCGCCAGGATCGAACACGTTCCGACGACCGCACCCGAGGCGTCGGTCAGGGTCAGGGTGTAGTTGGCGTTGGGGTGACCCGTGGTGTCGTCAACAAGCCTGACAACCCAGTTCACATTCTCGCCAGCGGCGACATACATCGAGAACTGTTCGTCGTTGACGGCATTCATTACGGTCGTACTGGACTCGGCGTGCGCCGGAGCGAGGAACGCCCCCGTCGACAACGCCAGCATTGGAGCGGCCATAACCCCGGCGATAGCTGCATGAGCAAGCCTTCGACCGAGCCAGCCTTTGCGGTGGCTAAACATTGATGTCCCTTCTTGGAGGAAGCCGGAGTGCTCCCTCACTACTTAGTGATGCAGTGACAAACCACCGGGCCGTCCCCGTTGCGGAAAACTTCTTTCCACAGGTCCGAGAACGACCCGGTGATTGGTTATTGGTCAGCTAGTGAGCATCCAGGCGGGAGCCTGGGGGCACGGCTTGGTTTCGGACGGGCCAGAGGACCGACCAGTGGCCCAACCCACGTAGGACGAGGGGTTGTCCACCGTGACCGAGCGGACTCCGAGGTGCCTAAACACAGCCCAGTCAGTTGCGTTGTCGGTCAGACGCCCACCCAGGCCGATGCCCTTACCTGCGAGGTAATCGCGGGTGGCGGGGGTCATGTCGATTGCACACATGCTGAATGCGTTCGTGTTGGGGGCCGCAGCGGCCTTCGCGGACACCGAGACGCCGTGGTCCACAACGGCGACCGTGAAGAACTCGGGTCGCACCGACTCCACGTAATCCAACGCGCTCGTGTTGTAGGACAGGAACCGAACCCGGCTGTTCATGCTGGTCGCGTCAACCTCAGCGATCACCTGATCCAGCAGGGCCGGGGTCCAGGTCTTGCCGCCGTTCTTGATCTCCACCAGCAGGTTCGCGCCCGAGGCGTGTGCCCAGTTCAGGAACGTGGTGAAGGACGGAATCCGCTCGTGACCCTTTTGGCCGAAGCAGTGGTTGGTGATCTCGTCGAAGGTGCGGTACTTGACATAGCCGGTGCAAGTCGTGGTTCGACCCAGAGTCGAGTCGTGCATGATGACCAGCTTGCTGTCCGAGGTCGCCATCACATCCAACTCAATCGCGGTCGCGCCATGCGACATGGCGTATTGAGCCGATTCGAGAGTGTTCTCGGTGATGGAGCCGCTCAGTCGGAAGCCACGGTGGGCAGTGACTTGGTAGTCGCCGTAACCTGACGCAACAGCCGGGACAAGAGTGTTGGGATACGCGCCAGCCGGCGTGGCTGAACTAGAGACCGCACCGAGCAGTGCAACGGCGGCGATGGTGGCCCGAGTGACCCGGCCAATCTGGTTGAGTTGAAGCTTCATGGGGTGTTTCCTTGCTCTCCGTGAGCACCCCTTCGGCGCTCTCCTTACTGGCTACGGAGTGCGGCGAAAGTCGAGTTCGTCCCCAAAAGGCCATTTGTCGACAAATCTTTTTAGAGCTTTTTGTGCGGACAGGTGCCCGTTTGGGCCGAAACAGAGCCTCTTAGCGTGCGCGGAGACGGTCCTTTTTGGCTCCCGTGCGACGCCGATCAGGGGGCTGCGGCACCCCGATACGCCACTCCACCCGAGGGTTCACATCAAGTGGGTAGTACCGCTCGCGGCGTCGTTCGAGCCGCACGATGTACAGGGTGCTCGGGATCAGGGCACCTTTAGTCAGGTTGTGCCAAGCGCACAGCATCTGCCCGTTGCCCAAGGTTGTTGAGCCGCCACGAGACCACGGATAGATGTGGTCGGCGTGCTCGGCGGGACCGCGACAGCGTCCCCACAGCCAACTCTTGTGTTCGCACCGGCCACCACACAGCTTGGAAAGTTGACGGCGTTGCGCGGAGTTGAACATCCGTTGGGTGTCGCGCGCCCGACCGCCGATCACGTTGCTCAACGTCACGCCCGCAACGATCAGGCCAAAGAATCCCAGGCACAGCCACAACACAGTGGGGGAGAAGTCGTATATGGCTCCCAGCGCCCCGAAGACCACAGCAATTCCGGCACCGATCGCGCCCACGCCCAAACCTGTCCCGCCGCTCGAAGCCAAG
>ERZ724516.2588-NODE-2588-length-10163-cov-3.126138_pt1 | contig 10163 bp, 8 predicted proteins | sample MGYA00376049_ERZ724516 | MGnify/ENA primary metagenome ERZ724516 (study PRJEB28724, sample SAMN07190886) | activated sludge metagenome | isolation source: activated sludge of sewage treatment plant in Hong Hong | place: USA: Christiansburg, Virginia | collected... | reverse complement strand
AGCAGCCAGGCCAGCGGGCAGAGCACGCCGCCAATGAAGACGACGTAGGCGACGAGCACGGGCTGCAGGTGGGCGAACATCCAGTCGACGCTGATGCCGGCCAGCCCGATGCCGGCCAGTGCGGCGGCGATCAGGAAATTGCGGGCGACGATGTTGAGGTAGTTGCCGGCGACCTTGGCGCCCGAGGCGTAACCGAGCGCCAGCGCGAGCAGGAAGAAGCCGATGGTCGGCGCCGTGACGACGATGGAACTGCCGATGTGCGGCACCAGCCGGCGCAGTGCGATGACTTCGGCGCCAAGCGAGCAGAAGCCTTCGATGAAGACGATGGCGTAGATCAGGAAACGGGACATCCAGCGATTATCGCCTGCGGCGGCTGGATTTACGCGGTCGGCGGCAGGCGGGTGACGAGTAGTTGGTCGATGCGGTTGCGATCGACGTCGATGACCTCGAACTTGAGGCCGCCGTGCACCACGCTGTCGGTGCGTTTGGGCAGCTTGCGCAGCATGACCATCATGAAGCCAGCGACCGTTTCGTACTGGCTGTCATCCGGGAAGGGCGGCAGGTCGAGTTCGGTCTCGACATCGCCAATCGGCGTCAGGCCGTCGATCAGCCACGAGTCGGCGTCGCGGCGGACGATCTGGGCTTCGTCGCTGTCGATCAGCGGGTCGCCGACCAGCGTGCTGGTCAGGTCGTTGAGGGTGATGAGGCCGACGATCAGGGCGTATTCGTTGATGATCAGCGCGAAATCCTCGCGGCCGGCGCGAAAGTGGCCGAGGATTTCGGAGAGCGTCAGCGTGTCGGGCAGGATCAGGGCCGGATTGAGCAGCGGTGCGTCGAGGGCCAGCGGCTGGCCGGCGATGATGCGGCTGAGCAGGTCCTTGGCGTCGACGTAGCCGAGCGGCTGGTCAATCTCGTCGCGGCAGACCGGGTATTTCGAGTGCGGATGCGTCGACAGCTTGGCGCGCAGGCTGGCCTCCTCCTCGTCGACATCGAGCCAGACGATGCTGTCGCGTGGCGTCATCGATGACGGCGCCGTCCGCGTATCGAGTTCGAGCACGTTCTCGATCATCTGCTGTTCCTGCTCGGCGACCACGCCGGCATCGGCGCCGGCTTGGGCGAGGGCGACGATGTCCTCGGCGGTGACGTCGTCCGGGCGCTTCTGGGGCAGGCCGAGCGCCGACAGGATGCGGCTGGCGATGCCGTTGAAAGCCCAGATCAGCGGCGACAGCAGACGAATGCACAGGGTCATCGGCCCGGCGATGCGCAACGCGATGCGCTCGGGGGCGACGATGGCAATGCGCTTTGGCACAAGGTCGGCGAAGAGAATGAAAACCGAAGTGACGAGCAGGAAGGAAAATATCGTGGCCAGCGTGCCGGCGATCTCGGGGCTGGCGAAATGCGGGGCGAGCAGGGTGGTGAAGTAGGGTGCGTAGGCCCCTTCGCCGAGAATGCCGGCGAGGATGGCCACGGCGTTAAGGCCAATCTGGATGGTCGTGAAGAAATGGCCGGGTTGCGACTGCAGCGACAAGGCTTGCCTGGCCCGTGCATCGCCGTTGCCGGCCAGTTGTTCGAGCTTGAGCCGGCGGGCGGCGGCCAGTGCGATTTCGGAAGTGGCGAAAAAGGCACTGGCGGCGATCAGCAGCAGAATGATCAGGGTGCTCTCGAACATGCGTTGCCTCGGGTTATCCGGTCAGGAGATTATCCCCTTTGCTGCTCAGCGGCGGTGCAACTTCTGCCACATGCTGATGCTGAAAACACCCAGCCCGAGCCATATCAGCCCGAAACTGACCAGGCGCTCGATCTGCAATGGTTCGCCGAAAATCCAGATGGCGGTGACGAACTGCATGGTCGGGTTGATGTACATGAGCATGCCGACGGTGGCCAGATCGAGGCGCTGGGTGGCGGCAGCGAAGGCCATGAGCGGCAGGGCGGTCATGATGCCTGAGCCGATCAGCAAGGCTGCGGTCCACCCCGAAAAAAGGCTGAAAACCATATGTCCGTGCGTCGCTTGCCAGGCTGCGTAAATCAGGCAGATGGGTAGCATGGCGAGTGTTTCCAGCCACAAGCCCGAGATGGCATCGACCGGCACCTGTTTGCGCAACAGGCCGTAGCTGCCGAAGGTGCCGGCGAGAAACAGCGAAATCCACGGTACGGTGCCGAGGGCAAGCAGTTCGTTGGCGACGGCGACGCCGGCCAGTGCGATGGCCAGCCATTCCTTGCGATTGAGTTTCTCTTTCAGGACGAGCAGGCCAAGCAGCACGTTGACCATGGGTGTCAGGAAGTAGCCGAGGCTGGCCGCGACGAGCTGGTGCTGGTCGAGCGCCCAGAGGAAGCCGAGCCAGTTGCTGCCGAGGAGCAGCGCGGCGATGCTCAGGCGGACGAGGTGACGCGGTGTGCCGAACATGGCAGTGACCTTGTCCCAGCGCCCGCGCAGCGTCAGCAACAGGGTAACGAAGACGAAGGCCCAGGCGGTCCGGTTGGACAGGATGTCCATCGGTGAGATCTCGGCCAGTTGGCGGAAGTAGATCGGAAAGCAGCCCCAGATGACGTAGGCGAGCAGGCCGAAGCCGATACCGGCCAGTTGCGGTTTGGGTTGCACCAACTTAATCGCGCAGCAGTTGTAGCGCCGGCGAACGGTAGTCGCGGCGGAAGAGGACGACCAGCACGACGATGGCGAAGGCGCCGAGGATGGCCGGGTTGAGCAGCCAGCCGGAGGCGGCGAGGCCGAAGTAGTAGGCCCGGATGCCGCGATTGAAGTCGTCGCCGGCCAGGTTGTTGGCCCCGGCGACGCGCTTGGCGTAGGTGTCGATGCCCGGTTCGCCCGTCTTGCCGAGCGGTGCGGCACCGACGAGGATGGAGAGCAGGTTGAACTGGCGCAGCGACCAGGTAGATTTGAAATAGGCGAAGACAAATGAAGCGAGCAGCAACATGAGCTTGATTTCAAGCAGTTCGCGGTTGCCGGCGCCGCCAAAGGGCAGTTCGGTCGTGAAGCTGAGCAGCTTGTCGGAGGCGCCGAGCGCCGCGACAAGGCCGGCGATGATGTAGATCGTCGTGTTGGCGTAAAAGGAAACGCTGGTCATCAGGTTGCCGATCAGTGCTGCGTCAGTGATGCGGACATCGCGATCAAGCATGCGGTAGGCCCATTGCAGCCGGTAGCCGTGGCCGGTGCGGATCAGGCCGCTGGCACCCCACCGGCTGTGTTCGGAGTACCAGGCGTAGCCAGACCAACTGGCAAAGAAAATGCCTAGGGAAATCCAGTCAATGGCGGAAAGATGAGGCAGGGCATGCATCGACGCATATTGCCATAGGCAAGGGGCTTGCGGCACCGTGAAATCCGTCCTTGGTGACATGAGCCTCATTGAATTATTCTGAAAGCCATCGTCGGGGAAGTTGCCCGATTCCTGATGTTTCTGCGGCCGCGAAGGATATTGAAGGCATTTCAACGATGAACAGAATGCATCCGCTCACCCTGCGTTTCCATGATCCGGAAACCGAGCGTGCCTTTCTTCGGCAGCTATTGCCGCGCCTGCGCCTGCAAGGTCGGGCGGCCATCATCGTTGGTGTTTTTGTGTACTTTGTCTATGGTGCGCTGGATCACCTTTTTGTCCCGCCCGAGCAACTTGGGCTGGTCTGGATCATCCGGATGTGTGCGCTGGCCGTGCCGATGGTGGTTTTGGCACTCTCCTTTACTCACTGGTTCGAGAAAGCCAATCAGTTTCTGCTCGCGCTGGTCGGCCTGTCGGCGGCACTCGGCCTGATCGCGATGCTCTGGCATCTGCCCGTTGAAAGCAGCACCTACTACTATCCGGGGCTCATGTTGGCCACGTTTTACACCTACAACCTGCTTGGCGCCCGTTTTGTCCAGGCACTCGGCATCAATGTTTTCGTATTACTACTCTACAACCTGCTGTTCGGGTTCGTCGGTGCCTATCCGAACCCGATGCTGCTCAGCCAGAACTTCTTCATGATTTCGGCCAACCTGATTGGTGGTGCTGCCGGTTACCTGGCCGAGTACCAGGGGCGCCGGCTTTTCCTGCGCGAATTGCAACTCGAAGACGAACGGCAGCTTCACCTTGAGCGCTCGCTGCATGACCGGCTGACCGGCCTGCCCAATCGCGATCTGCTCAACGATCGCCTCAATCAGGCGCTGGCACTGGCCCGGCGGGATTCCGAGCGGCATGCCGGATTTTTTGTCGATCTCGACGGATTCAAGAACGTGAACGATGAACTCGGGCACGAAGTCGGCGATGCCGTGCTGCGTGAAATCGCCCGGCGTCTTGTCTCGACAATGAGGGAAACCGACACCATTTCGCGCCTCGGTGGCGACGAATTCGTCCTGCTTGTTCAGGATATCGGCTCCTGTGACGCTGCGGCCCATCTGGCTGACAAACTGATCTGGATCATCGAGCAGCCTATTTCCGGCTACGCTGATGCTCCACCCATCAGTGCCAGCATCGGCATTTGTCTCTTCCCGCAGATGGGTCTGGAAAACACGCCCGAAGCGATCATCCGCTGCGCCGACCTTGCCATGTACCGCGCCAAGGCAGCAGGCAAACGGCGCTACGAGCTGTCCCAGTAAAACCGAAATTCCTGTATTCTGCCTGCCTTTAAAAATGGCGGGGAGCCGACATGGGACAGGCAAAAAATCGGGGTTCACAGGCAGAGCGCATTGCCCAGGCACAAGCCAAAATCGAGGAAACGCGCCCGGAAAAACTGGTCTGCAACGGCTGCGGTAGCGACGTGACGACCATTAACCCGGTCAGCACGCGCGGCCTGCGCGGCATCGATGCAATCTGGGTTGGTCAGTGCGAATGCGGACAGACCACCTTCGCCGCCTCCGGTGAGCCGAAAGCCGTGGACGCCTTCTTCTTTGCGCTTAGCGAAAACAGCGAACTGACACTCGGCCGCCAGAACAGAGACGGCGCCGAGCACGAGACCGCCTGATTCAGCTTTCGTTTTTGGCCGTTTTTTACGGTTGACCGTGGAAGGTGTGAAATGTCGCACCTGACCACGCTCACATCTTCTGGCAATAATCGGCCACGAGCCGCCGATCCGCTTGGTGGCGGTAACGGCAGATTAAGTCAGAAAGAAGCTTTAAGCGGGCCGAATTCGCCAGCTCAAGAACCGCTATTTTTATTGAGTTCTAACGCAAAAAGCCGAGGCTAAAAACCTGGGGTTGCAATTTCTCGGTCAAGGTTTGGTAAGCCATCTCGAATGGTCCCTGGTTGACTGGTGCAGTGTCACCGCTGGCGTTGCGGGCTTTCAGTGCATTGCGAATTTGATACCAGCCCACGTCAGGCCGATTGAGCTTGAATTGGTCACGCACGGTACGCACATCAATATGGGCAAAGTAGCTTTGCCACAAAATGCGGCCAGTATCCAGCACGGCCAACGCTTCGGCGGACAATGTTTTGTCGGCCAAATACTGCACCATGAAGTCGGATTCAAAGCGGTCCGGTGCACCCACTTCAGCTTCGGTAAATGGAATGAAGTGATTTACCAGCGACCACGTTTTGCCGTTCCATTCGAGATCGTTGGCGCTGGCCGTCAAGTTGCCGCGATTGAACAGTGTCCAGATCAGGCAGTCGGTCTTGAATTCGTCGGTCAGCGGCAAACCAGGCTGCAAAAATTGATCGCGGTCGTTGAGCCAAGTGGGACGCACGAGTTTTCGCACAGAAAAAACGACGACGGCTTGCAGCAGGTTGTCAGCGGTGATGAAAAAGCCACCCGCATGACCGATGCTGTGAACAGACGAGAAAACGGCGGTTTCTTGTTCGGCGTGCTGCACATCGTTGCTATCACACAGCATGTGCCCAATTGCCCCGTCTGCCCATTTGGTTCGACGCACACCAACGGTTTTGGTTGTTGGCGTTGTTGCATTGATTAACGGCAGCGCCTCCACTTGATTGGACTTTTGCCTACCGATCCAGTTCGTAAGTAACTGCGTGTTTGGCACGTTGCAATAAATTTTCTCGCCGATGGCAAGGGCATTTTTGTCCAACACGTCCACCGATATTTGGGTAATCGGTGTTTTTATCGCTGTAATTTGGTCTGTCTTCCAAATCAAAAACCCAATGGGAAATTTGCCGCTCAGTCCATCAAATGCCTGGTTGTGGATTACAAACCCACCAAGGTACTGAGCGTTCCATGCTTGCCTGAACTTTTCAAAGTTCGGCGCATTGATGTATTTCATGGTGCTGAACATGGCGACAATCGCGGTTGGCATTTCGATGCCAATGCGTGCCAGGAACTGTGCAAACAGTTCACGCGATGCGTAACCGTAGTCCGTCATGCGTTCGCCGACCCGTGTGGTGGCTACGCCTGTTTTGTTTTCTGTGCCTAACTTCACTTCGGTATTGCCGCGATTCGCTGCTTCTGCATACGGCGGATTGATCAGCACCAGTATTTTCTTGCCTCCGGCTAGGGCTTCCCGCAGGCCCGCTGGTAACTTATTGGTCAGGTTGTAATCAATCTTGCCGTCGTCGGTGATGTCGTCGTTCAAATAGTCATACTGAAAACGCTGCGCCGCCACGCAGGTCTTGGTGGCCTTCATCACGTCGATATCTGGCTGATCCAGTGTGGACATATAAACGTTGCGCGGGTTGCTGTGCTTTACTTCCAGATTCCCCACACCGCAGCACATGTCCCACACGATGTAGTCTTTCTGCCAGTTCCTGCCCAGCGTTTCCGTCAGCTTGTCGTAGGCTTTGTCCACTACGTGCAACGGCGTGTAATACGCGCCTTTGAAGCTGCGTTCGTCCAGCGGGATGAGGCTGTCGCGGCGCTCCAGCAGGTAATCGCGGTATTCCGATTTGGGCGGCTTGTGGTAGATCGCCCAGAACTGACGGTAGCCTTCTTTGTTGCCTAACTCGAAATTTTTGCCGCCCAGACTGAATACCGGCGCGCCGTTTTTGTGCAGCAGCTCTGCAGGCAGATTAGCGTGGGTGGACACGGTGCCATCGTGCATGATGTCGGCGAAAAAAAGCAGCGCATAGTCTTCTTCTGCCACGCCGACAATTTCCCGACCGACCATGGTTACCCATTTGTCGAATACCTGCTTCAAGTTGTCGGGTGTGATCTGCGTGCGGATGATGTCGCCGGATTTGATGGCGGTTTTGACAGTGCTGATGAACTCGTCTTCGTGTGTGGAAATTTTGAACGAGACAAAGTGCGTGCCGATGTGTGCCGAGATGGCGTCCAGTGCCTCCTGGGTGTACTGGCTGGCGGACTTGCCCCACTTGATGGTTTTCTTGCTCAGAAAAGGCAATACGTCGGCGCTTTTCATGAGCGCGGCTTTTTCGGTGTCGATCACCGCCAAGAATGGCGGCACTTTTTCGCCCTTGTTCAAGGCCACCTGCACGTAATGCAGCAATTGGGTGAACATGGCGTAGCTGGAGTGTTTGCCGGAGTCCTTGGCTTCGAACCAGATTTCATCGGTCTGAATGTCAATCAGGCCCTTGGTGTAACCCTTTAGTCCCAAGGCTTTGATGTAGGCGTCTTTTACATCCTCTTCGCTTCGGACAGATTGCAACTGAGCATATAGGGTCATTGATGATTACTACGTTGATGATGAATAGCCTATTTTCATACAGTTCGAGTCTGTTGGATAGAAAAAGGACTCAGGTCAACGACGGCCAATGCTGCGATTGCTGCCGCTTGTTTCAAAACTCGTACCGGCTGCATAGGGCGCTGGGTTGCCATCTGATCAACTCAGCCAGAGCTTCTTCCAGCCCTCGTGGCCGAGGCGCTCCATCGTTTCGATGTTGCGCTCGAAGATCGCTTCCGCTTCCGGGAAGGCGGCCACGGCGCGGTCGATGCTGCTTTCGCGGAGCAGGTGCAGGGTGGGGTAGGGCGAGCGGTTGGTGAAATTGGCGATATCGTCGGGCTCGCTACCGGCAAACTCGTATTGCGGGTGCAGGCTGGCGATCTGGAACACGCCTTCGTAGCCAAGGTTGCGGATCAGCGCATCCACTTCGCCAAGAAAAAAATGGAAGTCGAGAAAATCGGTCATCGCCAGCGGGTGAATGAGCAGGGTGGTGTCGAGTTGCGCCGGGTCGGTGTCGGCGAGCAGGGTCAGTTCGTGCGCCAACTCGGCCAATAGTTCGTCGGGCGAGCTGGCCGCGGTCAGGGCATAGCGGACCTGTTTCTTGACGAAGACGCTTTTGGCGAAAGGGCAGAGGTTGAGCCCGATCACGGCGCGCTCCAGCCAGAGTTGGGTGCGGGCAACGATTTCCTCGCCGGCAATGGCGTCGGGGTAAGGCTGGAGAAGCTCGGTCATGTTCGGGATGTTCTAGCGTTGAGACAGCACTGAGGCTGTCCGGATTTTTCAAAATTGGCCGTTTTTCCCGGTTGACCGTGGAAGTGAGGTCAGTTGCCGAAAAAAGTGGCGGAAATTCACTTGCTTACTTTTTCTGGGGTTGCACTGCAATTGGCTGCCCGCTGGGCGATTTTGTCTTGGGCGCAGGAGCTGGTTTCGGATGCTCGTGGTGACGGTGTGGATAGATGGGCACGGCGACTGGAACGTAAACAGGCACCCCGGCGGATGGGTAAGGTGGCTGCGGGCTGACCAGGGTACGACAGTCTGCCTCCATCACGGCGCGCTGGCTTGCTTCAAGCACCATTTGCTCCACATTGCGCAGGCATTCCTGAGCATTTCCGTACTGCTGGGCGGGGCGCTGCGCACTGTTGCGTGACTGCTGGCTGGCGGCACGTTGTTCGTCGCGCTGTGCTGCTTCGTCGGCACGTTGCGCGGCCTCGCGTTTTTCGACGTAATTGCGCATCCGCTCAACGTCCTGTTCGGCTGCCCGGCGAGAGGATTCGGAAACCGGTTCGTCCGGACGCGCGACAACGGTCCCGCTACCGGTTGGGCAGGGGACATTGCTGATCTCGGTCTTGCCGTTGGGCAGGCGGCACTTGTAGATTTCCGCACCGGCCGGGAGCGAAACCGAGATTAGCGTTGCGATGGCGACGAAAGTTCTCAACATGGTTTCATTATTGATCAAAACGGAAGTCATTGCCTACCGACGAGCCCTGTCGTGGGCTGCGCTGGGATGGCTTTGGAATGTCGCTATTTATTTGTATTTTTTGGTAAAAGTGTGGAGATAATTTCATTTCTTGGCTATCTTTGTAATTTGGTAAATAAGTTAAAACAAGTTTTTAAAAATGCATTTTGAATAATTGGGTGAGTCGGGCGACACGGTGATTTTGGACAGGGCGAACTCAGGCTGGCAAAAACGGGCAACTCTTGCCCTGTGCCTGTTGTTTTTCAGTGGCGCCCCCCTTGCCCAGTCAGACGTTGATCTGGCAGATTTACCGCTCGAGCAACTGATGCTCCGTGAGGCCGTTCCGGTCGCGCAGATGGCCCAGCAGATCAGCGATTCTCCGTCGGCTGTGAGCATCGTGACGGCAGCGGATATTCGCGCCTTTGGCTACCGGACGCTGGCCGACGTGATCAACAGCCTGCGCGGTCTCTACACGACTTACGATCGCCGCTATCAATACATGGGCGGTCGTGGCTTTGGCGCTTCGGATGACTACGCCGGCCGCATCATGCTGCTGGTCGACGGTTATGCCACGCAGGACAGCCTGTTCAACCAGGCTTACATCGACGAATCCGGCCTGCTCGACCTTGAACTGGTCGAACGCGTCGAGTATGTCCCGGGTACCGGTTCTGTTACCTACGGCAATAACGCGTTGCTGGGCATCATCAACGTGGTGACCAAAAAGGGGCGTGCTTTCAATGCTGCCCAGTTGTCCGCCGAGGTTTCCAGCCATCGCGGGCAGAAGCAGCGGGCTACCTATGGCAAACGTTTTGAGAATGGGGCGGACGTGTTGTTCTCCGCCTCGGCGCTTGATGTCCACGGACGTAACCTCTATTTCCCGGCCTACGATACGCCGACCACGAACAACGGTATCGCTGACAATCAGGATGGCGAGACCAACAAGCGGGTCTTCGGAAAATTTGCCTACGAGGGGCTGACCATCGAGGGTGCCTATGTCGACCGCAAGAAAATGCTGCCGACCAATCCCAGCAGCTCCACTGCATTTAACGCGCCCTTTTCGGTGCGCGATGAGAACGCTTTCCTCAACCTTTCTTACCAGACAACGCTGGGCTTGTGGCTGAAATCCCTGTCGCGCTTCTATTCCGGCCACTATGCCTACGA
>ERZ724516.2587-NODE-2587-length-10163-cov-3.811140_pt1 | contig 10163 bp, 8 predicted proteins | sample MGYA00376049_ERZ724516 | MGnify/ENA primary metagenome ERZ724516 (study PRJEB28724, sample SAMN07190886) | activated sludge metagenome | isolation source: activated sludge of sewage treatment plant in Hong Hong | place: USA: Christiansburg, Virginia | collected... | reverse complement strand
ACCCCTCGGTTCCGGCGACACTCGACGACATGCCCCCGCGCACCCCGACCCTTTGCGGTTAGAGCCCACCAATCTCCATGCCCCAGATCCTCGCGTCAACTGCGCTTCGCCTTCTGGTCTGCGTCTTGGTGAGCTTCGCACTGTGGCGCTTCATGGGGGCCATCGGGCTCGCCGTGTCCGCACCCCTCTTCGGCGTCCTGCTCGCCAAGCCCTTGTTCGAGCTGGCCGATGAATTTCGCAGCGCGGCCAAGACACTCGCGTTCGCCGAGATCCAGGGGCGAAACTTCGAACACCGGGGCTTCAAACTCGATATCGCCGAGGACGACCGCCATCACCGCTGGGTCAGCATCAAGGATGTGCGCAAGCTGATGCCATCGCTGCCCAGGCCCGCCGTCCTGCAAGCCCAGTTCCCTGACGGCGTGCAGGAGGACCCTGCGATCTCCGGGCACCGCATCCACGCCGATGCATTGCATCAATATCTCGCGAAGTCCAGCGAGGCCAACTCCCTCAAGTTCCGCAACTGGCTCGAGCGCGAGGTGGTGCTTCCCGGAGCCAAGGTGCGAGAACGTCTGGGCATCAAGGATCAGCCGCCGGCCGCGTCCGAGTAGTCGCCAGGAGCGTCCGCAAGTGCTGCGCTTGAACTCCGTGAACTCGAACGGCCCAGCACCTCCGGTCGCCGACCGGGCTGGAGCGATGCAGCGGGCCGAAACGGTCGGACCGGAAATGCACATCGAGTGCGAGCCACGCGGTCTTGCCAAACGCCGGGCGCTGCAGGCGCAACTGCACCGAGGAGCGCCCGGCGTGGTGCTGGCCACGCCGGGGCGGCAGAACCCGTCTTCGAAGGCTCTTCGAGCAGGGACACTCATTCGGCCATGACTTTCGGCCACAAGGAGACCGCCGCGATGGTCCGCTTCCTGGGCGGCCAGATAGAGCGAATTGGTCGGCGCGCCGCGAGCGGGTCTTGCGAAGAATGGACTTGGCGACAACGATGCTGTCCATCTGGTGGGTAGCTGCATACGATCAAAGCCGACGAAAGTCGCAAGCGCAGGCGCCACAACCCCGTGTTGAATCAGCACGGCCTCGTCAGGTGTGAGGCGCCCTGCGCGTCGGCGGCCGGGTGCAACAACTCGGAGCACGTCGCATGTAGACGACAGTCAAGTCGTTCCGCGCCGCAGGTCGTCGCGATCCAGTGACCGCGGCAGTCAACCACACCAATGAACAAGTTCTCGCACTGCAATGCGGACGCATGCGTGGTGGCGTGTTGCTCATTCGCGAAGTGACGGCAGTCGTAGCCGATCCTCGCAAGTGAGATTCAGAGCGGCCGAACGCGGAGGAGTCGTCTAGGAATTCGCTGTCGCGCCGGAGCGCCCCGGCGCCCTGCGTCCGCCCGCACACAGCCCGGAAGTGACTCGCCGACTGGGCCTCGCTCAGTTGCGGCGTGCTTGGCGCCAGCGGACAGCAGCTTGAGCCAAAGAACACACCGCGCTTTCAAACCATGATCACATGGATGGACATTTAGCTGTATGCACAGGGAAAACGAGTAGATACCCGTCTTTCAAGTTTCGGGCATGATTCAGCGAATGCAAGCTGCCAAGTCCCTGAGTAGGCATTCCAAAGCTAGTCGACCCGCTATCGCTCATGGCCGCTGGCCTTGCCGTGTCGGCCTTCTTCTCGAAGTCAGCGTGCGTGGCCTTTCCTTTCCCAACTGCGAACGTCCAAGGCAATAGATCTGACTTGGCCAGAACGAAGCAGGGGCACGATGAAGGCTGTGATGCCAGCTGTTGTTGACAGATCCAAAAAGCAACCGGCGCGAGTGCGTGGTGATGACCTCCAACCCGTGCCCCTTCAAGGAGACGACATGTTCATACTGCGCGGCCCATACGTGAATCAACCTCGGTCAAGGGGCCTTGCGAAGTTCCGGCCGCTTCCACTGCTGGCGGCCTTGGCGGCAGTGCCTGCCTGGTCCCAAACGGCGCCACCACCGGCGGCAGCAGCCAGCGCCACGGAGGCGACTGAGAAGAACAGCAGAAGCGAAGCACAGCAGTTGCAGACCGTCGCCATCACAGCCAACCGCCGCAAAGAACTGGCCAAGGATGTCGCGGGGGCAGTCAGCGTTCTGGGCGGCGCAAGACTTGATGAACTTGGAGCGACTGGCGTTGCTGACATGGCCGCCTACGTGCCTGGCCTTGTGGTGTCTGGCACGCGAACGGGGGCGCAGCAAATCGCCATCCGCGGCATAACGACCGGCATTGACCAGACCAACTCCACAGTCGGCATGTACATCGATGAGTCTCCGGTCAGCTTTAACTCCAGCTACTCCGGCGGATCCACACTTACCGTCGATCCCGACCCCCTGGACATCGAACGTGTCGAAGTGCTCAAAGGGCCGCAAGGCTCGCTCTACGGGGCCAGTGCGCTTGGGGGCTTGGTCAAGTACGTCATGGTGTCGCCCGACCTCACATCCTTCAATGGTCGCGCCGAGATTGGCATCAACAAGGTCAGCGGCGGCGGGGCCGGGAACGCTGTGCGTGCTGCGATCAACGTGCCGTTGGTGACCAACCTTCTTGCTGTGAGGGCATCGGCCTACCGGCGCGAAGAAGCGGGCTATCTGGACAACGTTGCCAGCGGCAAGACCGACATCAACAAGCTGAATGTCAGCGGCGGGACGATCAGCGTACTCCTGAAGCCGAGCGCCGCGTTCAACGCGCGCCTGACAGCGGACACTCAGACGATCACCGGCCAGGACAACTCGACGCCCCAGGCGGACGTACTGACGCTCAAGCCGGCATACGGCAGTCTGCTAAACGTCGGCTGGCAGCTGCCCATCAACCCCAGCAGGTCCGAGCAGAACAGGGCCAACCTCGCACTCAACTACGACGCAGGCTTTGCGACGTTGCTCTCTTCAACCAGCTACTTCCGAGGCAAGAGTGACACGGCGGTCGACCTCACCCCAACGTCAGGAAGTCTCGCGGCACTGTTTGGTGCTAACACCGTGAACTTCCCGATCACGCTCGACAACAAGAAGGCAACGCAGGAATTGCGTTTGACCTCACCAGGTGGACGGTCACTGGACTGGCTCGTGGGCGCGTTCTACACAGAAGAAAAGGTTGCCGGCTTCAACGGCATGGACTTCCTTGTGGGCCCAGCAGGAGGTCCATTCACAACAGTGGTGCCGGGGGTTGTGACCTTCTACTACGGTGCCAGGCTGAAGGAGTCCTCTCTGTACGCCAATGCGACATACAAGGTCAGCGACCCGGTCGACATCCAGTTTGGCCTGCGCCAGACTGCGATCCGCCAAATCTACTCACAAAATCAGTTGGCGATCCTCGGTGCACCACCGTCGCCCACCGGTGACGTCCACGAGAACGAGACGCACACCACGGGCATGATCTCTCCACGATGGCGCCTTGACGCGCAGACCATGGTGTACGCAAGAGCGGCAAACGGGTACCGGCCCGGGGGGCCCAACTTCGACGTGGCCGGCGCCGTCTCGTCGCGGACCTTTGATACCGACAAGCTACTCAACCTGGAAATCGGCATCAAGGGAGGTATCCCAGCCGCGCAATTCGACTACGCCGTCGCGCTCTTCAATACGGACTGGAAGAACATCCAAGCCAGGGGCGTGGACCCAGTCACGGGAACTTCCTTCCAGGGAAATGGAGGGCGCGCGCACACCCGAGGAGTCGAACTCGAGGGCCGCTGGCGAGCGAGCACGGCTTGGACCCTGGGTGGGAATGCAGCCTTCACTGACGCGAAGCTCGACGAGGACATCAACATCACCGGCATCAACGCCAAGAAGGGCAACACGATTCCGTTCGTACCCAAGGTCGCCTTCGGCCTGACGGCCGACTACCGTGCAGAAGTGATGCCGGGCGTATCGGGGGTCTTCGGGACGACACTGCGCCATGTCGGTGAACGCCGTGCCTATTTCGACGACACACAGGTGGGAACCGGCGTGCAGAGTCTGGTGGGAAAGATGCCCGCCTACGACCTCGTCGATCTGCGCGCGGCGTTCAGCAAGGACATCTGGACGCTGTCGTTCCTGATCAAGAACGTGCTTGACAAGCGCGGCATCACCACCGTCAATGGCAACTACATCGGCCCGGGCGCGGCGCCCGGAACATTGACTCCAGCCGGTGTCACGATCACCCAGCCTCGAACCATCGGCGTCAACCTCCGCGCTGACTTCTGAACCACCGACCGCGACCGATGGCCATCGACAACACTTGGGCCGCTCTGGCCAATACGGAGGTCCACTATTTGCCGTCTGCCGCCGTGGGCGACGAATTCAAGATCTTTGTGGCGCTTCCGATGGTCGCGGTACCCCAAGGCAAGAAGGTGCCGGTGGTCTACGTCCTGGATGCGAATTCCAGCTTCGGCATCGTCAGCGACATTGTGCGCGGCGCTTCGCTGGCTGGTTTGCCGCATGCGTTCGTGGTGGGCATCGGGTACCGCAGCGACGGCATGATGCAGGAGGCGTTTCTCAAGCGATCCAGGGACTACACCCCCTCGGTCATGCCGGAGTTCGATCGCTCTGGCGGTGCGCTGGCCGGGCTGCCCAATGAACGGATCAGCACCGGCGGCGCTGCGGCCTTCCAGCGCTTCATCCAGGACGAACTCAAACCGTTCATCGAAGGGCGATTCCCGGTGGACGCAACCGATCGCACATTGGTCGGCATGTCGCTGGGTGGCCTTTTCGCGTCCTGGGTCCTGCTCAATCAGCCCGAGGCCTTCGAGCGTTACCTCATCTGCAGCCCGTCCCTATGGTGGGACAACGACCTCTTGATGCGACTGCCAACCATCTGGCCTGACCGGTTGGACGTTCGCGCGCGTGTCTTCCTCGCGGCAGGCGATCTGGAACGCGACGAACAGGTTCGCGCCCGGGTCGACGCGGCGCCAGTGGCGATCAGGCCGCTGCTGCAGGCCTTCAGGAACGCTCGGGGCCAGCATCTCCTGGCGGAGCATGTCGAAGAGCTCGCGCGGCGACTGGGCGCGATGCGGATGCCCGGACTTCAGGTCACGAGCAAGATCTTTCCCGATGAGGTGCACGAGTCGGTCTATCCATCAGCCTTGTCCCGTGGCGTCGGGGCGCTGTTCAGCCCCGTTGCGACGCGGTCAGATGCGTGATGAAGTCATTCCACTCAGCCTTCTCCGGCAGCTATGTCGAAGCCCGAGCCAAGTTTATGAGGGCGGCCACCGAATCCGGACTGTCGATCCAGACGTACGAGCACCCAGAGCGTGGACGCGAGGGTGAGACTCTGGCCATCGACATGGCCCTTCAGGGTCCTGCGGACGCGACTAACATGCTTGTGGTCAGCAGCGGATGCCACGGCATCGAGGGCTTCTGCGGGTCTGCCGTCCAGATTGCGCTGATCCAAGACCAGGCCTGGCTGAATGAGAGCACTTCGGCTGGCTTGGCAGTTCTCTACCTCCACGCGCTCAACCCGCACGGCTTTTCTTGGCTTCGAAGGGTTACGCACGAGAACGTCGACCTGAACCGGAACTTCATGGATTTCGGCCGAGAGTTGCCTCGCAATGCCGGCTACGACGACATCGCGCATCTGGCTGTGCCGCCTGAATGGCCCATCAGCGATGCTGTGACAGCCGAAGTGCAGCGCTACATAGCAGATCGCGGATTTGCTGCTTTCATCGCAGCGCTCTCAGGAGGGCAGTACCACCATCCACTGGGCCAGATGTACGGTGGCCAACGGCCTTGCTGGAGCAACCTGGCCCTTCGTCGGGTGCTACGTGAGCACGCCAGCAAGGCTAAGCGGCTGGGCTGGATCGACATCCATACTGGCCTCGGCCCATGCGGCCACGGCGAACGAATCTTCTTCAATCACGATGACGCGGCATCGCTGGAGCGAACGCGCACATGGTGGGGCTCGCAGGTCACTTCGTACTACGATGGGTCATCCGACTCGCCGCCGCTCAGCGGAAACCTGTGGTGCGGGGTTCGGGACGAGTGTCCCCAAGCCGAGTACACCGGCATCGCGCTTGAGTTCGGCACACTGCACTACGAGAAGGTGATGCTGGCTCTGACGGCGGACCACTGGCTGCACGTGCAGAGGGCCCCCGATCCGCACATGGCCAGCCGCATCCGGCAAGACATGCGCGATGCTTTTTTCGTCGACACGGCCGAATGGAAAGACGCCGTGCTGACACAGGCATACGCGGCTGCGGCACAGGCTGTCGTCGCCTTGCTGGCCTGAGCATCGTCAGTCAGGCGGCTGACCTCCGGACCCACTGTATCGACTTCCCCTTAGGCACTGCCGACAGGTCTCCAGTTGAGTGCCTCCCGCGACCTGTTTTCGCTCCGATTGCTGCCAGCCGCGATCAACGGGTTGATCAATGGCACGCTTGCCTGGATGGTTCACGGCACCACGCCATCGATTGGGCTTTGGACTGAAGGTGCCTATGGCATCGATCTCCTGGTCACGGGATTTCTGCTTCCCAGCATCAGTTGGCTGATCGTTCGACAGCTGCTGCGCAAGCAGGCAGCCGAGGGGAAAAGGCATGACGTCGCCACACTCCCAAGTCCGTGGCTCAGGCACATCATGCCAACGGCCCTCCTGGGCGGCGCTCTGGTTATTGGCGCTGCAGGTACGGTGCTGGGCGCTGTCGCCGTACTTGCGCTGCAGACATTGGGCGGGCCATCCTTCAGCGGCTCAGCGTACGTTGCATTCAAATACGCTTACAGCGCGCTGCTCGCGGGCTTGCTGCACCCGACTTTGATGTACGCAGCTGTCCAGTCCCTGGCAAGGCCCTCGGTGCGCACGAAACGCCCATAGTTCGACGTGCCTCACGCGGGTCAATCAGCGATCCATGACGAACTGCCTGATTAGCGCATTCAGCTGCTTGTACTGGAGGCCTGGCATCGCATGGTCTGCACCTTCGATCCGCAAGAGCCTGGAATGCGATATCTGCGCGTGCGCCAGTTCGGCATGCGCGATCGGCACCTCCTTGTCGAGCGTCCCGTGAACGATGAGCGTGGGACACGCAATCAGGTGCAGGGGCAGCGGCTGCATGTTCGCGAAGTGCGAAAGGTCGTTGACCTGACCTGCCTTGCGACGACTGAAAAGGGAGACGGATTCCCCCGCCTCGCGGGCCACTCTCAAAACGACAGGGTCCGTGACGCCCTTCGACTTCAGCAACGCAATGGAGCGATGTCGAAAGAAGTAGATGAAGTAGTCCACCAGAAGCCCGGGCAAGCGGATGGGACGCTCGGCGATCTGTTGCGTCACCGCCTCTTCCAGGATCAGGCCCGCGCAGCGGTTCGGGAACCGCATTGCGAATTGCAGGGCGCTGGGTCCCCCGCCCGAGACCCCGAGGACAACGGCCCTGTCGATGCCCAGCCGGGCCAGCAAGGCGTCGAACAGTGCTGCCTGCTGTTCTGGTGAGGCGCCTGACCCGATGGGCGTACGAAGATACCCGGGGCGCGACGGGACGATGATCCGAATGCCCCCTTCCGCAAGACCCGTGGCCTTGACCAGGCTGAGCACCTGGTCATAGCCGCCGGGCGTGCCGTGCAGCATGAGCAGCACCCGGCCCCGTCCGATCTCGGCGAACTCCACCGCCCCCCTTGCAGAGTCGATGATCGAACTTTCGCTCACGAGACGAGCTGCGATGCCGCTGCGCCACTTCAGGAATCTGACTGCCGAGAATGTGCAGGCAATCAGTGCAGCGGCCGCCAACGAAGATAGAGCGACCGAAGTCCAGTCGTGAGGAAGCCAGCCCGCCATCAGGGGTGCTATCAAAGGCTTCAGTGGGCCACTTTGCCGGCGGTCGCGATGCGTGCCAGGTTGCGCTCGTGCTCCCCCCGATCAATCGAGTAGAAGGAAATGGCAACAATGGCCAGGAAGTTGGTCACCAGGGTGATGGGCATGTAGACCAAAGCGAGCCGGTGAAGCACTTCAGCCGGAACCTGTCCGGGGACCGCTTGCTGGGGGAACGCAATCAGCGTGAGGATGATTCCGGTGCCCATGGCGCCGACGCCGGTAACGATCTGCTTCACCATGGTGTCGGCGGAAAAGATCAGCCCTTCGGAACGCTGTCCTGTCTTGGCCTGAACCTGTTCGACGATGTCAGCCATCATCGAAGTGCCCACGATGATTGCGATCACCGCGAGGGCTACGGCCAGAGTGGAATCCACGGCCAGCAGCACAACAACAAGGGGGCTGCCGTTCGGCGGTAATAGGCCCAGCATGCGCAGGCTTATCGGAAGCAGGCCGAAGAAGATGGCCAGGAAGTAGGCCGACATCAACACGCGCTTCTTGCCGAAGCGTTTTGCGAAGTACTGAGACGACATGGCGCCGGCGATCGGACTGATTAGCAGCCCGCCGGTGATCGATGAAATCTGGGCGGCACTCAGCTCCCAGAAGTAGGTGTTGAAGTACTCGTTGAGCCCCCCGACCAGTCCGGTCCCAATGCCCGCAACGATGCCAGCCACTGCCAGCGCCAGGAAGTTGCGATCCAGCAACGTTGTGCGAATGGTGACGAGCAGATCAGCGAGCGACGCATGTGGGATGGGGGCGCTCAGGTGCTTGACTTCGCGGTGGGTTCCCAGTGCCGAAATCATGATCGACAGGAAGATCACGGTCGCCAGCAGCACGCCGTATTTCGCATAGCCGGCTGGATTCAATTGGCCCGGCATCGCCTGCCCCTGCGCATTGACGAAAGGCGTCATCAGCACCGTCATGGCGAAGACGACGATGGCGATCGGCAACACCAGCCCGATCAGGCTGCGCCAGGTCGACAGCACCGTGCGATCGTCGTAGTCGTGGGCCAGTTCCGGCAGGAGCGATGCCGAAGGGATCTCGAACATCGAAATGGAGATCCGTGCAGCAACGACGCAAGCCAGCAGGTAGCCAACCAGCGCCTCGTGAGACCAGGCCTGTGGCGGATTGAGCAGCGCCCAGACAGCCACGGTGGCTGGGAGGGCTGATGCGTACATGAAGGGGTGACGGCGGCCCCAGCGGGAGCGCCAGGTGTCGGAGATCTGACCGATGAGAGGACCGACGATCGCGTCGACGATCAGTGCGATGCCGATGACGACGGATACCCAGGATGCCGGGAGGCCCAGCACCTGGTTGTAGAACAGCATGAGCTGTGCCAGTGCCACGCCCTTCAGTCCGAAGGCGACGGCGCCGATCGCATAGGAGTACTTGCTGACCGCCGAAATGCGGCGCTTGACGGGCTGAGTCGCTTCGACCGCTGTCTCAGCCATTGACGCCCCCCAATGCGGCAAGGGCCTTTGTTCCCTCATTGAGGCCCTGTGCCTCGGCGCTCTTGGGGACAACGCTGCCGCTGCGGTCAATGACCTCCGCCATCCGCCCGCGCAACTCCTTCGCAGCGTCTGCGCCATGACCGACCCACACGCCGCTCGTCATCGTGACGTGGGCGGCCTCGAAACTGCCGGCCCCGGCACACAGAATCGTACGGTTGGGTGCATCTTCCGATGCCAGTACCAGCACTGCGGGCGTCACGAACTCGGGCCTGAATGCCTTGAGCACTTGCTCTGGCCAAAGCCCTTCGGTCATCTGCGTGGCCGCCGTGGGAGCGAGGCAGTTGACGCGGATGTCGTGCTTGGCACCTTCGATGGACAGCGTCTGCATGAGGCCGACCAGCGCCATCTTGGCTGCGCCGTAGTTGCTCTGCCCGAAGTTGCCGAACAGGCCAGATGAGGACGTCGTCAGGATGACGCGGCCGTACTTCTGCGAGCGCATGATGTCCCACACCGCCTGGGTGCAGATCACCGCGCCCATCAGGTGTACTTCCACCACCAAACGGAAATCTGCAAGGCTCATCTTGCCGAAACTGTGGTCGCGCAGGATCCCGGCGTTGTTGACCAGGATGTCGACGCGACCCCACTGCGCCATCACGTCAGCCACCATGGCACGCATCGCCGGTTCATCGGTCACCGAGGCATGACAGGACAGTGCCGCGCCGCCTGCTGCTCGGATCTCACGCGCCACGGCCTCGGCTGCACTGACCTCCCCGGAGCCTGGCGCCAGGCGCCCGAAGTCGTTGACCATCACCTTGGCGCCTCGAGCAGCCAGCGCCAGCGCATGCTCGCGGCCGAGTCCACCGCCTGCACCCGTCACGATGGCGACGCGCCCCTTGAAATCCGTGCTCATCGGAGCTTCTCCCCATCGTCATTGAGC
>ERZ724516.2586-NODE-2586-length-10165-cov-3.630762_pt1 | contig 10165 bp, 9 predicted proteins | sample MGYA00376049_ERZ724516 | MGnify/ENA primary metagenome ERZ724516 (study PRJEB28724, sample SAMN07190886) | activated sludge metagenome | isolation source: activated sludge of sewage treatment plant in Hong Hong | place: USA: Christiansburg, Virginia | collected... | reverse complement strand
TGCCAGGTCGCATGCCCCGCCATTGGTGCGGTATAAACCAGCGCAAGAAATCCGGTTGCAAAACCGATCCCGATCAAGGCAACCAGAAGTGCCGCCCAGACGACCATGGCCATGGGATTTCTGGCAACAACCGAAAGACTGATCAACATGGCGGTGATCGCATCTTTACCCTGGTCGAACATCAAGGGCACGGCCACCACGCTGATGGCGAAGATGAAGCTGGCGAACAGCCCACCCACAATCAAATAGCTGACCACGAACTCGATGTTTTTGAATTCCAGGAGTTCATTCAGGAAATCGTTCGCTGTTGGCAGTCCAGTGTCGTACAGAACCGCAAAGACCACCATGGAAGCACGCGCCCAGATCATTGCCACTACGCCGATAACCAGCGCGAAAATCGAAAGGTTGGCCATGTTGCCGCGCCAGCAACTCAAGGTTGGCAATAAATGCGGTTCTTCGCCGCGCTCTCTTTGGCGTGAAAGCGCATACAGACCGATGGCGAGCAAGGGGGCCGCCAGCATGAAAGCCCCAGTGGCTGTGATCGTCAGCCAATAGGCGGCGCCGTAGAAAAAGGCGACGGTCCACCCCAGCAAAGCGAAAGTGGCGCCGTAAAACATGCTGGAAAACTGGCACGTCAACAGATCACGCGTACCCTTCTTGACCCAGGTGAAAGGCGCCAGCAAGCCAACCTTGTTAACAACTGCAAACTGCTGAAGCAACTCCGGCGTGGCTGGGGTCAGGGTATCCAGTTTATCGTTCATAAGACCTCCGTTATTCGTGCGACTGTGATGTAGACATCGAAATTCAAACCGTTTTGGTTAAACCCGATATTTCTGAATTCGACCCGAAATCGTCTAAAACGTTGAAGCTGCTTTTTCCGTGCTCGACAAGACAACAGTGGTCAGCTGGCGCTGGTTTGCCAGCATGCTCAGCTGTTGGCGAAACAAGGTTTTGAGGGTCGAGACGGTGTGATTTCCGGGCGCGGAAAAAACCCGCGACTCTGGAAGTGCAGTAGCCAGAAGTGGCGGGCCGGCCCGCGTCACAATGTCGTTTTCACCGTAGGCCAGCCAGATTGGCACTTGCGAATTGAAATCCTGCTGGCTGATCCAGCTCCATATCATCCGCTGCCAGTCTTTTGGATCGCGGTGATTGGGTACCCACTCAGAAATACCCCCTGCCTGCTGAATTTCGCTGTGGATACCGGGCCAACCCAGGAAAGGACTGGTCAGCAGAACGCCGTCGATGTCCTCCGGATGGCTCCGTAGATAGATCAGCGAACCCAGACCTCCCATCGAAAATCCTGCCAGCCATATTTGCTCGTAACCTTGGCGACGCGCGGGCTCGATCACATCTTCCTTCAAGCGCTGAACAAAGGTTTCCGCCTGGTAGTAGCCAAAATGTGCATTTGGCGCGATGACGTCAAAGGGCAGCCCGAGATCGCGTATCTCGTCGACGATGCCTTCCTTGGCAAAGATGGTGTGGTCAGCGCCCAGCCCGCGTATCAGGACCAGCAAATTGGGCTGCCTTTGAACTTCATCGCGCGGGTACCTCAGTGACTGCATTGGTGCATAGCCCGTTGAGGCACAACCCGACAAAAGCACGGAGGCGAGCAACAACATCACGATTGCACGCCATCCGGTAAGCACATTCGAATCGAGTTTATCCACGGTTACATCTCCAGTTGGTTTTTTCCGTATGACGCATCGAGACCGGCAACATAGAAATCATTGTTTGTCCTAGACAATGACAACCAAAAAACTCGGAAGGTTCCCTCGCAACCCGAAATTCATTTGCATCGATGGCAGACTTTTGGCTACGCCGCGCAGCCGCCGGTCACCAAGCGCCCTTTGCTGTTACGGAGGGCGCAATGAGCAAGCAGGCCAGACAGCCCGGCTAACCCATGCAACAACCTGGGCTAACTTGAATACTTATTGCCCGTCAGAACGCTGATGATCGACCCAGATCAGCTTGTCAGTGGCAAAGCCAAGCTCTCTCGCCTTTCTGACCAGCTGCGCGCGGATGTCTGCAGGAAGCGATTTATCGCGGGCGAGAATCCACAAATAGTCGCGATCCGGCCCGGCAACAAGGGACCAGCGATAGTTTTGTTGATCGAGTGCGATCACGTGATAGCCACCATAGAACGGGCCAAAGAACGACACCTTGAGCGCCCCGGTGCCACTGTCGCCGATGAACTTGGCGCGACCGATGGCCTCCTTCCACGCCTGCCGCTGTGTATCGAACCCCCGGTTGATCACCTTGACGCTGCCGTCGTCCTGCAGCTGATACGTAGCACTGACATCGCTCATGCCACGCTCGAACGAATGATCGAGCCGGGCGATCTCGTACCACTGCCCGAGATAGCGATTTATCTCAAACGAATCGACAGGCCGCATACCGTCAGGCGGCATCGTCGAGCAGGCGAGCAACGCCAGGGCAGACACGAGAGCAAGGAAGACTGAGCGAATGGATGACACAGACAAGCTCCCAAAAAATATTTCACATACAACAGAACGGTGTGCAGTTTAATTTGTCCTAGACAATTATGGAATACAGCGGCAATAATTAGCTTAGCGATTTCATCTCCAACCACAAAGCCCTCACGCAAAGCCAAACACATGCAATCAGGAGCACACATGAATAGAACTGCACTGGTCACAGGTGCCGCCGGCGGCGTCGGACGTTGCGTGGTGGCCAGACTTGCCGCAGATGGCTGGCAAGTAATCGTCACCAGTCGCCGGGCTGAACACCTGACGGCTGCCTTCGGCAACCAGCATTTGCAAGTCGCTGCAGACTGCTCGACGGTGGCGGGTGCCCGGCAGATTCTGCAGGTGGCCGCGGATCATCAGATGTTGCCGACCGCACTCGCTCATTGCGTCGGCAATATTCGCCTTGGCGCCATGCACCGCATGAGCGAGGCAGATTTCAACGATTGCCTGAACGCAAATCTGGTCAGCGCCTTCCACACGCTCTCGGCCTTCGTCGGCGGTTTGCGCGAGGCGCACAGCCCCGGCGCTGCCGTGCTGGTTTCATCCGCCGCAGCGCGCATCGGTACGCCCAACCACGAGGCCGTTGCCGCTGCCAAGGCCGGTCTGGAGGGCTTGGTCAGGGGCGCCGCTGCCAGTTATGCCGCCAATGGCATTCGGGTCAATGCCGTTGCCCCCGGCATCATGGAAACCCCTGCTTCGGCCGGCGTCATCGCCAGCCCGGCCGCCCGCGACGGCGCAGCGAGGCAGTATCCGCTGCCTGGCATCGGCTCGGCCGATGAACTGGCCGAGCTGATGGTCTGGCTGCTTTCAGATTCGGCTGCCCGCGTCACCGGGCAGGTCTGGTCGCTCGATGGCGGATTTTCAAGCATCCGCCCCTTGGTCAAGTGAGGTCCACGATGACTGTCGCAAAATCCCCCACCATGCCCCGTAACGTTGCCTGGCTTGGCTACGGCGGCCTGCTCCCATTTCTGACGCTTATGCCGGCCAGCCTCATCGATCAGCATCATGGTGCTGTCTGGAGCGATGCGCTCTACGCCTACGGCGCAATCATCCTGAGTTTCATCGGCGCGCTGCATTGGGGGATGGCGATGATCCTGCCCGAACTTTCGGAACGCCAGCGCTCGGCGTGGTTTGTGTGGAGCGTTGTGCCTGCGCTCATTGCCTGGCCGGCTGTTATGTTCTCGCCACCTCTTGCCGCACCGCTGCTGGTTGTCGGCTTCATCGCCCATTACCTGCAGGACCGGCGGCTGGCCGGGCAGGTAAGACTACCGGTCTGGTATTTGCCGCTGCGTCTTCGCCTGAGCTGCGTCGCCGTTGTTTGTCTGCTGGTGGGTGTTTTTGCAGGTCACGTTTAACTACGGAATAAACTCGGAGGAATCAGCATGAAACTGTTCAATCGTTTACCCGGTTTCCAGCGCACACCGGCCGGCAAGGAACGCGTCGTCCTCCGCCTGCTCCCCAAGGCATTTTTTCTGGGCACGCTGGCGCTTGCGCTCCCCTCACTGTTAGCGCGCCTGATCGACAGTCCGGAGTATTCACTCACGGTCATGACCACCGACATTTACGTCATCAGCCTGATCATCCTGCACTGGACGGTCGTTTTCACCGTCGGGATTGCCGCCTTCATCATCATGATGATGAAAGGCCCGGCGTACGTTGCCGATGCCTACCCCTTCGACGAAGCGGAAACACTGGATGCAGTTCCGACATGGAAACTGAACAGCAAGCCGCATGGTCGATGAACAAATAGCAAAAGCGTCAGCCGTTCCGGGCAGCCGCTTGTCGCGCCTGGCCCGGCTGGGTTCGCTGGCCGGCGGGGTGGCCGGCAGCATGCTGGCCGAGGGCGCTCGGCAGTTCGCGCAAGGGAGGCGGCCAAAAATGCATCAACTGCTGCTGACGCCGGCCAACGCCCGACGCGTGGCCGATCAGCTGGCGCAATTGCGCGGCGCGGCGATGAAGGTCGGACAGTTGCTGTCGATGGACGCGGGAGAGCTGTTGCCGCCGGAACTGGCCGACATCCTTTCCCGGTTACGCGCCGATGCGAACCCGATGCCGATGAGCCAGGTCGTCAGCGCCCTCAACGCCAACTGGGGCGAAGACTGGGATCGCCATTTCGATCGCTTTTCCTTTGCCCCGATGGCGGCTGCGTCGATCGGCCAGGTGCATTTCGGGCAACGCAAGGACGGACGAAAAATCGCCGTCAAAATTCAGTATCCCGGCATCCGCCGCAGCATTGACAGCGATGTCGACAACATTGCCACCCTGCTCCGCGTTTCCGGCCTGCTGCCGACGTCGCTGGACATCAAGCCGCTGCTCGATGAAGCAAAAAAGCAGTTGCACGACGAGGCCGACTACTGCCGCGAAGGCGCCTGCATGATGCAGTTTTCCAGCCTGCTGGCCGATGCCGACGAGTTCATGGTGCCGGAAATGCACGCCGATCTGACGACGGAAAACATCCTCGCCATGACGCGGCTCGAAGGCGACGCGGTTGAGACCTTGATCCACCTGCCGCAGGCCGAACGCGACCGCATTGTGAGCCAGCTTTTCCGCCTGCTGTTTCGCGAAATTTTCGAATTCCGGCTGATCCAGACCGACCCGAATTTTGCCAATTATCGCTATGCCGCCGCATCGCAGCAGCTCATCCTCCTCGACTTCGGCGCGACCCGCGCCTATCCGGCGGCAATGGTCGACAGCTATCGACGTCTGATGAGCAGCGCCATAAGAAACGACCGGCAGGAAATGAACGAAGCGGCTATGGCCATCGGCTATTTTGAGCAGGACATCAGGGAAGGGCAGCGCCAAGCCGTACTCAACATTTTTGCGCTGGCTTGCGAACCACTGAGCCATGCCGGAGAATACGATTTTGGCCGCTCCGACCTCGGCGCCCGCATTCGTGACGCCGGCATGATGCTCGGCATGGATCGCGATTTCTGGCACACCCCGCCAGCCGACGCGCTCTTCCTGCACCGCAAGCTGGGCGGGCTTTATTTGCTGGCGGCTCGATTGAAAGCCTGCGTGAATATGCAGGAAGTGGCCGTCGCAAGCGGCTTGACCTCGAATACCGTCCAGCCTCGATCCAATTTGAAATTCAATCATTTTCTAACGGAGTGCCCATGAAAGCGTCACTAAAAAGCCTCACCTTGATCGGGCTATTTTCGCTCGCCGCACCCAACGCATTTGCCCAGGCCTTTGACGCCGTTCGCCTGGCCGGCGGCTCTGCCGACAAGGATCGTGGCTCCGTCGGGCTGGCCGTCATTGCCGGCATGGCTTACCAGGGCGCCGACGAACGGCGAACGCTGGTTCTGCCGGGGATCGACTACCAGTGGCGCAACGGCTGGTTTGCCGGCACCCGAAATGGCATCGGCTACAATTTTGGCCAGACTCGGGAATTACAGTATGGCCTGCGCGTCACCGCTGATTTCGGGCGCGACGAGAACCGCTCGAACGCGCTGCGCGGCATGGGCGATATCGACCCGAAACCGGAGCTGGGCGCCTTCCTGAACTATTCGCTCAACAAGGAAATCACGCTGACCTCGTCGCTGCGTTACGGCTCTGGCAATGACAGCAATGGGATGGTCATCGATCTCGGTGCGGGCTATTCGACAAAGTTGTCCCCGCTGTGGCGCCTCGGTTTCGGCGCGAGCATGACGCTGGCCAACGAGGACTACATGCAATCCTATTTTGGCGTCACTGCTGCCCAGTCGGCTTCGAGTGGTTACGCGGCTTACCGTCCGGAATTCGGCTTGCGTGACGTTCGCGCCAACGCATCACTGAACTATCAAATCACACCGAGCGTGTCGATCCTGACCAGCCTCTCGGTCAGCAGCCTGCAAGGCGATGCCAAGGATAGTCCGCTGACCCGCCAGGCGACGTCGGTCACCGGTGTTGCCGCCGTATCGTATGAATTTTAGGTAGCCAGCCGGGAAGAGCGACGCGAAGCGACTTCCACGGTCAACAGGAAAAAATGGCCAAAATTGAAATCCCGCCAATGGCTGGCGTGACTTCAAAACCGATCAATTGGTCAAAATCCGTACCTTGACGGTCTTGCCCTTGACCTTGCCGGCCGACAGCTTGCGCACCGTCTCCTTGGCAACCGCGCGCGCCACGGCTACGTAGGTGCTCTGATCGGTCACCGTGATCTTGCCGACCTGCTCGCGGGTCAGGCCAGCCTCGCCGGCCAGTGCGCCCATGACATCGCCGGGCCGGATCTTGTCCTTGCGTCCGCCGAGCATGAGCAGCGTGGACATCGGCGGCACCAGCGGTGAATCGTCGGTGACTTCAACTGTTTTCAAGTCGAGCACGTCGAGCTTGCACTTCATCATCTCGGCAATCGTCGCCACGCGGCGGCGGTCGCCCGAACTACACAAACTCAGCGCCCAGCCTTCCTCATCACCACGACCAGTGCGGCCGATGCGGTGAATGTGGATTTCCGGATCGGGCGTCACATCGACGTTGATGACGGCTTCGAGCTGGTCGATATCAAGACCGCGCGCCGCCACGTCCGTAGCCACGAGCACCGAGCAACTGCGGTTGGCAAACTGGATCAGCACCTGATCGCGCTCGCGCTGCTCGAGGTCACCATTCAGCGTCAGCGCATGAATGCCGGCGTGACGAAGCACATTGACCAGATCGCGGCACTGCTGTTTGGTGTTGCAGAAGGCCAGCGTGCTGACCGGGCGGTAATGCTTGAGCAGGCGGACGACAGCGTCGAGACGCTCGTCGTCCCTGACCTCGTAGAAGCGCTGACGAATCTTCGTTTCTTCATGCTGCTCGAGGAGTTTGACCTCTTGGGGCTGACGCAAAAACTGCTTGGCCAGTTGAGCGATGCCCTCGGGATAGGTCGCTGAAAACAGCAAGGTCTGGCGCTGCGCCGGGCAACGCTTGGCGACGTAGGCAATGTCGTCATGGAAACCCATGTCGAGCATGCGATCAGCCTCGTCGAGGACCAGCGTGTTCAACTCGTCGAGCTTCAGGTAGCCGCGCTCCATGTGATCCATGATGCGACCGGGCGTGCCGACGACGATATGCACGCCGTTTTCCAGACTGTTCGCCTGATTGCGCAGCGTCGAGCCGCCGACCAGGGAGAGCACCTTGATGTTCTCTTCAAATCGGGCCAGACGGCGGATTTCCTGCGTCACCTGATCGGCCAGCTCGCGCGTCGGGCACAGCACCATGGCCTGCACGGCGAAACGGCTAGTGTTCAGGCGATTGAGCAAGGCCAGGCCGAAGGCAGCGGTTTTGCCGCTACCGGTCTTGGCCTGCGCGATGAGGTCGTTGCCGGCCAGCGCCAGCGGCAGGCTGGCGGCCTGAATCGGCGTCATGTTCAGGTATTCAAGCTGCGCCAGATTGGCCAGCATGGCCGGCGACAAGGGCAGCGTATCGAAAGCCTGGCTGGCGGCGGTCGTCTCACTCATGCGCGGCTCAATCCCGACGCTTGCGCGCCGGCATCGGCTTGCGCTGGCGCTGGCCCGGCTTGTGAACTTCGGCCTCCGGCTTCGGCTTGGGCACCAGCAGGTTCTTGGCGGTGGTCTTTTCCGAAGCGCGATGCGCCAGAATGGCCGCCGTCACGTCAGCCGGATCAACGGTAACGCCGGCGTGCTCACCCTTGATGTTGTATTCCGAGAGCCTGTCCTTGATGGCGAACAGGCGTTCCGGATTTTCTGCCTTGCGGGGAAGGCCGGTCACGATCTCCTGCGCCACTGCGGTCAGCACGAAACCACCGCCCTCCGCCTTGATCAGGCCACTCCTGGCCAGACGGTCAAACGCCTCGACCAGCTTCGCCTCGTTGGGAATATTGTTCTGCAGCAGATCGGCCGCCGAGACGATCTCGACCAGCTCGGCCGGCCGCCGCTTGGAAGAAAGCGCCGTGGCGAGAATGAGAAGGGAGTCAACGTCGTGGACTGGATGCATCGGAGTACCTATGAATATCTGGGGAATGAGAAACGGCGGGGAATCAGCGGGTCAAAGGCCGGAAAAAACCGGCCTGAAATCAGTTTCTCGAAAGGACGACAGTGTACCCGGTTTGCCGGCCGAGGCGGCGCGAAACCTCACATCCAATGCTACGGTCAACCGGAAATTCATGCCAATTTCCACTCGTAAAAAAGGGCCACCCAAGGGCGGCCCTATTTCGTTGCCGATAAATTCGGCAGATTACTTCGCTGACAGCGCCATCATCAGATCGTTGATGCGCTTGACGAAACCGGCCGGATCATCGAGCTGGCCGCCTTCGGCCAGTGTTGCCTGTTCGAACAGCAGCGCCGCCCAGTCATCGAAACGGCTTTCCTCGTACTTCAAGCGCATGACAGCCGGGTGCTGCGGGTTGATTTCGAGGATAGGCTTCGAATTCGGCATCGGCTGGCCAGCGGCCTTCATGAGGCGGGCCAGATTGCCCGACGGATCGTGCTCGTCAGAGACCAGGCAGGACGGCGAATCGGTCAGACGATAGGTGACGCGAACATCCTTGACCTTGTCGCCAAGCGAAGCTTTCACCTTCTCGAGCAGTTCCTTATACTCGTCGGCCGCCTTTTCGGCTTCCTGCTTCTCGGCCTCGTCTTCCAGTTTGCCCAGATCCAGACCGCCCTTGGCGACGGACTGCAGATGCTTGCCATCTAACTCGGTCAGGTGGCCAACGACCCATTCATCGACACGGTCAGACAGCAACAGCACTTCGATGCCCTTCTTGCGGAAGATTTCGAGGTGCGGGCTGTTTTTGGCCGCGTTGAAGGTATCAGCCGTGACGAAGTAAATCTTCTCCTGGCCTTCCTTCATGCGGCCGATATAGTCGGCCAGCGAAACGTTTTGCTCGGGCGTGTCGTTGTGCGTCGAAGCAAAGCGGATCAGGCCGGCGATCTTCTCCTTGTTGGCGTGGTCCTCGCCAACACCTTCCTTGAGCACCGAGCCAAAAGCTTCCCAGAACTTGGCGTATTTCTCCTTGTCATTCTCGGCCAGGTCGTCCAGCATGCCCAGCACCTTGCGCGTACAACCGCTGCGGATGCCGTCGATGTCCTTGCTCTGCTGCAGGATTTCACGCGAAACGTTGAGCGGCAGATCGGACGAATCCACGACCCCGCGCACGAAGCGCATGTAGAGCGGCATCAACTGTTCGGCATCGTCCATGATGAAAACGCGTCGCACGTAGAGCTTGATACCGTGACGGGCATTGCGGTCCCACAGGTCAAACGGGGCACGGGCCGGGATGTACAGCAACTGCGTGTATTCCTGCTTGCCTTCGACGCGGGCATGGGTCCACGCCAGCGGATCTTCAAAGTCGTGGGCGACGTGCTTGTAGAACTCCTTGTACTGCTCGTCGGTGATATCCGACTTGGAACGAACCCAGAGCGCGTTTGCCTGATTGACCGTTTCATCTTCGTCGGTCGCAACCTGCTCGCCATCCTTCCAGTCTTCCTTTTTCATCACGATAGGCAAGGTGATGTGATCGGAGTACTTGCGAATGATCGACTTCAGCTTCCAGCCGCCAAGGAATTCATCCTCGCCTTCGCGAAGATGCAAGGTGACGTCAGTGCCACGCGTGCCCTTCTCAACCATTTCGACCGTGTAATCACCCTCGCCGCCGGATTCCCAGCAAACAGCCTGATTGGCCTCGAGACCAGCACGGCGGGAGACCACCGTGACCTTGTCGGCGATGATAAAAGACGAATACAACCCAAGCCCGAACTGCC
>ERZ724516.2585-NODE-2585-length-10165-cov-7.933432_pt1 | contig 10165 bp, 5 predicted proteins | sample MGYA00376049_ERZ724516 | MGnify/ENA primary metagenome ERZ724516 (study PRJEB28724, sample SAMN07190886) | activated sludge metagenome | isolation source: activated sludge of sewage treatment plant in Hong Hong | place: USA: Christiansburg, Virginia | collected... | reverse complement strand
CGATTGTGGTATCGGAAGAACTCCAAGTACCACCAACAGCAGTTGATGAAAAAGTGGAAGTAAGACCAACGCAAATATTTTGATTACCGCTAAGAGTTCCCGCGATAGGTGCAGCGGTTACAGTAACAGTTCTTGTAGCCGTTACATTGGCACAACCACCAGTTCCAAGAACAGTGTATGTCATGGTTGCGGTTCCGGAAGCAACTCCAGTTACAAGTCCAGAAGCGGCATTTATTGTAGCGATTGTGGTATCGGAAGAACTCCAAGTACCGCCTAAAGTTGTAGAGGAAAACGTTGAAGTCAGACCAATGCAAATATTTTGATTACCGCTTAATGTTCCAGCAACAGGTGGCGCACTTATAGCGATTGCAGTGGTTACTGTCGTAGCCGGACAACCTCCAGAAGCAGGAATCGTATAGCTTACCACATAAGGCCCAGGTGTACTTGTACTTGGAGTTATAGCTCCAGTTGTAGCGTTAATTGACAAGCCAGCGGTAGAAGCATAAGTGCCACCGGTATAAGCTCCAGTTCCGTTTAAAGTAACAGTTTGAACTGCAGCAGATGTACAATAATTGGCAGATGAATAAGCAATGGTTGCCGTTGGACCCGCATTAACATTCACCGTAACTTGGCTAGTAGTTGTGCAACCAATACCGTTGTTTGCCGTCAAGGTGTAAGTTGTAGTTGCAGCCGGACAAACCGTTGGCGAAAGAGTATTGGCGTTGGTCATCGCGGTTGTTGGCGACCATGTATATGCAGGCAATAAAGTATTGAGGGTTATTGACCAATTTGTAATATCGCCAATATCTCCACCAGCATCATCCCGAACAAACAACTGCCAGATACCATTTGTATTGTCGCCATTAAGTAAAGTAAAAGCTTGTTCTGGGATAAATGTTCCTGTAAATGGAGCCGCTCCAGCCGTAATTGCTGTTGTGGCTGTAGCCGAAAAGCAAGTACCGGTATAATCATTATTTCCGCCGCCATTATCCGAGGATAATCTGATTTGATTTCCATTTGGAGACACCAAAAATATATCCAAATCACCATCAAAAGTGTGCGTCAAATCAATACAAACAGATACCACTGAAGTATTGTTAATGGTCGCCGGTAATATTCCTGAGACGGTTATTGGCGACAAAATACCAGTCGGGTCATTGTCAGGGATAGCATAGGTTCCGCTATTGTTAAAAGTAACCGGACCTGTAGATCCAACGGCATTGGTCGATCCTCCTAAAGTGATACAAGCATTCGGACAAACCGATCCACCTGTTCCAGCATTGACAGTCGGTAGCGGATTAACAGTAACCGATTGCGTAATAGAATTTTGACAGCCACCAGGAACCGCAGTCACCAGTAAGGTTACACTATAAGTTCCAGCACTTGCATAAGTATGGATTGGGTTTTCTAAGTTAGATGTAAAACCATCGCCGAAATTCCAGCTGTAGGTATAATTTCCATTTGTGGTATTGGTAAATTGCGTAGGACTTCCAATACAAGCCGTCGTTGCTGTAAAAGTGGGATTCGGGCTGGCAAAAGTAGCTGTAGTGCCTGCAAAATTTAAGGTAAAACCTGAATTTGACGCCGCGGTAAATCGATCTACCAATATCGCATAAGTATCGCCAGCAGTTACGGTAAGACAAGTTTCGCATTGCACGCCAGGACAACCCAATCCGGTAGTTGGAGAAGTCGGGCTCCAATTACAACTCAATTCAACGCCAGGACAACTTGTGGTTGTATTGTAAACGGCAAAATCATAATCAACGGTAGTATTAGGATTAATAGTAAAGCACAATGTTCCAGTGGTCGCTGCAGTAAAAGAATACCAATTCGATGATCTTTCTCCGGGCGCTCCAAAGCAACTCGGAAATTCTTGCGATAATCCAACGCCACCTGCTCCGTCAGGAACGGTAATGTCGCCCAAATTACATAAAGTTTGAGAGCCCGCACAGTCTTGCGTGGGTAAAGCTGGTCCGACGGGTAACGATTCTTGTGCACAAACCCCAAAAGTTCCAGTGGTATTTCCGTTTCCATCAATCGCAATATAATAAGTGTTTCCGACTGTCAAGCCATGTAAAATAAGGTCTGTATGCAGTAAAGCACCACCAGTATTAATATCTTCTTGGCAACCCAATAAAGTTAAACTGCCACAAGCACCGCTATAAACCGCCATTTGTGTATTGGCTAATGTGCCGCCAAAATTGGTAGAGATTTCAACATCAGCTATGGTTGCTATAAATGAGAACCAAACCGTATGACTCATGCTATTGGGCAACCAACAAGCTGGTGTTGCTGGGTTTCCGGTGGTTGTTGCCGCAACATTGGTATATAAAATAGAATTGCAAGCACCCACGCCAACCACGATGGGTTCGGCCGTCAAACAGGTGTCATTGGGCGGTTGCGCATAACAAAATGAGGTGCATGTTAAAAGCACCAGAAGAACAACCCTAAAAAGAAAAGTAAACTTCATGCTTTTTCGGATTATTATTTTTTGACTTTTAGTTTGAGGAATTCTTCGCGGCTTACAGGTTTGTCATTGACGATGTAGAAAATCTCGGGAGATACTTTTTGATTGGTTGGCAGTTCCTTCTTTTTATATACGGTAGCCGTTACTTTTGCAGCCTCATTTAAAGACGTAGTTTTTAACGAATCGGTTTGTGAAAAAACCGCATGGGTCAACAATAAAAAAAGTAAAATTAAACGTAATTTCGGATGCATTTCGACTTATTTAATCAATAAATAGCTGAAAAATATACAGCTGCGTTTCATGAAAAAGCAAATTCAAAAAGGCTTGAGCTTGCATTTAGCGCCAATATTTATTAAATTTTTTGAAGTACAAACAAGCAATGTAGTACTTCATTTATGTAGAAATCAGGGTTGTCAAATATATAAGAATTTTATAAATAACATCCATAATTCGTAGTGAATTTTAAAATTTACACGAAACATCATCGATATTATCTACAAAATAAAAGCAATAAAGCAAAGTGCTTTTCTAATGCATTATGCCCGTTTTTAAAAGAAATTAGGCCGTTGCATTTTCATTAATGCTTTCAACAATACTAATTACTTTATGCGCATCGCCATCATCAAAAACACCTAACAATCCTTTGTCGTTGCTATCCGTAAATGGAGATTCGAACAGCATACTAGGTTCGATAGTGCCATTCTTGGTTAAGTAGGTGATGATTTTTTGAATAAAAGTCATTTGGTCTGCGCTAAGATTTCCGGCTTGCAGAAATTCGGAAAATGCTTCTTGCGCTGCTTTTACTTCAAGTCCGATAATGCTTCTAATGAATTTTCCCAACGGTTCTTTTCCGTACTCTTGGGTAAAATCGTCAAAGGTGCCTCGTTCGGTGCCATCAAATAAAATTTGCTCTAGCATTTGCAGTTCTTGGTGCGTAATCGGTTGGTTTGTAGACAACTTAGCAATGGTCAGCATGTGTTTGTTTTCTCGAATAAAACTTTCCACACGTCTTCTGTAAGCATTGCCATAATTTGAAGTAATGATGGGTTCGCTCATGATCGAAATCACGTTTTCATCTTGTAAATCAGAATAAAACAGGTCTCTATCTTTTGTATCTAAGTATTGTATTAGCGCTCTTAATTCTTCGCGCACCGCATCGAGTTTTTTTTGTGAGATGGCTTTAAAAAAATCAGCTCTTTTAATATCTTCTATCAATCCTTTGGCTCGCAATACTGCCGGAATCGTATACTTTTTACTCAATCCTTCCGAAATATCTACCAACGCATCTTCATATTTAACTTTAAACCTGCTGGTCATTAAGGTCGCGATTTGAAGCTTCAACATCATCAAATCGAACCGTCTTGCTGCTTCGTTGATGGTTTCTGGTACGGGCAAATCCGACAGGTACGTTTCTATAATATGCACATCATTCGCATCGATAGTATTCCAGCGGTTTCGGTCTTTAAAGGTTTCAACATGTTGCCACTGCATCGCCACTTGAAACCTATCCTTGTCTAAATTCGCAATAGCAAAGTGTAAAAGATCTCTAAGTTTTTCAGACAATTCGGTATCGTCGGCTTCGCCAGTTTCTGCCAACAATCGGCTTAAATGCAATCGGTCTTCAAAGATTTGTTGCGTGATGGGTTTGCCAAGATTCGTTTCTCGACCCTTTTTTTCAATTTCAAAAAACTCGAAGTTTTTACAAACATCAAAAATCAGAAAGCTGTCTTTCGGCTGATTGGGTCCGTAAACATCTGGGCATAATCTGGTGCCTCTGCCGATCATTTGCCAAAACTTGGCATACGAGCGCACGACTTTAAAAAACACCAAATTTAAAACCCTAGGCGCATCAATTCCGGTATCCATCATGTCGACAGAAACTACAATTTGCGGGTTGTTTTCTTGGTGTTGGTCGCAGAAAAAATCAATCAAACTTTGCGCATGCGACACTTTGTTGTGAATCATCGCAATAAATCCGGCGGGTTTCTCCGGATATCTTTCTAAAAAGCAATCTACAATAAATTTCGCATGCGTCTGATTGACAGCAAAAATTAAAGTTCTTCCGATTTTATCGCCGCCTTCAATTTTCAATCCTTGTTGCATCAGCGTATCGAGTACTTTATAAACGGTGTCTTTGTTAAACAACCATTTATTCATCGCATTGGCTCTTATTTCTTCTGGAAAAATTCCGGTGGTTTTATCGGCAAAAGTTTCCTCATATTTGATTTGATCTGCGGCCGAGAGTTCTTTATATTTTATGCCTTCGCGGATGAATTTCGTGGTAACATCGATATTTTTATAAGGCGAAAGATACATCGGAACTGCTTCGTGAAGTTCGTATAAAAAAGTAGGATCTTCATTGCTGCAGCCGAAAAGTTCGAACGTATTGTGGTCGATGCCGTCTTTTGGTGTGGCGGTTAATCCGATAATGCAAGCGTCGAAATATTCGAAAATGGCTTTGTATCGGTTGTAAATAGACCGGTGCGCTTCATCTACAACAATCAAATCGAAATGACCCACGCCATAAAACCGTTCGTCGGCATTGCGAATGTTGTCTATTTTATTCATCATCGTAGGATAGGTGCTAAACACCAAACGCGTCGTGTCGTTTTCCTTTTCCTCGGTTAAATCTATCGCGGTTAAATCGGGCAAATATTCGCTGAAATTTTTCTTGGCTTGGCGCACCAAAGCATTTCTGTCGGCTAAGAAAAGCACTCTTTTGATCCAATTGTTTTTAAACAATACGTCGACCATCGCGGCTACGGTTCTGGTTTTTCCGCTTCCGGTTGCCATCACCAACAACGCCCTTCTTTTGTTGCCACAAATGCCGGTTTCGCCATCGGCTACAAACGACGCTGCAACACTTTTGATGGCCTGAAACTGATACGGTCTGTTGACAATATTTTGGTTGATGGTTGCTTTACGCAAGTCTTTAATCGTGGCTCTTTTCTGAATCAGCCATTGCAATTCTTCTTTGGTATAGAAACCATAAATGCGTCGTGGTGCGCTATAAAAAGTGTCTTCCCAAATTTTGGTTTCGTAGCCATTGGTATAGAAAATAATGGGTCTTTGCCCGTGCATTTTTTCTAAACAATTCGCATAGAGAAACGCTTGGTGCTTGCCGATTTCAATGTCTTTGGTAGTTCTTTTGGCTTCTATAAGCGCTAGTGGTTTGCCGTTGTCGTCCCAAAGCACATAGTCGACGTAGCCGTTTCCTTTCGGATTGTCGGCGGTTACGGGCATTCCGGTTACGGGATATTCTAGGTCTTTGCCAGCTCTTAAATCGTTCCAGCCGGCTTCTTTCAAATCAACATCAATGAGGTGTTGGCGCGTTTCGGCTTCGTTAAATTCTGACGACAGCGGTTTTAATCGGGCTTGTTTTTGCTTTTTGAGTTTGACAACTGCGGCTTGGGTTTGCTGTTTGAATGCGGCTAAACTGGCTTCACTTTCTTGGGCGATGGCCCACATGGCTTCTTTCTCTTGTTCGAGTTTGGCGAGTTTTTCTAACAGCAGCTGGTAGGCTTTGTCTTGTTCTTCTTGAAGTTCTTTAAGTTGTCGTTGTTTTTCGCCGAGTTTCGGAATGAAAGCGTCGTTGAAAACGCTAGGCAATTCGGGTATTTCTTTACTATAATTGAGCGCAAACCATTTTAGGAAATCATAAATATATCGGATGCTGATTTTGGCATCTATACTAGTAACGCGTTGCCCATAATGAGACGCATTGTTACCTGTTTTTCTAACAATATAAAGCCCTTCGCGCAGCTTATGTGGCAAGATGCTTTTGACGTTTTCGTCGTTGATTAAGTTGACCAAATCGGTGTTGAAAGGTTTCTCTAGATGTTCTAAATCGTAGATCAGATACATGGTTTCTTCTAGCACCAAACGGCAATAACTGGCCGCAGAAACCGGTTCGGTAAAAACCCTTTCTTCTGCTGTTTTCAACTTTTTGTAGAGTGAAGGCCACTCGGTTTGAAGAAAATTAAAATTGCTCATGGCTGCTTTTGTTTGATGAATACCTTTTGGTTTAGGTTAACCCGCCGTTGAATGCCTTTTGCAAAAGACTGTTGCACAACGCTTCCGATTTTTCTAGACTTTTTTGTGCGATGGCTTTTTGTTGCTCGATCAAAGCGACCCGCGCTGCGAATTGGTTTTGGAGTTCGAGGTTAGGACATAAAATATTAATAGATTTTATATTTGATAAACTCAAAAATTGTTGTGCTCCACCTATACCAAAACTTCTTTTCAATCTATCTTTGAAAAATTCGTCATTTAATATACTTTCTAAAAATCTACCGTTTAGTGATTCTCTTTTGTACTTTAATAATGCTACATTTTTCATGCTGAATTCATAATCAACTGTATTCATTGCTGCAGTTGCGAAATTTACACCAATATTTGTATATAAAATATCACCATATTCAGGATTACATCTTCTATATATTTCATTATGTACTTCTTGAGTTACATAATCTGAATTTTCATAGTCAATTTCAAAAGGTCTAATATGTTTGCCTGTAATAAATTTGACTCCCTCAGTTAATCTTTTCGGAGTATCATGTGTACCATCTGTAATTTTGTTACATAAATCATTTAACGATTTCATTTCCCAACCTTTCGGATTACTTACCGGATCACCAAACATCTCTAAGAACAAAGCTTGCGTGAGTGCATCATACTTGGCAATTAATGCTTTGTCATTTTGTTTTAAAGTTACTGCGGCATCGAGAATGTTGGCGATTTTTTGTTGTTGGGGTAATGGTGGAAGTGGGATTTTTGTAGACTTGAGATATTTAAAATGTCTATTATATCCTGTGTTGGGAATGTTCAATGAATTGAGAAAATGAAACAAATACTTTTCGTTACTTATCGTAAAGTCTTTCACTTTAAAAACTTTTGTGCCATCAGCACCCATAACAAAAGGGAAGTCTATAAACTTGAATATTCTTGTGTGATCTCCAAACACAATATATGGAGGTTGTCCTTTTACAATTTCATTTTCCTCATTAGTATATCCGGCAATTAAATCTTTTCCTTGGTCAATAATTGCAATTTTTCCTTCCACAAGAAAATCAGATTTCAAGAATTTTTTATTTCCTCCTGAAATATCTGTAAAAACATTTCCAAAATCAAAAACATTCCATGATTTTGGTAATTTTTTCAAAGCAGAAATGTCTTGTATAAAATTGCTTTCCATCATTTCAACAATTCCTCTAAAATTAATAACTGTTGTTTGTTTTCTTCCTGAAGTTTTTTAATGTCTTGTATGATGGTGCTGGGTTTGTCGTAGGTTACTTCGTCGTAAACCACTTCTTTGTATCGGTTTATCGACAAATCCCAGTCGTTCGCTTTAATCTCTGCGAAAGGCACTAAGAAACTTTTGTCGGTGCGTTTTCGGTTGGTTTCTGCGGCGAGGTTGTGGTATCGGGCTACAATATCGGGCAAGTCGTTGTCTTTGGTTTCGGCGCGTTTGTCATCGAGCGTGTAGCCATCGGTTTGCATGTCGTAGAACCACACGTTGTCGGTGCCACCGCTTCCGGTTTTGGTAAAAAACAGCACGGCAGTACTCACGCCAGCATAAGGTTTGAACACGCCGCTGGGCATAGAAATCACCGCGTCGAGTTTGTGGTTTTCTATAATTTCTTGTCTGATTTGTTTGTGGGCATTCGAGCTTCCGAACAAAACGCCATCGGGTACAATCACGGCACATCGTCCGCCGGTTTTGAGCATGCGGAGCATCAATCCTAAGAACAGCAATTCTGTTTTTTTAGACTTGACCACTTTGAGGATCGAGCTTTCTACGCCGTCGTAATCTAAGCTGCCTTTAAATGGCGGATTGGCTAAGATTAATGAAAACTGGTTTCGGATATCGCCGTTGCTTTCGCTTAGTGAATCTTTGCCAATAAGAATTGGGTTTTCTATGCCGTGCAGTTGTAAGTTCATGGCACCAATACGCAACATGGTGCTGTCGAACTCGATGCCCGTAAACATATTGCTGTTGTAATGGGCGCGGAATTCTTTTTCGTGAAACCAGTCGGGATGTTGCTCATGAAGGTATTCACCTGCCGAGACTAGGAATCCAGCGGTTCCAGCTGATGGGTCGCAGATGGTGTCTTCTTTGGTGGGTTGCACCATGTTGACCATCATTCTGATGATATGTCTGGGCGTTCTAAACTGGCCGTTGGTGCCCGCTGTAGCAATTTTAGAAAGCAAGTATTCGTAGACGTCGCCTTTGGTATCGCGGTCTTCCATTTTGATTTTATCGATCATCTGCACGACTTGGTCTAAGACTCTAGGCGTTGGAATCATAAAAGTGGCGCCGGTCATGTATTGGGCAAAGACGCCATTGTCGGTGCCGACTTGTTTCATGTGTTCGAAAACAGAAAGGTTACCAATGGTGGGTTTGGTAAATAAGTCGAACATGGTTTGGGGTTCTTTATTTTTGAAGGAACTCCAGCGCAGTTCTTTTTGAGCTTCGGTAAAGATTACGTGCGCTACAGGCTTTTTGATCATGGCTGCTTTTTTTTCTTCGAGCAGTTGTGTTTCGTCGAGTCTGCGGATGAAAAGCAAGTAGGTAAACTGTTCGATTACGGTTAGTGGGTTTGATACGCCACCGGTCCAGAAGGATTCCCATATTTTGTCGACCTGCGATTTGATTTCTCCTGTTATCATTGTTATGGATTGGGTTGTTTAAGCATGAAAGGTTAAAAATAGTATTTCTAAAAGAATTACCGTCATAAAAAATAAAAAAGCCACTCGAAAGAATGGCTTTTGGGTTTTTATTTCATTTTATGGGAATAATCAAAAAGTGATATTAACTACACCGTTAAGCAAATCTTGTGCGCTTGTCTGGCTTGCATTCGCCAACTCTCCGCGAAAAGTGCCCACTACTGAAGTGGCTGAATTTACGGTTATGTTTGTAGTCCAGTTGTTTCCGAAGGCAGCAGGAATCAAAGGCGTAAAGGTTTGGCTGAAAAGAAGAAGTTCGAAATTGTTGATTTTGTTAGCACCTGTTTGGCCTATTTCAACGTCAAAATCGATGGCGTAGGTTGTATTGGTTTTTTCTCCGTGAATGTGGCGTGTGGTACCTGAAGTAGTAACAGTAATCACATCAAATACGAGTGGTGCCGAACCCAAATTCATAGACAAGGTTCCGGTGGTTGTTGATGCCGTACAATTCAAGCCATCAATCAGATTCTGCAAATCGCCGAACTCGTCACCGCAACCATTGATTTCGTTTTGCAAAGCGGTTTTGTAAGCATTGCATCGGGCTACTTGATTGCTTGGTGTAGCAGTCAGGTAGGCCGCTTGGGCTGCATCTGTGGCGTCGGCTAAACTTTCGCAACTTGGCGCTGAGTCTGAATCGCTAGAGCTGCTACAAGCTAATACGAAAGTCAACAGTAAAAGACTGGAAAATAATTTAATAGATTTCATGTTTAGTATTGTTTAGAATGAATCGCTAAATATAGATTAAAAAAGTTGGGTTTTCGAATGGCTTTCTTTTTTTTGTTTATGGGCTTCCCGATTCCGCTTCGCTTCATCGGGATAAACTTCTCGCCCTTAACGGAATAAAAAAAGGCTACCATTTCTGATAGCCTTTCTGCTTTTGCTCCCTCTCTTGGGCTTCCCGATTCCGCTTCGCTTCATCGGGATAAACTTCTCGCCCTTAACGGAATAAAAAAAGGCTACCATTTCTGATAG
>ERZ724516.2584-NODE-2584-length-10166-cov-3.952329_pt1 | contig 10166 bp, 8 predicted proteins | sample MGYA00376049_ERZ724516 | MGnify/ENA primary metagenome ERZ724516 (study PRJEB28724, sample SAMN07190886) | activated sludge metagenome | isolation source: activated sludge of sewage treatment plant in Hong Hong | place: USA: Christiansburg, Virginia | collected... | reverse complement strand
GACCGGGCCAGGTTGGGCCCAGGTCACGACTTCGAGGCGGCCGTCCGGGTGTTCGACGATGGCGGTGCAGGAATCCACCCAGTCGCCGCAGTTGGCGTAGATCAGCCCATTGACTTCGCGCAGGGCGGCACAGTGGATGTGGCCGCAGATGACGCCGTCGAGTCCGCGCTGATGCGCGGCATGAACGACCGACTCCTCGAAGTCGAGTACGAACTGCAGGGCCTTCTTTACCTTGCGCTTGGCGTAGCCGGCCAGTGACCAGTAACCGGCAATACCCAGCCGGCGACGCCCCCAGGACAGCAACACATTGCAGCGAACCAGCCAGTTGTAGGCAACGTCGCCCAGCAGGGCGACCCAGCGGTGATGACGTGTAACCTGATCGAATTCGTCGCCATGGATCAACAGGAAGCGGCGACCATCGACGGTCGTGTGAATGTGTTCGGAGGCCAGTTCGATTTCGCCGAGTGCGGTATCGACATACTCGCGCAAGGCTTCATCATGGTTGCCCGGAATCAGCATGACGCGTTCGCCGTGCCGCGCGCGGCGCAGAATTTTCTGCACCACGGTGTTCTGTGCCGGCGACCAGTGAATGCTGCGGTTCATCGCCCAGAAATCGACGATGTCGCCGATCAGGAAGACGTTTTCAGCGGGGTATTCGCGGAGGAATTCGAGAAGTCGATCCGCCTGGCACGCACGCGTGCCAAGGTGGATGTCCGAGAGAAAAATGGAACGGACCTGTGGCATGACGGAGAGTCTCCGTCATGCACGTAACAGGTCGATGAAGGCTTTGTTTCAGGATGGCGACAAGGCCCCAACCAGGGGCTACAGAATCGGCACGCCCGTCTTCTCTCCACGCTCATAGACGACGTTGGCACGACCAACGATCAGCGGGTCGAGATTGCCGATCCGCTGGGTGTCCTTGTTGTTGTAGGGCAGCTTGTGCAGCACATAGCGCATGGCGTTGAGGCGCGCACGCTTCTTGCAGTCGGACTTGATTACCGTCCACGGCGCGTCGGCAGTATCGGTGTGGAAGAACATGCCTTCCTTGGCCTTGGTGTATTCCGCCCACTTGTCGAGGGAGGCCATATCAATTGGCGACAGCTTCCATTGCTTGAGCGGATGCACCTTGCGTTCCTTGAAACGACGGCGCTGCTCCTCGCGGCTCACCGAGAACCAGAACTTGATCAGGTGCGTGCCGTTCCTCACGAGCATGCGTTCGAACTCAGGCACCTGGCGCATGAACTCGACGTATTCCTGCTCGGTGCAGAACCCCATGACTTTCTCGACCCCGGCGCGGTTGTACCAGGAACGGTCAAGCAGAACGATCTCGCCATTGGTGGGCAGATGCTGCACGTAGCGCTGGAAATACCACTGCCCACGCTCCATTTCAGTCGGCTTTTCAAGTGCGACAACGCGTGCGCCACGAGGGTTGAGGTGCTCCATGAGGCGCTTGATGGTGCCGCCCTTGCCTGCGGCATCTCGCCCCTCGAACAGGATCACCACCTTCTGGCCGGTTTCCTTGACCCAGGCCTGCAGTTTGAGCAATTCGACCTGCAGACGATATTTCTGGCGTTCGTAGTTACGGCGCTGCATCAGGTTGCGATAGGGATAGCCGCCCTCGCGCCAGTCCGGCATCAACTCGTCATCCGGGTTGCCTTCATCGCCACCGGCGGTGCGTTGCTGCCGCAAAAGCGTACTCAGGAGGGCCGTTACCTCGCCACTCGGCGCGCCGGAAATGATGTCGCGCATGGCGGCGAGGCGCGCTTCCTGCGCCGCTTCAACGGCCTGAGCGACTGCAAAGGTCTCGATTCCTGGCTGGCCCGCTACCGGCCCGATATCGCCCTTGGCAGCCAGACGGGACTTGCTCTTCGCCCGTGATGCAGGCGGTGTTTTGGCCACGGCCACCGGAACATTTTTTGCCACCGCCTTGGCGACCGACTTGACAGGCTTGCGGATAGTTCCCGAGCCAGCCTTTGAATCCGCTTTTGCGACCACCGGTGCTTTTGCACCAGCAACTGTCTTTTCTCTTGCCATAATCACCCTCAAAAAAGAATCCAACCAGAATCACGCACCCTGTTGCCAACAGGATGTCCAAATCAGGAAGCTACTTTCACTCGATTCCGCCCGGCGCGCTTGGCGACATACAAGGCCTCATCCGCTGCACCGACCAGACTTTCCGGCGTACGCTTGTCTCCAGGCACATGGGTCGCGACACCAATGCTCACGGTCACGACCGGTGCAGCAGTTGCTCGCTGGTGAGGCATTGCCGCATCCCGTATCGCTGCAGCGACCGCCTCAGCCACCTGCAGCGCACCCGTCGCGTCGGTGTTTGCCAGGATCACGGCGAATTCTTCACCGCCGTAGCGCGCAACCATGTCGGTCGAACGCTTCATCTCGCTTTCGCACAGTGCTGCAATGCGGACCAGTACCTGGTCTCCGGCCTGGTGCCCGTACTCATCGTTGTAAGCCTTGAAATCATCGACGTCGAGCATGAGCAGCGACATCGGCAAATGCTCGCGCAAACAGCGCCGCCACTCCTGCTGCAGCATGGTGTCGAAGCGTCGGCGATTGGCGATATGGGTCAGGCCATCCAGCGTAGCGATACGCTCCAGTTCATCGTTGGCGGTTTCAAGGGCGCGGGTTCGCTCTGCAACGCGGGCCTCAAGGCCTGAAAAGGCTTCGCGCAGGCTGGTCGCCATCGCATTGAAATTCCGGCCAAGCTCATTCAGTTCCCGTATCGGGCCACGCTCTGCCGCCGAACCTGCCCACTCGCCGGCCGCAATTCTCTCTGCGCGGCGATTGATGTCGCCGATCGGCCGAACCAGACGGCCGGTCAGGAGAACGCCGAAAAGCGCGCCGATGGCGGCGATCGCCAGTGTCTGCCAGGCCCCCAGACGCAGGTTGGCAAGGAATGTTCCCGAGAAATCACGTTCGGGCAAAATCACGCCAACAAGGAGATTCAGACCCGCCGCGTCGCGATACTGGCGCAAATCGAGCAGGTAGCGTTCGCCATCAATCATGAAAAACTGCTGGCCGGCAGGCGAGCTTTTATCCTTGATCAGCTGCCCCGCTGCACGCAGCCGCGAATCTGCGTAGTCGACAATCGTCGAGCGCTGGACCTTTCCCCCATCGACGGTGAACACGGGCTCTGTCAGCGAGGTCGCAATCAGCTGGCCATCCGGCTCTGCTACAAAGGCCAGGCCAGAGCGGCCAATGACCTGCGACTGCAGGTAGCGCCCGATCTGCACCAGCGCGACATCACCCGTTGCAACACCCAGCAGCCGCTGGCTGTCCCGCTCGAACACCGGCAGTGAGACGCCGACGCCCAGACTTTCGTATGTGCTGTACTTGTAAACCGGGTACCAGGACAAACGCCCTTTTTCTTCTGCCTGCTTGTACCAGCCACGCTTCGTCGCATCGAAGACCGGACCGGGGAACAGCCTCGCGCCACGCCTGTTGTTGTCGTCAATGCCGTAGGTGTCGACAGTCATGCCTTCGCTCTTGAACGCGGTTACCAGTCGCACCTCATTGGTATCGACCAGGCGTGTGGCGCCCACGTATTGCCCATCAGGGCGGCCGAATGAAATGAAGGTCAGATAGGGGTAATAGCGCATCTGGCCGACGAACTGCCGCTGCAGATCTTCAAGCCTCGAGGGATCCAGCCGCCCCGAGCGCATGGCCTCGGCCGTGGATTGTGCAACGACGACCGCAGCGGAAAAGAAGCGGTCAAGGTGGGCAGAAATGCGCACCCCGATCTCGGCGGCCATCTGGCGCTCAAACTGTTCAAGCGACTCCTGACCGGAGCGATAGCCGACCCAGCCGATCAAGCCCGACGCTGCCAGAAACAGCAGCAGGAAGGGGATGACCAGGAAACTTCGCAGGGAAAAATGCCACGCCATGAAAGCCCACCATCAAGGGATGACTTCATCGTACCGAAATTCGGCAGTTTTGACACACTTGGCATTCCTGGGCCTCTTGTTGGGCTGAGAACGATGGCGAGTCAGGGCGCGAGACGGGCAGGCGGGAAAACGGCGCTGAAGCGACTACCAGCACCCGGAGTGCTGGAAATATCGAGTTTGGCCTGATGCCGAGAAAGTGCATGCTTGACGATGGCCAGGCCGAGGCCAGTGCCACCGGTCTCACGCGAGCGACCGAGATCAGCGCGATAGAAGCGCTCGGTCAGGCGCGGGAGATGTTTGGAGTCGATTCCGACCCCGTTGTCGGTCACCGAAAATTCGGCACTGCTGCCCCGTTGCTGCCAGGCGATACGGATTTCGCCGCCACTCGGCGTGTAGCGAACGGCATTTGAAATCAGGTTGCCGAAGGCACTGGTCAGCTCCGATTCCGAACCGAAAATATCACCCGCCGTGATCTCCAACAGGACCTGGTGTCGGCCGCCAGACAAGGCCTGGGCATCCCGATGCAGGCGTTCCAGCAGATCAGCCGCCTTGACCCGCTGAGCGCCAGGAGGGGGTGGTGACGACTCCAGCGTCGACAGGGTCAGCAAATCCTGAACAATGCTCTGCATGCGGGTGGATTGTTCGGCCATCATCGCGAGATAGCGATCCCGCTCTGCCGGCTCCAGCGGCAGCTCGCGCACGGTTTCCAGAAATCCGCTGAGGACGGTGAGCGGGGTTCGCAGTTCGTGCGACACATTGGCCACGAAATCGCGACGCATCTGATCGAGGCGCTCACTCTGGGTCACGTCGCGCACTTGCACGAGGCGATCGCCGCCGGAATAGGGCAGCACATGGACCGACAGCACCGTACCGCCATCACGCAGCGAATTCAGGCGCAATGGCTGGGCGAAATCGCCGTCGGCCAGATAATTGACGAAGGCCGGCTGACGCACCAGGTTGGCGATGGGCTGCCCGCGGTCGGAGCGCAGATCCAGCCCCAATTGCCTTTCCGCCGTCGCGTTGCACCAGCCAATGCGGTTGTCGGCATCAAGCGTGATGATGCCGTCAACAATCGCCTGGCCCGCTGCAGCCACCTGCCTCAGATCAAAATCGCGGCGCGCGATGGCGGCGCGCATCTCCTTCTCGTGTCGATGAAGGCGCGAAAAAATCTCATCCCAGACTCCGGCGCCCTCTGGCGAATTCTTCGGTGTCGGGTTGCGAGACCACGCTTCCAGGCGAACAAAGTAGCGCAGGAAGCTGAACAACTGGAAAGCAAGCGCCGCACAGAAGAAGGCCAGCCCGGCAACCGGGGAAACCAGTATCCCGAGCACGAACGCGGGGATACCCAGCACGAGACTGAGAGCAAGGGTCTGGATCAGGGATTTGGGCACTATGCCTTGGATTCTCGTCAGTTACCGCGTCAATTGCCACGGAATCGATAGCCGGCACCACGAACGGTTTCGATGCGCTCCTGCTCGCCAGTAGGCTCCAGCGTCGCGCGCAGGCGGCGAATATGCACATCCACCGTGCGCTCCTCGATGAACACGTGGTCGCCCCACACTTCGTCGAGCAACTGGGCGCGGGAGTAGACGCGCTCGGGGTGGCTCATGAAGAACAGCAGCAGCCGGAACTCGGTGGGGCCGAGTTCGACAGGAACCCCCGCCGCGATTACCCGATGCGTGGCCGGATTCAGTGAGAGCGCGCCGACCTCGACGATGTCGCCAGCCAGATGCGGCTGCCGCCGGCGCAGAACCGCGCGCACGCGCGCCACCAGTTCCTTGGGAGAAAACGGTTTGGTGATGTAGTCGTCAGCTCCGGCTTCCAGTCCGAGCACCTTGTCTTCCTCGTGAACACGGGCTGTCAGCATGATAATCGGCAGTTCGCGGGTTCGCTCATCGCCGCGCAGCTTTTTTGCCAGTGCGACGCCGGACTTGCCGGGCAGCATCCAGTCCAGAATCAGCAGGTCCGGCAGCGCGGCCTGAATCGCCGACTCGGCGTCTTCGGCACTACCGGCCCGCACAACCAGAAATCCGCTGTGTCTCAGGTTGACCGCGAGCAACTCCTGGATCGCCGGCTCGTCTTCTACCACGAGGATGGTCGGGGTCATTTCAGGCCTCCCGCCAGGGCATCCCAAGGGAAGCCTGAACCGCCGCAGGGGGCCACGAACAAAATACGCATGGGGTTCGTTCCATCTCAGCTTTCCTTGCCGGCATGCCGAATGTCGCGCCCTTCGGCAATGTAGATGACGTGCTCGGCAATATTCTTGGCGTGATCACCGATACGTTCGACGGAACGGCAGATCCAGACGATATCGATGGCGGTGGTGATGGTGCGTGGGTCTTCCATCATGTAGGTGATCAGCTGGCGAACCAGCGCCTTGAACTCGGTATCCACTTTGGCGTCGGCGTGAATCACCTCGGCGGCCTGGGTCGTATCAAGACGGGCAAAACAGTCGAGGGCCTGGTGCAGCATGATGATTGCCTCATCGGCGATATGCCTGACGTCGGTCGCACGCGGCAAGGTCATCTGCCCATGTTCATGGACGCGACGCGCGCCCTTGGCGATTTTCTTGGCTTCGTCGCCGATTCGCTCAAGGTCAGTGACGATTTTGGTAACCCCCATGACCAGACGCAAATCGGAGGCGGTCGGTTGCCGCTTGGCGACGACGTGTACGGTTTCCTCGTCGATGATTTTCTCAAAGGCGTTGACGCGATGGTCGTTGTCGACGATGTCCTTGACCGTTGCCGTATCGCCCGAGGCATAGGCCTCGACGGCGGCACGAATCTGGGATTCAACCAGGCCGCCCATTTCGAGCACATGCGTACGCAGAACACTGAGGTCTGCATCGAACTGCTTGGAGAGGTGCACGCTTTCGTTCATTGAATTTTCCTCTTAGCCCATGCGGCCGGTTATGTAATCTTCGGTGCGCTTGTCCTGCGGCTTGATGAAAATGTCGTCGGTTTTTCCGAACTCTATCATTTCACCAAGGTACATGTAGGCGGTGTAATCCGAGACGCGGGCGGCCTGCTGCATGTTGTGGGTCACAATCAGGATGGTCACGCGTTGCTTCAGTTCATGGACCAATTCCTCGATGGCGCCGGTGGCGATCGGGTCCAGCGCCGAAGTCGGCTCGTCAAACAGCAGCAGTTCGGGGTCAGTGGCCAGTGCGCGGGCAATGCACAGACGTTGCTGCTGGCCGCCGGAGAGGTTGGGAGCCAAATCCTGCAGACGATCCTTGACCTCGTTCCAGATGGCAGCGCCCTTCAGGGCCTGCTCGACCTTGTCGTCAAGCACCCGACGATTGGTTTCGCCGCGTACGCGCAGTCCATAGGCGACGTTTTCGTAGATCGTCTTTGGAAAGGGGTTCGGCTTCTGGAAAACCATGCCGACGCGCATGCGCACCTCGATCGGATCGACCTCCGGCGACAACAGATTGGTGTTGTCCGGAAAGAAGCGGATCTCGCCTTCGTAGCGATTGCCCGGATAAAGATCGTGCATGCGGTTGAAGCTGCGCAGGTAGGTCGACTTGCCGCAACCCGAAGGGCCGATCAGGGCGGTGACCTTCTTGTCGTAGATCGGCATATTGATCTTTTTCAGCGCCTGAACTTCGCCGTAATAGAAATTGAGGTTGCGGGCTTCCGCCTTGAGCGGCGGGATTTCCTTGTTGTGCATGGAGTGCTCCATTTCAGTATTCCTGTTTCACCACTTGATGTTCTTGCGTAATCGATAACGCAGCCAGATGGCGAGGCCGTTCATCGACAGCACCATGGCCATCAGGACGAATCCGGCAGCTGCCGCGTTGACTTCAAAAGCGGGATCGGGGCGCGAGGTCCAGTTGAAAATCTGGATCGGCATCACGGTAAAGGGAGCCATCATCCAGTCGAACAACCTGGCCGGAGGCTCGCCGGTAAAGGGCGCCGGGGGCAGGAAGGCGATAAAAGTCAGGGCACCGATCGTGATGATCGGCGCCGTTTCGCCAATCGCACGCGCCAGCCCGATGATCACCCCGGTGAGGATTCCCGGCAGGGCGTAGGGCACGATGTGATAGCGGCAGGTCTGCCAGCGGGTAGCGCCGACGGCCATCGAACCCTCGCGGATCATGGCCGGAATGGCGCGGATCGCTTCCCGTGTCGACACGATGATGATCGGCAGGATCAGGAGTGCCAGCGTCAGCCCAGCCGACAGGATGCTTTGTCCGAAGCCGAACTGATAGACGAAGATGCCGAGCGCCAGCAGGCCATAGACGATGGAAGGCACGGCAGCCAGATTGGTGATGTTGATCTCGATGATGTTGGTCAGCCAGTTCCGCTTGGCGTATTCCTCCAGGTAGAGCCCGGCGGCGACGCCCAGCGGCACGGCGGCCAGCGCAGTCACCAGCATCACCAGCAAAGAACCGACCCACGCAGAAAGAATGCCGGCCTGAGTCGCCCGACGCGATGCGAAATTGAGGAAGAAATCGACAGTGAATCGATCCGCCCCCTTGTGCACCATGTCGATGATCAGCGCGAGGATGACCAGCAGGCCGATCGAGAGGCAGATGATGCCGAGTGCCTTGAACAGGCTATCGCGCAGCTTGCCGCGCGCGATGACGGCGCGGATCTGTTCATTGGTCAGGGGTTTCATCAGTAATTCTCCCGGTACTTGGCGCGCAACCACTGGCCGAGGATGTTGAAGAGCAGGGTGATCAGCAGCAGTGTCAGTCCCGCAGCGAAAATCGTCTGGTAGCCCACCGACCCGTGCGGCAGATCGCCGAGTGCCACCTGAACGATATACGAGGTGATCGTCGCTGCCGGCTCCATCGGGTTCCAGGTCAGATTCGGCTGCATGCCTGCAGCTACTGCCAGGATCATCGTTTCGCCAACGGCACGTGAGATTCCGAGGATGTACGAGGCAGCGAGCCCGGAAATGGCTGCGGGCACCACGACGTGGAGCGCCGTGTGCAGACGGGTAGCACCCATCGCATAGGAGCCTTCGCGCAGACTCATCGGCACTGCCCGCATCGCATCTTCAGAGAGCGAGGCGATGTAGGGCACAATCATGATGCCCATGACCAGGCCGGCGGAGAGCAAGGAAAAGCCCGGCAAGCCCGGAAGGACAAGCTGCAGCAGCGGCGTCACCACGAGCAGGGCAAAATAGCCGAAGACGATGGTCGGGATACCGCCGAGCAGTTCGAGAACCGGCTTGGCCACTTCCCGCACGCGCGAATCGGCGAACTCGGAAAGGTAGATGGCGATCACGGTGCCCATCGGTATGGCCACCGCCAGCGCAACAAAGGAGGAAACCAGCGTACCGGAAACCAGCACCATGATGCCGAAATGGGCATCATCGAAAAGCGGGGTCCATTGGGTGTCGGTCAGGAAGTCAACAATACTGACGTGAGAGAAGAAGCTGACCGATTCCGATACCAGGACATAGACGATTCCGAGCGTCGTCAGTACCGATACCGCAGCTGCTGCGAGGAGCATCGATTCGATGACGCGCTCGCTCAGGTTACGCATGGCGTTTTTCGCCAATCGATCACTGACTACGGGCAGATCGGGCGATAGGTTTAAGGACATGGCAGTGCTCACTTGAATAGACCTTTCGGACAAATCCCCTGCGCCCTGCGGCGCCGGAGATTTGGCTCCCGACGAGTTACATCTTGGCTTCGCGTCTCATCAGTTCTTCGATGGTGATACCGACTTCGTTATGGCCGCCGAATACCGTGCCGATTTTCTTCTTCTGCATGTGCTCGACGTTACCCGCGTAGGCGGCAGCCGGCAGCGGCACATACTTCACTTCCTTAGTGAGCTTGGCGCCGTTTTTCATGTAGAACTCGACGAATTCGCGCACTTCGGGCTTATCCAGCGACTTGGCCTTGACGTAGATGAAAATCGGGCGTGACAGCGGCGCATAAGTACCGTTCTCGACGTTGGCCGCCGAGGGCTCGACCGCCTTGCCGGTCTTCGGATTGACGATCGGCAGCGCCTTCAACTTGGCAGTATTTTCTGCGTAATAGGCGTAGCCGAAATAGCCGATGGCATTGACGTCGCGGGCGACGCCCTGCACCAGCACGTTGTCGTCTTCGGAAGCGGTGTAGTCGCCACGCGAGGATTTGGCCTTGCCGACCATGGCCTCGGTGAAGTACTCGAAGGTGCCCGAGTCGGCACCGGCACCAAACAGCTTGACCGGTGCATCCGGCCAGGCCGGATTGACCTGGTTCCACTTGGTGATCGTGCCTTGGGCAGCAGGCTCCCACAATTTTTTCATCTCTTCGATGGTGGCCTG
>ERZ724516.2583-NODE-2583-length-10167-cov-3.491792_pt1 | contig 10167 bp, 7 predicted proteins | sample MGYA00376049_ERZ724516 | MGnify/ENA primary metagenome ERZ724516 (study PRJEB28724, sample SAMN07190886) | activated sludge metagenome | isolation source: activated sludge of sewage treatment plant in Hong Hong | place: USA: Christiansburg, Virginia | collected... | reverse complement strand
TCCTTTGATTGTAATTGTTTTTCAAACTATTTTGAGTCTTTTCAATACTGTTTTATTATTTAAAATAATAAAACAGTATAATATTCAACTGACTAACAAGTTGTTAGCTCTTTTTTTGTTTACGCCATCAATTTTTATCTATGCCCAATTGATAATGTCAGAATGGTTAGTAATGTTGTTTCTAACAATGCTTTTTTGGTTTCTTTCGCAAAAATGGACCAAAAGTAATTTTGCCTACATTCAAATAATCACCGTTTTATTAGCCTTTACAAAGCCCATTTTTTATCCGTTTATCTATATAAATTTCATCTTCTTTTTGGTTTATATGATAAAAAATAAGCGGTTTAGTTTTTGGCTGTTTTTACCCATAATTTGTCTGCAATTGTATTTGAATTATAATAAAAATGTGACGGGTTATAAACATTTCTCATCCATTGAAAACGCTAATTTAATAGATTATAATTTGTATTATTTCAAGTCTTCAACCCATTCCAAAGAACAAGCTGAGTTGTGGTTGAACTCTGTTTATAGTGATGAAAAATATGTGGGAAAAAGTTTTAAAGAACAAAATATTTATCTCAAACAAATTGCAACCAACGAAATAAAGAAAAACTTTTTTCAATACTCCTTTTATCATTTTTATACCGCAGTCAGAGGGATAGTCGATCCCGGAAGGTTTGATTTAATGACCTTTTTTGAAAGAGAAACTGGAAGGCAAGGTTTTTTGGAAATATTAAACAATGACAAACCTATTTGGGATGCATTTAAAAATAAATTTGTATTTGTTTATTTGTTTTTAATTCCAATTTTTTTGACAAACTGTATCAAATGGTTTTATTTTTTAAAATATTTATTTTTCAATAAATTGACCTTAAATATTTATTATTTCATTGTTTTATTTGGTTATTATATTTTGGTTTCTGGTCCTGTAAATTGTTCCCGATATATGATGCCTTTTCAAGGAATATTGATAGTATTTGCTGTTTTAGGGATGTTATCTAAGTCGAAAAATATAACTCAAAAAGCCTCAAATTGCTAGTCAAAACCAAAGCCATCGTCATTTCTTCTCTCAAATACCAAGAGAAAAGCTTGATTGTAAAATGTTTTACGGAATCTAATGGTCTAAAAACCTACTTTGTGCGTGACGCTTTTTCCTCTCGAAAATCAAACCAAAAAATCGCCTATTTCCAGCCGCTGACCATTCTCGAAATTGAAGCTGTTCACAAAAATAAAGGCACTTTAGAAAACTTCAAGGAAATCAAAATTGCTACTCCATTTCAATCCATTCATTCTGATATTTTCAAGAGTACGATTGTGATGTTCATTTCCGAAATATTGCACCATTCCATTCACGAAGAAGAGAAAAACGAACACCTTTTTGCCTTTTTGGAAACTGCTTTGCATTGGCTCGACAATCACGACGAAACCGCTAATTTTCATTTAATTCTAATGCTTGAAATAACAAAATATCTTGGTTTCTATCCCGACATTTCCGAAGTGGAATTCCCTTTTTTCGACGCCAACGAGGGTGTTTTTACTCCATTTCACGGCATCGGTTCACTCACGGAACACGAAACCAATCTCTTCAAAAAACGCATCAATCTAAAATTCGACAATGACCAAAAAATATTCCACGTCATCGAAAGGCAAATTCTCTTGAAAATCCTGATTGATTACTATACTTTTCATCTCGATGGTTTCCGAAAACCAAAATCTTTGGACGTTCTGAAAGAAGTGTTTTCTTGAAGAAATAACCGGAAAGACACAAAGATTTAATGTGTTTCTGACACAGATTTCACAAATTCACACAGATTAATTTGTGTAAATTTGTGAAATTTGTGTCGAAATAGCTCCTCTTTTAAAAATCGAATCACTTTAGAATCATCGTAAATCATCGTGTCTTTGCGGTAAACAAAAACTCATCACTAATAACACATAATTCATAACAATTTCTTACTTTCGCACCGCGATTAAAGAAAAGGATAAAATGAGCACAAAATTTACTGAATACAAAGGACTTAACTTGCCTACAGTTGCATCTGAAGTACTTGATTTTTGGAAAAAAGAAAACATATTCGAGAAGAGTGTAACCACTCGTGAAGGCAACCCACCATTCGTGTTTTTTGAAGGACCACCTTCGGCCAATGGACTGCCGGGAATTCACCACGTGATGGCGCGTGCGATTAAAGATATATTTTGTCGTTATAAAACTCAAAAAGGATTCCAAGTTAAGCGTAAAGCGGGCTGGGATACTCACGGTTTGCCTGTGGAGTTAGGTACCGAAGCCTCATTGGGAATTACCAAAGAAGACATTGGAAAAACCATTTCCGTAGCCGAATACAACGAAGCTTGTAAAAAAACAGTAATGCGTTACACCGACGTATGGAACGATTTGACTGAAAAAATGGGCTATTGGGTCGATATGGAAGATCCATACGTGACCTACAAATCCAAGTATATGGAAACCGTTTGGTGGATTTTGAAACAAATCTACAACAAGGATTTGATGTACAAAGGCTACACCATTCAGCCGTATTCGCCAAAAGCGGGAACAGGATTATCTTCACACGAAGTAAACCAGCCAGGAAGTTATAGAGATGTAACCGATACAACGATTGTTGCCCAATTCAAAGCTTTAAACGAAACTTTACCTTCATTTCTTCAAGGATTTGGAGACATTCATATCTTGGCTTGGACGACAACACCTTGGACTTTGCCTTCGAATACAGCATTGACTGTTGGCCCAAAAATCGATTATGTGTTGGTTAAAACTTTCAATCAATATACTTTTTTACCTTCGAATGTGGTTTTGGCAAAAAACTTGGTTGGAAAACAATTTTCGAAAGGATTTTTCGCAAGTACTGAAGCTTCCGATTTCGAAAATTTCAAAGAAGGAGACAAGAAAATCCCATATCAAATCCTAGCCGAATGTAAAGGAGCTGATTTAGTTGGAATTCGTTACGAACAATTAATGCCGATGGTATTGCCATACCAAAATCCAGAAAACGCTTTCCGAGTAATTTCAGGAGATTTTGTTACCACCGAAGACGGAACAGGAATTGTGCATACCGCGCCAACATTTGGTGCTGATGATGCTAAAGTGGCCAAAGAAGCTGTTCCTGAAGTTCCGCCAATGTTGGTTTTGGACGAAAACGGAAACCCAGTTCCATTGGTAAACTTGCAAGGAAAATTCATTGACGGTTTAGCAAGTTATTCTGGAAAATACGTTAAAAACGAATATTACACCGATAACGATGCTCCGGAACGTTCTGCCGATGTGGAAATTGCCATTCAGTTAAAAGAAGAAAATAAAGCTTTCAAAGTAGAGAAATACGTGCACAGTTACCCACATTGCTGGAGAACGGACACGCCAATTTTATATTATCCATTGGATTCCTGGTTTATCAAAATCACGGAAGTTCGAGACAGAATGTTCGAATTGAACGAAACTATCAATTGGAAACCAAAAGCAACTGGAGAAGGTCGTTTTGGGAATTGGTTGAAAAATGCCAATGATTGGAACTTGTCGCGCTCTCGTTTTTGGGGAATTCCATTGCCAATTTGGAGAAACGAAGAAGGAACAGAAGAAATGCTGATTGGTTCGGTTGAAGAATTATACAACGAAATCGAAAAATCTATCGCGGCAGGTTTCCAAAAAGAAAATCCTTTCAAAGGTTTTGAAATTGGAAATATGGACGAAGCAAACTATGATTTGGTTGACTTGCACAAAAATGTAGTTGATGAAATCACTTTAGTTTCTGCTTCTGGAAAACCAATGAAACGTGAATCCGATTTGATTGACGTTTGGTTTGATTCGGGTTCAATGCCTTATGCGCAATGGCATTATCCTTTTGAAAACAAAGATAAAATTGACGAAAACAAAGATTTCCCTGCTGATTTCATTGCCGAAGGTGTCGATCAAACTCGTGGTTGGTTCTATACTTTGCACGCTATCGCCACTTTGGTTTTTGATAAAGTAGCTTATAAAAACGTAGTTTCAAACGGTTTGGTTTTGGACAAAAACGGACAAAAAATGTCCAAACGTCTAGGAAATGCCGCCGATCCATTCGATACATTGAATGAATATGGGCCTGATGCCACGCGTTGGTATATGATTTCGAATGCGAATCCGTGGGACAATTTGAAGTTTGACTTGGAAGGAATTGCCGAGGTTCGTCGTAAATTCTTCGGAACATTGTACAACACGTATTCTTTCTTTGCGTTGTATGCTAATCTTGATAATTTCAGCTATGCCGAAGCCGAAGTTCCAATGAACGAAAGACCTGAAATCGACCGTTGGATTATTTCAGAATTGAATACTTTGGTAAAAGTGGTTGATGAGGCTTACGCCGATTATGAACCAACAAAAGCGGCTCGCGCAATTTCGGAATTTGTACAGGAAAATTTAAGTAACTGGTACGTTCGTTTGTGTCGTCGTCGTTTTTGGAAAGGCGACTATGCACAAGATAAAATTGCAGCTTACCAAACTTTATATACTTGCTTGTTAACCATTAGTAAACTCGGTGCGCCAATCGCTCCGTTCTTTATGGACAAGCTTTACAGAGATTTAACATTGGCTACACAATCGGAAAAATTTGACTCTGTACATTTGGCCGAATTTCCAAAATATGTTGGAAACTTTGTTGATAAATTGTTGGAGAGCAAAATGATGAAGGCACAAACCATTTCGTCACTCGTTTTATCCCTTCGAAAAAAGGAGATGATTAAGGTGCGTCAACCGTTGCAAAAGGTAATGATTCCGGTGCTTGACGCAGGTTTTAGAGCTGAAGTTGAAGCAGTTTCTGACCTGATAAAAGCGGAAGTAAATGTGAAAGAAATCGTGCTTTTGGACGATGCTTCGGGGATTTTGGTAAAGCAAATTAAACCCAATTTCAAGGCTCTTGGACCACGATTTGGAAAAGATATGGGATTGATTGCCAAAGAGATACATGGTTTTTCGGCAGCTCAAATCAATCAATTGGACAAGGAAGGAAGCCTAAGTATTGTTATTTCGGGAAATAGTATAATTTTATCATTAGAAGAAGTGGAGATTTCTTCGCAAGATATTGAGGGTTGGTTGGTTGCCAATTCAAACGGAATAACGGTGGCACTTGATATAACCATTTCGGACGAATTAAAACAAGAAGGAATTGCCAGAGAATTAGTAAACAGGATTCAGAATATAAGAAAAGATTCTGGTTTTGAGGTTACTGATAAAATTAAAGTACATTTGCAAAAAAATTCAGACCCGAGCCAAAGCGAACAGGCGAAGCAATTAGAAAATGCTGTAAAAGCAAACGAAGCCTATATTAAATCAGAAACATTAACAGAAACATTGGTTTTTGAAGAAAATATAGACAACGGAACAGAAATAGAATTCGACGAGATAAAAACAAAAATATCAATTACAAAATAATTAGAAAATGATAGATGAAATTGCAAGATACTCAGACGCTGATTTAGCTGAGTTTAAAGAGATTATTATGAAAAAAATACACAAAGCACAAGCCGATTTAGACTTGATAAAAAGTGCTTATATGAACGATTTAAATAACGGAACCGACGATACTTCGCCTACGTTCAAAGCCTTTGAAGAAGGTAGCGAAACCATGTCGAAAGAAGCGAATTCACAGTTAGCTATCCGTCAGGAGAAGTTCATCCGTGACTTGAAAAACGCACTTTTCCGTGTAGAAAACAAAACATACGGAACTTGTAAAGTAACAGGTAAACTAATCAGCAAAGAAAGATTATTGATTGTTCCTCACGCAACAATGAGCATCGAAGCAAAAAATTTGCAACGATAAACAATCGAGATTTCGATATTAAAATTCCAAATTCCAACAATAACTTATTAAATTATTGGGATTTGGAATTTAATTTTTAGAATTTACCTATTTTTGCGCCATTAAAATTCACAAAATGTCTTTACGAAAAGCTTATCTGATCGTTTTTATCATCTTATTGGTAGATCAACTTTCAAAAATTTACATCAAAACTAATTTTATTTACGGCGAAATCGGGCAAATTGACGTTACTAGTTGGTTCAAAATTCTATTGATAGAAAACGAAGGAATGGCTTGGGGAACGGTAATTCCAGGCACTTATGGAAAATTGTTTCTTACTGTTTTTCGTCTCGTTGCTGTTACAGGAATTGGGTATTGGCTTTGGGATTCAGTCGAAAAAAAACACAGTTCAAATTATTTGATTGTGGCAATTTCTCTAATTCTCGCAGGAGCTTTTGGCAATATCATCGACTCTGTTTTTTACGGCGTAATTTTCGATGACAGTTACGGACATTTGGCTACTTTATTCACAGACAAACCTTATGGAACTTGGTTTCACGGCAAAGTGGTCGATATGTTGTACTTTCCATTATTCGAAGGAAATTGGCCGGAATGGATGCCAGTTATTGGTGGACAACATTTCAAATTCTTCAATGCGATTTTCAACATTGCCGATGCTGCAATTTCAACAGGCGTTGGGATTTTGATTGTTTTCAACAAAAAAGCATTTCATCATCAACATTAGGATTTTTTTTCAAACAAAAACCCACAATAAATAATAAAAGGCAAGAGAATAGAGTATTTCTTTCTTCTTGCCTTTTTGTTAATTCCAAATCTTGGAATTAAAAAGATTATTTCGCAGCAGCATATCTTTTAGAAACTTCATCCCAGTTAATTACATTAAAGAAAGCTTCAATATAATCTGGTCTTCTGTTTTGATAGTTCAAGTAGTAAGCGTGTTCCCAAACATCCATTCCTAAGATTGGTGTTCCACCACAACCTACACCTGGCATCAAAGTATTGTCTTGATTTGGCGTTCCACAAACTTCTAGTTTTCCGTCTTTCACACACAGCCAAGCCCATCCTGAACCAAATTGAGTAGCTCCAGCTTTGGCAAAAGCAGCTTTAAAAGTATCAAAAGAACCAAAAGCACTATCAATAGCCGATGCTAATTCGCCTGTTGGCAATCCGCCACCGTTTGGAGACATTATTGTCCAAAACAAACTGTGATTAAAATGTCCACCGCCGTTGTTACGAACAGGCATATTTTTCATATCCAAATTTTTCAAAATATCTTCAATGCTTTTACCTTCCAAATCCGTTCCTGCGATAGCAGCATTCACGTTGGTAATATAAGCATTATGATGTTTCGTGTGATGGATTTCCATCGTGCGCGCATCAATATGAGGTTCTAACGCATCATACGCATAAGGTAATTGTGGTAATTCAAAAGCCATAATTATTGTTGTTTATTGGTTTATAAATATTTTATTCAAAATTAAACAATTAACTTTGGAATTGGTAATTCTATTTCGTTATAGTTTTATTAAATTAATTGATAGTACGATTTGTGTCACACTGAGCTTGTCGAAGTGAGGAGCTATTTCCTGCTGTACTCTATATCTTTGTTGCCGAACACCGGCAACAAACGATGCCGCTTCCATCAGGGCTAGGGCATTCGGAATAAGAAGAAAATTAGGTTTTCTAAAGATTTGACAACTTTTTGAAAGATGTCAAATTTATACTAATCGTTAAACTTGAATAATTCGATTAAGTTTATTTCTAAGGCTTTTGACACTATTTCCAAAGTTGAAAGGGTTGCATTTGCTCTTCCAGCTTCTAATCTGGACATATTACTTTTCTCAAAATTACATTTGGCAGCCAAATCCTGTTGAGAAATATTTTTCTCTTTTCGGATTTTCTGAATTCGTTTGCCAACTTGTATTTGTATTGATTCTTCCAAACTTTAATTATCATTTACGATAAGTCAAAATTTGTTATATATTTGTTTAATGCGGTTATCGTAAATGATAACTATAAAATTATTTTGCCCAAATGAGGAAAACCGTAAAAGAGTGTTGTTTTTCCTTTATAGATTTGAATGTATTTAACATAAAAGCAACCTAAAAAGACTAATAAATAACAAACTAAAAAATAAATTATGGATTTAAAAGACCAACTTAAATTAATTGCTGACCGAACAAAACACAAAGAGAACATTCAAACCGAAGAAGCAACCAAAAATGCGTTCATTATGCCTTTTTTACAAAGTTTAGGGTATGATGTTTTTAATCCATTGGAAGTTGTTCCTGAATTTGTTGCAGATATTGGAATTAAAAAAGGAGAGAAAATTGATTATGCCATTTTCAAAGATGGAAATCCAACAATTCTTGTTGAATGTAAAGATTGGAGACAAAACTTGAACATTCACGATGGACAGCTTTTGAGATATTTTCACGTTTCAAAAGCAAAGTTCGGTTTGTTGACAAACGGAATTGTATATCGATTTTATTCTGATTTAGTGATGCTTAATAAAATGGACGAAAAACCATTTTTAGAATTTAATATTACCGAAATTAAAGACAACCAAATTGATGAATTGAAAAAATTTCACAAAGCCAATTTCGATGCCGAAAGTATTGTAAATACCGCCAGTGAAATGAAATTTATGAACGAACTCAAGCACTTGCTAAACAAAGAACTTACAGAACCAACTCCAGAATTTGTAAAACATTTTGCTAAACAAGTTTATCCAAGTGTTGTAACTGCAAGAGTTTTGGAACAATTCACGGAATTGACCAAAAAATCCATTCAGCAATACATCAGTGATTTAATCACCGAAAGATTGAAAAATGCTTTATCCAAAGAAGACGAGAAAAATAAACTCGAAAGTTCAAGCGAAATTTCATCCGAACAAAATCTGGAAGATATTAGCAAAGTAAATACAACCGAAGAAGAACTTGAAGGATTTTTAATAGTGAAAACTATTTTGCGACAAAAAATTCCAGCAACAAGAGTGACTTATCGAGATGCACAATCTTATTTTGCCATTTTCTTAGATGACAATAATCGAAAAGCTGTTTGCCGATTATATCTAAATGGAGGAAAAAAATTCATAGGATTGTTCGATGAAAACAAGAAAGAAGCAAAAAATGAAATAGAAACATTAGACGATATTTTTAAATTTTCAGCAGAATTGTTGAAGACCATTGAAATGTACGAAAAGTAAAAAATGGTTTTGTTCCAATATTTTGAAAAACCTTTGGCTTCATAGTCAAAGGTTTTTTTGTTGAAATTATTGGTTTTAATGATTAAGATTTAAAAACTATAGAAAGTTAGAAATCTTTGTACTACTTTTAATCTTGATTAATAAAAAATCAAAATGCAAAGACCATCATTCTCCATATACGACGCATCGGCAGGTTCTGGAAAAACCTATGCACTAGTCAAAGAATACCTGAAAATCATTCTTGTTGCCAATAAAAATGATGCGTATCGCAACATTCTCGCCATTACGTTTACCAATAAAGCGGTTCACGAAATGAAAAGTAGAATCGTTGGTAATTTATCCGAATTTGCCAAAGACGAACCTAGCCAAAAAGCACAGGATTTAATGCAGGATTTAGCAAAAGATACGGAGCTTTCCATCTTCCAAATCAAAACCAAATCACAGCAAATCATCAAGCATATTATTCATAATTATGCTGCTTTTGATATTTCTACCATCGATAAATTCACGCACAAAGTCATTCGAGCTTTTGCGCACGATTTAGGTTTGCCAATGACTTTTGAAGTGACTTTGGATACCGAAAACTTGCTTATTGAAGCCGTTGATGCCATCATTGCGCAAGCTGGAGAAGACGAAACCTTGACCAAATTACTCATCGATTTCACGATGGAAAAAACCGATGACGACAAATCTTGGGATATTTCACGCGAAATTCTCGAAACCGGACGTTTGGTTCTCAATGAGAATAATCGAAATGAAATTACCCATTTTCAAGAAAAAACCATTGCCGAATTTGTCGAGATAAAAGACAAACTCGCCGAAACTTGTAGCGTTTTGGAAAAGGAAAATACGGAATTTGCCGAAAGTGCTTTACAGCTTATCGAAAAAAATGGAATTGATTTGAAATCATTTTCAGGGTCTTATTTTCCAAAACATTTGCAAAGTATTGTGGATGGGAAATTCAACCCGAAAAACAAAACCTACCACGAATCTGAAGATATAAAAATCAATAAAACTGCTAAAGACGGCGCTTTGATTGAAAATATTGTTCCCGAATTGTTGCAAATTCTCGACACTGTTTACAAGAATTTTGAAAAGCGGGATTTCTACAAAGCATTTCTAAAAAACATCACGCCATTATCGTTGTTGAATACA
>ERZ724516.2582-NODE-2582-length-10168-cov-3.549590_pt1 | contig 10168 bp, 11 predicted proteins | sample MGYA00376049_ERZ724516 | MGnify/ENA primary metagenome ERZ724516 (study PRJEB28724, sample SAMN07190886) | activated sludge metagenome | isolation source: activated sludge of sewage treatment plant in Hong Hong | place: USA: Christiansburg, Virginia | collected... | reverse complement strand
CTACGGAAAATATGATGCCAGTAGAGCCGCCCAAGGTGGTTACGCTCCATTTCCGTTTGAAGCTGGAAAAAAAGACGGTATGATTCCGGGATTTTTAGAAGGATTGAGCCAATTGTCTTTTGGCGATAAAGCTTTGGTAATTTTGCCTCCAGAACTTGCCTATGGTGCAAGCGGAGCCGGAGGAGTTATTCCGCCAAATGCAACCCTTGTTTTCGAAATTGAAATGACAGAAATAAAGTAAAAGTGGTCAGGGAACAGTAATTATTTATTACTATTTGTCACGCTGTAAGCGTCTCCATTTTGTTGCTCGTTCTTTACGAAACTTTTTACCATACAATCCAAAATAAAACCCGACAAGTTACTGAAACTTGTCGGGTTTTATTTTGGGGAAACTCATATACATACAAATTCAACGGATTAAAATCCGTTGCTACAATATGTCTCGTCCGCAACGGACTCTCACATTACGAACTAGAGCCGTAGGCTTGGACTATTTTGTAGAGCTGGACTTTAGTCCAGTTTGCAAATGAACATTATTTTTTGAATTTCCAATCGAATTCGTCTTTGGCATTGATGATGGCGCCAATTTCAAATTTTACAACCTCATCAAATTCGGTTTGAAGGATGAACCAATTGTCTTCGTTGAAATAGTTTTCGAAAGTATCGAAATCTTCTTGGGTGAATTTATTGATGTCTTTAGTTGCCAATTCTTTTTTGACTTCTGTTATTTTTTTACCAATGATTGTATTGCCCAATAACTCTAAGTCGGGACTTGAAGCCACGATATAACCTAACTTCAAATCTTCTTCCTGATAGAACGTCAAACGCATTTTCAGCGTATTGTAGGCAAAAATCTGGTTGTCGTCTTCGTCTTTATAATTGCGGTTGGGTTTTCCGTACAGGGCGATAACATCGTTTTGTTTCATTCCGAAAAGGAGTTTATCGATTCCGTTTTTTAGATTTATTTTCATCTTCAATTTTTATCGCAAAGTTCGCAAAGTTTTCTGCAAAACCTTAGTAAAATTATCGAAATTTTCCCCGATGTAAGTACGAAAAGTATTCAACAAATAAAAATCCGCTTGATGATTTGTAAGAAAAAATTAATATATTTGATACATCTATAAAGTGAAACAAAGTTACCAACAATATTTTACAAAAAAACTTAAAAACAACAACTTATGAAGAAATTACTAACGGTTTTAATCTTACTTCTTTTAAGTGTAAAACTAAATGCTCAAAATACTCCAACTTATCCACAACCAAAAGAAGGTTTCAAAAGAGTTGACTTACTTCTTCCCAAAATAGAAAATTCAAAAGATTACAAAGTCCAAGTCAAATTTTCGCTTGAAGTATCACTAGTAGAATGTTCGAACGCTGATTTCAGTTTTAATAAAAAGAACCTAAAAGAAGAATATGGAATCTCACAAAATTCGAGATATCCATATTATGTATTAGAAAGTGACGCAGCCGAAATTTTTGAAGGATTGCAATCGGATTGTAAAAGTGATAAAAAAGTAATACGTAAAATTTTGAGTAGTCAAGATATTTTTATTGAATATCAAAGTTATTATGCAAGACCATTTTATATTCCTAAATCGTGGAATGTGGAATACAGAATTTGGAAAGCGGGAGATAAATATGTTACTGTGAATAACTAATACTGTGTTCCACTAGTGCTCGTCCACCACGAGTACCTACTTAAATCAATAATCAAATCATAGCGTTTGCAACGCGGTTTATCACTAAAATAGAACGAGACAGTGTACGGAAATTTAACGTACGTTTTTGTTTTTTGTACAGAATTTATACGTACGTTTGTAAAATAAAACGAAATAGAGATGAGTACAACTGTAAAAGAACAAGCGCGTTTTGATGCAAGACTTCCAAAAGAACAAAAACAATTCTTTGAGAAAGCCGCATTGTTAGGAGGTTTTAGAAATCTCACAGATTTTGTTATTGTAACGCTTGAAGAAAAGGCTAAAGAAATCATCAAGGAAAAAGAACAAATTATAGCTTCGGAAAGAGATAGTAAACTGTTTTTTGATGCTGTTGTTAAATCTAAAGAGCCAAACAAAGCGCTATCGGATGCCTTAAACGACTACAATGCTTTTATGTCAAAATCTAAATGAAATGATTCAACTATTAGAAAGTAAGCATAACAAAAAAGAATTTGATTGTGGAAAAGATTTATTGAACAACTACCTTAAAAATCAGGCAGGGCAAGATATAAAACGCAAACTCTCAGGTTGTTTTGTTTTATTAGATGATACAACAGATACTATTTGCGGTTACTACACATTGTCAAATAATAGTATTCCTCTAAGTAGTTTTTCAGATGAAATTCAAAGAAAATTACCAAAATCATACACCGCTATTCCAACAACGCTTTTAGGAAGATTAGCCATTGATCTTAAATTTCAAGGGAAAGGAATAGGGAAAATTTTACTGATTGACGCATTAAAAATAAGTTATGAAATTTCGAAAGAAATAGGCTCTTTTGCAATAGTTGTCGATCCAATTGATGACGATGCTGTAAAATTCTATGAAAAATATGATTTTATAAAACTTCCAGACAGCGGTAAAATGTTTATTGCAACTACTACTTTGAAACATCTTTTTGATAAATAATCATTCAACCTCTTTTAAAGCAATTTAAAAGAGGTTTGTTTTTAGGGTTTGGTGCTTAGGAAAAGTTGGTTTTGTATTTGGAAAGTTAGTTTTTAATTCGATATTTGGCGCATCTTAATCTCAAAATCACTCTGATAGTTAGACATTTGCAATCCTAGTGACGAATAACAGTTTGTAAAAAATTTAAAAACATAGTTTAAACCATTTGGCAAATTGTAAGTCCAACACTAAAAATTTAAATATGAGAAATTTAACTTGCCTTTTAGTGGTTTTAGTATCAATTATAAGCTGTAGCAAAAATGATGATGGCGTCGAACCTACACCAACTGAGTCTATGTATTTCCCGTCTAATTCAAGTACTGCTTGGGAAACCAAATCTCTTTCGAGCCTAGGATGGAATCAAAACGCTGTTCAACCTTTGAAAGATTTTCTGATTCAAAAAAACACAAAATCTTTTATCATTCTCGTTAATGGAAGAATTGTAATGGAAGAATATTTTAATGGTCATACCGCAACCACTTCTTGGGAATGGAATAGTGCTGGCAAAACTTTAGTAGCCACAACAACAGGAATTGCTCAACAAGAAGGATTATTGAACATAAACAATAAAGCATCTGATTATTTGAGAACCGAATGGACCAGTATGCCATTAGCTAAAGAAAATTTAATTACGGTAAGACATTTACTAACCATGACAACTGGTAATGATGATACAAAACAATATGTTATAAAACCCAATTTGACTTATGTTGCCGATGCAGGAACCCGATGGGCTTATAGTAATATTTTTCAGAAATTGACAGATGTTGTTGCCGATGCAAGCAATAAACCGTTTGAAACTTATTTTAACGAAAAATTAAAGAGTAAAATTGGTATGGATGGATCTTGGAATTTTGGAACCATTTACACCATTTACCATAGCACGACAAAAAGTATGGCAAGATTTGGTCTTTTGGCTTTGAATAAAGGAAAATGGAATAACGAACAGATCATAAACGAATCCTTTTTTAATGAAAGTATAACGACTTCACAAAATATCAATCCTTCTTATGGCTATTTGTGGTGGTTAAATGGTAAAACAAGTGCAATGATTCCTGGCTCGCAAACCGTTTATCCAGGTTCATTAGTGCCAAATGCCCCTGTGGATATGTATGCTGCAATGGGTGCTAGTGACCAACGAATTTATGTTATTCCAAGCAAAAAAATGGTGGTAATCCGAATGGGTGATGCGTCTGATCCTTCAAATCCAAATTTTGCTGTATCGGGTTTTGATAATGCTCTTTGGGCGAAAATTAATGCAGTAATAAACTAATAAAAAAAATAGTGAAGTTCTAAAAAGGAAAACTGTTGTTCAACTCCTCTAAAAAAATTAAAAATATGGAAAATAAAAAAGGAATAAACCTGTTTTTTGCATTTATAGCATTTACATTAGGATTGACACTGTACAAGCATTTTGACTTTAAAAATTTCAAATTCGTAGATCCAGCCTTAGACATTCTTTACGTTATTGTATTTGTCATATCTATTTACTTGCTCATAAAAGACGCTATTAAACGACCTAAAAAATAAAAAAATGCCACAATACAAAGCAGAAAAGCGTTAATAAAAATATATTTATGAATACTCGCCTGTTTTTAAGAATAAATTGAAACCTAATTTTTTTTATAAATCACACTAAAGGTTTGCTGATTAATCAACTTGAATTCCGTTGTTTTCAAGAATTGCAAAAAGGTATGTGCTATGGCTCGGATCGTATTTTTCAATTCCGCTCTGATACCATTTCAAAATAATATTGAGTTGATAAGACGTATAATCGTCAGTTTCTTCAATATCCAATCCCAATAATCCCGACAAAAGAAACTCTTCTAAAACTTTAATAGTAACAAATCGTTTAGGAATTCCTTTCGAAATTTGTCCATTCATTTCCTCATAATCCATTCTTCCAGAATTGAATCCAGAAATATAAGCTACACTGCTTTTTTTGTTATCCATAAGCAAAAACGGATTTTGACCATTTGAATATCCATCAAAATAATCTTGTCGATAAGAAGTACTAAAAATATTTTTAGAATCCATGAGACGATACTTTATAATTACGTTACAAACGTATAAACTATGTCTTACACAAAATATTAAAATCGTTAAAAGGATAAAATACTCTTCAAATAACAAGTACCGTGCAGTTTATCGATAAAAAAGAGGCTAAAAAAAAGCGAATTCTATAATTCTGAAAAATACCTTGCCTCTATTCTTTTAATATCTTTTATCGAACTTTTGGCCCAAGCCAAACGTTTTTCCAAAATTTCTTCTTCAGATAAATGCCAATCTAAATCTGTTTGTCGCAATCGATTCGTCAGGTTTTGAATAATAATTGCTGCCGAAACCGAAATATTCAAACTTTCGGTAAAACCCGCCATCGGAATTTTAAGAAATCCATCGGCTTTTTGTAAAACTTCTTCTGATAATCCGTCTCGTTCTGTACCAAAAAATAAAGCACTGGGTTTAGTAATATCAAAATCGTCTAACAAACAATCATTTTCGTGAGGCGTGGTGGCGATGATTTGGTAGCCTTGGTTTTTCAGGGTTTCAACACAATTGGAAACGTTGTCGAATTTGTTAATATCAACCCATTTCTGTGCGCCCATCGCAATTTCCTTATCAATACTTTTACCGTAACGCTCTTCAATAACGTTCAATTCCTGAATGCCAAAAACCTCGCAACTGCGCATCACGGCACTGGCATTGTGCATTTGAAAAACATCTTCGACAACCACCGTAAAATGTTTGGTTCTGTTTTCTAATACTTTCAAAAACTTGGCTTTTCGGTTTTCAGTCAGGATATTTTCTAAGAAATTAAGGTAATCAAGGTTAAACATATTGCAGTATTATTTTTGGTAAAAATACTAAAAAAGAGTAGTTTTAAATATCTAATTTTGTCATTTCGACGAAGGAGAAATCACATTAGTTGCTCTCGTGATGAGATTTCTCCTTCGTCGAAATGACAAAACAATAAAAAAACATGAAAAAGAAACTAGTCGTTTTAACCGGAGCAGGAATCAGTGCCGAAAGCGGAATCAAAACCTTTCGCGATGCTGACGGACTATGGGAAGGTCATAATGTGATGGATGTCGCAACGCACGAAGGCTGGAACAAAAATCCCGAATTAGTGCTTGATTTTTACAACCAAAGACGCAAACAATTACACGAAGTCCAACCCAATCTTGGACATCAAATTTTAGCAGCATTAGAAAATGATTTTGATGTTGCTATCATTACCCAAAATGTAGATAATTTGCACGAAAAAGCAGGAAGTTCAAATGTGCTTCATCTTCACGGCGAATTATTGAAAGTAAGAAGTACAGCAAACCAAAACTATATTTTAGATTGGCCAAACGATTTAAATTTGGGAGAAGTTGATGACAAAGAAAACCAATTACGACCGCATATTGTTTGGTTTGGCGAAGAAGTTCCCGCTTTGGAAGAAGCCGTAACAATTGTTGAAAAAGCCGATATACTTATTATAATTGGAACATCGCTTCAGGTTTATCCTGCGGCTGGGTTGATGAATTTTGCTAATCCATCAATTCCAGTTTATTACATTGACCCAAACCCCGCACCAATTTATGACTTGCCCAATGATATCAAAATCATCGCAGCAACAGGCTCCGAAGGAATGAAAATCGTTCGAAAAGACATAGAAAAATTGAAATAATAATTTCAATGGCAATGGCAATAGCAATTTCAAAAATCAATTGCAATTTTTCAATCTGAAATCTGAAATCTGAAATCTGAAATGTTATCTTTGCGCTTTCTAAAAAACCAACAACAATGACTACACTAAACGAATTAAACGCCGTATCGCCAATCGACGGAAGATACAGAAGCAAAACAAGTTCACTTTCTAAATATTTCTCTGAAGAAGCTTTAATCAAATACCGTGTATTGGTTGAAATTGAATATTTTATTGCGCTTTGCGAAATTCCTTTACCTCAACTAAAAGATGTAAACCCAAATCTATTCGAAAGTTTGCGTGACATTTATAGAAATTTCTCGACCGAAGATGCTCTTTGGATAAAAGAAACCGAAAAGGTAACCAACCACGATGTAAAAGCGGTGGAATATTTCATCAAAGACGCTTTCGAAAAATTAGGATTATCGGAATATAAAGAATTCATCCACTTCGGATTGACTTCACAAGACATCAACAATACTGCGATTCCGCTTTCGACAAAAGACGCTTTCGAGAAAGTATATATGCCATCGTTAATCACTTTGACCTCAAAATTAAAAGATTTAAGCATCGAATGGAAGGACGTTCCAATGCTAGCCAGAACTCACGGACAACCTGCTTCGCCAACCCGTTTAGGCAAAGAAATTGCAGTTTTTGTAGAACGTTTGGAAGAGCAAATGCGTTTGTTATTTAACATTCCTTTTGCAGCTAAATTTGGTGGAGCAACCGGAAATTACAATGCCCATCACGTAGCCTATCCACAAATTGACTGGAGAAAATTCGGTGGTACTTTTGTGGAAAACAATTTAGGTCTACATCACTCCTTCCCGACCACACAAATCGAACATTATGATCACTTTGCAGCCTTTTTTGATGCTTTGAAAAGAATCAACACCATAGTAATTGATTTAGACAGAGACATTTGGACCTATGTTTCAATGGAATATTTCAAACAAAAAATCAAAGCGGGAGAAATTGGTTCATCGGCAATGCCACACAAAGTAAACCCTATTGATTTTGAAAATTCGGAAGGAAACTTGGGAATTGCGAATGCTATTTTCGAACATCTTTCGGCTAAATTACCAGTTTCAAGATTGCAACGTGATTTGACAGATAGTACCGTTTTAAGAAACATTGGAGTGCCAATGGGACACACTTTAATCGCTTTCGAAGCTACTTTGAAAGGCTTGAACAAACTATTGTTGAACGAACCAAAATTCCACGAAGATTTAGAGAAAAACTGGGCAGTTGTTGCTGAAGCGATTCAAACGATTTTACGTCGTGAAGCCTATCCAAATCCATACGAAGCCTTGAAAGGATTAACCAGAACCAATGAAGCTATCACCAAAGCTTCGATTCACGAGTTTATTGGAACTTTAGAAGTTTCAGCAGAAATCAAAGCCGAATTAATGCAAATCACACCAAGTAATTTCTTGGGGATTTAATAAAAACCACTTTTAAAGTACAAAGCAATTATGAAGAATTCAATTCTAAAAACGATATTGCTTTGTACTCTGGTTCTCTTATTTTCTTGTAAAAAAGAAGGCCCAAAACCCGTAAACAAACCTTATAAAGCCGGGGTGATTTTGTCCTTTGATGATGCTTATGTAAACGAATGGTATGCGACCAACCAAAAGCTAAAAAAGTATTCCTGGAAGGGTACTTTTTTTGTTTGCAGAATAAATACTCTCGACCAATCCGAAGTCGAAAAACTTCTTGAAATGCAAAAAGAAGGGCACGAAATTGCCGGTCACACCTACACTCACATTAATGCAGTTCCTTTCCTGAAGAATCACAGTATAGAAGAATATATGAATCAGGAAATTGATCCAATGCTTGATTTGATGGGTTTTTATGGTTTGGATGTAAGTACCTTTGCTTACCCTTATGGCGGAAGAACTAAAAAATTGGATGCTGCCTTATTGAAAAAATTCAAAATTATCAGAGGAAGAGCCTTTTGTGAGGAAGTCGCCAACAAACAAGGGTGCTATTACAACAACTCAAATTTAGTTTTTAGCTTTAGTATCGACGATACGCACAATCACTTTAACATTCCTCACCTATTGAAATTATTAGAGTATGCAAAGAAAAACAATAAAATATTAATTTTGAATAGCCACAAAACTGTCGATAAAGTGAGTGGAGATTATCAGACTAAAAATGCTACTTTAGAATACATTTGCAAATACATAAAAAACAATAATTTGAATTTTTATACTTTATCTGATTTGGAAAAGTTACATTAAAACAACTTTTAAAAAAGCTCGATTCTCTATTGTTTTTCTTTGAAATATAATTTTTGTATATTACCAACATAGAATTCAAGAACTATCACCTATGAGTACAGCAGAAAAAGTAGCCGAAGCCTCTCATCACTTAGAGCCCTTAATCAGCGATTTAGGACTGATTTTGATGACTGCGGGAATTGCCGTTTTGATCTTCCGAAAATTAAAACAACCCCTAGTTTTAGGCTATTTGATTGCCGGTTTTCTGGCTGGAAATCACTTCGATTTTTTCCCTTCGGTAAAAGAAATCAAAAGCGTAGAAGTTTGGGCTGAAATTGGTGTCATCTTTTTATTGTTCAGCCTTGGTTTAGAATTTAGTTTCAAAAAATTGATGAAAGTGGGCGGAACCGCTTCTATCACAGCGGGTACACAAATTGTCACCATGTGCATTTTGGGATATTCTGTGGGCCAATGGATGGATTGGGGCAAAATGGATAGTGTTTTTCTCGGTGTAATTCTTTCGATTTCCTCCACCACAATTATTCTAAAATCTTTTGATGAATTAGGCGTAAAAACACAAAAATTTGCTGGAATCGTAATTGGCTCACTAATCGTTCAAGATATTTTAGCCATTTTGATGATGGTCCTATTATCAACCATTGCGGTAAGCAATCAGTTTTCGGGAATGGACTTGTTGATGTCGGTTTTGAAACTCGTGTTTTTTCTGGTGATTTGGTTTTTGGGCGGTATTTTTATCATTCCAACAGTGCTCAAAAAAACCAAACATTTATTAACCGACGAAATGTTGCTCATCATTTCATTAGCCTTGTGTTTGACAATGGTTGGGCTTGCCGCCAATGTTGGATTTTCGCCCGCTTTGGGTGCGTTTATAATGGGTTCCATCATTGCCGAAACCACTCAAGCCGAACACATTGAACATTTGGTAAAACCCGTAAAAGATTTATTTGGAGCCGTATTTTTTGTATCGGTAGGAATGTTAATAGATCCTGAAGCTTTGTATCAACACGCTATTCCTGTGGTTATTCTCTCGTTTGTTACCATTTTTGGACAATCCATCAGTTCTACTTTTGGGGCATTACTATCGGGACAACCTTTGAAAGATTCCATAAGAACTGGAATGAGTTTGTCGCAAATTGGGGAGTTTTCATTTATCATAGCCACTCTAGGAGTGACTCTAAAGGCAACAAGTTCCTTTTTATATCCGATTGTAGTGGCGGTTTCGGCTGTAACTGTTTTTACGACTCCGTTTATGATTAAGTATTCACTTCCTTTTTCGGAGTATTTATCACAAAAATTACCTCGAAAATGGACGAAGCGTATCGAACGGTATTCTGCCAGCACGCAAGCGATAAAAACGGTTAGTTTATGGCAAACCGTAATCAATGCTTTTTTAATTCAAGTCATTGCGCTTGTGGTTATAATTCTGGCAATTATTCTACTTTCCTCAAGATATATCGAACCCTTAGTTGACGATTACCGTTTTGGAAATGCTTTGGGTGCTTTGATAACATTGAGTATAATTGCTCCATTTTTGTGGGCACTCGCCTTCCGGAGAGTTGCTCTA
>ERZ724516.2581-NODE-2581-length-10172-cov-7.037857_pt1 | contig 10172 bp, 7 predicted proteins | sample MGYA00376049_ERZ724516 | MGnify/ENA primary metagenome ERZ724516 (study PRJEB28724, sample SAMN07190886) | activated sludge metagenome | isolation source: activated sludge of sewage treatment plant in Hong Hong | place: USA: Christiansburg, Virginia | collected... | reverse complement strand
CTTTGCTCTGTTCAAGACGGCGCCGCAACGTACCCCGCACACGACCGCCGAGACCGTTGAGAAGGATCATGGCCGACACGAAATCCGCCGCTGTTTCGCCTTCGATCAACTCGATTGTCTGGCCAGACCCGAGCAGTGGCCCGATCTGAAGTCTTTCGCGGTCATCGAGTCCGAGCGTTGCGTCGCTGGCAAGACCTCCGTCGAGCACCGCTTCTACATCAGCAGTCTGCCACCCGACGCCGGGCGCCTGAGCCAGGCGATTCGGGCGCATTGGTCGGTGGAAAACCGCTTGCACTGGTGCATGGATGTCGTCTTCGCCGACGACCAGATGCGTGCCCGTACCGGTCACGCTGCCCATAACCTCGCCATCCTCAAACACCTCACCCTGAATCTCATCCGCCTGGATCCCATCAAACGCAAGGGCGGTATCCGGGCGCGACGTTTCATCGCCGCAACTTCCGATCGCTATCGCGAACATCTGCTCGGCTTGGCTTGAGTTTCATGCGATTGCCCTGGTATGCGGCAGGGGGAAAACTCTTGTATCGCCGGGCTTCTGTACAATGGATGGTTTATCGCCGCACCGTTAACCATAGACCCCGACCCGGGTAGGAGTTGTTGCAATGTATCTGATCAGTCGCATCAGGGTGGCCATCAACGGCTTCGCCGTGCCCTTCCTCAAGTTCCCCACGCCATTTTCCTTCGTCGGCCCGGATTCCTCGCTTTCGATGTGCCGCGAAATCATCGGCCTGGGCGTCAAGCGCCTGATGATCGTCACCGACGGCCCCCTGTTCAAGCTGGGAATTGCCGATGCCGTGGTCGCCGAACTGAAAGGCGCCGGGATAGCCCTCGACATCTTCGACGAAATCGAACCGGACCCGGGCGATGACCTGGTGATGAAGGGCGTCGACCGGATGAAGCGGTTCAAGGCCGATGCCATGCTGGCCATCGGTGGCGGCTCATCGATCGACGGCGCCAAGGCCATCCTGCTCTGTCACGCCAACGACTCACACCCGTCGAAAATGGCCGGCATCTGGCTGTATGCCATGCCACGCAAGCGTGGCGTCCCCTTCTTCGCGATCCCGACCACCGCCGGCACCGGCTCCGAAGCGACGATTGCCGCCGTCGTCACCAACAAGAAGGAACAGATCAAGTATTTCATCGCCGACCCCAAGGTGGTTCCGTCGATGACGGCACTCGACCCCAAGCTGATGACCGGCCTGCCGCCCTTCATCACGGCACCGACCGGCATGGACGCCCTGACCCACGCGGTGGAAGCCTACATCTCGACCACGGCCTACGCGGCAACGGACGAACTGGCGCGCATGGCCACCGCCAGCGTCATGAGCAACCTGCCGACGGCCTATGCCGACGGCAAGAACCTCAAGGCGCGCGAGCGCATGGCCGTCGCCTCGTGCATGGCCGGCCTCGCCTTCACCCAGGCGGGCGTCGGCTACGTTCATGCCTTCGCGCATCAGATGGGCGGCCTCTATCACGTGCCGCACGGCCTCGCCAACGCGATCATCATGCCCTACGTCCTTGATTTCTCGAAACCCGCCTGCCTGCAGCGTCTGGCCGAGCTGGCCCGGATCTCGGGCCTGGACCGCAGCGGCGCAACGGATGGCGAACTGGCCGATGCCTTCATCGCCCGCATCCGGCAAATGAATGCCGAAATGCAGATTCCCGAGAAGATCAAGGACCTCAAGCGCGAGGACTTCGCCAAGATCATCGATCGCGCCTTCGCCGAAGCCCACGGCACCTACGGCGTGCCGCGCTACATGAGCCGTGAAGATGCGCTGGCCCTGCTCGAGCGCCTGTTCCCCTGAACCTGACTTCGTCCCGACAAGCAGCTGGCGGCCGCTTTGCCGCCAGCCGCCCGGGTGGCGTGATTCTGTCGTTTTTCAGTCTTTTTCGGGGTCGACCGCATCCGCCAGGGTGTCGTCCTGAACAGGCCCCTTGAGCTTCAGCTCGCGCGCCCGGGCCGCCCGCAGGGTCGGTGTCTCGAGGCTGATGCGCCCGAGCGCGCCAGTGCGGTAATCGATCAGCAGGATCAGCGCGGCCCGTTCGAGGTCGAGCTCGCCGCCCCGGCCCTTGAGAATGCAGCCGCGCTTGCGGGCAATCGCCTCGATCACCGCAACGGCGTCCAGACCTTCCGTCTTGAGGTTGTAGCGCGCCGCCAGCAGGGCCGGGTATTGTTCGAGCAGGAAGCCGGCGAGAAAGCTGGCGACCTCGATGTCGATGTAGGCATTCACGCCGACCGCATGACTGGCGGCGAGCATCAGCCCGTCGACCGGGTGGGCGATCTTCGGCCACAGCATGCCCGGGGTGTCGTAGAGGGTCAGGCGCGAACTGATGTCGATGCGCTGCTGGCTCTTGGTCACCGCCGGCTGGTCACCGACCGCCGCCACCCGCTTCTTGACCATCGCATTGAGCAGCGTCGACTTGCCGACGTTGGGGATGCCCATGATCATCAGGCGCAGGGGCTTGACCGCATCGTTGCGGTGCGGCGCCAGTTGCTGTGCCAATCCCGGAACGCGCGCCACGTCGCTCGGCTTCTTGCACGAAATCGCGACCGCCTTGACGTCGGGCTGCTGCGCAAAGAATTCTAGCCACGCCTTGGTCGCCGCCGGGTCGGCCAGATCCGCCTTGTTCAGCAACTTGAGGCAGGGCCGCTGCCTGAACGCGCGCAGTTCGTGGATCATCGGGTTGCTTGAAGCCACCGGCAGGCGGGCATCGAGCACCTCGACGACGACATCGGCCATGGCCAGCGTCTCGGCCGCCTTTTTACGGGCCGAGGTCATGTGCCCGGGGAACCATTGGATGGACATAATTGAAGCAGATCCTTTGACGAGGCGGTTATTATCGCAGGTCACACTGCCAGACACCTCGCCATGCACATCTGGGTCGATGCCGACGTCTGCCCGGGCGTCATCAAGGAAATTCTCTATCGCGTCGCCGAGCGCACCCGGCTGCCGCTCACGCTGGTCGCCAACCAGTGGCTGAAAACGCCGCCCTACCCGAGCATCCGGTCGATTCAGGTACCCAAGGGCTTCGACGTGGCCGACAACCACATCGTCGACCAGGCGCAGGCCGGCGACCTGGTGATCACCGCCGACATTCCGCTCGCCGCGGCGGTGATCGACAAGGGCGCACTGGCCCTGAACCCGCGCGGCGAACTCTACACCCGGGAAAACATCAAGCAGACGCTGGACATGCGCAATTTCATGGACGTCCTGCGCAGCAGCGGTGTCGAAACCGGCGGCCCGCCAGCCTTCAGCCAGTCCGACCGGCAGAATTTCGCCAACCAGATCGACCGCCTGCTGGCCAAACGCTAGACCATCCGCCACCCGTGGCACGCCTTGCCACGGGAATATTCTGGGGGCATACTTCCCACTGTGAACATGCCGGGCCACGGACGTGCCGCGCCCCCGCCCACCATGCCTCGCCCCATCTGCACCAACCGGGATATGAAGCCCATCCGCCGCCACCTCGCCGCCTCATGCCTGCTGCTCGCAATGGCCACCGCCGTAGCCGCCGGGGACAACGGGCGCAAGTGCAAGCCGCTGCTGGATCCCGGCCGCGCCGGCAAGAACAGCCTCGCCGTGACCCTGGCCGGCGGCGGCACCAAGGCCTCGTCCTTCGGCATGGGCGTCCTTTCGGCGCTGGCCAGCGAGAAATTCGAGGCCAGCGGCCTGCCCGAGCGCGCCAGCAAGCTGGCCCTCTGGCAGACCGACATCATCTCGACGGTTTCCGGCGGCAGTTACGCGGGCTATTTTCTCTATTCGCGGCTCCTCAACCCGCCGCCCAGCGCCCCGGGAAGCAGCCCAACAACCCGGGCCGAACTGGTCAGAAGCTACTTTGCGGACTGCATCCCGGCCAACCTTGAAACTCAATTCGCCAGCCTGCCGCAGATCGCCGATGCCGAGGCGAAACGCCGGGGAACGACCGCGGACCGCCTGTTCTGTGCCAGCTACGCCAACGCCATTGGCGACGCCGGCACGGAAAAATTGCAGGTGGCGCAGGATTTCTGGAATCGCCGGCGCCCGGAAACCCTGCACCAGCAGTTCCTGCGCTGCCACCAGGACGTCCTCACCTGGCAGCTCTGCGATTTCGGGGTCACCGGCAGCCAGGAAGCGGCCGATCAGGGGCGCAACCTGGGCACCGGCGCGGCGCTCGCGCTGGTCACCACGGCATCCCTGCCCGCTGCATGGATAGCCAACTTCCTCTTCGACTGGCCGCTCAATGTCTCGCCATCACGGGTCGCCTACCGCGACGGCATCGGCATGGCCTTCGGACTGCGCCCGCTCGATGCGCGGGCGATCCAGGGTACGACGGAATGGGCTTTCAACGTCAACGCCATCGCCGGCGCCAAGCTTGCCAGCGGGCAACTCGTTCCGGACCCGGCCAACCTCGACTTCACCCGGCTGAAAGCGCTCACGGGCGGTAATCCCACCGACCCGCCGCGCTGGGTGATCAATGCCACCGCTGCCCCCAGCCGCCATCTGCTCGGCTGGCTTAGTCAGAACGACATTGATTTCGACCGCCACATTTTCCGCATGGCTGGCGACGAGCAATGTGCCGAATCCGTCGGTCCCATCCCGGTCGGACCGCGCAGCCTGTGGGATGCGAGCGAGCCGGATGCCAACCTTTCGCCGCTGCTGACCGCGGTCAACGCCTCCGCCGCCTTCTTCGACTCGAACGAACGCGCACTGGGCCAACCTCTGCGCTTCGTCGCCGGCGTTGGCCTGCTGGCCAGCAACATGGACTGGGGCATCGACCTGATCAACATCGATCCGGACAACCAGCGCCGGACCAGCTGGGCCCGCGAAAAGCTCCATGAGGTGACCCCCTTCCCGCTCTACCTCGCCGAATCGGCCAGCGCCCATGCCAGTGGCCACGACCCGGTGTTCGTGCGCCTCCTCGACGGCGGCTCGACCGACAATCTGGGCGCCTACGGCCCGATCGTCGAGGGGGTGCGCGACATCATCATCTCCGACCACTCGCAGGACACTCGCGGCAACATGCAGGACCTGTGTTACCTGCACAATGAGCTCTTCCTTCGCCGCGGCCTGTACCTGCACATTCCCGGCCTTGCCGGCTGGCCGGATGGATGCCTCGCCGGAAACAGCGACCATGATCCGCAGACCGGTCGCGCAGAGCGCCTTCAACAACTCAAGGCGTCGGGGAAAAGTGCCATCCAGCCGGACATCTTCTACCCGATCTGGGCCTGGCCCTACCCGTTTCTGGCCGGCTGCGTCAGCCGGGACAGCAACCCGGCCAGTTGCCTTGGCGAGCCGTCCAGCCGCCTGTGGATCATCAAGCCGGCATTCGATTATCCCTACTGGCTGCGCCAACAGACCCGCTGCCTGAACCCGCCCGCCGGCGACCCGGCCTGCACCGGACTGCCGGCCGGGCAGCAGGCGAACCGTGCGATCACGGCGTGCGGCGCCAGCGACGAATTGCCATGCGAGTCATCCGCGGTGTTGCTGCGCCATAACCGTTACCTCGAACGTACTTCGATCTTCGCGACGCCGGAGTTTCCCCAGGGGTCGACGGTCCAGATGACCTTCAACTCCAGCGCCAATGTCTATGGGGCCTATCGCGAACTGGCGCACCACTACACGCGGCAGGCGCTGCGGGCGGTGGACCGGGCGCGCGCCGAGCCGGCCGGGGCGTCGTTCGGGAATATCCTGTGCTGGCAGGGAACACACCCGATCCGGGGCACGCCTGACCCACGGGACCTGGAATTCCTGCCGGCATGGACCGACATCCGGCTGGCCGGCTGGGGAAACCGGGAACGCGACGCGGCAAGACGGGGGGTCGGCAAAGGAGATAGCGACGCCTATGGCGAAGCGGTTCAGGATTGCGCCAGCCGCCTCGCTGCAACCTCAGGAAAACCGAAAAGCGACTAAGCCACCTCGCGCGCTTCGGCGAAGCGCAGCTTGGGGTACTTCTCCTTGACCATGTTGAGGTAGACGTTGTTGGGCGCCAGATAGACCGGATCATCGGCGCCATCGAGCGCCACGTTGGCGCTGTAGCGTTCCGACAGCTGGCGCAGTTCGCCGGCATCGCCATGAATCCAGCGCGCAGTCGAACAGTTGTAGCTTTCGAAAATCACCTTCACGCCGTACTCGTGCTCGAGACGGCTGGCCACCACATCGAACTGCAGGGTCCCCACGGCGCCGAGGATGAGGTCGGTGCCCGACAAAGGCCGGAAAAGCTGCGTCGCCCCTTCCTCAGCCAATTGCTGAAGACCCTTCTGCAATTGTTTGATTTTAAGTGGATTTGCAATACGCGCCAGCCGAAAATATTCCGGCGCGAAAGACGGGATGCCGGTGAAGCGCAGGTCTTCGCCCTCGGTGAAGGTTTCGCCGAGGCGGATGGTGCCGTGGTTGGGAATACCGATGATGTCGCCCGGATAGGCTTCGTCGGTCGTGCTGCGGTCTCGCGCCATGAAGGTGATGGCGTTGTTGACCGAGAGGAACTTGCCGCCCGCCCCCTGCTTCACTTTCATGCCCCGCTCGAAGCGGCCGGAGCAGACACGCAGGAAGGCGATGCGGTCGCGGTGCTTGGGGTCCATGTTGGCCTGAATCTTGAACACGAAACCGGAGAACCTGGGCTCGTTCGGCAGCACTTCGCGCGTCGTCGATGGCCGCGCAATCGGCGCCGGCGACAATTCGACCACGGCGTCGAGCAGGCTCTGCACGCCGAAGTTGTTGACCGCCGAGCCGAAAAAAACCGGCGACTGCTTGCCGGCAAGGTAGGCTTCGGCATCGAAGGCATGCGACGCGCCGCGCACCAGTTCGATATCGGTGCGCAATTCTTCGGCCTGCGTGCCGATCAGTTCGTCTAGACGCGGATTGTCGAGCCCCTGGATGATCTCGGCCGTGCCCTTCTCGGCCTGCGGGTCGAAGAAGGCGATGGCGTCGTCGTAGAGGTGATAGACGCCGCGGAAACGCTTGCCCATGCCGATCGGCCAGGTCATCGGCGCGCACTGGATGCCGAGCACCGATTCGATTTCGTCAAGCAGGTCGATCGGCTCCTTGCCCTCGCGGTCGAGCTTGTTGATGAAAGTCAGTATGGGCGTATCCCGCATCCGGCAGACGTTCAGCAACTTGATGGTCTGCGCTTCGACACCATTGACCGAGTCGATGACCATGACCGCCGAGTCGACGGCAGTCAGCGTGCGGTAGGTGTCTTCCGAGAAATCCTCGTGGCCCGGCGTGTCGAGCAGGTTGATCATGCACTCGCGGTAGGGGAACTGCATGACCGACGAGGTCACCGAAATGCCGCGCTGCTTTTCCAGTTCCATCCAGTCCGAGGTCGCATGGCGCGAGGCCTTGCGCGCGCGCACCTCGCCCGCCACCTGGATGGCGCCGCCGAACCACAGCAGCTTTTCGGTCAGCGTGGTCTTGCCGGCGTCGGGGTGGGAAATGATCGCGAAGGTGCGGCGGCGGGAAATTTCGTTGTCGAGGGCAGTCACGGCAGGCGGCAAGGGGCGGAAAGGCCGTGATTATACCTTTGCCGCAATGCAACAAAGCCTCAACGCACCGGCAACACCTGGCGATAGAGGGCCCGGCTGGCGTAGGCGAGCCACGGCAGCGTCAATGGCAGCAAGGGGAGCAGGAGGATGCTGCCGATGATCAGCGTTGAAATCAGGGCCGCCCACAGCATCGCCGGCACGAAGCCCGCGAAAACGATGCGCACGCTGGCCGTCACGGCATCGACCAGCCCGGCCCGCCGCTCACAGAGCAGCGGCACCGAAAAGGCCGAGATGCAAAAGAGCAGGAAGGCGACGACTAGCCCGGAGACCGCCCCCCAGAGCAGGAACTTCATCACGTTGGCGCTGGCCGGGACGATGTCGGTGAGCCAGACCGGCGCGACGCCGACCATGTAACTGTAGAGGATCGCCGCGTCGGTGACGAAGATCATGAACAACAGCGCGCAGACCAGGGCCAGGACCCAGACGGCCGGCGCGGCGGCGGAGAAACCGGCAACCAGGCTCCCGGCGCCGGGCCGACCGCCTTCTTCATGGGCACGGGCAATACCGAAAAACCCGGCGAGGATCACCGGCCCGACCAGCATGAAGGCGCCAGCCGCTGCCACCACGAAAGGCGTCAGGCCAAGGGCCAGCAGCGAGCCGATGATGATGAGGCCGGCCAGCGTGAAGATCGCGGCGTAGGCGATGCTGATGCCGCGCGTCGCATTGGCCGTGGCCCACGCTGCGGCCAGAGCCCGACCAATCATGGAAAGCGTCAGTGGTTCAATGCGCATGGCGGCCTCAAAAGTTCTATCGGGAAGTCCGTGGGAAACAAAACCCGCCGGAAAAGCCCGCCGGAGCCTGTCCTCAGTCTACACAGGCAAACCGGCGACTTTCTCTAACCCACATCAAAACCGGATATACCGGCAATCAGACAGCCTCACAACCAGTCTGGTGCATCGGTCGATAATGCGCGATCCGAATGATAGGGAAGGAAGAATCCGCGGGCCGGGTCGTCGACGGCGACGATGCTCAGCAGCGGAACTGCGGATTCGATCTGGCCGAAAATGGTGGCGAACGAGATGTCAGAGGCATCGCGGCCGGTACCGATGCGCACGAATCCCATCGGCATCGCAGTGCCTGACGGGTCGAAGAGATACCAGCGGCCGCTCAGAAAAACCTCGACATAGGCATGGAAATCGGTCGGACCGAGCGCCGGGTCGGCGCCATAGTCGATACCGGAAGAAAAGCGGGCGGGAATGTTCAAGGCCCGGCACAGTGCAATCATCAGATGGGCGAAATCCCGGCAGACACCGGCCTGCTGGTGATAGGTATCCACCGCCGACGTGGTGAAATTGGTACTGCCGGACGCAAAGCGCGTGCGCTTTTGCACCCAGCGCCGGATCGCCTCGACGCGCCCGTAGCCCTTGGCCAGATGACCGAATTGCTGGTTGGCCACTTGCTGCAACTTGTCGGACTCGCAATAGCGACTGGGATAGAGGTAGGGAAGCACATTGACCGGCAGAACGGCAATCGGCACTTCGCCAATGCATTCCGGCGCATCGACACGGTGGTTGATGTCGACTTCTGCCCGATAGTTGATCGCCAGTTGCCCCGGCTGGGCACGCAGGCGCAACAGGCGGTGATGCAACAGCGGATCGAAATGGATGCTGGTCGCGACCGGTTGCGAAATGCTCAGCGATTCGACTTTTATCGACTGACTGGCCGTCGGTGCGGCGTGGATATTGAAAATGAAGTCTGCGGGCTGGCCGATGACTTCGTAATTCAGACCGATCGAAAAATTGAGGCGAACCATGATGTCCTTGTCAGCCGTTGCACTTCAGGTGTCCGGCTGCACGGTAAATCATGCGGCCCGGCGCCGGGGAGCGAAGCGGTGGCCTGGTCAGACGACCACCAGCGTCTGCCGCCCGTACCATTCCTCACCGGGGGGCAGGATCACCGGCTTGCGCACCGCCGCAGCCTCGACGCACAGCATGTGCCGCCAGCCGTCGGCCGGCATATCCTTGATGCCGGCGCAGAGATCGACCCAGGGGTTCCATACCACCACATCGGGAAAGCCCTGGCTCTGGATCGCCAGGCTCAGGTTGCCGGCATTGAGCAACTGCGGGCGCCTGACGTCGTAATAGACACGGTCGACCTCGCCATCGACGGCGAGGTGCGTGCCGGTATCGCGCACGATCCGGTTGCCGTTTGCCGCGTCGAGGTAGTCATGGCCATGCAGTCCCTCCAGCGCAGCATCTTCGACCTGGACGACCCGCAGATAGGAATGCAGCGCGCCGGTGAAGGAGAGCGGCGCCGGGCCGGTGTTTTCGACGCAGAATTCGATATCGATGCGGTCGACCTCCAGCATGACCGTGATTTCAGCGCGAAAGGCATGCGGCCACAGGGCGCGGGTCGCTTCGTCGTCGGCAAGCGCAAGCGTCGCCAGCGCGAAATCGTCACCGCAGCGCTGCGCGGCAATCGTCCATTCGCAGGTACGTGCGAAACCGTGCCTGGGAAGATCACCAAGGGCGCCGAACTGCGGGAAGCAGACCGGAATGCCGCCACGGATCGGCGCGCTGCCATCAAGGATGGCGCGCTCGGAGAGGAAGAGGTGTTCGCGGCCGTCGGGCGTGATCCACGACAGGACCTGCCCGCCGAGACGGGAAACGACCGCCGAGGCGCCGCGCGGCCC
>ERZ724516.2579-NODE-2579-length-10179-cov-24.589984_pt1 | contig 10179 bp, 8 predicted proteins | sample MGYA00376049_ERZ724516 | MGnify/ENA primary metagenome ERZ724516 (study PRJEB28724, sample SAMN07190886) | activated sludge metagenome | isolation source: activated sludge of sewage treatment plant in Hong Hong | place: USA: Christiansburg, Virginia | collected... | reverse complement strand
GCGCGAGGTCGCGGTCCAACCACGGCGCGCACGTCGCCCGCTCGGACACCGTCGGTTGGTTTCCCGGCGGCGCGCACCGGACGGCCGCGATGATACGCAGGCCCCGCAGCGTCAGCCCGTCGCCCGCATGCACGCTCGTCGGGTGACTCGCATAACCGGCCCGGTGCAGCGCAGCGAAGAGCCAGTCGCCGCTGCGGTCGCCGGTGAAGACCCGACCGGTGCGGTTGGCACCGTGCGCGGCGGGCGCCAGCCCGACGACGAGCACCTGCGCGGCCTCGTCGCCGAAGCCCGGCGCTGGTCGCCCCCAGTAGGGCTGATCGGCGAACGCCGCCCGCTTGTCCCCCGCCACCTGCTCACGCCACTGGACCAGGCGCGGGCAGGCACGGCATACCGAGATCCGCGCGTCGAGGGTGGCGAGGTCGAAGGCCGACCGCGCGAGGCTCACGACCTGCTCGGCGTCACGAGCCCGAGGGGTATGCCGCGTCGCCGGGTCCCCAGGCCACCCAGAGCCAGGGGGTGCAGGCGAGCCCGACAGGTCCCCCGTGACCGGATGCGGCAACGCCTGAGGCACGGCGCGGGACTCAGCGGCCGACGAGCGACAGGGCGATGCCGTCGAGGATGTCGTGCTCGGAGGTAGCGACGGGCAGGGCCTGGCCGAGACCAGTCTGGCGCATGACGCGGGCGATGACCCGCGACCAGACCAGGGCCCCCGCACCGATGACATCGACCCGGCCGGGGTGCATGAAGCCCTTGGCCGCGCGCTCTGCCCGGGTCATCCCCATGAGTTGCTCGCACGCCGCCTGGATCTGCGGGGGCGTGGCGACCGACAGGTGGATCGCTCCCGGGTCGTAGGCCCGCAGGTCGAGGTGCTGGGCCGCCACGGTCGTTACGCTGCCGGCCAACCCGACGAGGGTGCGCACCTCACGCAAGCTGACCGTCTCGATGGCCAGGTCGATGGCCCGGTCGATGTCGACGATCGCCGCGGCGATCTCGTCGGGGGTCGGCGGGTCGCTGCGCAGGTGGCGCTCGGTGAGCCGCACGCAACCGATGTCGACCGAGCGAGCGGCCTCCACCGTGTGGGTGCCCCGGACGAACTCCGTGGAGCCGCCACCGATGTCGACGACGAGATAGGGCCCCTCCATCTGCGCGGCGATGAGGTCACCGGTGGCCCCGAGGAAGGACAGCCGAGCCTCCTCTTGGCCGCTGACGACCTCGGGTGCGACGTCGAGGTCCCCGAACGCTGCACGGACCCCGGCGACGAACTCGTCGGCGTTGCGCGCGTCGCGGGAGGCGGAGGTGGCGACGAACCGGATGCGGTGGACGGCATACTCACGGCATTGGGTCGCGTAGTCGCGGGTCATCGCCAGCGTGCGCGCCAGCGCTTCAGGGGCGAGCACCCCCGTCTTGTCGACCCCGCAGCCCAGCCGGACGATCTCCATCCGCCGCACCAGCTCAAGCATCTTCCCGGTCTGCGGATCGATGTCGGCGATAAGCAGTCGCAGCGAATTGGTCCCGCAGTCGATGGCCCCGACTCGGACCTCCCCGGCGGCGGAAGTGGCGCGAGGCGCGGTGGCGGGGACCATGCGGCGATTATCCCATCGCTCCCCCAACACGGCACCCCCGGACTCCGCCGGGTCACTCCTCGGCGGCTCCCACGCACGGCCCGGCGTCCCACCAGGGGGCAAGCAACGCTAGGGCCTCGTCGCCGAACGGGTTGATCCCGGGGCCGGCAGCCAGCGAGTGTGCGACGAGGACATGCAGGCACTTAACCCGGTCGGGCATCCCGCCGGCGGAGACGCCCGCGATCTCGGGGACGTCGCCGCCGGACGCGAGGGTGGCCCGATCGGCGAGGTATGCCGTGTGCGCCCGCGCGTAGGCGGCCGCCAGGTCCTCGTCGTCGGCCAACCGGGCCTGCATGTCGCGCATCAGACCTTGGGTCTCCAGGGTGCTGATCGCGGCGGTCAGCCGGGGACACGTGGCGTAGTAGGTCGTCGGGAACGGGGTGCCGTCGGGCAGCCGCGGGGCGGTGCGGACGACGTCGGGACGACCGCACGGGCAGCGGTGGGCGATCCCGAGCACGCCCCGTGGCTCCCGGCCCAACTGCCCGGCGATCGCGGCGAGGTCTTCAGGCTCGGTCGGCCCAGTCGGCCCAGTCGGCTCAGTCGGCGGCGTCACGGGGCGGTCGGCGGCGCGGTGACCGGAAGCATGCCGGCGGTCGGACGGTCGGCCAGTTGCACGGACTGCCAGATCTGGCCATACCAGGGGGCGTCGCCGTTGGCCTGGGGCGCGGCGACCGAGGCACCAGAGACGGGCGGCCGGGCGGCCTCCTGCGGGTCGATGACGGTGTAGGAGCGGTCACCGACCTTGACGAACTTCAGCCGGTCGCGGGCCTGTTGCTCGACGTAGGCGGGGTCGGTCCACCGCTCCTGCTCGGCTTGCAGCGAGGCCACTTGGCTCTGTTGCTGGGCGACTTGGGTCGCCAGGGCGTCGATCTCGGCCCGCTGTCGGGCCAGGGATCGGGCGGTCGGCACGAGGGTGACGAGCAGGACGACGGCGATGGCGCCGAGGATGACCCAGCGCAACCAGGCCGGGCCGCGACGATCGTCGTCGGGGGTCGCCTCACGGGTCCGGGGTGCAGGGGCAGGGCGGCTGGCCCCGGGGCGACGGCCGGTGGTGGCCGTCGTCCCGGGGCGCACGCGCGTGCGTCGAGCTGGCGTGGTCATGCCCCGGAGGTCCCCATCCCCCCAGTCTGACCCCTCAACGGCTCAGCCCTTGGCAGCGAAACGCGGGAAGGCGCCGGCACCGGCATACACCGCGGCGTCGTCCAGCTCCTCCTCGATGCGCAGGAGCTGGTTGTACTTCGCCACGCGCTCGGACCGGGCCGGGGCGCCGGTCTTGATCTGACCGCAGTTGGTCGCGACGGCGAGGTCGGCGATCGTCGTGTCCTCGGTCTCGCCGGAGCGGTGGCTCATCATGCAGCGGTAGCCGTTGCGGTGGGCCAGGTCGACCGCGTCGAGCGTCTCGGTGAGCGAGCCGATCTGGTTGACCTTGACGAGCAGGGCGTTGGCCGTCTGGGTGTCGATGCCGCGCTGCAGCCGCTCGGGGTTGGTGACGAACAGGTCGTCGCCGACGATCTGGACCTTGTCGCCGAGGGCGACGGTGATGGCCTTCCAGCCGTCCCAGTCCTCTTCGCTCATCGGGTCTTCGATCGACACCAGCGGGTAGGCCGCGACGAGCTCGCCGTAGTAGGCGGTCATCTCGGCGGACGTCTTGGCGGCACCCTCGAACTGGTAGGCGCCGTCCTTGTAGAACTCGGTGGCCGCCACGTCGAGGGCCAGCGCGATGTCCTTGCCCGGAACGTAGCCGGCCTTCTCGATTGCCTCGACGATGACGTCGAGAGCAGCGCGGTTGCTCTCGAGGTTGGGGGCGAAGCCACCCTCGTCACCCAGGCCGGTGGACAGGCCACGGTCGTGCAGGACCTTCTTGAGGGTGTGGTAGACCTCGGCGCCCCAGCGCAGGGCCTCCTTGAAGGTTGGCGCACCGATCGGAGCGATCATGAACTCCTGGATGTCCACGTTGGTGTCGGCGTGCGAGCCACCGTTGAGGATGTTCATCATCGGGACGGGCAGGACGTGCGCGTTGGGGCCGCCGACGTAGCGGAACAACGGGAGGTTGGCCGAGTCGGCTGCCGCACGGGCGACCGCGAGCGAGACGCCGAGGATGGCGTTGGCGCCGAGGTTCTCCTTGTTCTTGGAGCCGTCCATGGCGAGCATCTCGGCGTCGATGAGCCGCTGCTCGCTGGCGTCGAAGCCCATGATCTTGGGGTTGATCTCGTCGAGGACCGCGTCGACGGCCTTCTCGACGCCCTTGCCGAGGTAACGGCCCTTGTCGCCGTCACGCTTCTCGTAGGCCTCGAACGCACCAGTCGACGCACCCGACGGGACGGCGGCGCGGGCCACGGTTCCGTCGTCGAGGAGCACCTCGACCTCGACCGTGGGGTTGCCGCGCGAGTCGAGGATCTCGCGAGCGCCTACTGCTTCGATGCTGGCCACTTCGGTGCCTCCGAACGTGTTGGGATGGGGATAAAGGTCGGCCCGGTGTTGATGGCGCGCGGCACTGCGCAGCCGCACCCAGCCGTCGCGCCCACCCTATCCCGCAGCGTCGCTCAGGGACCTCAGCGTGGCCCGAAGGACAGCGTCAGGATCATCACGTCGGCGCACCACGTCGGCCACCACGGCCAGCAGTCGGGAGCCCGGGTCGGACCCGGCGGCCGCCGCATCCACGAGGTCACCGCGTCCGGCGCGGTCAAGGCGGGTCACCATGGCCGCGGCCTTGGCGAGGGGCGGCATACCCGCCGGTATGCCGTGCAGCGGGCCTGGCGGCGCGGCGCCGGACCCCTTGGCAGCCTTCTCGGCCGCCTTGATCACCGACCAGTTGGCGGCGACCGCCTCGGGGGTGTCAGCGACGACGTCCCCGAAGACGTGCGGGTGGCGGCGGCGCAACTTGGCGGCGATCCCGGCGGCGACATCGTCGATGTCGAACGGGGCGACCTCGTCCTCCTGCGCAACGCGCGCGTGGAAGACGACCTGCAGCAGGACGTCGCCGAGTTCCTCGGCCATGTGGTCGCGTTCACCCGACTCGATCGCCTCGACCGCCTCGTAGGTCTCCTCGACGAGGTAGGGCACGAGCGAGGCGTGGGTCTGCTCGGCGTCCCACGGGCAGCCGCCGGGCGAGCGCAACCGGTCCATGACCGCGACCAGGTCCAGCAGCGCCGCGCCGGATGGAACGCTCGGGCCTGGGCCGCCCGTCACCCGCGGTCGGTCACTTCTCGGGGGCGGTGGTGGTCCGGACGATCCAGTCGGGCGTGGGCATCCCCAGGAAGCCGGTCGAGTAGTCCACCGATCCGTAGCGCGGGTCGACCGCGATAGAGGCGGCCTTGATGTCCTTGAGGAGGGCGGCCTTGCCCTCCTCGTCGAGCGAGGCGTAGGCCGCGCTGGCCTGCACCACGGCGACCGTCACGGGGGTCGGGTTGTGGATCGCAGTCATGAAGGAGTTGTACTGGTTGTCCGGCCCCCAGAGACCGCGGCTCGTCGCCTCGGCGAGGACGAACGGCGAGATCATGAGGAGGTTGACGATCTGCGCCTCGGTGGCGGCCTCGCCGCCGGCCTTGAGCGCCTCGTTGATCTGCGCGGTCGTCTCGACGATCTGGCTCGGCGTGTAGCTCTGGCCGTCGACGACGAGAGCCGTGCCCGGGCGTCCGGCGGCACCGCACCCGGCGATCAGGGTGGCGACGAGCAGTCCGATGAGGGCTGCCGGGAGCGTTCCGAGGCGACGCGGGGTCCGCGGGCTCATGGGCGCAGGTCCTTTCCGTTCGTGGCGACGCGTGCGGCGTCCCCGACATTGTCCACCAAGACCGCACGGATCACGTCGGCGGCCCAGCGCAGCACCGCAGTGTCGCGCACCGGCTTGCCCCCGACGCGGGCGGTCATCGGGCGAGGGATGAGCAGATGGCCGAGTTGGTCCTTGACGATCGACCCCGGATAGAGCCGCTGTAGGCGCAGCCGGCGACTGTCGGGCATGGCTTCGGCCGGCACCGGTCCGAACCGCACGAAGGCCCCCTGCGCCGAGATGTCCGACAGCCCGGCCAGGCGGGCGACGGTACGCAGCCGCGCCACCTCGATGAGGTTGGTGACCGGCTCGGGCGGCATACCGTAGCGGTCGCGCAACTCCTCCTCGATCGCGGCGACGCCCGCCTCGTCCTGCACGGACGCGAGCTTCTGGTAGGCCTCCAGGCGCAACCGCTCGCCGGGGACGTAGTCGTGCGGGAGGTGCGCGTCGACCGGCAACTCGATCTTCACCTCGGCGGGTGGGGCCTGCGCCTCCCCCTTGTATGCCGCGACCGCCTCACCGACGAGGCGAACGTAGAGGTCGAAGCCGACGCCCTCGATGTGCCCCGACTGCTCGCCGCCGAGGAGGTTGCCCGCGCCGCGGATCTCGAGGTCCTTCATCGCCACCTGCATGCCTGAGCCCAGGTCAGTGTGGCTGGCGATCGTCGCAAGCCGGTCGTGAGCGGTCTCAGTGAGCGGCTTCTCAGGCGGGAAGAGGAAGTAGGCGTAGGCGCGCTCCCGGCCGCGACCGACCCGCCCGCGCAACTGGTGCAACTGGCTCAGGCCGAGCAGGTCGGCGCGCTCGACGATGAGGGTGTTGGCGTTGGAGATGTCCAGGCCGGTCTCGACGATCGTCGTGCACACGAGCACGTCGAACCGCTTCTCCCAGAAGTCGAGGACGACCTGCTCCAAGCGGCCTTCGGTCATCTTGCCGTGGGCCGTGGCGATGCGGGCCTCGGGGACAAGCTCGCGCAGCCGGGCGGCGGCCTTCTCGATCGACTGCACCTTGTTGTGGACGTAGAACACCTGGCCCTCGCGCAGCAGCTCGCGGCGCAACGCCGCGGTGATCTGCTTCTCGTCGTAGGAGCCGACGAAGGTGAGGACCGGGTGCCGCTCCTCGGGAGGCGTTGCGAGAGTTGACATTTCGCGTATGCCGGTCACGGCCATCTCGAGGGTGCGCGGGATGGGGGTGGCTGACATCGCCAGCACGTCGACGGCCGTCCGGAAGGTCTTGAGCTTCTCCTTGTGCTCCACGCCGAAGCGCTGCTCCTCATCGACGACGACCAGGCCGAGGTCCTTGAAGCGGATCTTGTCGGTGAGCAACCGGTGGGTGCCGATGACGACGTCGACCGACCCGTCGGCCAGCCCGTCGACGACCCGCCCGGCCTCGGTCGTCGACTGGAAGCGGCTGAGCGCCTTGACCGTCACGGGGAACTGCGCATACCGCTCGGTGAAGGTCTGCAGGTGCTGTTGGACCAGCAGCGTGGTCGGCACGAGGATGGCGACCTGCTTGCCGTCCTGCACGGCCTTGAAGGCAGCCCGGACGGCGATCTCGGTCTTGCCGTAACCGACGTCGCCACAGATGAGCCGGTCCATGGGGACCTCGCGCTCCATGTCGGCCTTGACCTCGTCGATGCTGGAGATCTGATCGGGGGTTTCGACGTAGGCGAAGGCATCCTCGAGCTCGCGCTGCCAGGGCGTGTCCGGGGCGAAGGCATGCCCGACCGTCGACATCCGCACGGAGTAGAGCCGGATGAGATCGGCCGCGATCTCCTTGACGTGGCGGCGGGCCCGGGCCTTGGTCTGGGCCCAGTCCGAGCCACCGAGTCGGTGCAGCGTCGGGGCCTCGCCGCCGACGTACTTCGTCACCTGGTCGAGTTGGTCGGTGGGCACGTAGAGGCGGTCGCCGGGCTGCCCCCGCTTGCTCGCGGCATACTCCAGGACGAGGTATTCACGGGTGGCGCCGCCGACGGTGCGAGCGGTCATCTCGACGAACCGACCCACCCCGTGCTGCTCGTGGACGACGTAGTCGCCGGGCCGCAGCGAGAGCGGGTCGACCTGCGCGCGCCGCCGGGACGGCATCCGGCGCATGTCCTTCGTGGTCGTCGCCGACCCCGCCGACCCGGTCAGGTCGGTCTCGGTGAGCAGCGCGAACTGGCCTGTCTCGTCGACGAATCCGCGCCCCAGGGCGCCCGTCGTCACCGTCACGACCCCTGGCGCCGACTCCGCCTCGTGCCCGACAAGCCGCGACGGTATGCCGCGCTCGGCCAGGACCTCGTGCACCCGTCGGGCCAGACCCGGCCCTTCGGTGACTGTGAGGACGGTCCAGCCGTCGTGGATCCAGCGACCGAGGTCGGCCACCGCAGCTTCGGTGTCGCCGCGATAGGCGTCCGGCTCGCGCAGCCCGAGGTCGAGGCGCTGCTCGGAGGTGTCGTCGTCGAGGAAGTCGGTCAGCTCGGCATCAGAAGCGAAGGCGGTGAGGGACCACCACGGCATACCACTGGTGATGGCGTCCTGGCGCAGTCCCGCGAGCGTGCGGTAGGAGCCCTCGTCGAGCACCCCCCGCAGGTCGATCGGGACGGCGTTCCCGGCCGCGGCGTTAGACCAACTGGCTTCGAGGAACTCTTCGCTCGTGGCCACGAGGTCATGGGCGCGGGTGCGGATGCGTTCGGGGTCGGCCAGGACGATGAGCGAGCCGGCGCCGAGCGTGTCGGGGAGGGTCTGCATGGCCTCGACGAGGACCGGTTGCAGCGACTCCATGCCCTCGACGGCGATGCCTTCGGCGACCTTCTCGAGCAGATCGGCGACGCCCGGCAGGCGGGTGGCTAGGTCGCGGGCGCGCTCGCGAACGTCGTCGGTGAGCAGCACTTCCCGGCAGGGCGGGGCCCAGAGGCCACCCTCGGCCACCTCGAGGCTGCGCTGGTCGGCGACCCGGAACCACCGGATCTCCTCGACCGTGTCTCCCCAGAACTCGACGCGCAGGGGATGTTCCTCGGTCGGCGGGAAGACGTCGAGGATGCCGCCGCGGACCGCGAACTCGCCGCGCCGCTCGACCAGGTCGGTCCGGCTGTAGGCCGCCGCGACGAGGTCTTCGACCACCCGCTCCAACGGGCGCTCGTCGCCGGCGGCGAGCGCAACGGGCGTGAGGTCGCCGAGCCCGCGGGCGATGGGTTGCAGGACCGCCCGCACGGGGGCCACGACGATCTTCAAGGGCCCGGCCGCGCCGGGGGCGTGCGCGTCGGCGTGGGCGAGGCGACGCAGGACGGCCAGGCGACGACCGACCGTGTCGTTACGGGGCGAGAGCCGCTCGTGCGGAAGGGTCTCCCAACTGGGGAAAACCTCGACGAGCGCCGGGTCGAGGAACGCCGCGAGCGCGGCCGCGAGATCGTCGGCCTCCCGGGTCGTCGCGGTGACGGCGAGCACCTGGGCACCGACGGGAAGCGCTCCGGCCAGGACGGCCAGGACGAGTGGGCGGGCGCCCGGGACGCAGGCGAGGTCCAGCAGGGCGGTCTGGTCGCCGACGTGTGCGCCCAGCCCCCAGTCGGTATGCCGGGCAGCCCAGTCAGTGGGCAGGTGCGCCAGCGTGCCGGCGGAGGGTGCGGTCGAGGTCATAGCCTCACAACTCTACGGCCAGGTGAATTTGGTCGAAGTCGCCCAAGCCGCGGGAACCGCCGACCGGATCGGCCCCGCTGACCTAGCATGACGACAGCACAGTCCAGACTTCGACTGTGCTCCGTGTCTTCTCGTCTCTCCCGGGGTGCCGATGGCTTCGCGAACGCGACTTGCAACGTGGGGTTTGGTGGCCCTGCTCGCGGTCGACGTTGCCCTGGTGAGCGCTGCCTTCCGTAACCCGTTCCGCCAGCCTGCGACGGCACCGGTCACCGGCGCCGCGGCGACTGTCACGGGCACCGTCCCCGGCTCGGCTGGCGGCACCTCCACCCCGGCGGCCACCTCATCGACGCCGGCGGCCACCGGGTTCAGCGGCTCGGGCAGCATGGTCGGACTCGTGCCGATCGACTCGGCGCGGGCCTGGCGCTTCGTGCAGGGCGCCTGCCCCGGGGGCGGCGCCTCCTTGGCCCACACCGACAACGGCGGCCGCACTTGGGAGGACGTCCCCATCCCCTTCGGAGCGATCTCGCGGGTGCAGGTCACCGATGCCGCCAAGGTGGTTGTCGTCGGGACCGAGGGTGCGGGCTGCCGCGAAACGGCACTGCGCTCGACCGACACGGGGCAGACCTGGGCGTCGGGAGGGGCCCTTGCCTTGTGGTACCGATCCCTGGCCACACCCACCGCAGTGGTCAATTCGAACGGCCGCGCCGGCACACCCTGCGGGAACGGGAAGGCGCTGAGCGTCTCGGCCTTGTCGGCGACCTCGGCTGCAGTGCTGTGTGAGAGCGGCAAAGTTGTCGAGACCGCGGACGGTGGAGGCAACTGGGTTGAGGTCAGCCGCGGTCTGAGCGCTCTCGCCGTCGATGCGCGGGTGGAGGCCTCGAAGCTCGCCGCGCTCGTCGCCTACGTGGCAGACGGCTGCTCGGGAGTGCAGGTCGCCTCGATCGCCGCCGGCGCGACGACCAAACTCGGCTGCGTCGACCTCGGTGGCCGCAGCAACGACGGACTGCTCACTCACGTCGCCCTGAGCGTCGAGGGGAACGCAGGATGGTTGATCGTCGATGGCGACACCTACACGTCCGACGACGGTGGAAAGACGTGGTCCACCCCCTGACATCGGGCTCCCTGATCCCTTTTCGCCCTGGGCTCAGGAGTAGGAGTCGAGCCGATCTTCACGGATGGC
>ERZ724516.2577-NODE-2577-length-10183-cov-3.983807_pt1 | contig 10183 bp, 7 predicted proteins | sample MGYA00376049_ERZ724516 | MGnify/ENA primary metagenome ERZ724516 (study PRJEB28724, sample SAMN07190886) | activated sludge metagenome | isolation source: activated sludge of sewage treatment plant in Hong Hong | place: USA: Christiansburg, Virginia | collected... | reverse complement strand
ACCTTGGCATCAACATAGGCGTAGGTTGCCACGAGATCGATCCACGGCAGCAGCTTGCCGGTGAGTTCGGCCTCGAACCCCTTTGCGCGTTGTTCCCCGATTGCAACCGAGAAATTGTCATCAACAGGGACGGTTTCAGTCACATTCTGGCGGGGAAGATCGAATGCCGCGAGCGACAAGACCAGCCGCCCCTCGCTCAACAGGTGCTGGCGGACACCAATTTCATATTGCGTGCCGCGTTCCGGCGGCAGCAAATTGCCCTGCCGGTCGGCATAGGGCTGCGGCGCGAACGATTTCGACCATGATGCAAAGACCGTCGTCCGTTCGGTCGGCTGCCAGACGAGACCAAGGCGCGGCGAGAAGGCATTTTCCTTACCAGCCGGCGAGGCACCGTTGACTGCGGGGTCATTGCTCTGGAGGCAGCCCGGCGTCTGGCAATAGAAATACTGCGCTTTGGTCATGTCGTAGCGCAGGCCCGCCAGCAGCTTCCAGTGATCGCCGAGTTCGATGAAATCCTGGGCATAAATGGCATTGGTCCATGTCCGCGTCGCGCCGGGTTCGTCGAACGGCAGCGCGGGCAGCGGTGCACCGTAAACCGGGTTGTTGAGATCGAGCGGCGCGTAGGGGATTTCTGGGGTAAAGCTGTAAGCAAAATCCTGATAGCTGCGCTCGTAACCGATCAATAGCTTGTGACGGAACGGTCCAGTCTGCACCGTCCAGCGCAATTCGGTCTGGCTCGAAAAGTCGTAGTTGTCGCCGGTGCCATAGGAAACCGCGCGCTCTACCACATTCGGCGTGATGAAATTGTTGCCATAAGTTGGCGCGACCGCAAGGTTGACCTCATCATACTGCTGCACATTGACGCCCTGCCGAAACGTCAGATTGGGCGCAATGTCCCACGTTGCCTCAATCCGTCCGCTATATGTGTCGCCCGTGTTGCGGTCAGCGTAATCGCCCAGCTTGAAACGGTCGGGCAGTGTAAAATACCGCGCGTAGTTGCGGTAGAGGCCCGCCTCGCGCGTCGGCTGGACGCCGTGAAAGTAAATGCCTTCCGCCAGAATCGCGACGCCGGGCAGCGGACGCCAGCGCAGCGATGGCGCGACCAACTGGCTTTCGAGGTCGGTGAAGGCGTTCAGAGGATCTTCAATGGTGACAGCAGTATTTAGCCGCCCATCAAGCGTGTCCGTCAGACGCACATTGGCATCCACTGCGGCCCGGCCATAACCAAACTGGCCGCCGGTCAGTTCGACTTCGAGGAAATTGTCGCTTCGCGGCGTCTTGGTAACGATGTTGGCGAGTCCCGACAGCGCGCTCGACGCCCCATAGAGCACCGAGGCCGGACCTTTGATGAACTCGACCCGATCAACAACAGCCGGGTCACGGCCGGCGGCATATCCATCGACACGAAAACCATTGATTGAAACGCCGGTCGCAAAGCCTTGGAAACCCCTGATTGTGAAATCGGTCGAAAATGCCTGTGCGCCACTCGACCGCGATTGCACGCCTGCGACATTGTCGGCGAGTTCGCGGATGTTGCGAACTTGGCGATCTTCGACGACCGCCTCTGTCACGACGCTGATGGATAGCGGCAAGTCCTCGATCTTCGCATCAATTCGCGCGCCGCCCGAGGCGACCTCGCCACGGTAGGCCGTGCCGGTAACGACAATATCCGCACTGGAATTATCATCGGCTTCCGGTGTCTGTGCGATGGCCTGAGATGAGCAACCGGCCAACATCAAAACGAGCAACTTGCGAATCATTCTTAATCCCTTTCGAACGAAATAGATTTGTTGCGAATAAATCGCAATAGCAGAAATCGCACGCGGCTTGGATTCTAGACTCGCACCCGCCAATGCGTTTGGCGTAAGAATACCGCACGTTGCTCATCTGACGCGTATCAGCACCTGTCCTTGATTGACGGAAATTGGTCGCTTGCACCGCCTTCATACCCGCAAGCAAAAAACCGGCGCGTTGCGCCTACGGTTTCCATGAATGGAGCCTCCGTTTTTTGGCTGGCGCGCAGGCGGCGCGCGGCCTTGTCATGTCCGTCAGGACATTTCGCCTGACACGATCAGGAGACAGACAGTGCAGAACATCGTCGAATTTCACATCATCGGACGGCTCGGCAGGATCGACGCCGCCAAGAAAGTCACCCACATCTCCGTCGCCACCAATTACAACCGCCGCGAAGGCGAAACATGGAAGTCCGATCCGCAATGGCATCGCATCACCCTGTTTGGCGAATTGCGCGAGCGGCTCGAAAAAGCAACCGTTGGCGATCTTGTCCGTCTCACCGGGCGCATCGGCCAGTCGAGCTACCAAGCCGATGGCAGAACCAACTACTCGGTCGATCTCATCGCCGATGGTTTCGCGATCCTCGCCAAAGCCAAGGTCAAGACTGTCGAAGACGATATGCAGGACTGACCATCCAGCGGGGCGGCGTAGCCGCCCCGCTTCAATCAGCTTTTGTCGAACAGTCCGGCAAATTCCTTGTCCGCGTAGTAGCGCAGTTTTTTCACGATCAGCGGGCTTTCACCGACGCGCATGAGCAGCAGCGTATCGGGCGCGAGTTTCATGATTTCATTAGGGTCCATGAGATTGCGGGTTGCGAGGTGCTGGGTCTTGCTCACGGATCGTTCGGGGTCTTTGACGATCACGTCCCGCTCGCTCTGTCCGCCGGTTTCGTAGGCGATGGTTTCGCGGCCCATCGTCTTTGAGAGCATATCGGCGGTATCATAGTCATTGACCCCGAATGCCTGGAGGACACCGGCGTTGGACAGGAACGTCCCGGCGTTCTTCCCATACAGGCTGCGCAACTGGTGAATGTCCTGCAAGATCGGCCAGAGTTGCAGGCCGTAACCTGCCATCAGGCCCATTGCGCGCTCGACGGGTTGCAGCCGCCCGAGCGCGGCAAATTCGTCGAGCAGGAACAGCACCGGGCGCGGCGGCTTGGCGGACGACCTCGCCATTTCGTTGATGGCTTGCGCCACAAGCAGGCGCAGCCAGCGCGAATAGGTATCGAGCCGATCAGGGGGCAAGATCAGGAACACCGTTGCCACATTGTCCTTGAGATCGGCAAAGGTGAAATCAGATCCATTCACGACCTGGGCTATGCGCGGGCTGTCGAGAAAATGGGTGTGGCGCTGCGCGCCTGACAACACGCCCGCCGCTTCGCGGTGCGATTTGCTGAGGTAGCGATTGGCAGCGCGCGCGATCAATCCGCCCGCGCCGTCGCTCGCCTGCATCACCGTTAGCAGCGCAGTGAAATCATCGGGCGCAAGGGTGAGATAATCCCGAACGCTGGTCAGGTTCCGGTGTGCGGCATCATCATGGTAGACGACATACAGGATGATGCCCGAGATCAGGGCTTTGGCTTCTTCGTTCCAATGCGCTTCGGTTTCATTTTCGTCGAACACCAGCGCGTCGGCGAGCGTCATGGCATCTTCGGCCAGATCGAGGCTTTCGGCATCCAGCCGGTCGAGCGGATTGTAGCGGGCCGTTGCCCGTCCCGAGATACCGAATGGATCGAGGCAATGAACCGGGCCGAACACTTCGCGCTGGCGCAGCGTCACACGGGCATTCTCACCCTTGGGATCAATACAGACGACCGACCGATTGGCGGTCAAGAGATTGGGAATGATCGAGCCGACACCCTTGCCCGAGCGCGTCGGGGCAATGGTGATAAGATGGGCAGGGCCGTCATAACGGAGCAATCGGCCAAAGGTATCGCGCCCGATCAGCAGGTCGCCCTTGTTCTTCGCCAGCGCGTTCACATCGGCGCGCGATCCGAACTGCGCGGAGCCAAGTGTATCGTCAGGGCGGGCGAACCTGACCTTTAGGTAGATGCCCCCGATCCACGCGGCGAGGCCACCAATCAGAATCGACCAGAATGCCGTGTGCGTCTTGGGCAGCCACCACGCGATGAGCAGCACCCCGGCGAACAGCATTAACGCGCAACCGAGGAGCCGACCTTTCACCAATCAATCCTCCCCGCCGGGTGCATCAGCAGAAGATGCGGTTTCCGTAGCTTCCGCTTCGGCATCGAATGCCCGCTTGCCACGGCGCTTCCACAGCGCCAGCGCGTTCACGCTGTCATCGCCATTAGCGCGACCCGCAAGATCGAGCATCGCGCCATAGAGCGTGGCGCGATCATCGCCTGCGAGTTCGACCAAGCCTGATTTCTGGACGAGTCCGCCCAGTTCGATCAGATGCCTTGTCCGCTCGCGTCGCTCCACCACCCACTCCCTTGTATCGGAGCGGCGCTGGCCTGATTCAGCCCGCCGCCGCGCCGCCACGTTTCTAGCCAGCGCCTGTTCCGTCGCCTTCAGCAGCTTGATTATTTTTGCGCCCGCGCCCTCTGAGAAAGGTGGCACCGTCTGCGCGCCAGCCCTCCTTTACAGACTCTCGCTTGGCTTCCATTACGCCGTGCCGGAGCATCCCGGCGATGACTTCAAGGTCAAGTGCATCGGCACCAGTCGCTACAACGAGCGCGCCAAGCTGTTCGACTTTGCGGGCTTTAATCAGCCGCGCCTTGTCGCTCAGGGCTTTTAGTTCAGCATCATAATCCCGGACTTTACGCATAGCGTTTCTCCGATTACTTGCATTTAGAACGCAAGCGTATCTGCAAATTGCATTTCTGACAACATCGTCATTCACAAAGCGAAGCAAGTCACGCCAAAAATGGCGAAGACAGTTTTGAGTGCGCGCTTATACGTTGTTGCCAACGTTGCTTGAAAGTGAGAGACTTTGCAGTGCTATGGCGATCTACCATTTCTCTGCCAAAGTTGTCAGTCGCGCCAATGGTTCGAGCGCGGTTGCATCGGCTGCCTACCGCGCCGCCGAACGGCTGACCGACGACCGGCTTGGCCGCAGCCATGACTTCACCAACAAGGCCGGTGTCGTTCATTCCGAGATCATGCTGCCGCAGGATGCGCCGGAACGGCTCGCAGACCGCGAAACCCTCTGGAACGCAGTCGAGCAAGGCGAGGTCAGGAAGGACGCGCAGCTTGCGCGCGATGTCGAGTTTGCGATTCCAAGGGAGATGTCCGAGGCTGACGGCATCGCGCTGGCGCGCGATTTTGTCGCCCGCGAGTTTGTGGCGAGGGGGATGATTGCCGACCTCAATCTCCATTGGGACAAGGCCGCCGATGGCAGCCCCAAGCCCCATGCCCATGTCATGTTGTCGATGCGCGAAGTCGGCCCGGACGGCTTTGGCCAGAAGGAGCGCGACTGGAACAGCAAAGAGCTTTTGGGAGCATGGCGCGAGAGCTGGGCCGATCATGTGAACACGCGCATGGCCGAGCTTGGCCTTGATGCCCGTGTCGATCACCGGACGTTGGAGGCCCAAGGCATCCCGCTTGAACCGCAGCACAAGATTGGTGCAGCGGGAAGCCGCCGAGAGATGAACAGCGAAGACGCCGAGCGCGCCGACGATCATATGCGGATCGCGCGCGAGAATGGCGACAAGATTATTGCCGACCCTGCCATTGCGCTCCACGCTATCACGCATAGCCAAGCTACGTTCACGATGCGCGATCTTGCTCAGTTTGCGTTTCGGCACAGCGACGGCAAGGATCAGTTCGATAGCGTCATGGCATCGGTGCGGAGTTCCCCGGAGCTTGTCGCATTGGGCAAGGACGGCAAGGATCAGGAACGGTTTACCAGCCGCGACATGATCGCGGTGGAGGAACGGCTTGGCTTGTCGGCGTCGATGCTGGCGACCAGCGAACGCCACGGCGTTGCGGATCGTAACCGCCATGCGGCGCTTGATAACGCAGCAGAGCGCGGGATGATTTTGTCGGGTGAGCAGCGCGATGCGTTCGATCATGTCACCAGCCAGTGCGACCTTGCCTCGGTCGTTGGTTATGCCGGTAGCGGCAAGTCGGCGATGCTAGGCGTGGCGCGCGATGCTTGGGAACGTGAAGGCTATAATGTGCGTGGCGCATCGCTTTCAGGCATCGCTGCTGAAAATCTAGAAGCCGGTTCGGGCATCACGTCGCGGACAATCGCAAGCCTTGAATACCAATGGAAAGAGGGGCGCGAATTGCTTGGCGACCGGGACGTGCTAGTCATCGACGAGGCGGGCTTGACCGGGACGCGCCAGATGGAGCGGGTGTTGTCGGCAGCGCGTGACGCAGGCGCGAAGGTCGTGCTGGTTGGCGACCCCGAGCAGTTGCAGGCCATCGAAGCGGGGGCTGCGTTCCGTTCGCTCGCAGAGGCCCACGGCGCGGTTGAGATCACCGAGATCAGGCGGCAGCGCGACGACTGGCAACGCGGTGCAACCCGCGCACTCGCCACCGGACGGACGGGCGAGGCCATTCATGCCTATGGCGAAAACGGTATGGTTCACGGTGCCGAGACGCGCGAATATGCGCGCGCCGAGCTTGTTGAGGGCTGGGATGAGGCGCGCTCCATCAACCCCGACAAGAGCCGGATCATCCTCACCCACACCAATGCCGAGGTGCGCGACCTTAATATCGCCGCCCGTGAGAAGCTGCGCGATGGCGGCGAGCTAGGTGGCGACGTGGACGTGAAGACCGAACGTGGCGAGCGCCAGTTTGCCAGTGGCGACCGGATGATGTTCCTGCGCAACGAGCGCGGCATGGGGGTGAAGAACGGAACGCTTGGCACCATCGAAAGCGTATCATCCGGGCATATGGCCGTCCGCACCGATGACGGGCGTAGTGTATCGTTCGACCTCAAGGACTATGCCCATATCGACCACGGCTATGCCGCCACATTCCACAAGTCGCAGGGGGTGACGGTCGATCAGGCGCATATATTGGCGACGCCGGGTATGGACCGACATTCAGCCTATGTTGGCCTCACACGCCATCGTGACGGGGTGCAGGTTCATTATGGGCGCGATGACTTTGCCGATCAAAGCAAACTTGTTCGCACACTGTCCCGCGAACGATCAAAGGACATGGCGAGCGACTATCCGCTCCCCGATGCCGCAGCGCGCGGCTTTGCCGAGCGGCGCGAGTTTCGGTTTGGCGAGGTCGCCCGCGATATGGTCGCCAAGGCGCGCGGGCTGTTTGCCGACCCTGAACGCATCGCGGCCTTACGGGGCCGTCTCGACAAGGCGCTGGGGCGTGAGCCATCAACAGCGCCCGAAGCTGCGGATAAGGAACCGGCGCAGGATTGCGGCCCCGACACCGCTGCGAACCGTCTCCGCGCCCGCATTGCCGAACTGGGCAAGCAGGTGCGTAAGGATGATGAACGGGATCGCGACCGGACCAAAGACCGCGAACGCGACCGTGGAGGGCCAGGCCGATGAGTGACACGCAGGATGATCCACTGTTAGGGTTGCTGACAGATATTGCCGAAGGGGTGGCGACACTTGCCGCGCGCGTTGACGCGATGGAAACAGTGGCTGCGGCGCATCAGGCGCAGGTGAACAAGGCGCTGGCGACCATCGCCGAAATCGCAACACGTGCTTACTACGCCAGCAAGCCGTCCAGCGCCTTGCCCGATGACATCATCAACGCGAATGTCATGGACGCCATGATTGAGCGGTGGCCGCAAGGGGCAGCCATCGGCTTGTCGAGCAACGACCGCAAATTACTGGACCGACTCGACCGCCATCCCATCGAGGCCATCGACCGGCTGATTGCTCGCGCAGAGGATCATCCAGATCAGAGCAACGCCAATCGTCTCCGCATGGGTGCCTTTCTTGTCTTGCTCAAACGGGAAAAGGACAAAAGGGCCAAAGCCAAGGCGCAAGACATTGAGCGCGATGCGCCCGGACGGAGCCGGTGAGGCTCGTTACTGAACTACGAACTGATGGACAAATGCCACCTCCGCTGCCACACTCCGAGACACGATCAAACGACATGACACTGCACAGAACCCTAATTTATTCTACACAGTTCCTGCACAGGCAATTTATGTCGATATTTATCAAGCAATATCAACATAATGCAGAACTACCGTCATTAGTTCAGCATGGCGGTGAAGCAGGTGCCGACATGGCTCAACCAATTGAATCGTTCGCGCCAAGGCGCTGCCATGCAGAGCTGTGATGTTCTGGGGCCAAATATCGACATAAGCGACAAGGTTGATCCGGCGCTTGCCAACTAGGCAGCCGCGCGACTCAGCCTGTCATTGATCGCAATACCTAACCCCCTGGCGAGAATAGGCGCTACGGCAATGCGCGGCTTTTCCGAATCCTCGGCCGTATGCAGCGCATCGAAGAGATTGGCAGCCGCTTCCGCCGGGTCGCCGCCCCCGCTCAACGTTGCGTCGCCCTGCACCTCTCCAAAGCCGATCAGCCATTCGTCGGGCCCTGCCTTAGTCACATTGAGGCGGAGCGGCTTTGCGGGCGCATAATGGCTGGCCAGCTGACCGGGCGCTTCGATTGCGCCAGTGTCTGAAAGCGCGAGGCCAAGATCGATCGGGCCGGGGCGGAGCAGGCGGAGTGTGCCGTCTTCTGCAACCGCAACGATCGTCGATTCCAGGCCGAGACTGGTCCGCCCTGCATCGATGATCACGGGAATTCGGCCCCCCAAAGATTTGAGGACATGCGCAGCAGAGGTCGGGCTGATGCTGCCGCTGGCATTGGCCGACGGTGCGGCAAGCGGCTTTCCACAGGCAGCGAGCAAGGCTTGCATCGCCGGATGTGCCGGAACGCGGAGCGCAATCGTCTGGAGGCCGGCTGTGGCCAGGCTGGCGATGCCGCTCTCTGGCCGGAGCGGGAGGACGAGCGTCAAGGGTCCGGGCCAAAAGCGACCGGCAAGATTGCGCGCGACCGGGCTGAAGATCGCGATCCGCTCCGCCGCAGCGAGATCGGGAACATGGACGATCAGCGGGTTGAAGCTCGGGCGGCCTTTCGCGGTGTAGATCCCGGCCACGGCTTTGCCGTCCGTTGCATCAGCGGCGAGCCCATAGACAGTCTCTGTCGGCACGGCGACGCACTGCCCCTGCGCGATGAGCGCAGCAGCGGCTGAAATCGCGTCTGCACCAAAAGGCTGGACTTGCGTTTCGAAAGGCGGTCTTTCAGTCTCCACGCTGTGCCGCTAGAGCGCAGCATCCGATCACGCAAGCCAGCGGTAAAGCGATATATGACCTACACACCACCAATAGCCGAACAGCGTTTCGTTCTCGACACCGTGACCGGCATTGCCGAATTGGCCGGGCATACTGCCTTTGCGGAAGCAACGCCTGATATGGTCGATGCAATCCTCGAGGGCGCAGGCGCGATTGCGGCGGGAGAATGGGCGCCGCTCAACCGGGTCGGCGATACGAACAATCCCAAGTGGGTGGATGGGAAAGTCACGATGCCACCGGGGTTCAAAGCCGCCTATCAGGCCTATGTCGAAGGTGGCTGGGGAACGATTGACGGGCCAACCGGATTTGGCGGGCAAGGCCTGCCGCACGCGCTGGCCTTTGTCGTTCTTGAAGACCTGGGCACAGCCAATATGGGCTTCACCCTGTGCCCGATTCTGACTTCGGGCGCGGTCGAGGCACTGCTGGCCCACGGCTCCGACGAACAGCGCGCATTCTACCTGCCCAAACTTGTGACCGGCGAATGGACCGGCACAATGAACCTGACGGAGCCCTCTGCCGGATCTGACGTCGGTGCGCTTCGCGCAACCGCAACGCCCAATCCCGATGGCAGCTACAGCATCAAGGGCACCAAGATCTTCATCACCTTTGGCGAGCATGATCTTGCGGAAAATATCATCCACCTCGTCCTTGCCCGAACGCCCGGCGCGCCAGCCGGCACGCGCGGGATTTCGCTGTTCCTTGTCCCCAAGATCAGGCCCGACGGAACCGAGAACGATTTGCGTTGCGTTTCGATCGAGCACAAGCTGGGCATTCACGCCTCCCCCACTGCCGTCATGTCCTATGGCGACAATGATGCCTGCACCGGCCATCTGATCGGGCCGGAAATGGGCGGGATGCGCGCGATGTTCACGATGATGAACAATGCGCGGCTCAATGTTGGGCTGCAGGGTGTCCAGATTTCCGAACGCGCAACACAGCAGGCGCTGGGCTATGCCTCGCAGCGCATCCAGTCTGCCCGGGCTTCGGGAACCGGTGCGCAGCCAGTGGCCATCATCGAGCATCCGGACGTGCGGCGCACCCTCCTGCGCATGAAGGCGCTGACGCAGGGCGCTCGCGCATTGCTTTATTACGCGGCGGCACAGGTCGACCGGAAGCATCTGGGGATCGAGGGCGC
>ERZ724516.2576-NODE-2576-length-10183-cov-5.038705_pt1 | contig 10183 bp, 10 predicted proteins | sample MGYA00376049_ERZ724516 | MGnify/ENA primary metagenome ERZ724516 (study PRJEB28724, sample SAMN07190886) | activated sludge metagenome | isolation source: activated sludge of sewage treatment plant in Hong Hong | place: USA: Christiansburg, Virginia | collected... | reverse complement strand
GACACATCTCCGATGCCATGGTGAATACCGTTGCCGACCGGCGTTTCAACGCCAAGTTCGTCAAGGACAAGCTCAGGCAATACAAGTTCAACGTCGCCAATACCGACAAGTCGATGGTTCGCTTCGATCTCGGGCAACTCGCCGAGGCGACGGCGATGCACGTCGGTCGGACGATGGAGGCGAAACGCGGCGAAGGCCTGATCTTCGTCAACTGCATGGAAAAACTGACCATGAACGCGCCGCGCGAAACGCTGCGCGTACGCATGTCGGCAGCGCTCGATGCCGGGATCGATGGCATCACGCTGGCTGCCGGTCTGCACCTCGGCTCGTTCGCCCTGATCGAGGACCATCCGCGCTTCCGCGATGCCAAGCTGGGCATCATCGTTTCGTCACTGCGTGCGCTGCAGCTCTTCCTGCGCAAGACGGCGCGCTGCAATCGCCTGCCCGATTACGTCGTGGTGGAAGGCCCGCTGGCTGGGGGACACCTCGGTTTCGGCATGGATTGGCAAGAGTATGACTTGGCGACCATCTTCGGCGAGATCCACCGTTACCTGACCGCCGAGAAACTCGCCATTCCGCTGATTCCCGCCGGCGGGATCTTCACGGGCAGCGACGCGGTAGCCTTCCTGGAGCAGGGAGCGGGCGCCGTGCAGGTGGCGACGCGCTTCACCGTGTCGCGCGAGTGCGGTCTGCCCGAGGACGTCAAGCAGCACTACTTCGCGGCAACCGAAGACGAGATCGAGGTGAACCAGATTTCGCCTACCGGCTACCCGATGCGCATGCTCAGCAGCAGCCCGGCGATAGGCGACGGTATTCGTCCGAATTGCGAGGCCTACGGCTATCTGCTGGACAGCAACGGCAGCTGTTCCTACATCACGGCCTACAATCGCGAGGTCGCGGCCCATCCCGGCGTCAAGCGAATCTCGGTCAGGGACAAGACCTGCCTGTGCACGCAGATGCGCAATTTCGACTGCTGGACCTGCGGCCATTACGCCTATCGTCTCAAGGATACGTCGCGGCGCCTGCCCGACGGTAGCTGGCAGTTGCTGAATGCCGAGCACATCTTTCACGACTACCAGTTCAGCACCGACGGCAAGATACTGCCGCCACCGGGCTAGCGCGCTTGCCGCCGGGCACTGCCGCGCGCTGCACGAGGCCCTAGCCGATGCTCAGTTATCGTCATGGCTTCCACGCCGGCAACCACGCCGACGTCATCAAGCATGTGCTGCTCGTGCAGCTGACGCGCTACCTGGGTCAGAAGGACAAGCCCTTCTGGTTTATCGACACGCACGCCGGCGCTGGTCGCTATGCGCTGGATTCGGCGCAGGCCAGCAAGCTGGCCGAGCATCGCCAGGGCATCGACCGTCTGTGGCAGCGTCGGGATCTGCCGGCAGCGGTGGCGGAGTATGTCGAGCTGGTGCGCCGGTTCAATCCGGACGGCCGCCTGCAGATTTACCCGGGTTCGCCTGCACTGGCGCTGGCAACGCTGCGTGCGGACGATCGGCTGCGCTTGTACGAACTGCACAGCCGGGACGTGCTGCGCCTGCGCGAGAACTTCGCCGCGCATGCCAGGCAGGTGATCGTCGAGGCGGCCGATGGTTTTTCCGCGCTCAAGGCGCTGCTGCCGCCGCCACCCCGACGCGCGCTGGTGCTGATCGACCCGGCGTATGAGGAGAAGCGCGACTACGAACGGGTCGTCCTGGCGCTGAAGGATAGCCTGGCGCGTTTCCCGGGCGGCACCTACCTGCTCTGGTACCCCCGGTTGACCCGGCTCGAAGCGCACGAACTGCCGCAGCGCCTGAAGCGCCTGCCGGCGAAGAGCTGGCTGCACGTCACTCTGCAGGTCAGGAAACCAGCGGCTGACGGATTTGGCATGCACGGTAGCGGCCTGTTCGTGATCAATCCCGCATGGACCCTGCTGGCGACGCTGCAGGAAGTGATGCCTTTCCTGGTGCAGGCTCTCGGCGTCGACGAGGGCGCCGGCTTCAGTCTCGAGAGCCAGGAGCCCTGAAAGGCGCGCGATTCGGACGGCACGGCCGTCGGTGTCGCGTCGTCCGCCGATTCAGGGCCCGTGCCGGCACTTGCCGTCGGCGGTGGCTGAATACTTCCGGCTCGATCCGTAGCTCGTCTCGACCGGGTATCTTTCGGCATTTCTAGCCAGTTTCGCGCGCGCTGCGGCTTCCAGGTCGATGCCGGCCCTGTCGGCGATCAGCAGCAGGTAGATCAGGACGTCGGCGCATTCGTCGCACAAGGCCGCATGCGCCTCGGTGTTGCTGGCCAGCGCCGCCATCTCCGTATCGCTCTTCCACTGCGTCAGTTCGAGCAGTTCGCCAGCCTCGAGATTCAAGGAGACGATCAGGTTGCGCAAGGTGTGGAACTGCGCCCAGTCGCGCTCGTCACGAAAGGCGAGCACCTGCGCGGTGAGATCGGCAAGCAGGCTCATCGCATCAGGCGAAGAAACGTGTCTGGGCCGCGTCGCCAAGCGGCATGCCGGTAGCCTGCGCGCGCGCGAGAAGTTCCCAGTAGTAGCGGTAGGAGGCGCGATCGTGCAGTTGCCCGTGGTACTGGATCGGTCCCCAGTCGCAGTCCTGGGCGGCGATGAGGATTGCGCTGGCCGCCTCGACCTCGGAAAAATCGGGACGCATGGCTTCGACGATCGGCAGGATCTGCTTCGGATGAATGCTCCACATGCGCAGGAAGCCGAATTCATTGCGTGCCCGCTCGGCGTTGCGGCGGATGACGTCGAGATCCCTGAGTTCGGTCGTGACGTTGTGCGACGGCACGACGCCGTTGGCAAGCGCCGCGGCGGCGATTTCACATTTTGCGCGGACAACCAGCGGGTGCTCGAACTGTCCCGGGCTGAGCATGGCCGAGCCCGGGATGGCGCCGTGGTGGCCGCTGACGAAATCCATGAGTCCGAAATCGAGCGATTCGACCTCCGGCATGGCGGCGATTTCCCATACCGCACGCAAGGCGCCGTGGGTCTCGATCAGGACATGTACCGGGATGGAGCGAGTGAGTCCGGCGGCCACGCTGGCGCGGCGCAGTTCGCGCAGCTGGACCCGCACGTCGTCGCTGCCGCTGACCTTGGGCAGCGTCACGAAGGCCAGTCGCTGGCCGGCGCGCCCGACGATGATCTCGATGTCCTGTTGCCAGGCCGGATGCGCGATATCGTGGATGCGCGCACCGACGCGCCCGTGCCGGTTGGCGTCGGACATCACGAAGTCGGCGACCATCTCGGCGTGCTGCCGGTCGGCGCCTGCCGGCGCGCCATCTTCGCAGTCACAGGTGATGTCGAAGATCGGGCCCAGCTCGCTTTGCAACTGGAGCGCCTTGCTGATGAGTTTTTCGGAGCCCGCATAGTGGTCTACCGCGGGCATCATGGGAAACGGTTTCTCGCCTGCGAACAGGACCTGACTGGGATGGCGCACGGGATTCTCCATGGCGGGGGTTCACGGGAAGGCGACATTCTACTGCCGGGCCGGCGTCGCTGACCGGCAAGAAAAAGCCGCGGGCAGGCCGCGGCTCGCGAAACGTCGGCGGGGCCGACTACAGCATGTGCTTGACGGCGTCCTGCTCGTCGGTCAACTCCTTGAGCGTCTTGTTCATCTTGTCGCGCGAGTAGTCGTCGATCTCGATCCCCTGGATGATCTTGAACGAGCCGCCCTTGCACTCGCAGGGGAAGCCGAAAACGATGCCGGCCGGGATGCCGTAGGAACCGTCGGAGGGAACGCCCATGGTGACCCATTCGTCGGAACCGAGAACCCAGTCGCGCATGTGGTCGATGGCGGCGTTGGCGGCGGAAGCGGCGGACGACAGGCCGCGCGCATCGATGATCGCGGCGCCGCGCTTGCCGACGGTCGGCAGGAAGACGTCGTTGTTCCAGACGGCATCATTGATCAGCGTCTTGACGTTGTCGCCGTTCGACGTGCAGTTGCGGTAGTCGGCGTACATCGTCGGCGAGTGGTTGCCCCAGACGACGAGCTGCTTGAAGCTGGCGACCGGGCGACCGGTCTTGTTGGCGAGTTGCGACAGTGCGCGGTTGTGATCCAGGCGCAGCATGCCGTGGTAGTTGGCGGGGTTGGTGCGGCCGACCTTCTTCGCCGCCGAGCCGGCAATCAGCGCGTTCGTGTTGCAGGGGTTGCCAACGACGAGAACGCGGACGTTTTCGCTGGCATTCTCGGCAATCGCCTTGCCCTGAACGGTGAAGATGGCGCCGTTGGCGGTCAGCAGGTCGGCGCGCTCCATGCCGGGACCGCGCGGGCGGGCGCCGACCAGCAGGCAGACGTCAGCGTCCTTGAAGGCGAGGTTCGGGTCGTCGGTGGCGAACATGCCGGCGAGCAGCGGGAAGGCGCAGTCTTCGAGTTCCATCATGACGCCCTGGCAGGCCTTCTGGGCTTGCGGCAGGTCGAGCAACTGGAGGATGACCGGCTGGTCGCGGCCGAGCATTTCACCGGAGGCGATCCGGAAAAGCAGGCTGTAACCGATTTGACCGGCGGCGCCGGTCACCGCGACGCGCATGGGGGCTTTGGACATGATGCGGCTCCTGTCGTTAGTGGTTGGTGTTGAGCAAAAAAGGGGCGGAAAGCCATTGGTAATGCCCCGCAAGCCGTGCTCGGAGGGGGCAGCAAACCGCGAGAATGATACGAGCTAACGGCGGGAAGTGTCAAATGTATCTTATGTCTTATATATGATATTTTTTTGGGGAAACAGGATGGACGCCGACGCGAAACTGTGCTGAAATGACGCTCCATGAACCGGTCTTCGTCATTGCATTCTCCGACCTTCAGTCCGCTGTACCGGCAGATCAAGGATTTGATCATGCGCCATCTGGCGTCCGGCGAATGGGGTCCCGGTGACCCGATCCCGAGCGAGTCGGAGCTGGCCAGTCGGTTCGGCGTGAGTCAGGGAACGGTACGCAAGGCCATCGACGAGATGGCTGCCGAGAATCTCCTGGTTCGCCAGCAGGGCAAAGGCACCTTTGTCGCTACCCACAAGGATCCGGGTTCCTATTTTCGCTTCCTGCGCCTGGTTCCGAACGACGGCGAGAGCCGCCTCACCCAGAGCATTCCTCTGGAATGCTGGCGGGCGAAGGCCGGCGCCGATGTTGCGAGAACACTCGCCCTCGAGCCCGGCGCGGCGATCATCATTCTGCGACGGCTGTTGAAACTCGGCGAAGAGCCGGTGGTTTTCGACGAAATCTATTTGCCGAGCGAACTCTTTCCCGATCTGTCGCTGGAGATCCTGCGCTCGGGCGAGTCGCTGTACAGCCTTTTCGAAACCCGCTATGGCGTACGCATGATCCGCGCGGACGAACGCCTGCGAGCCATTTCCGCCGACCGGGTGAGTTCCGAACTGCTGCAGATCGCCGAGGGAAGTCCCTTGCTGCTCGTCGAGCGAGTGACCTTCACCTATGGCAACAAGCCGGTGGAATGGCGCCGGGGCTATTACTCGACACGCAACTATCATTATCACAATCAGCTAGGGTGAAGTGTCGGAAGACGCTGGGCAAGGAAGTCAGGGGCGCTCGGATGGTTTATAATCGAGCGTGGTTTTGCAGGGGTCGGGCGGCACGGATTCGGCCGCATTACACATGAGGGATGACGTTCATGGCAGAGATGGCAATCAAGAAAAGGCGTCCAAAGAACTTGGACTTGCCGACTATCAGGCTACCCCTTCCGGGTATCCTATCAATCCTCCACCGGGTCAGCGGGGCGGGGCTTTTCCTGATGCTGCCGGTGCTGCTATGGCTGTTCCAGGGCAGCCTGACGTCCAGCGAGACCTTCGCCGCCGTCAAGGGCGTGGTCGGGCATCCGGTGGCCAAGATCGTCCTGCTCGGCCTGATCTGGTTCTACATGCACCACTTCTGCGCCGGCATCCGCTACCTGCTGCTTGATCTGCACAAGGGGATTGAACTCGAGGCGGCGCGCTTGTCGAGCAAGATCGTTTTCGCGGTCAGCATCGCCCTGACCCTGATCATCGGAGCCAAAGTGCTATGGTAAATCGTATTCTCGTCGGGGCCCACTATGGGCTCAAGGACTGGATCATCCAGCGGGCCACCGCCATCATCATGGCGATTTACACGGTCATCTTTCTGGTCGTCGCAGGCGCTGTCGCGCCCGATTCCTTCGAGGCGTGGCGCGGTATTTTCGCCAATGGTTTCATGAAGTTCGCCACCTTCCTGTTTTTTATCAGCGTTTTCTACCACGCCTGGATCGGTGTTCGCGACATCTGGATGGACTACATCAAGCCGGCTGGCCTGCGCCTGCTGATGATGATTGTGACGGTTGCGGTGCTGGTCGGTTACGCCGGCTGGGCAGTTCAGATTCTGTGGAGAATGTAAGTGAGCAAACTAACCATTCCAGTACGCAAGTTCGATGCAGTCATTGTTGGCGCCGGCGGCTCCGGCCTGCGGGCAGCGATTCAGTTGTCCGAGGCGGGTCTGAAGACGGCTGTGCTGTCGAAAGTCTTTCCCACCCGGTCGCATACCGTCGCCGCGCAGGGGGGCGTGTCTGCCTCGCTCGGCAACTCCGAGGAGGACCACTGGCATTGGCACATGTACGACACGGTCAAGGGTTCCGACTGGCTCGGCGACCAGGACGCGATCGAATACATGTGTCGCAAGGCCCCCGAGGTCGTCGTCGAACTGGAGCATTTCGGCATGCCTTTCGACCGTACCGACGAAGGCAAGATCTACCAGCGTCCGTTCGGCGGGCACATGTCGAACTTCGGCGAGAAACCGGTTCGTCGAGCCTGTGCCGCGGCCGACCGTACCGGCCACGCCATGCTGCACGCCCTCTACCAGCGCAACGTACGCGCCAACACGCAGTTCTTCGTCGAGTGGATGGCGCTCGACCTGATCCGCGACGACAGCGGCCAGGTGCTTGGGGTGATCGCCCTGGAAATGGAGACCGGTGAAGTCGTCGCCTTTCACAGCAAGGCGACCGTCTTCGCCACCGGTGGTGCCGGCCGTATCTTCTATTCGTCGACCAATGCCTTCATCAATACGGGTGACGGTCTCGGGATGGCGGCACGCGCCGGCATCCCGCTCGAGGACATGGAGTTCTGGCAGTTCCACCCGACCGGTGTGGCCGGCGCCGGGGTGTTGATCACCGAAGGCGTGCGGGGTGAAGGCGGCATTCTGCGCAACTCGACCAATGAACGCTTCATGGAGCGTTACGCGCCGAACGCCAAGGATTTGGCGTCGCGCGACGTCGTTTCCCGGGCGATGGTCACCGAGATCAACGAGGGCCGCGGTTGCGGGCCCAACAAGGACTTCGTCCTCCTCGACATCACCCACCTCGATCCGGCAACGATCATGAAGCGCCTGCCGGGAATCCGCGAGATCTCGATCCAGTTCGCCGGTATCGATCCGATCAAGGCGCCGATTCCGGTGGTGCCGACCTGTCACTACCAGATGGGCGGTGTGCCGACCAACTACAAGGGTCAGGTCGTCGCTGACGACGGCACTCCGATCCGCGGCTTCTATGCCGCTGGCGAAGTCGCCTGCGCGTCGGTGCACGGTGCCAATCGTTTGGGGACCAACTCGCTGCTTGACCTGCTGGTTTTTGGTAAGGCCTCGGGCGATTCGGTCATCGAGGATGTGAAGTCGGGCACGATCGGGCTCAAGGAACTGCCGGCGAACTTCGCCGATTTCACGCTGGCACGTCTGAACCGACTGAATACGCAGACCGGCGGCGCCAACGTCAACGAGACCCGTCTCGAGCTGCAGCGGACGATGCAGAAGCACTGTGGCGTCTTCCGCTTCAAGGACATGCTGATCGAAGGCGTTGCGAAGATCGTCGAGATCGAGAAGGCGGTCGCCAGGACCGAGATCAAGGACAAGTCGCAGGTCTGGAACACGGCGCGCGTCGAAGCTCTTGAGCTCGACAACCTGATCGAAGTCGCCAAGGCGACGATGGTTTCTGCCGAGGCGCGCAAGGAGTCGCGCGGCGCCCATGTTCGCGACGACGCGCCGGACACGGCGGCCAATCCGAATGGCCGCGACGACGTTGGCTGGCACAAGCACACGTTGTGGCACCGCGAGGGCAGCGCTCTGAGCTACAAGCCGGTCATCATGACCCCGCTGTCCGTCGAAACCATCGCGTTGAAGACGCGCTCTTACTGATCGTGCGTTAAGGAGTCAATGAACATGACCACCAGTACCATGCAGTTCAAGATCTATCGCTACGATCCCGACAAGGACAACGCGCCCTACATGCAGGACATATCGGTCGAAGTCGATTTTGCGATCGATCGCAAGTTGCTTGACATACTCACGCGGCTCAAGGCGAAGGACGATTCGCTGGCTTATCGCCGATCGTGCCGCGAAGGCATCTGCGGATCGGATGCGATGAACATCAACGGCAAGAACGGGCTTGCCTGTCTCACCGAGATCAAGGACCTCAAGCAGCCGGTCGTGCTGCGACCGCTGCCTGGCCTGCCGGTGATCCGCGATCTGATCGTCGACATGACCCAGTTCTTCAAGCAGTACCATTCGATCAAGCCTTACCTGATCAACGAGGGGCCGCGTCCCGACCGCGAGCGACTGCAGTCGCCCGAGGAGCGCGAGGAACTCAACGGCCTCTACGAGTGCATTCTGTGTGCCTGCTGCTCGACCTCGTGCCCCTCCTTCTGGTGGAATCCGGACAAGTTCGTCGGTCCGGCTGGTCTCCTGAACGCTTACCGTTTCATTGCCGACACGCGTGACGAGGCCACCAACGAACGTCTCGACGATCTCGAGGACCCCTATCGTCTGTTCCGCTGTCACAGCATCATGAATTGCGTCGATGTCTGTCCGAAGGGTCTGAACCCAACCCGGGCGATCGGCAAGATCAAAGAGATGATGGTCCGTCGCGCGATCTGATGGAGGAAAGAGAAAAACTCAACCGCCTGCGCTGGCGCTGTACTCGCCGCGCCATGCTGGAAATGGACCTGCTGCTGGGGGAGTTCCTCGATCGGCTTTATCCGAGCTTGACTCCCCCGCAGGCAGACGCCTTTGTTATCCTGGCCGACATGGAGGATCTCGAACTGTGGCCGCTGGTGAACGGTAGCCGGGAATCTTCCGACCCGGTGCAGGCCGAAGTCCTTGCGCTGTTGCGCGACGTAAGAGTTAAGTAAGGAAGCTGCCATAATCTGGCGGCCTCCTGTTCGCAGCTGTGACCTCACTACCTGAACGGGGATAAAACAATGACGGAACGTAAAGCAACTCTCATCATCGAAGGGAAGGCCCCTGTCGAGTTTCCAATCATGACGCCGACACATGGCAATGATTGCATCGACATTCGCACCCTGGGCGCCAAGACCGGTCTATTCACTTACGACTCCGGCTACCTGTCGACCGCGAGTTGCCGGTCGACGGTCACGTTCATTGATGGTGACAAGGGCGAACTGCTTTATCGTGGCTATCCGATCGAGCAACTGGCCGAGCAGTGCAACTTCCTCGAGGTGGCCTACCTGTTGTGGCATGGTGAATTGCCGACTCCCACCCAGAAGGTGAAGTTCGAGCGGAACATCAAGGATCACACGATGGTGCACGAGCAACTGGTGAAGTTCTACCAGGGCTTTCGTCGCGACGCGCACCCGATGGCCGTGCTGGTGGGTGTGGTCGGCGCCCTCTCGGCGTTCTACCATGAGGCCGAGGACTTTTCGGACCTCGAGCACCAGAACATCAGTTTCAACCGCATCGTCGCCAAGCTGCCGACGATCGTCGCCATGGCCTACAAGTACCACCGCGGCGAGCCGTTCATCTACCCGCGCAACGATCTCGACTACACGGCCAACTTCATGCACATGATGTTCGGCACGCCGTGTGAGGAGTACAAGCCGAATCCGGTGCTGGTGCATGCCCTGGACACCATCTTCACGCTGCATGCCGATCATGAGCAGAACGCGTCGACCTCGACGGTGCGTCTGTCGGGTTCGTCCGGCGCCAATCCCTACGCCTGTATCTCGGCGGGCATCGCCTGTCTGTGGGGTCCCGCGCATGGTGGCGCCAACGAGGCCTGCCTGCAGATGCTCGAAGAGATCCACGATGTCTCGCGCGTCGGCACGTACATTACGCGAGCCAAGGACAAGAACGACGACTTCAAGCTGATGGGCTTCGGCCATCGTGTGTACAAGAACTTCGATCCACGTGCCACGCTGATGCGCAAGGTATGCAACGAGGTTCTTCAGGAACTCG
>ERZ724516.2568-NODE-2568-length-10196-cov-4.081254_pt1 | contig 10196 bp, 10 predicted proteins | sample MGYA00376049_ERZ724516 | MGnify/ENA primary metagenome ERZ724516 (study PRJEB28724, sample SAMN07190886) | activated sludge metagenome | isolation source: activated sludge of sewage treatment plant in Hong Hong | place: USA: Christiansburg, Virginia | collected... | reverse complement strand
CCGGCTAGATTGGCGCCCATGAGGTCCCGATGCGAAAAATCCTGATCATTGCCGCCCTGCTGGCCCTGTCCGCGCCGGCCGATGCCGCCAAACGGTCCAGGAAGCCCGCGCCGCCGCCGCCCACCCCGATCCTGAAGCTGGTGAATGCCGAACAGACTTCAGACGACGCCAACAGCGGCGCCGACTCGCCCCTGCTGGAATGGATGCGCGATCCCGGTCCCGTCATCGGCCCCAATGGCGCCCCCATGGATGTGATCCCCGATTTTCACGTCACCATCATGCGCAGCCCCGTGGTGATGTACCGCCGCGAGCTGGTCAACTCCGATGGCGATTTCAAGGACACCCAGGCCGCCAGCTATGCGGTGGACATCGCGCCAGGCTCGCTGCAGAACGGCGTCATCGATTATGACATCACCGATTTCTATTATCTGTCGCGCTCGGTCTATGTGAAGGACGAGGCGCTGCTCGACCGCTTCGACCAGGTCTTTGCCAAGGTCTTCAAGGGCATCGAGACGGTCTACGGCGAAGAGAAGGTCGAGATCCCCGAGGAATGGCTCAAGATCGTCGCCGAGATGAACCTGTCCGACGAGGAGCTTGAGAAGCTCAAGTCGCTCGGCAGCTGGGACGAGATCATGGAGACGCTCAAGAAGCGCCTCGAGGAACAGAAGAAGCGCCACGAAGGCGGCAGCAAGTGGATCGGCACCGGCGGCACCTCGCCGTTCGGGTCGGGCGGCATGAACCCCGAAGGCGTCCGCATCGGCGAGCAGGGCAAGCGCCAGGGCAAGGCGCTCAAGGTCTGGGAAAAGCGCGAGTTCAAGAACCTCGACGCCGATGTCGAACTCGGCACGCGCAACATCAAGGTGGCGCTGCGCCGCCTGCGCAAGTTCGCCCGCGACGGTGCGGCGGACGAGCTCGATCTCGACGCAACCGTCAGCGGTACCGCCAAAAAGGCCTATCTCGACATCATCATGCGCCCCGAGCGCCACAATGCGGTGAAGGTGCTGCTGCTGCTCGATGTCGGCGGCTCGATGGATCCTTACATCAAGCTTTGCGAGGAATTGTTTTCAGCCGCGCGCACCGAGTTCAAGCACCTCGAATTCTTCTATTTCCACAATTTCATCTATGAATCGATGTGGAAGGACAACAAGCGCCGCTGGTCCGAACGCACGCCCGTCATGGATATCCTCCACAAATTCGCGCATGATTACAAAATCATCATCGTCGGCGATGCCTCGATGAGCCCGTATGAAATCAACTATCCCGGCGGCTCGGTCGAACATTGGAACGACGAGAGCGGCGAAACCTGGCTCAAGCGCATCACCGAAGTCTATCACAGCGCCGTCTGGCTCAACCCGACGCCCGAAAAGCATTGGGGCCATGGCCAGTCGATCCAGATGACCAAGACGCTGATGGAGGGTCGCATGTACCCGCTCAGCCTCGAGGGCATGGACCGTGCGATGCGCGAGCTGACACGCACGCGCTAGGCGCAACGCACGACCGCGTACGGAAAAGGCCAGCCGCGCGCCACTTTGGCGCCCGGCTGGCCCTTTTCGTGCAAGGCGGCGACCCGCAGGCCGCCGCCCTTACCCGTTACTTGCCGGCAGCCGGTGCTGCCGGTTCCTGCGCCGCCAGCACCTTGGCCTGCGCCCCGACATAGCCGCGGATCGACTCGATCTGTTCGGGCGTCAGATATTTCTTGAACGCAATCATGCCGCGGTCTTGCAGCTGGCCGTCATACACGACACTCTGCCACAGCTTGGGATCGCTCAGGATCGGTGAACGCCGCAGATCGGGGATGACGCCGCTGCCGCGCGCGCCCGAACCATGGCAAACGCCGCAATTGCCTTCGAACAGATAGGCGCCTTCCTTCATCTGCGCCGGTGTCCACTCGCCCTTCGGCGGGTTGGCCGGCTGCATCGGCGTCGGCACCACGGCGGGCAGGCTGGCGGTGCCGCCGATCTTGAACACCAGCACGCGGCCGTTGGGCGCCATCTGCGGCGGGCTATCGACGAACGGTGAGCTCAGCGGATAGGCGCCGCCGTAACCCGCCATCACGGCGACATATTGCGTACCGTTCACCGCAAAGCTGATCGGCCCGGCGATGACGCCGGTCTGCGCGTCGAAGTTCCACAGCTTCTTGCCGGTATCGGCGGCATAGGCGGCGAAATTGCCGCGGGCATTGCCCTGGAACACCAGATTGCCCGCGGTGGCGAGCACGCCGCCGTTCCACGGGCCGTCATGCTGGACGCGCCAGACTTCCTTCTGCGCGACCGGATCCCAGGCCAGCAACTGGCCCTTGAGCAGCGCACGCGTCGCCTTGAACGCCGCCGGATCATCGGGCGGGGTGTTCTTCAGGATGTCGACGGCGATGTTCCACGCGCCGGGCTTGTAGCCGAACGACTTGTCGTCGCTGTACAGGAACGGCACTTCCTGCGCCGGCAGATAGACCAGCCCGGTCTTCGGGCTGAACGCCATCGGGTGCCAGTTATGCGCGCCGAGCGCCGACGGCATCATCATGAAGCCGTCCTTGGGGTAGCGCGCGCCGGCGACTTCGATCGGCCGGCCGGTCTTCATGTCGACACCCGTCGTCCACGTCTGCGGCACGAAGCCCTTCGCCGAAATCAACTTGCCGTCGGTGCGATCGACGACATAGAAAAAGCCGTTCTTGGGCGCCTGCATCAGTACCTTGCGGTCCTTGCCGTCGATCTTGAGCGTCGCCAGCATGATCGGCTGCGTCTGGGTGAAGTCCCAGGTTTCGCCCGGCGTGCCCTGATAGTGCCAGAGATACTTGCCGGTGTTGGGGTTGAGCGCGACGACCGAAGACAGGAACAGGTTGTCGCCCTTGCCCTCCGAACGCATCTTGTGGTTCCATGGGGAACCGTTGCCGACGCCGATATAGAGCTGGTCGAGTTCCTGGTCATAGACGATGGCGTCCCAGACGGTGCCGCCGCCGCCGATCTTGTAGAAATTGTCGCCGAACCAGGTGCCGCGGGCCTTTTCCATGGCCGGGTCGGACGCCGCGCCGTCAGGACCCTTCGAAGGATCGCCGGGCACGGTGAAGAATCGCCATAGCTGCTTGCCGTCGTTGGCGTCATAGGCGCTGACGTAGCCGCGCACGCCGAGTTCGGCGCCGCCGTTGCCGATGATGACCTTGCCCTTGATGACGCGCGGCGCGCCGGTGATGGTATAGGGCTTCGACTGGTCGACGGTGACCACCGACCACACCGGCTTGCCGGTCTTGGCGTCGATGGCGATCAGCCGGCCGTCGAGCGTCCCGAGGAACAGCTTGCCGCCCCACGCGGCGAGCCCGCGGTTGACGACGTCGCAGCAGGCGCTGTGGCCGCGTTCGCCGGGGACTTCGGGGTCATAGGTCCAGAGTTCCTTGCCGGTCGCGGCGTCGAGCGCGACGACCTTCGACCACGCCGTGGTGGTGTACATGACGCCGTCGATGACCAGCGGCGTAGCTTCCTGCCCGCGGTTGGTATCGAGGTCATAGCTCCACGCGAGGCTGAGCTTGCCGACGTTGCTGTCATTGACATCGGTCAGCCGCGAAAAGCGCTGTTCGTTGTAGCTGCCGCCGTGGGTGATCCAGTTCGCCGGGTCGCTTTCGGCATTGGCGAGGCGCTTTTCATCGACCGCCGCCGGCCCCGAACTTGCAGCACCCGCCTGCTTGAGCTTGTCGCAGGCGCTCGGCCCCATCACCAGCGCCAGTGCCAGCGCAACGCTGCTGGCAGCATTTTGAAAACGCATCCTGAATCTCCCCGATAGATTTCAATTTGGCCGATATGCTTCGGCGTTGCGGCAACCGTATCAATCCGTGCGCGCTGGTCAACGACTTTGGTTGACGCTTGCGGCAAGCGCGGCGCACTTGCGGCTGTGACCGGCAGCGCCGGCGCAACAAAAAAGCCCCGGCACTGCCGGGGCTTGATCGTCATGCGGTGAACCGCCGTGATTAGTTGGCGTAGGCTTCGTTGCCGACGAAACCCATCTTGGTGACACCGGCCTGCTGTGCTTCGGCCATGACCTTGTCGACGACGTCGTACTTGGCCTGAGCATCGGGGTGCAGCCGCAGTTCGGGCTGCGGGTCGATCTTGACCGATTGCTGCAGATAGTAGCGCAGCGCCGACGCGTTGACTTCGCGGTTGTTCCAGTAAATCACGCCGAGCAAGTCGATATCGATCTGGTTGAAATCGGGCTTGACGTCATTGGGCTGGTTGTTCGGCGGCGGCAAGTCGAGCTTCACCGCATGGGTCTGGATCGGAATGGTGATAATGAACATAATCAGCAGCACCAGCATCACGTCGATCAGCGGCGTGGTGTTGATGTCCATCATCGGTTCGCCTTCGGCGGACGAGCTAGACATTGCCATGGAACAAACTCCTTAGTGTCGGTACGCGCCATGGTGCGGCACGCAAGCGGGGCGATCGACGCCCGCACCACCGGTGCGGGCATCAACTGTCGTCACCTATCGGGTCGAGATGGTGCCAGCCGGCGGCTCCGAGATGAAGCCGATTTTCTGGAACCCGGCGCGCTGCATCGTGAAGATCACGCCACCAACGCACCGATACTCCATGTTGGCATCGCCGCGGATATGAACTTCGGGCAGTTCGAGCTTGAGACCCTTGGCCTTCTGGCGCTCGATTTCCGCCTTGAGTGCATTGACACCGCGGTCAAGCAGCTCGGCCTTCGTCTCGATCTTGGTACGACCCCAATAGACATCGCAATTGGTATCGACCGAGATCAGGACGTTCTCCGGCTTGGTCGTGGTCGGCAGGTTGGCAACCTTCGGCAACGTCACCGGCACCGTCTGCAAAACCACCGGAACCGTGATGAGAAAGATGATCAGCAGCACCAGCATGACGTCGACGAGCGGCGTCGTGTTGATGTCTGACATCGGCAATTCTTCACCACTTTCGGTGGGTGATCCGACGTTCATCGACATGGGCGATTACCCTTTACGCGTTCAGCTTTGATGTGCGGTGGCTTACTTGGCCGGCTTGGCAGCAGGCGCCGAAGTCATGCGCGAACCCGAAACCAGGGCGCCATGCACGTCGGCGGCGAAGTTGCCGAGCTTTTCAGCCAGATCCTTGTTGCGACGGATCAGCCAGTTGTAGCCAAGCACCGCCGGAACGGCGACGGCGAGACCGAGCGCGGTCATGATCAGTGCTTCACCGACCGGACCTGCGACCTTGTCGATCGAAGCCTGGCCCGCGATACCGATGCTGATCAGTGCGCGGTAAATACCGATAACCGTACCGAACAGACCGATGAACGGCGAGGTCGAACCGACCGAAGCGAGGAAGGCGAGGCCGCCCTGGAGCTTCGACTGAACCGCAGCGTTCGAACGGTTGAGGCTCATCGAGATCCACTCATGCTCGTCGATCTTGTCGGTGAGCTTGCCGTCGTGGTGGTGCGAAGCGCGCAGGCCGTCATCGACGATCTGGCGGAACGCCGATTCCTTCGGCAGCTTGTTGGCACCTTCCTGCAGCGACGGTGCCGACCAGAACTTCTTTTCGAGTTCGGCGGCGTCGTTCATGACCTTCCGCTGATCCCACCACTTGGTGAAGATGATGTACCAGGTGACGAGCGACATGAACACCAGGATGACGAACACCGAAACGGTGATCGGGCCACCCTGTTCGAGCGCGGCCATCAGGCCATAAGGGTTTTCGGTTGCTGCGGTTTCCATCTAAGTTCCCCTAACTGAAATATGATTGATCTTTGAATTGAAGCCCCTGCGGGCAGACGAATGAAGTACGTATCACCGATCCGGCGGCACCACCCAGGTGATGTTGCGGGTACGACCACGTTCCATGACTGGCTGGCCGTTCTCGGTAGCCGGTTCGTAGCGCAGGCGCGACGTCAGCAGACGGCAGGTCGCCTTGTCGAGATCGGGCGATACCGACTGGATAACCACGCAATTCTCGATGCGACCGTCGGTACGCACGTCGAATTTGGCGACGACCTTGCCCTGCTCCTCGCGGCGCAGCGCGCCCGGCGGATAGTCATCAGTCGAAAACAGCTTCGACGGGTTACCCTTCTCGCGCGCCGGGGTGCCCGGCTTGGCAGCCGGTGCCGGCGGCGTGATCGCTGCCGGCGGCGGCGGCGCCTCGACGCGACTTTGCGTCGTGATCGTCGGCGGCGGCGGGTTATCCTGCGTGATGCTCACTTCCGGCGGCGGCACGAACGGCGGGATTTCGATATCCTTCGGCGGCGGCGGCGGCGGTTCTTCCGGCGGCGGCGCCTCTTCCTTGATATTGACGGCTTCAATCGGGCCGGCGACAGCCTTGATTGCCTTTTGTGCCAGTCCGGTCATGAAAGCATAACCGAGCAGGACGTGGAGCGCCGCGACGACGCCCAAGGCGATCATCCGGTTCGTGCTCATTCCTTCTTCCGCGTAAGCCATAACTTATGCGACACTCCCTCTAGACGCTGCACATCTGGCAGTCGGTCAACAAAGGGAATACGGGCTCAGCGCGCGAATGGCATCGCGACGACAGATAACCCGAGTTGCTCCCCTCTGAACAACCTCTTGGCCACTCCTCGGTCCGGTTGGGTTTGATTTTGCTCTTCCCTCGGCCCTGAAGGCAGCATTAGCCAAGCCAAGCCGTCGCCGCAACCGCTTTGTCACCTTGAGCGTGCATATTGTTGGATTGGCCAAACCGTGCGCCGCGCGCTAGTGAGCCCCATGGCCGGCCGCGCCGGTCACCACAGGCAAGAAGGAAGAGCGATGCGTACCATGCGCCGACATCCCCCCGCCCCGGCATTCCTGCTCGCACTGGCGCTTTCGGCAGCGCCGGTTGCGGCGGCCCCGGCAAGCTTTGCCGACCTCGCCGACCTCGCCACCACCGCACCGGTGATCGTGCGCGCCGATATCGAGAAGGCCGAAAAGCTCAAGCCCGACGAGGCCGGCGCCGCGCCTGCGGGTCTGCAGCGCCAGTTGATGACCGCGCGCGTCACGGCGGCGCTCAAAGCGCCGTCGATCGTGCCGCAGCAGCTTCAATATATCTGGGACGGCCCGACCGACGCGCGCGGCAAGCCGGTCAGCGTCAAGGGCCAGCCGATGCTGCTGTTCCTGCGCCCGGCCGCCGGTCGCCCCGACCAGTTGCAGCTGGTGGGCGCACGCGCGCAATTGCCGCTGACCGCCGAGGCGGAGTCAGACACGCGCGCCTTGCTCACCGAAGTCGCCCGCGGCGATGTCCCCGTCGTCACCGGTATCGGTTCGGCGTTCCGTGTGCCCGGCGCGGTGCCCGGCGAGGCCGAAAGCCAGTTCTTCCTGACCACGGCGAACGGCAAGCCGATCTCGCTGGCGCTGCTGACGCGGCCCGGCCAAGCGCAGTCGCTGGTCGTCGCGACCGGCGATGTCATCGATGACGCGGCACGGCCGGTGCCGCCGCGCAGCCTGCTGTGGTACCGCCTCGCCTGCTTCCTGCCGGCAACGCTGCCGCCAGCCGCCGCGTCGAGCGATTTTGACACCGTGGCCGCCGACTATGCCGACGCGCTCAAACTGATCGGCCCCTGCGAGCGGTCGCTTCCCTGAACCGGGATCGCACCGGAGATTCCATTCAAGATCTTGTTAAATAACGATTTAATTGAGATTCAAGCGAAGTGTAAACTTCGCGAAACACGCTACACCCGTAAAGACTGACCACATTCACAGCGGGAGCATCACCGTCGCGGTATGGGTTCCGCCGTTAGAATGACGCCAGATAGACCCCGACACCGGCGCAATCGGGATAAATATCGGGTTTGCAGGTCGAAACGCTGAGTGCCGCGACTCCGTCGCGGCCGGCGATCAGGTCATAGATTTCGCGGCACACGGTTTCCTGCAGGTTGAAGCGGCGGCCGCTACTCAGCGCCAGCACCGCGCTGCGCAGCCAGTCATAGTCCCAGGCCTGGTCGACGCTGTCGCATTCGGGGAAGGCGCGCTTTTCCAGCCAGACTTCGATATTGACGCGCAGCCGCTGCGGCGTGCCGATTTCAAAATCGTGGAAACCGATGTCGCAGGGAAAGTCGAAATCGCGCAGGATGATCTTGCGCGTCTTTGGGGCGAGTGCGGCGGGCACCATGCCTTCGAGTGTGGTCGTCATTGTCATTGGTCCACCATGAAGGCCACGTCGCGCGGCAGTCCCATCAAACGTTGGCCGGCATCCAAAGTGATGACCTGGCCGTGCAAAGTCGGCGTCGCGACGATGAAGCGCAATGCGCCGACGATCTCCTCGACCGTGACGCCGCGCGCCAGCGGGTTGTGGACGTGCGCTGCGGCGAAATTGTCGCGCGACTGCGGCCCGCTGACCATCGTCACCGCCGGCGCGATGCCGGCGACGCGGATGCGCGGCGCCAAGGCACGGGCGCTGAGTTCGGTCAGCCCGAGCAGCCCGAACTTGCTGATCGTGTAGCTGAAATAATCGGGGTTGAGCGCGTAGAGCTTGACGTCGAGCAGGTTGACGATGAGGCCACTCAGCCCGTCGGGCAGCGCCGCCGAAAACGCCTGCGTCAGCAGCGCCGGCGCGCGCAGATTGACATCGAGGTGACGGTCCCAGCCGCTGACATCGAAATCGCTGATGGTGTCATAGTCGAAGCGCGAGGCATTGTTGACCAGCATGCCCAGTGGTGGCGCATCGACTTGCGCTTGCGCCACGATCTGCGCGGCGCTGCCGGCGTCCGCAAGGTCGGCAACGATGACGTGCGCGCCCTGCCCTGCCGCACGCAGTTCGGCACATAGCGCATCGGCTTCGTCGCGCGAGGTGTTGCAGTGAATGGCGACGTGCCAGCCGTCGGCAGCGAGCGCGCGCACCAGCGCAGCACCGATGCGCCTGGCGCCGCCGGTGACGATTGCTGTGCGGGGAAGGCCGAATTCGCTGTTCATCTCAGCGCGCGCTTAGACGGTTGGCGCGTAGGCGGCAAGGCGCGTCGCCGCCGCAGCTCAGCGCCCGGTCAGCATCGTGCGCAATAGCCGCAGCTGGCGCCCGGCACTGCCGCGCGGGCCAAGGTCGCGGCCAGCGAGCACCGCATCGACATCGGCGATCGCCAACCGCGCCAATCCGGCCAGGGGGCGCAACGCGCGGTCGGCGGGCCGGACAACCGACTTTTGCCGCACCGCTTCGAGCAGGTCGCGCGCCACGAACGGCGGCCTTTCGCCGCGCCGGACGAATTCGCCAAGTGCCCAGCAGCGGCCCAATTTTTGCGCTGCAGCAACATCGCCGCCCAGAAGCTTGGCTGCCGCGGCGAACAACGCCCCACCGCGATTGGCGAGATAGCGGTCGAGCTGGTCGGCATCGAAATGTTCGTCGAGCAGCAACACCAGATGCGCGTCTTCGAGCGGCTCGAGGCTGGCCCCGCTGACGCCCGCCAAGACAACATGCTGCGCCAGCGCCGCCAGTGTCGGCTGCGCTGGCGCCGGTGCGGTATCGAGCCGCGCCAGTTGCTCGCGCCACCACGCCAGCCGGATTTCACCGAGCAGCGGCTCGCTGGTTGTCGCGACGACCTGCGCGAGTTCGAGATCGAGCGCGAACAGCGCGAACAGCCCGTCACGCGCCGCCGCCGGTGCGTGCAGCACCGCGAGGTAGCGGTCGCGGTCGGCCGCCTGCACGCGCCCGGTCGGGTCTTCAGGCCCGGTATCGGACGCGGTCATGGCAAGCCACGCCTCAGCGTGTCAGCCGCTTGTAGGTCAGTGCGTGCGGACGGTCGGCGGCAGCGCCCATGCGGCGATGCTTGTCCTCTTCGTAGGCTTCGAAATTGCCTTCGAACCATTCGACATGGCTGTCGCCTTCGAACGCCAGGATGTGCGTCGCAAGACGGTCAAGGAAGAAGCGGTCATGGCTGATGACCACCGCGCAGCCGGCGAAGCTTTCGAGCGCTTCTTCGAGTGCGCGCAAGGTTTCGACGTCGAGATCGTTGGTCGGTTCATCGAGCAGCAGCACGTTGCCGCCCTGCACCAGCATCTTCGCCATATGGACACGGTTGCGTTCACCGCCCGACAGCTGGCCGACCTTTTTCTGCTGGTCGGCGCCCTTGAAGTTGAACGCGCCGGTATAGGCGCGCGTCAGCACTTCGTTCTTGCCGAAGTAGAACTTCTCGTTGCCGCCGGAGATTTCTTCCCAGACGTTCTTGTTGGGGTCGAGGTGGTCGCGCGACTGGTCGACATAGCCGAGCTTGACGGTGTCGCCGACGCGGATGCTGCCCGAATCGGGCTG
>ERZ724516.2566-NODE-2566-length-10196-cov-7.807908_pt1 | contig 10196 bp, 12 predicted proteins | sample MGYA00376049_ERZ724516 | MGnify/ENA primary metagenome ERZ724516 (study PRJEB28724, sample SAMN07190886) | activated sludge metagenome | isolation source: activated sludge of sewage treatment plant in Hong Hong | place: USA: Christiansburg, Virginia | collected... | reverse complement strand
CCAAGAGAATTTCCGTATAATGCGCGGTTCTTTGTAGCACCCTTTGGTTTATTTTCGGAGTCCAACCCATGTATGCGGTCATAAAAACCGGCGGTAAGCAGTATCGCGTTACCACTGGTCTAAAACTTAAAGTAGAACAGATACCGGCAGACGTTGGCGCAGAAGTTACCCTTGACCAGATCCTCATGGTAGGCGAAGGCGAGTCAGTACAGATCGGCGCCCCCTTCCTTGCTGGCGCCACTGTCAAGTGCACCGTGGTTTCCCACGGCCGTCACGACAAGGTCAAAATCTTCAAGATGCGTCGTCGTAAGCATTACCAGAAGCATCAAGGCCATCGTCAGAACTACACCGAACTGCGCATCGATTCGATCGCCGCTTAAGTTCAGACAAGGAGCTAATAAATGGCACACAAGAAAGCAGGCGGCAGTTCACGTAACGGCCGCGACTCACATTCCCAGCGACTGGGCGTCAAACGTTGGGGCGGTCAATTCGTTCTGGCTGGCAACATCCTGGTTCGTCAGCGCGGTACCGAATTCCACCCGGGCGAAAACGTTGGTTGCGGCAAGGATCACACCCTGTTCGCACTCAAGGACGGCACCGTCCAGTTTTCCGTGAAAGGTGCTAAACAGCGCCGCACGGTGACCATCGTTCCGGTGGCTGCTGAGTAAATTCAGCGCGGCGGAACCGAAAGCCCTATCCGCCGGATAGGGCTTTTTAGTTTTAAGAGGTAGAAATAAATGAAATTCATCGACGAAGCAAAGATTTACGTCAAGGCGGGCGACGGCGGTAACGGCGCAGCCACGTTTCGTCGTGAAAAATACATCCCGATGGGCGGCCCCAACGGCGGCGACGGTGGCCGTGGCGGCAGTATTTATCTGATCGCCGACTGCAACATCAACACGCTGGTCGACTATCGCTACACCCGAAAATTCATCGGCAAACGCGGTGAAAATGGCGGCGGTGCCGATCAGTACGGCGCCGGTGGCGACGATATCATCCTGCGCATGCCGGTCGGTACGGTAGTTACCGACTTCGTCACCGGAGAAATCCTCGCCGACCTCGATGTTCACGAGAAAAAAGTGATCATTGCCAAAGGCGGCAAAGGCGGCCTCGGCAACATTCACTTCAAATCCAGCACCAATCGTGCTCCGCGTCAGCACACGCAGGGCCAGCAAGGCGAAGAGCTTGAGCTGACACTTGAGCTACGCGTGCTGGCTGATGTTGGCCTGCTCGGCTTGCCAAATGCCGGCAAGAGCACCTTGATCCGCTCAGTTTCCGCCGCCCGCCCCAAAGTAGCTGACTACCCGTTCACCACCCTGCACCCTAATCTGGGAGTCGTTCGCGTCGGTGCCGAGAAGAGCTTTGTCATGGCCGACGTGCCTGGCCTGATTGAAGGTGCCGCTGATGGCGCCGGCCTCGGTATTCGCTTCCTGAAACACCTGCAGCGCACGCGCATTCTCTTGCATCTGGTAGACATCGCACCGATTGACCCGGATTCTAACCCGGTGCGCGATGCCAAAGCCATCGTTGGCGAATTGGTCAAGCACGACCCGGAACTCGCCAACAAGCCGCGCTGGCTGGTCCTTAACAAGCTCGACCTGATTCCCGAGGAAGATCGCGAAGCGGCCGTTGCCAATTTCCTTAAAGCCTATAAAAAGGCTACCAAATACGATGGCCCCTATTTCCCGGTTTCGGCAATCAATGGTGAAGGCACCAAGCCTTTGATCTACGCCATTCAGGAAGCGCTTGACCAGATGGCAGCGCGCCCGGCGCTTGATGACGACGACGAAGCCGAATCTGTAGACAACGAAGCAGCATGAACAAGAGCCGCCTGGCCTCCGCCAAACGCCTGGTCGTTAAAGTCGGCTCGGCACTCGTCACCAATAACGGTGCCGGCCTTGATCTGGCTGCCATTGACGACTGGGCACGCCAGATCAGCGTCTTGCGTGAGCAAGGCAAGGAAGTGGTGCTGGTCTCCTCCGGTGCAATCGCCTGCGGCATGCAGCGCCTGGGTTGGAGCAAGCGTCCAAAATCAGTCCATGAGTTACAGGCTGCTGCTGCTGTTGGGCAAATGGGGCTGGTTCAGGTCTACGAAGGTACCTTTGCCAAATACGGCTTGCACACCGCGCAAATCCTGCTCACCCACGATGATCTGGCCGACCGTAAGCGCTACCTCAACGCCCGCTCGACGTTGACGACGCTGCTGCAACTGGGGGTCGTGCCTATCATCAATGAAAACGATACGGTTGTTACCGACGAAATCAAGTTTGGTGACAACGACACGCTCGGTGCGCTGGTTGCCAACTTGATAGAAGCCGAGGCCTTGATCATTCTTACCGATCAAATTGGCCTCTTTACGGCTGATCCGCGTCAGGACCCGGGGGCAACCTTGATCGCCGAGGCAACAGCCGGTGATGAATCTCTTGAGAAAATGGCCGGCGGTGCCGGTACCTCAATCGGTAAAGGCGGGATGATCACCAAGGTGATTGCTGCCAAGCGTGCGGCAAAGAGTGGTGCGCATACCGCCATCGCCAGCGGTCGTGAGATCGACCCCATCATTCGACTGGCCAACGGCGAATCCGTCGGCACCCTGTTGGTTTCCGAGACGCAACCGCTCGCTGCGCGCAAACAATGGCTGGCTGACCATCTGCAGCTTGCCGGTCGGCTTGTTTTGGATAATGGTGCGGTCAACGCCCTGAAAGCCGGCAAAAGTTTGTTGCCGATCGGCGTGCTCAGTATTGAGGGTGAATTCGAACGCGGCGCTGCGGTGGCCTGTATCAGCCCGGAAGGTTACGAAATCGCACGCGGCCTGAGCAACTACGGTAGTGGCGAGTCGCGCCTGATTGCCCGCAAGTCAACGCCAGAAATTGAAGGTATCCTCGGCTACGTCGATGAGCCGGAAATCATCCACAGAGATAATTTGATTCTGGTGGTTTGAGGTGCCAGAAACAGACAAAGCCTCGGCCAGTCGCCGGGGTTTTTTTTCGTCAGGAAAACTGGCAAAGCACAAAAGTTGGTATTTGGAACAAGTGAATTCACTATTGAACAGGCAATAAAAAACGGGCACCGAAGTGCCCGTTCTTGTTTCCAACTGGCTAGGCCAGATTAGAAGTTGTGACGCAGGCCAAGTTGCAGACCTTGCAGGGTCGAACCGGAGCCATTGACACCAGAAGCATTGACACCGAAGTCAGCGCGACCGGCAGACTCGTTATCCAAGTAAGCATAAACAGCCTTCAGGCTGGAGCGCTTGGACAGGTTGTACACAGCGCCAACTTCAGCCAGGAAAGCGCCGTCGTTCTTGATGTTGTCGGATTCAAGCGCTTGGTAGTACTGACCAATGATGGCAGCCTTGCCGATGTTGAACGCGCCGCCAACACCCCACTTCTGTTGCTTGTTACCGCTGGAGGTGCCGTACACGCCGCCATTAGCCTTGGTTTCTTCCCACATCAGATTGACGCTACCCCAAGCACCCTTGTAAGAGCCACCCAGACGAAGGTTGTCTGCATCGGTGCCAGCCAGGTTGCCAGCTTGGAACCAGTTGTAAGCGATGCCAGCCATGAAGCCAGCGCCTTCCCACTTGACGCCGACATCGTAGCCGGTGGTGCGAAGGACGCCAGCGGTGTTGTTAGCACCATCTTCGGTCTTGTTTTCGTCAGCAACGTAAGCTGCTACACCAGAAAAGCCAGCAAAGTTCGGCGAAACGTAGGCGATGGTATTGGACCAACGGGTATCGAATGCAGAGGTACAGATAGCAGACTTGGCGCAGTTAGGGGTAGAGCCGGTCAGCTTGCCGATGATGCCGCTGTTGGCGCCAATGCCGGTTGCGCCAGCGTTGACGTCAAGGCCAGCACCCAGAGCGCGGGTCGGACCGGTCAGGTTACCCATGACCACGGTACCGAAGGCGCTGGATAGGCCAACGTAAGAGTCACGAGCGGCAATGGTGCCACCGGTGCTGTCAAAGGCAACAGAGCTTTCAAACTGGAAAACAGCTTTCAGGCCGTTGCCCAGATCTTCCGTACCCTTGAAACCGAGGTAGGAAGAGTTGGCAGAAACGCGGTTGAAGTCACCAACGTTGTTACCCTGGTTCAAGGACTTGTCGATTTGGATGACGTCGAAAGAACCGTCAGCAACACCGTAAACGGTAACGTTGGTTTGTGCGAAAGCAGCGGTGGAAGCCAGAGCGGCAACAGCCAGAGCGATAATTTTCTTTTGCATCTTGAAAATCTCCTTAGTGGTTAGTTTTTAATCTGATCTTGCGAACCGATTAAGCTTTACCTCTCGGATTGAGAAGTTGGGACGATTGTCGCAAAGAGCAGGAGGGCGGGGCAATCGATGTTTGCTCCGGGCGTGTTGTTTTGTGCCGAGTTGTTGCGTTGATGCAACAGGTACTCAAGTTTGTTGCTCAATAAACCCGCATTGGCGCCAGGCTTCATAGACGGAGATGGCCACGGCATTGCTTAGATTAAGGCTGCGCTGGCCGGGGAGCATGGGGAGACGCAGGCGGTGTTCAGGCTTGAACCCGGCCATGACTTCGACTGGCAGGCCGCTGGTTTCGCAGCCAAAGACGAAAACGTCGTTTTTGTCCAACACGCTGCTAAAGGGGCTGGCACTACCTTTGGTGGTGATCGCAAACATTCGGCGACCGGCCAGCGCACTTTGGCAGGCCGCCCAGTTGGGGTGGCGTATGACGCGGGCGGTTTCGTGATAATCAAGCCCGGCGCGGCGCAGGGCCTTGTCGGTGAAGTCAAAGCCTAGCGGTTCAACCAGGTGAAGTTCGGCACCTGTGTTGGCGCAGAGGCGGATGACATTCCCTGTGTTGGGGGGGATTTCTGGCTGGTAAAGGACAACGGCGATCATTTTTTGCTCAGTGTTTAAGGGCGCGTGCCACAACGGCAACATCAATCTGCGCGGCGCCGTGCAGTTTAACGACTCTTGCCGCGTCGCGCAGGGTGGCGCCGGTGGTCATGACGTCATCGATGAGCAGTATGCGCCTGGCGCTGAGGTCGGTCTTGCACTCAAACGCGCCGCGCACGTTGCGGGCTCTTTCTTTCATGGGGAGTTCGGCCTGCGGCGGGGTGGCGCGACTGCGGATCAGGGAGTGACTATCCATTGGCAGTTTCTTTTTGCGGGCAATGCGACGGGCAATTTCTACGGATTGATTGAAGCCGCGTTCACGCAAGCGCTCGGGGTGGAGTGGTAGCGGGATCAGTAAATCGTATTCAGCAGCATCTATCTGCTGGGCGACAAGTTCGGCAGCCCATTCAGCGACAGCAATTTGGTGTCCATATTTATAGGCGTGAATGATGCGGTCGACGGGGAATTCATAGCGAAAAATTGCACGTGTCTTGGTGAAAGCCGGGGGGGCTTTGAGGCAGGCGCCGCAGCGTTCGCCGTGCGTGGTCTGTTCGTTGCATTGCGGACAGAGTTGTCGCGGCAGGGATGGCAGGTCGGCAGTACAGGCACGGCACAGCAGCATCTCCTCGCTATCGCTGCTGCACAGTAAACAGGTGCCGGGCAACAGGCTGCGCTGTAGTTGCTTGAGAGCAAGTTGCACCGCCTGGGGTAAAATTGACAGCACTAGCGACGTCCTCGATAATTCATAATTACGTGTGCGTTTTGCACTCTGTTTCGATCAATTTACTTGATTCTCTCACGCAAGGTCTTCCATGCAACAAGCCAGCTCGCTCGCCAAAGTCGCCCCTCTGTCTCAGTCTGCCCCGGCTCGCCGGTGGAGCATTGATGAGGTGCTTGCCCTTTACGATATGCCTTTCATGGATTTGATCTGGCGTGCGCAGGGAGTGCATCGCGAAAACTTCGACCCTAATGCGGTGCAGCGTTCATCGCTGCTCTCGGTCAAGACCGGCGGCTGTTCGGAGGATTGCAGCTATTGCTCGCAGTCGGCCCGCTATGACACGGATACGGAGCGTGAGCGCCTGATGCCACTCGACGAGGTAGTGGCGGCGGCCAAGGCAGCCAAGGAAAAAGGCGCTTCCAGATTCTGCATGGGCGCCGCATGGAAGGGCCCGAAAGACAATGACCTCGATCGTGTGCTGGATATGGTGCGTGAAGTGAAGGCGCTCGGCATGCAGACCTGCGTCACATTGGGTATGCTCAAGGAGGGCCAGGCCGGGAAGTTGAAGGATGCTGGCCTTGATTATTACAACCACAATCTTGATACCGACAAGGAGTTCTACGGTCAGGTGATCAAGACGCACACTCATGATGATCGCCTCGATACGCTGGAGCAGGTGCGCGACGCCGGTATCAATGTTTGTTCTGGCGGCATCATCGGCATGGGTGAGTCGCGCAAGAACCGTGCGGGCTTGATTGTGCAGTTGGCCAATCTGCCCAAGCCACCTGAATCGGTGCCGATCAACAATCTGGTGCCGATTCCCGGTACGCCGATGGCGGACAATGCGCGTCTTGATCCCTTTGAGTTCGTCCGGACAATTGCCGCTGCACGCATCACCATGCCCGCTTCGTGGGTTCGTCTTTCTGCGGGGCGTCAGGAAATGAATGATGAATTACAGGCTTTGTGCTTCCTGGCGGGCGCCAATTCGATGTTCTATGGCGAGCGTCTACTAACTACCGGCAACCCGGATGTCGAGCGTGACGAAGCCTTGTTTGCGCGGCTTGGCTTGAAAGCAGTTTGAGTCAGGAGCAAACGAAGCCACAATTCGTTGATTGCCGGCAAGTCCGGCAGTCGTTTGCGCGGGTGGCGGCGAATTATGGTGCGGGTGATTTTTTCGCCCGTGAAATAGATCGTCGCATGCAGGAGAGGCTCGATTACGTGCGCGTTGAGCCCAAACGTGTACTTGATCTCGGCTGTAGCCGGGGGGCCAGCCTGGCGGCCTTGACGGCACGTTACCCGACTGCGCAACAGTTGGCGCTCGATCTGGCGCCAGAGATGCTCGCTGGCCTGCGTCAGGTTCGTCCGGTCTGGCAGCGCTGGATTGGTGTTGGCGCAGCGAGTGGGCCGATGCCACTGGCCGCCGATGCGGCACAATTGCCCCTGCTGTCGCGGTCGACCGATTTAATCTGGTCAAATTTATTGCTGCATTGGCTGGAAGACCCGCTTCCAGCTTTGGCGGAGGCGCATCGCGTGCTGGACGTTGGCGGTTTGCTGATGTTTTCAACGCTGGGGCCGGATACGCTCAAGGAATTACGTTATGCCTTTTCTGATGGTTATGCCCATACCCAACGTTTCATCGATATGCACGATCTGGGCGACATGCTCGTCGGCTGTGGGTTTGCTGATCCGGTAATGGATATGGAGGTGGTCAAGCTGACTTACGACAGTTTCGATGACCTGCTGCATGAATTGCAGTCTGCCGGATCAAGCTGTGCGATGAAGGCGCGTCGTCATGGCTTGACTGGCAAAGCGGCTTGGACGAAGGCGCGAGCTACCTATGAAACCTTGCGCGAGAACGGTAAATTGCCGGCCAGCTTTGAGGTGGTTTATGGCCATGCTTGGAAAGTCGCCCCGAAAAAGACGGCGGATGGCCGCGCTATCGTTAGCTTTGATACGCTGCGTAAAAAAGTTGCCTAATCCGGTTTTTGCTTGAAAAAACGCAGGGGTTTTGCTTCTAGCGTTTGGGGCACGGGAACTGCCTTGCGTTTTCTTTCACGAATCCGCCAGCGCAGTAGCAGGCCCAGGATTACTGAGTAAGCCACCGGCCACATCAGATTTTCAGCTTTCGTTAGCCAGATATAGTGCAGGCAGCCCAGAATGGCAATCAGGTAGATGCTGCGATGCAATTCTTGCCAGCGCCGGCCGCCCAGGCGGCGAATGGCGAACTGGTTGGAGGTGGCGGCTAGCGGGATGAGGATGACGAAAGCGGCAAAGCCAAGCAAGACATAAGGACGCTTGAAAATGTCGCGGGCGATCTCGTCAAGACTAAAGCTGTGCTCGAAGCCAATGAACGACAGGAGGTGAAGCAGCGCGTAAAAGAAGGTGAACAGGCCCAGCGTGCGGCGCAGGCGCAATATCCAGTGCCATTGGGTGGCGGCGCGCAGAGGCGAGATGCAGAGTGTAAGAAGCAACAGGTTGATGGTCCAGGTACCGGTCCAGCGTTGGACAAATTCGACAGGCTCTGGCCCCAAATCGTTGGTGAGCGCGGCAAAAACCAATCGAGCAAAAGGCAGAAGAGCCAGCATGAAAAGGGCGGCCTTGATCAGGCTGAGTTGGCTAGAGGTGGGTTGATTGTGCATTTCTGGATTTTTTGTGCCGATGTGTTGCCAGCCTGGTTACTGGTAAGTCTTGCCGGGATTGGAGTCAGTTGTCGGCGGGCACGTTCAAACTGAAAGTGCCGCACGCAACTCGGCAATATCATCTTCCGCTTCTTCAACCAGATCGGCATAGCGTTCACGGTCAGAAGCGCGAGTTGCTGCTTCTTGCTCATCGTCTGGATGGGGTAACCATTCGCTGTCCCAGCCGGCGAGTAAATTGGCAAAATAAAGCACATCGCGTACTGAGCAAGGGGTTTCGACATTCTGCAAGCGGTCATGATCGCGAACAGCATCGGTAATGCGCTCAGGCAATCCGAGTATATGCAGGAGGCTTTCGCCGATACCTTCGTGCCAGCCGCTGATCAGTTCGATGATGGTGGCTGGGTTCTGGCGGTATTCAGGGTATTCAGCAGCGCGATAGAGCAGATAGAAGATGCCAATATCGTGCACCAGACCGGCGAGCATTGCTTCATCGGGATTGATGCGACCGATGCGGCGGGCCAGTACGCGGGCGATGGCGGCAACGCGCACCGAGTGTTCCCAGGCGTTATGCGAAATATCGTCAAATGCTGAAAGATTGCGCGATTTCAACATCTGGTCCATGGCGACGGCCAGCGAAGTGGTACGTACCACTTCAAATCCCAGGCGACTGATGGCCGGCGATAACTCGGTAATGCTTCTACCGGAGGGGTTATAGGCTACAGAGTTGGCCAGCTTGAGCAATTTGCTCGAAATTAGTGGCTCAACACCAATAACCTGAACTACGCGCGGCAAGCTGGCGTAGGGGTCGCGCAGGGTGTTGCGGACCAGAATGGCTGCATCCATGCAAGTCGGGAAATTAACCTCGCCCGAGAGATCCCGGGCGATATCTTCAAGAATGCGGAAGTGCGGGCTGCTGGTCGGCGACATGTCAGCCAGCGATGTAACGTTCCAGTTCGGCAATCAGGAACTGCTGGCTACTGATGGTTTCCTTAACCAAGTCGCCAATGGAAATCATGCCGGCGACTGAACCATCTTCGTTTAGAACCGGCAGGTGACGAAAATGCTTTTCTGTCATCAGGGCACGGCATTCATCCAGCGTGGCGCTGGGAGTTACGTAGGCTACCTTGTCGCTCATGATTTCGCGGACGAGGGTTTCCTTGGAGGTTTTGCCTTGCAGAATAATTTTGCGTGCGTAGTCGCGCTCGGAAAAAATGCCAACCAGTTGCTCGCCGTCGAGAACCAGCAGCGCGCCTACGTCATTGGCAGCCATTACCGAAAGAGCGTGGAACACAGTGTCGCTGGGTGCAACAACGGCTAACTGACGGTTCTTGCCTGACAGCATTTGCTTGAGTGTTTTCATATTTGTCTCCTTTGCGTGAGTGGGCGCAATTGTGATCTCAGTCTAGTCTTGCTCTGTCTGACTGCCAAGCATCATGGATGGATAAAAATAAAAAAGGCAGCCGAAGCTGCCTGTTCTTTAAGTTGTTTTGCTTAGCGCAGGCCCGCCGCGTATTCAGCAACCGCTTTGATCTCTACATCGGAGAGCTTGGCAGCGATCATACGCATCATCTTTTCCGGGTCATTGGCGCGCTCTTCAACGCGGAAGGCCTTCAACTGAGCTTCCGTGTATTCCGGGAACTGACCAGCCAACTTCGGATACTGGGCCGGCAGACCTGCACCGGCAGGGCCGTGACAGCCTGCACAGGCGGGCACGCCTTTCTTGAAGTCACCCTGACGCCAGAGCTTTTGGCCCAGAGCAATCTTGGTTTCATCCTTGGCTGCCGCTGGTTTTGCCTTCTGGCTGGCAAACCAGGCGGCGACGTTCTTCATGTCTTCATCAGAGAGCGGTGCAACCATGCCACCCATGATCGCGTTGTTACGTACAGCAGGTTTTCCATCAACAGCCTTGAAGTTCTTCAGCTGCTTGTAAATGTACTCTTCAACCTGACCAGCCAGATGCGGGTTGGCAGAAGCGGCGCTGTTAC
>ERZ724516.2561-NODE-2561-length-10209-cov-5.764231_pt1 | contig 10209 bp, 14 predicted proteins | sample MGYA00376049_ERZ724516 | MGnify/ENA primary metagenome ERZ724516 (study PRJEB28724, sample SAMN07190886) | activated sludge metagenome | isolation source: activated sludge of sewage treatment plant in Hong Hong | place: USA: Christiansburg, Virginia | collected... | reverse complement strand
GCCAGTTGGCGGGCGGCGATGACTACGAACTCTGCTTCACCGTGCCGCCAGCGCTTAATCTGCAAATTGCGCCGATTGCCGCCGATCTTGAACTGCCGCTCTGGTGCATCGGGCAGATGACCGCTGGTGCGGCAGGCGAAGTGACGGTGTTCGACCCGGACGGCCTGCCGATCACGTTCGATCATCATGGCTTCGAACATTTTGGCTGAAACGCGCAAAGGCCCGCCCAGCCTGCGCTTTTTACTGGCGCATCCGGCGCATTTCATTGCCTGTGGTTGTGGCAGCGGGCTGACGCGCTGGGCGCCCGGCACCTTCGGTACTATCTTCGCCTGGATCACCTTCGCGCTCTTCCGCCCGCAGGTCAGCGACTTTCAACTGCTGACGCTCATCGCCGGCGCTTACGTGCTCGGCATCTGGGCCATCGATGTGGCGGGCAGGGCGATCGGCGATCCGGACCACGGCAGCATAGTCTGGGATGAAATCGTCCCGTTCTGGCTGGTCCTGCTGATGACGCCGGATACTTTTCTCTGGCAAGTGGCCGCCTTTGCACTTTTCCGCTATTTCGACATCACCAAGCCGCAACCGGCGCGCTACTTCGATGAACATGTCAAAAACGGCTTTGGCGTGATGGCCGACGATCTGGTGGCTGCCGGCTACACTTTGCTCTCATTGGCCCTCTTAAAGATCGTTTTAGGCTGACTGCATTTCGCCACAGGCATAGAATATCCGGGCAAAATTAGCCGGGAGCTTCATCATGAGTCACAAGCATGCCCACCTGATGCGCAGCATCTTTCAGGATCCGCTGAGTGCCAACATTCACTGGCGCGAAATCGAATCATTGCTCCACCATCTTGGCGCCGAAGTCGAGCCCTCGCATGGCGCGCGTTTCAAGATATCCCTGAACAAGGTCGAAGTTTTTCTGCATCATCCGCATAACAGCAGCACGTGCAGCAAGACGGATATCAAGCAGCTAAGAGAGTTTCTGGCGCATGCCGGGGTGACGCTTTCGGCCTACGAGGCAGGTCTGCAGTAAGCCGCTTCTGTCCGGACGCAAAAAATACGCCCTTTTTTGCCGTCGACCGCAACCGTCCCTGGGTAAATCCGCTGATGGCGCTTGTGCTATCGGTTACGATATTTGGCAGTGCGCCCTGTTGATGGTGCACGGATGTCATGAGAGGCATAGCCATGAGCAAAAAGAAACCCGAGCTGCCGCCCAGCGCCGGCTACAGCGATGCTGCCAAAACTGCCGTGCAGGAAACGGCGCAGCGCGTTCAGGAAATGCACCATGCCATCGCCAGCAAATCGTTTGATGTGCTGAACAAAATCCCTATCGTTTCAGGTCCGGCGCAACTGGTGCAGGGGGCCCACGATGCGATAGCTGCCGGCGTCTATGCCGCCATTCACCACGGTGCCAGCGGCCTGCTTGGGGCGGCATCGATGCTGGAAAAGCACAGCACGGATTTCACGGAAGAAAAGCCGCCGGGGCGCCTGGCGAGCGGTTTGCGCAGCGCCCTCAATGGTGCTTTTGGTGATCATCTAGCGGCCAGCAGCAACCTGCTGGCGATCAACATGGCGCTGCACGTGGACGGCGCGCCGGTTGCCCTCGACAGCAAGTCTTTGCGGGCTGCCTATCCTCAGGCCGGGAAGCGGCTTTGCCTGTTCATTCACGGCCTGAGTTGCGATGAGCACAGCTGGTTCCCGGGCGAGAAAGCGACTGCGAGCGAGCGTGACTTTGGCCGTGACCTGCAGCGCGAACTCGGCTATGTGCCGCTCTATCTGCGCTACAACACGGGCCGCCCGATTGCCGATAACGGTGCCCGGCTGGCGGCGTTCATTGAAGCGTTGCTGGCTGCCTGGCCAAAGCCGATAGGCGAGTTGGTCATCATCGGCCATAGCATGGGCGGCCTGATCTCTCTGGCGGCCTGCGAATCGGCTGTCGGGGAGAAAATGAGCTGGTCGGCGCGGACCCGCATGCTGATCTGCCTTGGGTCACCTCACCTTGGTTCAGCTGTTGAACAGCTTGGGCATCTGGCCAACATGGCCCTAAATCTGACCAAAATCACGGCGCCACTCGGCAAAATTGCGGCGGCGCGCAGCCAGGGCATCAAGGATCTCCGTCATGGCCCCGGCGCGCCGCGTAGCACGGGTGTTGAGCATGGCATGGCCTTTCGTTTTCTTGGTGGCAGTCTGAGCGAAGATCTGGATCATCCGTTCAGCGAGTTTATTGGCGATGGTCTGGTGACGCCGGGTAGCGCCACTACCCATGAAATCGAAGGGGATGTACAGAGTGCCAGAATCGGCAATATCAGCCACATGGCACTGCTCACCGATCTCCGTGTTTATGAACAGATCAAGGCATGGTTAGCAGCGTAGTGAATTCTCCAGCAAGCATTGTTCTCGCCACCCTTAACGCCAAATACATTCACGCTTCGCTGGGCCTGCGTTACCTCTTGGCCAATATGGGCGACTTGCGGCCACAGACGGTATTGCGTGAATTCACCATTGCCCGCCCGGTGCCAGATATTGTTGATGAACTATTGCTGACCCTCGGAGAAGCAGAGGCCGGGCAGGGCAGCCAAGTGGTGGGTTTTGGCATCTATATCTGGAACGTGCAGCAAACCACCGGCGTCATCCGCCAGCTCCGGGCCCGGCGGCCGCAGATCAAAATTGTGCTCGGTGGGCCGGAGGTCAGCCATGAGCTGGATGAGCAGGAAATAGTCCGGCTTGCCGATCATGTCATTACCGGTTGGGGCGATCTCAGTTTTGCCAAACTTTGCCGCGCCCTGTTGCACGGGCCGCGTCCGCTGAACAAGGTGATTGCCGGAGAACAGCCGGCGCTGAGTGAGATTGTCTTCCCTTACGCCGAGTATTCGGCAGCTGACTTGCAGCATCGTCTGCTTTATGTCGAAGCCTCACGCGGCTGTCCCTTCAAGTGCGAGTTTTGCCTGAGTGCGCTCGATAAAAGCGCTTGGGCATTTGATCTCGACGCCTTTCTGCTGGAGATGGATGGGCTTTACCAGCGCGGGGCGCGTAACTTCAAGTTCGTTGATCGAACCTTCAATTTGAAGATCGATGCCTCGATACGCATACTGCAATTTTTTCTCGATCGGCTGGCTGAGGGAGAAGAGGCGTTGTTCGTGCATTTTGAAGTGGTGCCCGATCACTTGCCGGATCGTTTGAAGGCGATGATCGCCAGGTTCCCGCCGGGTGTGCTGCAGTTTGAAGTGGGCATCCAGAGTTTCAACGTAGAAGTCCAGCAGCGCATTTCTCGCAAACAGGACAACGACAAAACCGAAGCCAACATGCGCTGGCTGGTTGACGAATCGCATGCCTATTTGCACAGCGATCTGATCTTTGGCCTGCCTGGCGAAACGCTGGAGAGTTTTGCGGCTGGTTTCGACCGCCTTTATGCTTTACGCCCGCATGAGATCCAGCTCGGCATACTGAAGCGTTTGCGCGGCACACCGATTGCGCGGCATAGTGACAACTTCGGGATGGTGTACGATGCCGCGCCCCCCTACATCGTGCAGCAAACCGCAGCCGTTAATGCCGTGACAATGCAGCGCTTCACGCGCTTTGCACGTTACTGGGACATGCTCGCCAATTCGGGACGCTTCAAGCAAACCCTGCCATTTTTACTTGGCCTGAAAGCATCGCCGTTTTACGCTTTTCTCGATTTTGCGGACTGGCTCTGGCACAGCACGGGCAAGACCAGCGGGCTGACGCCAGAGATGCTGGTCGATGCCCTTTTCGATTACCTCAGCAACTGTTGCGGTCAACCAGCAAAAACAGCTAAAAAATATTTGCTGGCCGATTACCTGGCAAGCGGGGCGCGAAGTAATCCTCTGGCCTTGCAGGGCTTGCTACCCAAGCGCGAGGCGCTAGCGAAGAATGCGAGGGCGCTGGCCCAGCGCCAGGAGCGCCACATGCCCGGCCGGCAGACGGTCGATTAAAGCCGCTTATGCGACTTGGTGTCAGCGCAAGTAAATACCGGGTGCCTGAATGACGATGGATGGTGGTGCCAGCATCAGGGCCGGTGCCGGCATACTGACGCGAGCCTCCTGGCAAACCCGGCGCTCACGATAGCGCCCGTGATGGTCATACCATCCGTCAACCCGGCAAGGCGAGCTCTGATAGACATCGCGATAATGGTCGTGATGGTGGTGCCGGTGCTTGCCGTGCCGCCGCTCGCTACGCCACCCATGATCGTCACGATCAGCGAAGACAGGAACGGACAGGGTGATGGCGAGGCACGCAAAAATTGCCCGAATGGCAAAACGTTTCATACAAAAAACCTCAAATTCATGACTAATGCTTTCGCAATTGGGTAGCGCTAGCTTTAGCAATGCCTGTGCCACTGTCTAGATCATTGGTTTTGTTGGGGTTTTTAGAGGCTGGGCAAACCAGCGGTACGCTAACTGTCGCTCTGAAGCGACAGCTTCATTCGGCTCGATGATAACTGGCTGTTTTTGTGTGTCTTGCCTTGTCGCTATCTGGCGACTTGCACAGCGGGCAGCTCTGATCAGCACTGCCGGTGGATGCTCGTATCCCGGCTAAAGCGCGTCAGTCGTACGTCTATGGTCAGTGAAAGTGAGGTCAGATCTGCTGCCTTGGCCCTGCCCTCGGCGCTGGCACGATAGAGGTGCGGTGTCATCGCCAGTAAATCGGCAATCTGTTCTTTAACATCAAGGTGGAGTGGGTAACTGAGTGATTCGCTTGATAGGTGACAAAAGCCATCTGCTAACGGTGTATCGGCAGAGCGCTCCGGCTTCAGGCTGGGGTAGATGATTTCGCGTAGTTCACGCAGATGATTCGGCCCCGCATCAACCTGAATGAGCTGACCATCCGCCTTGAGTACACGGGCAAACTCGCCATAAACCGGAAAACCGAACATACACAGCACTCGATCAAGCGTGCCCGGCAACACGGGCAGGTTGGCATTGCTGCCGACTACCCAGTTTGGTCGCTTGTCCTGCTTCGCCGCTGACAAAACAGCCCACTTGGAGATGTCCAGTCCAAGTAGCACCAGTGATTTTCCTTCTCCGCTGGCAGTGGCCGCCAGTTGGCGCATGTAATAACCTTCGCCACAACCTGCGTCGAGGCAACTGAAACTTGCATCAGATAACAGGTCGGTGAGCGTCGCGCGGCTTGCCGCTGCCGCAATCGCTTGGTAATGGCCGGCATTGAGGAAACGCTGGCGTGCAGCAACCATTTCCTTGCTATCACCAGGGTCGAGCGAGCGCTTTTTCTGTACCGGCAGTAAGTGGATATAGCCCTGACTGGCAATGTCGAAACTGTGACCGACGGGGCAGCACCATGCCGAATCCTTGCGCTGCAAACGGGCACCATCCAAAGGGCAGGCCAGCGCTTGAAATGGAGTGATGCTCATGAGCGGTGCGTCCTGATTGCCAAAATGATTGCTGGAAAAACAGGTCGCATGGTATCAAAAAGGACGTTTTGCATCGGCTAATTGTCTCAGATGCTTCGATTATTCCGAAGTCTCAATCTGTCAGGCCTTGCTTTTCGATAACCATGCCCCCAATTAGAGTAGCGAGACATTCCTAACGGAGGAGTTACACCACCATGCAAACTGAAGCCCGCGTTATCGACCTGAGCAAAAGCGAATACGGTACTTTCGCCGCGCCGGATACCAATCGTGTTATCCGCAATACCTATAAGCTACTCGCGCTTTCGACCGGAGTGGCTGCCGTAGGTGCTGGCATTAGCATGCTGGCTGGTTTTGGTCCCTTGACTGGCATCGTTTTCACGTTGCTCGGCTTGGTTCCGCTGTTCTATTTGAGCAAGCACCGTGATTCGGCATCCGCTGTGCCGGCGATGCTGACATTCACCGGTTTGAGCGGCCTTGGTCTGGGTCCGATACTGACTCATTACCTCAGCTTGCCTGGTGGCAGCGCTACTGTCATGACGGCAGCCGTGCTCACCACGGCGGTTACCTTGGCGTTGACCGGATACGTCCATAAGACTGGCAAGGACTTCACCCGCATGGGTGGTTTCTTGTTTGCCGGCCTGATTGTTGTGCTGTTAGCCAGTATTGCCGCGATATTCGTACCTGCCATGCAGGCTGGGGTCTCTGCGGTGGCAGCCCTGCTCTTCTCTGGTTTCATACTTTTCGATACCAGTCGCCTCATCCGTGGTGAGGAGGACAATTATGTGATGGCGGCATGCAGCATGTATTTAAACGTGCTGAATCTGTTTCTGTCGATTCTGCAATTGCTGGGATTTTCGGTCGACGACTGAAATCGAACTGCTCTTCATCTTCGGAAATACATTGAAAGCAGGAGGCGCAGTTAGCGTTTTATTTCTCGGCTCACCTTCGGGTGGGCCGTTTTAACATTTGCTATGAGAAATACGGGAGATAACAATGACCACTAAAGATAAAGTGATAGCCGAAATAGCCCGGCGTCACCTGTTGATTGATACGCTGGAGACCAGAAACAACGATAGCGAGGATTTCTACGAGGTCGCCGTTTGGTGTATCAAGGCAGCACTTCAAGAGGCATACGAGGCCGGGCTGAACGCATCAGCTATCGACGCCGTCTCTGAGTAAAAGCTACTTGCCAAGTTTGCCAGTAATTATGGAATCCTGATTCTCAGATCCACAATCAACTTAAGGAATAGTCAATGGAGCTCACAACAACCCCCTCAATGGAGGGCCGTAAAATTACGCGTTACTGCGGTATTGTTGCCGGTGAAGCGGTGCTTGGCGCGAATGTATTCAAGGACATGTTTGCCAGTATCCGCGACATTGTTGGTGGCCGTTCTGGCACTTACGAAAAAGAACTTCGCAAGGCACGCCAAATTGCCCTCGACGAACTCTCCGAACAGGCTCGTGAAATGGGCGCCAATGCCGTCGTAGGTATAGACCTCGACTATGAAGTGCTGGGTGAGAAGAACGGCATGCTCATGGTGTCGGCCAGTGGTACTGCAGTGGTTGTCGAATGAGCCGTCATGCTATACCCCACCACCCGTCAATGCCATGAAACCAGCCCAGCATCCTACGGCGCTTCGAACTCAACAACTTCTTGTTGAAGCAGGCATCAACACTCAAGTTGTTGAATTTGAACTGCCAACCCGAACCAGTGCGGAAGCGGCGACAGCTGTTGGCTGCGCAATTGCAGAAATAGCCAAGTCGGTGGTCTTCCGAGCCAAGACAAGTGGCCAGGCAGTCGTCGTTGTGGCTTCTGGCGATAACCGGGTTTGCGAGGAAAAAGTAGCGAAGTTAGTCGGTGAGAAGCTCGGTCGAGCTAACGCTGATTTTGTCCGTGAGTCGACTGGCTATGCTATTGGCGGAGTATCACCGCTAGGCCATGCGAGCCCTGTAAAGATGATCCTTGACGCCGACCTGCAGGTATTTACAACAGTATGGGCTGCCGGAGGAACGCCATTTTCTGTTTTTCCACTGACGCCAAACGAGCTTGAGAAGTTGACTGGTGCCAATTGGGCTGACATCCGACTCGAATCTTTACCAACTTGACCGGCGAGACACCAAAACACATGGAACGTTGCCCTTGGTGCGAAGGCTTTGACCTTTACCGCCAGTACCACGATACCGAGTGGGGAGTACCGCTCCACGATGACCGTGCGTTATTTGAACTGCTCATACTGGAAGGAGCACAGGCTGGCCTGTCGTGGTCAACAGTCCTCAAAAAGCGAGAGCACTATCGACTAGTTTTCAATGGTTTTAGTCCGGAATGCATTGCTCGCTACGATGACCGGAAAGTCGCTGAATTATTGGCGGACCCCGGCATCATCCGCAATCGTGCCAAGGTAGCTGCCATCATTCAAAATGCCAATGTCTTCCTGGCGATCACGGCAGAAGGGCAAAAATTCAGCGACTTCCTCTGGCGTTTTGTCGACGGGAAGCCCATTCAGAACGCCTGGAAATCCATGGCTGATGTGCCATCAAAGACAGTCTGCTCGGATGCGATGAGCAAGGAATTGGCTCGTGCTGGGTTCAAATTTGTCGGTTCGACAATCTGCTATGCCTTTATGCAGGCTTCGGGCATGGTGAACGACCACATGATCTCTTGTCAGCGACATGCTGAAATCAAGGCGATATCGTACCCTTCATAACGTTCATTGAAGGGCATCTATCTGCTGGGCGACATCGATGGATTCAAGCATGCAATGGCTGCCTTGATCGCTGCGGGTTCTGATCTGGGGGTGGCAACTGATGCGCCCTCTGAGCCAGTGAAGAAGAAGCGTGCTGCCAAGGAGACTGCCAACACCGCACCGGAGCAGGCATGACGGCAATCATCGCCGCGCTACTGGGTTTCATCATTCTTAGCTGTTTTGCCAATACCAAATAGATCCAATTCAAGGGTTGCGATACCGGCACTGTTAAGAGCGTCAATATAGTCACTACCTGTCCTATCTTGAAGCCCCCCTGCATTGTGAATAATAACGACAGCAGGAAGTTTTTCAGAACTGTCGGGAAGTCTTAATTCCCCTCGCACCTTGGCATCAGAATCAACCAGCGTAGATGCAGAGAAAGTAACCGCACTCGTCGCAACTCTTGTTTCTGCAAAACTGGCAAGCGGCAGTAGCGATGATGCGAAAAGTAGCGCATGAAAACGAAATCCCCAATTTTCCATGAGAACCTCCATCACAAATTTTCAACTCATCCCTTACGGGCAAAATCTTTTAATCGAGTGGTTTTTGAACTAATTTCAGAGCTGCTTCTACTTGTCGGGGACTTGCAATCAAACGTTTACTTCAAAGCGGAAATTGGCAACACCCTAAAGTTTTAATGGAAATTTCAGAAACTCAAGCACATCGCTTTGAGAGCGCTCAGTGAGGCCGATATCTACTCGAAGGCGATAAGAAGTATTTAAAGCGTTATGGAACCATACCCCAGTATAGTCTCCATCCCAGCCGTGCTGAGCCCCTTCGTAAATCCTCAGGGTAACGGATCTTCCCTTAGCAATTCCATCAGCTTGCAGTATCTCGCATTGCACAACAGGAGCAATATCATCATCGCTACCGACGAGTATCATGATTGGATTCGAGGTGTCGCCTTTGCCGATGTGCGTCAGTCCACAAATGGGATATAAACCGACGTGCGCCGCATATTTATTGTTACTACCGGTATAGCCGGGACTTGCTGAGTTAATCGCAAGATGAGCGCCTCTGGAAAATCCTATGATGGCAATTCGCGAAGGATCAATCCTTGGGTGGCTAGATAACAAGTTCAATGCATCTATCGTATCGTTGGTTGGAAGCGGCTGTGTTGATGAATTCGCGGTTACCCACCGAGGCCCGAAATAGTCAATCTTGAATGTTGCAATACCTTTCTCACGAAAGAACTTGGCCCACCGCTCACTTCTCTCGTCAAGCCCACCACTTCCGTGAGCAATAACAACTGCGGGTAATTTACTGGCGGTGACATTCGGGAACTGTAATTCACCTCTCAGTGCTAGCTTTTCAGCAGAAGATGGATAAGACAGCCAGCCACTCTGACCTTGGGAAAGATCCACAACCCGTTGTCCGCCAGCACAGCTTGTTAGAAGACCAAACAGAACTACCGGTATCAGGCGAGCAAACATAACAGTTACCCCAATCAAGAGAAGCCCCGTTTCCTGCATCATGCCGAAAGCCAAATGGAATATCAAGGGGTTGCATTCAAAAGCCGTATTAGAGTGCCGCTTAGTATGAATGACCATTATTTGAAAGAAATCCAGTGACTTGAAACTTGATTCGAATGTCTCCAACCACTGCAGAACGGCCACTGAGTGCTGAGAGTTGTTCGTACTCCATCTTAGGTAATTGGTGGTCTTCTTCGTGGCTAATAGATTCAAGTCAAAACAAAGGCAATAGAAAAAATTTACGTGCGGTAAATTTTAGAAAGTGCGAAGGTAACCCCCAATGCCTCTTGCCCGGCCGCCGCATCCGCCAGCCCCCAGAAAAATCCGCAACGCCGCAACGTCCATGTGCTGCAAGGGTTTCAGCGTTGCGAGGGAGTTTTTCGGAAAAATCCCGTTTCGCAACCGGGCCTTTGCGGCCGAATCCCAGTATTGGCGTTGCAGGAAAGAGGCAAAGTATCCGAAACACCAAATGCCTTGCCCTGCATGCCCGTTACCGAACGCTGCGGATGTTGCGGCAGTTTTCCCTGCGCTCCTCAGTCGATCGCCGCCAAAATCCCCCTGGCCTCGGCATGCCCCATCACAAACGCCCGCAACCGGTGATAGT
>ERZ724516.2559-NODE-2559-length-10218-cov-3.014464_pt1 | contig 10218 bp, 7 predicted proteins | sample MGYA00376049_ERZ724516 | MGnify/ENA primary metagenome ERZ724516 (study PRJEB28724, sample SAMN07190886) | activated sludge metagenome | isolation source: activated sludge of sewage treatment plant in Hong Hong | place: USA: Christiansburg, Virginia | collected... | reverse complement strand
ACCGGATTCTGCGCGCCAGCCGGCGGCCGGTGCTCGTGGCCCGCAATACTGTCTTGGGTCCATACAACAAGGTCTTGGTGCCGCTCGATTTCAGCGCCTGTTCCGACGCCGCATTGCGTGCCGCCACGCAATTGGCGCCCGAACAGACACTTCGGCTGTTCCATGCCCTGGACCCTGTTGGTGAAACCATGATGCGCGAAGCCGAGGTTCCAGTCTCGGTCGTACGGGACGTTCGTGCCCGCGAGGATGCGGGCACGCTGGCGCGGATGCGGCGCCACGTGACGCGGTTGGGCCTGGACCACCGGGCGATGTTGTTCGCTGTTGGCCGTGGACGTTCGGTCCAGGCCACAGCGGAGCACGCGCGGCAACAGGGCGCCGAACTGATGGTGATCACCAGGAAAGGGCGCTGGTCGCTTGCAGAGCTGCTGCGCGCAGATGCCAGCACGAGGCTGCTGCAGTCCTCTTCGTGTGACCTGCTGATGCTGCCGCGGTGGCTCGATGCCCAGGCGCAATTGCGTACGGCGACGCAGGCGCGCAGGGCAATCGGCGAGGGCGGGGCCAGGCACACCGGCGGACCGGGTCTGTCCGCCGGTGCCGGCGCATCACTGCGGCACGACAGCCAGCTCAACTGGTTGGGCAGACGGTGAGTTGCAGATTACGCTGGCGCCGCCATGGCTGGGCCGATCCATGGTGCGTGAGGGGCCGCTGATATCGGCAAAATCCGTGGGGCTATCGATTGCCGCAAGCGCCACGTCTGGGTAAACTCAGGCCATGCGAATTTCCGCCCACTTCACCAGCCGCAACGATGACGTGACCATTCTGGTCGCGATCAATGCCGGGCGCGCGAGAACGCGCGTCAAAGGTGTGGCCGGTCTGCAGCGGACCGCCGCACTTATCTAAGCCCGGCGGTCCGCCCTCCTTTCTTCTCTAGCGCAAACCATCGACCGTCGGGCAGCAGTCCCGCGCGGTGGCGACGCATCTGTGGTTTCAGATGCGTCGCATTCGACTGGAGTGCTTCATCATGCAATCAGTACCAGCGCGTGGCTTCGAGCGCACGCTCACCGAACTCGACTTTGCCCGATTGCGCAAGCTTGCCAACGACAAGCCACCGCAGTGGCTGACCGACTTGCTGGACGGGGTCGACATCCTGGATGCGCGCGAATTGCCCTCGGACACGGTCACGATGTACAGCACCGTGGAATTCCAGGATCTGTACACCGGGCGCCGACAGCAACTCACGATTTGTTATCCGAACGACGCCGAGCCGGCCGCCGGCTTCGTGTCCGTGCTCTCGCCTGTGGGTTGCGCGTTGCTGGGCCTGCGTGTGGGTGATGTTGCCCGCTGGCAGACACCCAGCGGCGAGGGTGGTGGAGCGCAGATCTTGTCGGTGCTGTTCCAGCCCGAAGCCTCAGGCGATTACAGCTTGTAGTGGCCGCCCGCGCTGCGCGTTCCCCCGAACTTGTTTGGCCGGACCGGCGTCGCCAGCCGAGGTGGCAGGCGCGCCTGCGTCCATTTGCAGGACTCACACCACCATGTTTTTGACTTCGATACTTGCGCTGACCGACTTCTCGGCCGATGGCGAGCGGGCGCTGGCGCGTGCCGGCCAGATTGCGCGTGAACACGGGGCGGCGTTGCGATTGATGTACATGCCCTTCGGCAAGCATCCGCATTGCCTGGATGCGGATACACGCCTGTCCCAGACCGCCATTGCGATGGAACAGCGTCTGGAGCTGACGGTGCGAACCGTCGGAGCCGGCAACCATTCGCTGGACAATGTCCTGTTGCAGGCCGAACATGCCAGGCTGCTGGTGCTGCCGCGGCGCAGCGAGCGAGGCATTCTTGATTCCTGGTTCGTCGGGCCGGACGCGATCCGGTTCGCGCGTGATTGCCGATGCCCTGTGCTGGTGGTGCACGGCGCAAAACGCCGACGCCTGCGCCAGATCGTGGTGGGGATCGACTTTACGTCTGCATCGCATCACCGTGCCATGCTCGCATGCCTGCTCGACCGCGACGCAAAGGTCGAGCTTTTTCACGCGGTCAGCGCTACCGGCGAGAGTCAGCTGCGCAGGGCCGACCTTGATCGCAGCGTGCGGCGCCGTTATCGCGACAACTGTATCGAACATGCGCGGGTTCAGCTGGGGCAGATGACGCAGTCCCTGTACGCCCATTCAATGCCGGTCGTGTCTTGGGCTCAGATCGGTGAACCCGCTGAGCAACTCATGGCACGCCTGGCTTTGACCGGCGCCGACCTGGTGTTGGTGGGTAAACGCCGCAGGTCTGCCGCGATCGATTGTCTGCTGCGCAGCACCGCGCACGAACTGCTCGCGCAGGCGCAGTGCGATGTGATGGTGGTGCCGGAGGACTTCAAGCTGTCGGCTACCCGCTCTGCGGTGCAGCGGCTGAAGGACCCGGCCCCGCCGCAATGGCCGCCATGGCCTGCCATCGGAAGGCAGTGAGATGCGGTTGAGGTTTGCCGCGTCGTTGCGCAGTGCGCGCCGAGGGCACCACCGCACACGGTGGTTCGAAGTCAACCGGCAGGGCGACAGATGGGCAAGCGTCTGGTCTGGGCGCAATGGTGAAGGTCTTGTGCTCTTGGCAGAGTGGTCCAACGCCGTGCTCAGGCTCCGAACATGCGGTTGCGCGCGAACTCAAGGTGCTGGCGCATCGCCATGTTCGCGCCAGGGCCGTCATGCCGGCGCACAGCGGCCACGATGGCCGCGTGTTCGGCCTGCACAACCTGCTGGCGCTCTGCGCTTTTGGTCAGTGACATATTGCGCATCAGGTTCATGCTGACCAGCACCTGTTCCTGCATCTGCGCAATGGCCGACACGAAGAACTGGTTGTGTGATGCGCGCGCCAGCGCCAGATGGAACTCGTAGTCTTCCCGTGCACCCACGCCGTGTTCGGCGATCACGGTGTCCAGGTTGCGCAGGCTTTGCTCGATCAAGGCCATGTCTGCCGGACCTGCCTTGCGGGCTGCCAGTTCGGCCGCGCCGGACTCGACGACAACCCGGAATTCGAAGCAACGCTGCACGTCCGAGAGGTTCTCCAGCGGCGTGAAGCGCGGCATGTCCGGGTCTGGACGGCGCTGCACGACGGTTCCCGACCCTTGGCGCGTACTGGTCACGCCATCGGCACGCAGACGTGCCAGCGCCTCGCGGATCGCGGGGCGTGATGCCGCGAATCGCTCGGTCAGCGCCAGTTCGGTCGGCAGTTTGTCACCTTCGCGAAACTCGCCGGCGATGATGGACGCCAGCACCTCGCGGTAGATGCGATCGACAACGCCGGTGCGCGCCTGCGCACCCGCTGCCGCAGTGTGGTCAGTCTCGGCCATGGATCTTCACAAGCATTTTTCGAACGCGAGCAAGTTATCGGCCAGCGCCTTGATCTGTCGATGGAATTCGGGTGGAGAGCCGCTGAGAAGCGGCAACTGCGCACCCATGTCGGCAACACCGCAAAAGCTCACGGCATCGTGCAATACGCGAATCAGTGATATGGACTCGCGCAGCGTCTCCAGTGGCATGAACTGCGCCATCAGGGCTTCGGTACGGCTCTTGTCGCCTTGCTTGAGTGCGCGCAGCAACTGCATGCAGGCCTTGGGTGCGATGCAACCGCAACCGGTGGTGAACGAGGCCAGACCAAAAGTACCCAGGTGCACCGGCGCCGGGCGCTCGCCCATGCCGCTGACGATGCGCCTGGCCGAGATGCGTTCGATCAGGCGCTCGAGGAACGGATCGTGGGCCGGGTTTTCGCGGACCACTGCGTACTTGACGACCATCACACAGCCTTCGTCGACCAGGGCCCCGAGTCGCTCGATATCGATGTAGCTCTCGCTCTTGAGGTACAGCGTGACCGGCATCTGTGCCCGATCGACAAAACGACGCAAGCCATCTGCCACACCTTGTTCGCTGGTGAAACCCTGCATCGGCAACACCATGGCCGTCTGGTAGCCACTGCCACGCAGCAGCCGCGCCTGGTCCATCATCTTGCCGAAATCGGGCCCGATGGCGGGAATCACCCGGGTTTGCGGCGCGGCTGCGTCGGCCAGCATCTCCAGCATTTGCGCGTAGTCTGCGATGCCGCAGTGGTACAGGTTGGCATTGCCGCCGTACAACAGGATGCGCTGCTCGCCCGATTCGATATGGCGCACCAGTTTGCGGTTCTGTTCGACGTCGATCGCGAGGTCGGCGCGGCGCGCCAGTGGAGGTACGGCGAGCACCGTGTTGGCGAATTCATCGAGTAGCAGGGCAGTGGTTTTCATGGTGTTGGCGTCAGCTCAGTTGGCCCTGTACGACAGGTGCACACGAAATTTCAATACGTATGACGAATAATAATTTGTCATACAACAATGACCGGTTCGTGCTGCATCTTAGGGTAACTTGTTTATTTTTTGCAAGATATATAGGGTTTAACCTTGGTTGACAGGCCAAAAGTTGTCTGACAAAGTTGCCTTCAAATCCACCACCGGAGACATCCGTGAAACGCCATTCCCCGCATCTGACTCCTTCCACCAACACCGGTCGGCGCAACGTCCTCAAGGGCTTTGCCGGCGCCGCCGCCATCGCAAGCTTCGGCGGTTCTGCGCTGGCCCAGCAATCCAAGGAGTCGCCGGCGCTGGCCAAACTGGCCGCGGACGGCAAGCTGCCCGCGCTGGCCAAGCGCCTGCCATCGGTGCCGCTGGTGGTTCAGGTCGACAAGCTGGGGGCGTATGGCGGCGCGCTTCGCCGGGGCCTGCGCGGCAGCGCCGACCACAACGGCATCCTGCGCCTGGTCGGCAACCAGGGGCTGGTGCGCTGGAACCTGGCCTTTACCGAAGTACTGCCCAACGTGGCCTCCAAGTGGGAGGTCAATACCAACGCCACAGAATTCACCTTCACGCTGCGCCCCGGCATGAAATGGTCGGACGGCAAGCCGTTCACCGCAGACGACATCCTGTTTTCGATGAACGACTGCATCAAGAACCCCGAGTTGTACAAGTCGGTGCCGTCCACGATGGCGATCGGCGGTCAGGCGGCGCAGGTCACCAAGATCAACGACACCACGGTGAAGTTCACCTTCGTCAGCCCTTACGCGTTGTTCCTCGAGCAGTTGGCTACGCCGCTGGGCCAGCACCCGACACTGTTCTGCAAACACTACTGCAGCCAGTTCCATCCCAAGTACAACCCCAAGGTGGGTGAGCTGGCCAAGGCCGCCAACATGTCGGACTGGGGCGCCTTGTTCCGTTCCAAGTGTGGCGACATCGAGATACCGTCGCGCTGGAGCAATCCCGAGAAGCCCACGCTCGACCCATGGGTCGTCACCGAGCCGTACACCGGTGGCGCGACGCGTGTCGTGATGGAGCGCAATCCGTACTTCTGGCAGGTCGACCAGTCCGGCCAGCAACTGCCGTACATCGACCGGCTCGCTTTCAGCATCGCGCAGGACGTCGAGTCGCTGATGCTGGACGCCTTGTCGGGCAAGCTCGATATCCAGGAGCGGCACATCGATTCGCTGCAGAACAAGCCCACGCTGTCGCAGAACATGAAAAAGGGTGACTATCGGCTGATCGAACTCGTCAACGCCGGTTCGCAGCAGGTGCAGATCTACCTGAACCTCACGCACAAGGATGCCAAGATGCGCGAGATGTTTGGCAACAAACAGTTCCGCCAGGCCTTGTCGCTGGGCATGAACCGCAAGGAGATCATCGAGTTGGTCTATCTGGGGCAATCCGAGCCGTACCAGGCCGGCCCGCGGCCCAGCCATCCCTGGTACAACGAGAAACTGGCACGCCAGTTCACCCAGCACGATCCGAAGCAGGCCAACGAAATCCTCGACAAGATCGGCTACAGCAAACGTGACGGGCAGAATTTCCGGCTGCGCCCCGATGGCCAGAAGGTGTTCTTCTCGATCGACGTGATCCCCACGCTGTACCCGGATGCGGTCGACACGCTCGAGCTGGTCAAGCGCCATTGGGCAGACATCGGCGTGGACATCAAGGTCAATACGATCGAACGCGCGCTGTACTACACCCGTGGCGACAGCAACGACCATGATGCAGCGACCTGGCCCGGCCCGGGCGGACTCGATCCCATGCTCGATCCGCGCGACTACTTCGCCGCCCACACGCAAGGCACCCGTTATGCGATTCCATGGGCGACGTGGTATGTGTCCGGTGGCAAGGACGGGCAGGAGCCGCCCGAGAGCCAGAAGCAGCGCATGAAGCTGTATGACGCGGCACGTGCGACCGCCGACCTCAAGAAGCGCGGCGAGTTGATGAAGCAGGTATTCGATCTGGGCGCCGAGGCGTTCGAGACCATTGGGGTCTGCCTGGCGGTCAACTCTTTCGGCATCTGCAAGAACAATCTGCAGAACGTGCCCAAGAGTTACCCCAATGCCTGGTCCTGGCCCAACCCCGGGCCGGCGCTGCCACAGCAGTTCTTCTTCACGAAGACCTGATTGGCTCTGGCTGCCGGTGCACGCCTGTTGGCGTGCGCCGGCGCGGGTTTGCACAAGGGTCATGTGCCAAGTGCCAAGTGCCTGAGGAAATTGCTGCATGTTGAAGTTCATTGTCAAACGGCTGTTCTGGATGCTGCCGTTCCTGGTTGCGATCAGCTTCCTTTCTTTCGTGCTGATACAGCTGCCGCCGGGCGACTATGTCACCAGCTACATCGCCACGCTGGCTGCCTCCAATGAGGTGGTCGACCAGAATACGGCGGCCGACCTGCGCAACCGCTTCGGTCTGGACCAGCCGATGGTGGTGCAATACTGGAAATGGATCTCCAACATCCTGCTGCGTGGCGACTTCGGGCTGAGTTTCGAATGGCAGCAACCCGTGGGCGACCTGATCTGGGAGCGCATGGCGCTGACGCTGGTGCTCACGTTCTCGGCCTTGCTGATGACCTGGGGTATCGCACTGCCGGTGGGTGTGTTTTCGGCGGTCAAGAAGTACTCGATTGCCGACTACCTGGTCACAGGCCTGTCGTTCCTGGGTCTGGCCATTCCCAGCTTTCTGCTGGCACTGGTGCTGATGTATATCGCCGCTGTCGAGTTCGGGCAGGATGTGGGTGGCCTGTTTTCGGAGCAGTTCCAGAACGCGCCGTGGAGCATGGACAAGACCATCGACCTGCTGCAGCACCTGTGGATTCCGGTCATCATCCTGGCGGTTTCGGGCACCGCCAGCCTGATCCGCGTGATGCGCGCCAACATGCTCGACGAGTTGCACAAGCCTTATGTCACGACCGCACGGGCCAAGGGCCTCTCCGAGTTCACGCTGCTGGTCAAATATCCGATGCGTCTGGCGCTGAACCCGTTCATCTCGACCATCGCCTGGCTGTTGCCCAATCTGGTTTCGGGTTCCATCATCGTGGCCATCGTGCTCAGCCTTCCCACGGCGGGTCCGCTGTTGCTGCAGTCGCTGATGAGCCAGGACATGTACCTGGCCGGCGCCTTCATCCTGCTGATCTGCGCGCTGACGGTGCTGGGCTCGCTGGTCAGTGACATCCTGCTGGCGCTGGTCGACCCGCGCATCCGCCTCGAGTGAGCACCATGACTGCCGCAACCACTGCTTCCGCCGCTCCCGTTCCCGTGGAGAACGATGCACCGCAAATATCGACGCGGCTGGCCGTCGCTTCGCAATGGCAACTGGTCTGGTGGGCGTTCAAGCGCCACCGCCTGGCCATGGTCGGGCTGTTCGTCACGGTCATCCTGTATGTGATCGCCATCGTTCCCGGCTTCTTTGCCGTCAACGATCCATCGCAGCAAAACACCCGCGCGGCCTTTCACCCGCCGCAGGCGCTGCATTTCATCGACACCTCCGAGGAAGGCGGCTGGTCGATACGACCCTACATCCATCCCTACGTTCTGACGCGCGATCCGCAGACGCTGGCTGCGGTCTACAAGGCCGACGACAAACGCAAGGTCTACCTGCAGATGTTCGGCGAAGGCTACGAATATTCGGTGCTTGGCCTGTTCACCACCAATATCCACCTGTTCGCGTCGAACCAGGAGCGCCAGCCCTTGTTTTTCTTCGGCGCCGACCGCCTGGGGCGCTGCGTGTTCAGCCGCATCATGATCGGCACCCAGATATCGCTGTCGGTGGGGCTGGTCGGCGTGATCCTGGCGCTCTCGATCGGCATCGTGCTGGGCGGTATTTCCGGTTATTACGGGGGCCGCATCGACTTCGTGATCCAGCGCGTGATCGAGCTGGTGCTGTCCTTGCCGACGATTCCGATCTGGCTCGCGGCGTCGGCTGCGGTGCCGCAGAACTGGCCCGCGACGCTGAACTATTTCATGATCACGCTGATCCTGTCGCTGACCGGCTGGGCCCAGCTGGCGCGCGTGGTGCGAGGCCGCTTCCTGAGCCTGCGCACCGAGGAGTTTGTCACCGCGGCGCGGCTGGACGGCGCGTCGGAAGGGCGCATCATCTTTCGCCACATGCTGCCGAGTTTTGCCAGCCACATCATCGCCTCGGTGTCGCTGGCCATTCCCGCCATGATCCTGGCCGAGACCTCGCTCAGTTTCCTGGGTCTCGGATTGCAGCCGCCGACCATTTCCTGGGGCGTGTTGCTGCGTGAGGCGCAGAACATCCGCTCCATTGCCACTGCACCCTGGCTGTTCCTGCCGGGCGCCGCCGTCGTGATCGCCGTGATCGCGCTCAACTTCCTCGGCGATGGACTGCGTGACGCATCCGACCCCTACAACAAATGACGCAAGCTTTTACCGGAAAACCCGTGGCGACCGGCGAGGAACGCTCCGGCGTGCTGCTGCAGGTACGTGACCTGCGCACACACTTCCCGACCCGCACCGGCATCATCAAGGCGGTCGACGGCGTGTCCTTCGACGTCGAACGCGGGAAAACCCTGTGCGTGGTTGGCGAGAGCGGCAGCGGCAAGAGTGTCACCGCGCGCTCGATCCTGCAGATCGTCGATGAACCCGGCCGCATCGTCAGCGGCTCGATGCAACTCCATCGACCCGACGGCAGCAGCGTAGACCTGGCCAGGCTCGGGCACCGGTCCCGCGAGATCCGTGCCGTGCGCGGCGCCGAGATCGCGATGATCTTCCAGGAGCCGATGTCCTCGCTGTCGCCGGTGCACACGGTCGGCAACCAGATCATGGAGGTGCTCACGCTGCACCTGAAGATGAACAAGGTGCAGGCACGGGCGCGTTGTGTCGAGCTGCTGGGCCAGGTCGAAATACCCAACCCCGACAAGGCGGTCGACCGCTATACCTTCGAGTTCTCGGGCGGCATGCGCCAGCGGGTGATGATCGCGATGGCGCTGGCCTGCAATCCGGCGCTGCTGATCGCCGATGAGCCCACCACTGCACTGGACGTGACCACCCAGGCCGAGATCCTGGACCTGATGCGCAACCTGCAGCAGAGCCACGGCATGGCAGTGATGTTCATCACGCACGACATGGGTGTGGTGGCCGAGATCGCCGACCAGGTGATCGTGATGAACCACGGCAAGGTGGTCGAGACAGGTTCGGTTGACACCATCTTCCATGCGCCGCAGGACCCGTACACGCAGATGCTGATTGGCTCGGTCACCAAGCTCGGGCGTACCGCCGACATCCGGCTGCAACGCGCGCCGATTGCCAGCACGGTCGCGCCGATTCTGCAGGTGCGCGATCTGCAGCTGCAGTGTGGCCAGGGCAAGACGCTGGTCAAGGCGGTCGACGGGGTGTCGCTGAGCCTGTTGCCGGGCGAATCGCTGGGCATTGTCGGCGAATCGGGGTCGGGCAAGACCACCATGGGGCGCTGCCTGCTGCGGGTCTACGAACCCAATGCCGGCGCCATCGACTATCGCCGGGCCGACGGTTCCGTCGTCGACATTGCACAGACCGACAAGGCCACGCTCAAGGACTGCCGGCGCGAGATCCGGATGATCTTCCAGGACCCGGTGGGCTCGTTGAACCCGCGCATGACGGTGGCCCAGATCGTCGGTGAACCGCTGCTGGTCAATGGCCTGGCCACGGGCAAGGACCTCGATGACCGGGTCGCCGAATTGCTGCGCAATGTCGGCCTGGAGCCAGCCTGGCGCGAGCGGTACCCGCACGCGTTCTCCGGTGGCCAGCGCCAGCGCATCGGCATTGCGCGGGCACTGGCGCTGAACCCGCGCATCATCGTGGCCGACGAAGCGACCTCGGCGCTGGACGTGTCGCTGCGCTCGCAGATGCTCGACCTGTTGCTCAACCTGCAGGACAAGCTGGGCCTGTCGTTCATCTTCATCAGCCATGACA